>Ga0214473_10005954_pt1 | contig 14592 bp, 11 predicted proteins | sample RVTome_7_FD_203509 | JGI IMG/M metagenome (GOLD analysis project Ga0214473, IMG submission 203509) | Soil microbial communities from uranium-contaminated site in the Upper Colorado River Basin, Wyoming, United States - RVT98D197 | ecosystem: Environmental > Terrestrial > Soil > Contaminated >... | reverse complement strand
CTGGGCGACCTGGCCGATCGTCCCGTGAACGAGCTCTCGGGGGGTCAGCAGCAGCGGGCCTTCATCGCGCGGGCGTTCGCGAGCGAGCCCGACCTCCTCGTGCTCGACGAGCCGACGGCGGGCGTCGACGCGGAGTCACAGCGGCGGTTCCGGGATTCGCTCGTGCATCTGATCCGCGAGCACGGCGCCGGGGTGCTGCTCGTCTCGCACGAGCTCGCCGCCGTCGCCGACGACGTCGACCGGGTCGTCGTGCTGAAGCGGCGGGTGCTGTTCGACGGCCCGCCGTCGGAGCTGGCGGCCTCGGGTGTGTCGCTCGGGGTGCACCGGCAGGATCTGCCGCTCTGGCTGGAGGGACTCACGTGATCCGCGCGCTCGCGGTCACGTTGCCGTATCCGTTCGACCTGCCGTTCATGCAGCGCGCCTTGCTCGCGAGCCTCGCGGTCGGGATCTTCGCCCCGATGATCGGGACGTTCCTGGTGCAGAAGCGGCTCGCCCTGATCGGCGACGGGATCGGGCACGTCGCCTTCGCGGGCGTCGGCGCGGGCGTGCTCGCCGGGGGCGGCGTCTGGCCGATCCGGACCGCGCTCGTGTTCGCCGTCGTCGGCGCACTCGGGGTGGAATGGCTGCGCGCCCGGCGACGGGCGTCGGGCGACGTGGCGCTCGCGCTGCTCTTCTACTCGGGGCTCGCGCTCGGCGTGGTGCTGGTGTCGCGCGCGAACAGCCTGGACGGGAGCGTCCTGCGGTACCTGTTCGGCCAACCCCTGACCGTGACCGACGGCGAGATCGCGACGATCGCCCGGCTCGGCGCCGTGATCGTGGCCGTCGTGGTCGTCCTGCAACGGGCGTTGTTCGCGGTCGTCACCGACGAGGACTGGTCGCGCACCGCGGGGCTGCCGGTCGGGCTGCTGAACTCGGTGCTGGCCGTGCTGAGCGCCTGCGCGGTCGTCGCGGCGATGCGCATCGTCGGGATCTTGCTGGTGGCCGCGCTCATGGTGCTGCCGGTCGCAAGCGCCCAGCTGCTCGCGCGCTCGTTCGCCGGGACGTTGCGGTGGGGGATCGCGATCGGGGCGGGTTCGGTGGTCGTGGGGCTGGGTCTTTCCTTCGTGTGGGACCTGGCACCGAGCGGCACGATCGTGTTGGTCGCGACGGCCGTGTTCGGCGTCCTGGCAGCGGCGACGCGACGGGCCACGCGGACGCTCCGGCAGGAGGAGCACGGGTGAGCACCGACCTGCACGCGACCGCGAGCGAGCGCCTTCGCGAGGCGGGGCACCGCTACACGGCGCAGCGCCGGGACCTGGTGACGCTGCTGGTCGGCGCGGGCTCGCCGCTGTCGATCCTGCAGATCCTCGCCGGCCGCGGCGACCTGAAGCAGAGCTCGGTCTATCGCAACCTCGCCGACCTCGAGCACGCGGGGATCGTGCGGCGCGTGCCGACCGAGGAAGAGCACGGCCGCTACGAGCTGGCCGAGGACCTCACCGGGCACCACCACCACCTGATGTGCTCGCGGTGCGGCCGGATCCGCGACGTCCGCGTGCCGGCGACGCTGGAGGCGACGCTCGATCGCGCGCTCGACCGCCTCGCGCGCCGCGCGGGATTCGCGAGCGTGTCCCACCGGCTGGATCTGATCGGGCTGTGCGCCGACTGCGCCGCCGTGGACGTGTGACGCCTGCTCACGGCGTGAGGTACGGACGGTCGGGGACCGGGATGCCCTCGACGGTCTCGGCCGCCACGAGTACCTCGCGACCCACGGGATAGACGCGGCCCTGGACCCGGACCCAGTCGTCGGGCGCGAACGCGCCGGGCGGCACGCCCACGACCCGCACGCGCGCCACCGTGGCGTCGGCCACGCAGCAGGTCACGATGTAGCGCGCGAGCGTCATCTCGTCGGCGGGCAGACCCGCGTCCTCCGTGACGATGCCCTCGAGCGTGATCGGCTCGCCGGCACGGGCCGTCAGCTGTGCGAGCGCGGCGTCGAAGCTCTGCGCCGCGCCCACGTCGACGAAGTCGAGGTCGCCGGTCACCGCGCGCGCGGTCGCGCCGATGCCGCTGCCGGCGAACGACGAGCGCCGGTCGACCGAGTAGGTCCCGAGCGTGATCGGCGGCAGCGTCAGGAGCAGCAGCGCCGGCAACGCGATCGCCCCGAGCGTCCACGACTCCCGGCGCGACGGTGTGCTCGGGCGGGCGATCCGTGCGGACGCGAGCCGGCCGAGCGCGGCCGCGGTGAGGATCGCCGCCCCGAGCGGGACGAGCCACCGCGTCCGCGAGGACAGGTAGAGGGACGAACGCCCCGTGACCAGCAGGAACCAGAACAACCCCGCCCACAGACCGAGGACTCCCGCGGCGGCGAGGCGCACAGGGCTCCACCGCGTCTCGGCAACCGACGCGCTCATCCCCAGATCACCTGCATCCACATCGTGGCGACGAGGGTGGTCGCGCCGACCGTGATCACCGTGGCTCGCAGGAAGCCGCGAGAGTAGGTCCCGGCGTACAGCGCAGCGAGCTTCATGTCGACCATAGGGCCGAACACCAGGAACGCGAGCTGCGAGGACGGTCCGAAGGACACGAACGACGCCGCGACGAACGCGTCGGACTCCGAACACAGCGACATCAGGAACGCGAGCGCCATCATCGCGACCAGGCTCAGGATCGGCAGGTCGGCGACCTGGTCGACGATCGACTGCGGCACGAACGTCTGGATCGCGGCGGCGAGCAGCGCGCCGAGGATCAGGAACCTCGCCATGAACACGATGTCGCCGGTGAGGTGTCCGAAGAACCGGCGCCATCGTGGCTCGGCCTCCTCGACCTCGTGCGCCTCGAGGTCGCCGCGCGCGCGCAGCAGCTCCTCGGGTCGGCGCGCGCCGATCACCCACCCCACCACCATGGCGACGAGCAGCCCGAGTCCGAAACGACCCAGCACCATGACCCAGAAGGCCTCCCGCCCGCGATAGGCGACGGCGGTCGATGCGATCACCACGGGGTTCACGATCGGCGCGGCGAGCATGAAGGTGACCGCCGCGCTCGGCGCGAGGCCCTTGCGGACCAGCCGGCGCGCGACCGGCACCGATCCGCACTCGCACACCGGAAAGGCGATCCCCGAGAACGCCGCCGCGGGGAGCTGCATCGCGCGCGGGAGCCGTCCGATCCGCGCGAACGCCGACGCCGGCACGAAGACCTCGATCGCCGCAGACACGAGCGCCCCGAGCGCGATGAACGGCATCGCCTCCACCAGCAGCGACCCGAAGACGATGACGAGGTTCCGCAACCACGGGAGTCGCTGCGGGTCGAGCAGGCGGGCGGCCAGGACCACCGCCGCGAGCAGGGCGACGACGCCGATCCACGCGCGGCTCCGGGCGACACCCGCCACCGGGGGGGCAGGGCCCCGCTCGGTCTCGACGGCCATCAGCAGTATCTCCCGAACCGGACCGTGAACGACGGGAAGGTGTCGGCGAAGAGCGGTCCCGTGCCGCCCGGCACGGTCTGTGCTCGCATCGCGTCCGCGACCTGCTGGGTCGACACGCCGGCATCGCGCGCGACGGCTTCATCGGGGAAGAGACCACCCGCCCCGGCCGACAGGATGATGGGGGTCTCGGTGGCGATGGCCGCGTCGATCGCGGGCGTGAGTGTCTCGCCCGCATCGACGGTGTCGCTCGTCGTCTCGAGCGAGCCGGTTGCGGTGACCACCATCGCCGCGTCGGGGATGCGTGCCTGCACGGCCTCCACGATGCCACGGGTCGTCCGATCCATCGCCGACACCGACCCGCGCAGCACGATCCCGAGCACATCCGGCGTGGCGTCGGCACCCCATCCGTCGTCGAGCAGTCGGTCGACGCGCGCCGCCGGGGTCCGTCCCGCAGGGACCACGAGGTCGTCGTCCTCGTTCCCGTACCAGGTGCCACCGATCAGCCCGCGATCGCTCACGTCGGTGGCGAGCAGGCCGATCCGTGCGCGGCCGCCGGTGGTGTCGTCGAGGTCGTCGCCGAGCGCCGCGATCACCGGCGAGGGCGCCCCCCGGCCGAACGCCCGCGCCACGCCGTGCTCGGCGCGGAGCACCGTCCCGGTGACGCCGTGGTCGGACGGCAGACCACCACTCCCGATCGTGGCCAGCACCGCTGCGGGGTCGTAGGGGAGCGAGCCCGGCTCGGCGAGCCCTCCGGCGAACCCATCGGGAGGCTGCGACGTGCTCCCCGGGACCGAGCTCACCCCGTCGAACCACGGGGTGGAGGTCTCGCGGATCTCGGGCATGCCGACACCCTTCCACACGATCACCACCGCGAGCGGGGCGCGTGCCCCGGGCACCACCAGATCGTCGATCCCGCGCCCGCTGCGCACCTCCGGGAAGGGCCGCTCCAGGCCGAGCAACGGCTCGAGCGTGGGCGCGATCTGATCGAGCCCGAGGTCGTCGGACAGCTCGGTGGTGCGGAAGCCGGGGCCGAGGAACAACAGCGGAACCTTCGCCGCGTCCCCGCGAGGTACCTGCGCGGACGGCCAGGGGACGCCGAGCCCACCCCCGGCGGCGGTCACCACCGGCGTCGACCCCGTGACCCCGAGCGCCTCGGGCGAGCGACCCTCGTAGAACCCCGCGGTGACCAGGTCACGCACCCGGGGGTCGAGCGAACAGAACGGCACCGGGTCCGAGCGCTCTGCGGCGGACTCGCAGCTGTTCCCCACGCAGAACGCGCGGAGGGCCATCGCGGGCACGGCGATCAGGCCGAGGACCAGCAACAACGTCACGAGCCGCCGCTCGAGGATCACCCCCAAACGCTACCGCCGCGGACGCCCTCCGGTTGTCGGAACGCGCGGCCGTCAGGTTTGCTTAGCTCCTCATGCGTTCCCTCCGTCGCTCCCTCGTGCCCGTGCTCGCCCTGGCTGCGCTCGCGCTGCCCATCCTTCTGCCCACGCCGGCGCCGGCCCAGTCCAACGACGACGATCTGATCCGGGCCGCCTGCTCCGTGCCCGAGGTCTACCTTCGCCGGACGCTCCTCGGCTGGAGCCCCGACCGCGGTGCCGAGCTGTCGTGGATCCCGAAGGATCCTGACTTCGTCGGCTCGGGACTTCCGCACGTGGGTCCGTGGGACTACATCCAGCACGTGCCGATGTTCTGGTACGGACCGGGGTACATCCCCGCGCGGGGAGAGGTCGACCGGCCCGTCACGCTGGCCGACATCGCCCCCACCCAGGCGGCGTTGCTGGACTTCGACGGCTTCAAGGCGCCCGACGGCCGGGTCATGACCGAGGCGCTCGATGCGGCGGTCGGCTCCGAGGGCTACACGCCGCCGAGGCTGATCGTGGTGATGGTCTGGGACGCGGCCGGCATCAACGTGCTCGAGGAGCACGAGGGTCTGTGGCCGTACACGGAGTCGTTGATCGACAACGGCACCTGGTACACGAACGCGTTCGTCGGCTCCTCGCCGACCTCCACGGCGCAGGACCACGCGACGATCGGTACCGGCGCCTTCCCGATCCGACACGGTCTGGTGGGGCACCATTTCAAGATCGGCGGCCGCGACGCGACCCCGTGGGAGATCGGCCCGAACTACCTCATGCTGCCGACGCTGGGGGACATCTACGACCAGGCGAAGGGCAACGAGCCGAAGGTCGGGATCGTCGCCACCGCCGACATCCACCTCGGGATGATGAGCCACGGGGCCTTCTGGAACGGTGGCGACCGCGACGTCGCGATCACGCGCTCGGCCGCCAGCAAGCGAACGCTCACGGACGAAGGCGATGCGTGGAACCTGCCCAAGGAGGAGGCGCCGTACTACACGCTCGCGGCCACCGCGAACGACGTCACCGGGTTCGAGCAGGACAAGGAGGAGCTCGACCGCGCGGACGGCAAGCAGGACGGCAAGTGGCGCGAGAACGACATCGAGGAGCTCGTCCACGGCTTCGACACGCCCGCGCGGACCCCGTACCAACAGCGCGTGGTCGAGCGGGTCCTCACCGATTTCGACTTCGGCAAGGACGACGTGCCTGACCTCGCCTACGTGAACTTCAAGCAGATCGACTATGTGAGCCACGTCTGGTCGATGAACTCCCCCGAGATGGGCGACTCGGTGAAGGTGCAAGACGACGCCATGAAGGCGTTCGTCGAGTATCTCGACCGGGAGGTCGGTGAGGGCCGGTGGGCGATGGTGGTCACCGCGGACCACGCCGCGATGCCGGACCCGGGAGTGTCGGGCGGCTACCAGATCTCGACCGGGCCGATCGAGGTCGGGATCGAGGCAACCTTCGACCAGGACGACGACGAGGTGAAGGTGGTGTCCCTCGTGCAGCCGGCCCAGGTGTTCCTGAACGTCGCCGAGCTCGAGGACAACGGCTACACGGTCGCCGACGTCGCACGGTACGTGGCCGGACTCACGAGGGCGGACACGGCGGGCGGGGGCGTGACCCCGGCCCCGGGCACCGAGGACGAGCCCGCCTTCCAGGCCGTGTTCCCGAGCGATCTTCTGCTCGATCTGCCGTGTCTGCCCGACGTGGACGAGCTGATCGCGGGGGCCGTCTGAGGCCTCCCGGGGCGCCCGGTCCCGTCGGGTAAGCTCGGGCCCGTTCCGGACCGTCCCCCCATCGGTCCGACGCGCCTCGAGGGGAGATCACACGAACGATGGCGACGACCGATACCATCACGGCCGACAGGCCCGGAGCGACCGGCCACGGGACGCCCCGGGCCTCGATCCTTGGATCTTGGTGGGTGATCGGCGGGTTCGTCCTGCTGATGATGCTCGCGCTCGGTTGGAAGTTCCTCGCCGATCCGAGCCTGTCCGCCCCGACCCGGGACCCTGCCTGGTACACGTGGCGAGCCCAGGTGATCCTCGACGCCGAGCCCGTGAGGGTGGCGGGCGAGTGGGGGCCGGAGGGCCTGTTCGCCGGCGGCTACCGGATCACGGTGCCGCTCGCCGGCGCGCTGCTGCAGCGGGTGGTCGGGATCGACCGGTATTCGTTCAGCACGTTCATGATGATCGGCATCCCGATCCTCACCGGTCTGGCGCTCGGGGCCGCGTTGTTCCGGAGCCGCCGAGACCCGCTCGCCGTCCTCACCACGCTGCTGGCGTCGGTCGCTCTGTTCCTGACGACGCCATATGTCGGCTACCTCGACAACATCACGGTGCTGTTCCTGCTGTCGCTGATGATCCCGTTCGTCCACGAGGCGCGAACCTCGTGGGGCGCGAGAACCGCGCTCTTCCTGATCGGGATCGCAGCCGCGTTCACGCATCCCACCACCTGCGTGGTGTTCGGTGTCGTGCTCATGGCGGTGTTCGGCTTCCATTTCCTCACGAGCCGGTTCTCGCTGGGGTCCGCGCTGAGGTCCGATGCGCCGATGCTGCTGTCGGTCGCGTCCGGCATGATCGTGGGCCTCGCGAGCTGGGTGGTCGGCATCTGGGGCAAGAGCGCGAGCCTCGCTGAGGCGGCGCTGCCTCCTCCGTACACGGCGAAGTTCTTCACGGACCGGCTCTTCGAATGGATCGTGTCGCTCCAGCCCATCGTGATCGGGCCGTTCGTCGTCGTGGCCGTCGCCTCGACGATCCTGCTGGCTCGGCGCACGCGTGAACCGGCGCGGACCGAGGACCAGGTCTCGATCTGGTGGCTGCTGGCGTTCGCCGGCGTCGCCACCGTCGTGACCGGCGCCGAGATCCCCTACTACCGGTTCATGAACGCCTCGGCCGCGCCCATGGTCCTGGTCGGCCTCGGCGCCTTCGTCACGATCCGCTGGGGTCTGCGCCAGCTCGGTGCCATGAGGGTCCTTGGCATCCTCGTGGCGTTCGCGACGGTCGCATCGCTGGCCTTCGTGCTGTGGGACGGACTCGACAAGCGCTGGGTGTCGGACACGAACCAGTGGGCGAACCAGGACGTGCGCACCTCGCTGGCGGCGGCGCACGAGGTGGTGGAGGCGGCCGGCGCGCGTCCGAACGTCCTGCTCGTCAACCGCGAGGACAACGACGACGTCGACACACAGACGAACACGGCCTACGGCTGGGCAAAGACGTACTCGAACGTGTTCCGCACGGGTCTCGCCGGGGACGCGATCGAGCGCTCGGTCACGTATCTCGGCACCGTGGAGAACTTCCTCGCGGGGAAGGCGACCATCTCGGCGGCGGGCAGCCAGGGTTACGACGACGCGGCCGAGAAGCACTTCGAGGAGCTCGAGCGACGACGCGAGGAGTTCCCCGCGGACCCGGTGGTGTTCCTGATCGGGCAGTACTACGGCGGTCTGTGCAACGGCGAGAGCGAGTGCCCGGAGGAGCTGCAGCAGAAAAAGCTCCACGCGGCGCTCGGCCAAGGGGTCGAGATCGGCCCCGACATCGTGGTGCTGGAGGGTCCCGGGCTCTGGGCGCCGCCGGACGACGTGGTCGAGCGGGCGCGGGCGGCCGCCGAGGAGGAGGAGGTCCGCTTCGAGAACCACCCAGGTGCGCTCGAGGACCTCGGACACAACCTGCTGGTGATCGTGCTGCTCGCTCTGCTCCTGATCGTCCCGGGGTGGCTCGCGTCCAACTGGCTGGGGATCCGCACCACCGTGGATCGCATGGCGCTGATCCCCGGTATGTCGATCGTCATCGTGCTGCTGTCTGGCATCGCGGTGCTCGCCGCGTGGCGAGGCCCGCTGACGACCGCCAAGGGCTGGACCGTACTCGCAGTCGCGATCGGGGTCGGCGCCGCGCTCCGGGTGGCCGACGCGTGGCTGCGCGCGCCGCTCGAGTCGCTCGGCGGCTTCTTCAACGGCATGTTCGCGGTGTTCTCGAACCGCGACTTCTCCGTGCTGATGGGCGTGCAGTTCCTGGCGCAGGCCGGACAGGGCGTCGTGCAGGGCGCGATCGCGAAGTCGCTCGCGTTCGGCGGCCAGCAGGGCTTCGACGTGCAGAACCTGCCGTCGGCCGACTACCTCCTGACCGTGGTGCTTGCGCTCTACGTGCCGTACACGGTCATCTCGCCGTTCATCGGCGTATTCATCGATCGCTTCCCTCGCCGCCGCGTGGTCTGGTGGTCCGACGTCATCACGGCCGTGGTCGTGGTCGCGGTGGGCGTGTTCGTCCTCCTGCCGCTCGGCACCGACAAGACCGAGGGGAAGGCGTTCGAGACGGCCGCGCTGATCGTCGGACTGCTGGCGGTCCAGGCGTGCGTGCGGATCGCGCTCGCGGTGAAGTCCGCCGCGATGCCCGACGTCCTCGCGGGCAAGGACCTGCTGCAGGGGAACGGGCTTTCGCAGGCCGGCGGCGCGTTGCTGCAGGTGGTGGGCATCGCGTTCGGGACGGTCGCCGCGGGCATCCTGCCGCCATGGGTGCCGGTGGTGATGGGCGCCGGCGTCCTGGTGATCGCGGCGATCGTGGCGATGCAGCTCCAGCACGCGGAGGCCCACGCGCACAGGGCCTCGTTGGCCCACGAGGCGTCGCAGGTGCTCCGCAACATCGCGGCCGGCGTCAGAGAGGTCGCGAGCCGCGCTCCGGCCGCTCTGGGCCTCTCGTCGTTCCAGATGCTCCGCTACCAGTTCTGGGGATTCGGGCTGTTCATCTTCGGTCTCTACGCGAAGAACCTCGTCCAAGGCGGGGACTCCGACACCCTTGCCCTGGTGCTGTCCGGGGTCGGAGGGCTCATGGGCGGGGCGCTCGGCCTCGTGGTCGCGCAGAAGTTCAAGGACAAGATCCCGCCGGTGCGTCTGCTGCTGGCGTCGATGACCCTGCTGGGCGTCGGGACGCTGATCGGTGGGGGCTTCGTCTCGGTGGCCGGGTTCGCCCTGATGTTGTTCATCGGGTTCTTCGCGTTCTTCTTGGGGAAGATCTCGGCCGACACGATCGTGCAGCAGTCGATGCCCGACGACTTCCGCGGGCGCGCGTTCGCGCTTTTCGACATCGCCTACAACCTCGGCTACATCGTGCCGGCGCTGATCCTGTACCTGATCTGGGTGGAGGACAGTTCCTCGACCACGAGACTGATCCTGCTGGTGTCGGGGGCGGTGTTCCTTGGCCTCACGTTCCTGGTGGCGGGGTGGTCACGGCGGATCCGCGACCAGTTCGCGCCGCAGGACGACCTGGTCGGGGAGGAAGCGGCCGAGCTGGCCGACATGCCGGAGTAGCGCGCCTCAGCAGCCGAGCGCGTCGAGCTGATCGTTGAGGTCGCCGAGCAGCGCCGAGGTGTCCTCCTGCGCTTCGTTGGCCTCGGCGAGCGCGTCGAGGATGTCGGCGAGCTCGTTCGCATTGGCGGCGTTCTCCGTGTCGCCGGCCGTCTCGAGCGCGTCCGCATCGGTGCGGACCGCGGTCGCGGTCCGTTGGAACGAATCCGTCCGCATCACGAGATCCGGTGGGATGTCGGCACACACCGCGGCGACCGATGCACCGGTGGGCGTCGACGTCGCGCCCGTGGGCGTCGCGGTGCCGTCGTCGTCGCCCCCCCCGATGAACAGCAAGGCGATCGCCACGGCGACGAGGGCGACCGCCAACACGACCGCGAGAGCTCTCGGGGCTCGAGACGGTCGGCGGGGGCTGCGCTCTTCCATGAGCCGTTAGCGTACTGGCTCATCCCGAAGAGGCCCTCGACGTGACGATGACCCAGCCCCACGACCAGCCGTCCCCGCCGGCGGACTCTCGCACCGGCCGGCGCGTCGACCCGACCACGCTGTGCCTCCTCGGGCTGCGCATCGTCGTGCTCGTGACGGTGATCGTGGGGGTTCCCCGCTTCCCCTCGTCGGCGGCCTCCCGATACGTCGCGATCGCCGAGACCCCGGGGATCCCCTACCGAGACTTCCCCGTCGAGTACGCGCCCGTGGAGGTCGCGATCCTCGAGGGGATCGGTGCGGGTGGGCCCGACCTGGCGAGAGCCCTCCTCGGCGTCGTCGCGTTCACGGGCGACATGATCGCGTTCGGCGCGCTCCGGCGGGGGTGGGGGGCGGCGACCGCCCGGAGGTACCTGTGGCTCGGCGCTCCGCTCCTGCTCTTCATCTACCGGCGCCCCGACCTCCTTTCGGTCGGCCTCGTCGTCTTGGGTCTCGTCCTCGCGAACCGTCGACGCGAGCGGTGGGGCGGGCTCGCCGTCGCCGCGGCGATCCTTACGCGTGTGTGGCCGATCGTCGTGGTGCCGATCCTGGCGATCCGCGGGCGGACCTCCTCGCTACGGGCGTGCGCGCTGAGCCTCGTCCTCGTGCTTGCCGGGTGGATCGCGCTCGCCGGCATCGGGGCGCCGGGACAGGTCGTGAGTTTCCGCGGCGCGACCGGCTGGGAGATCGAGTCGAGCGTCGGCGTCGTGGTGTGGTTCTTCACGGGAGAGCGACGGTTCGAGGCGGGCGCGTTCCGCGCCGGCACGATCGCCGCCCCCGTGCGTGTGCTGCTGGTCGTCCTGCTGGTCCTCACGCTCGCGGCGATCTGGGGCCGGGCCCGACGGTGGCCGGGCGATCCCGCGGGACCCCCTGCGCTGGCAGCGGTCGCCGCCCTGCTCGCGCTCTCGACGGTCCTGTCGCCGCCGTACGTCGCGTGGCTGCTCCCGTGGGCCGCGATCGCCGGGACGACCGACCGGCGATGGACCGTCCCGGGATTTCTGCCCGTCGCCCTCACGGGTCTCGTCGTCGCGGTGTGGTATCTCGACATCTGGCGAGGCCACCCTGGTCTCAGCCAGGTGATCCTGTTCGCCCGCAACCTCGCGCTGTTGGCGCCCGTCGCGATGTGGCTGTGGCCTGCCGGTCGGGGTCCGATCAGGTGGGGGGCTGCGGATGCCTGAGGTCGTCTCGATCGACGGGCTCCGGCTGCATGCCGAGGCGGACGGCTCCGGGGACCCTGCCACGGTCTTCGCGCACGGTCTGACCAACTCGTGCATGGAGCTCGCCGCGTTCACGCCGTTCGCGCCGGGCACGAAGGTCCGGTTCTGCTTCCGGGGTCATGGACACTCCGAGGTCGCCGAGGCCGGGGCCTACGGGTTCGCCGACTATGCGGACGACCTGCGCGCGGTGGCGGACTCGTTCCACGCGACGCGAGCCGTCGGGACGTCGCTCGGCGCCGGCGCCTTGACCCGGGTGGTCGCCGAGGAGCCCGATCGGTTCGAGCGGCTCGTCTTCCTGCTGCCGGCGGCGCTGGACCAGCCGGTGGCAGGGCACCCGATGTCCCAGCACACCGCCGACCTGCTCGAGAGCCTTCCGAAGGACGAGGCGATCCGCCGGGCGCTCGAGGACTCCGGCAGGGAGGCCGCGTACGCGCGCGCGCCGGGCCTGCGGGAGTTCGACATGCTGCTGTGGCAAGACCTCGACCCCGTGGGGGTCGCGCGGGCGATCCGCGGCATCGTGGGGGAGGTGGCCGTCGCCGATCGCGAGGCGCTGCGAGCCGTCGACGCGCCCGCGCTCGTGATCGCCCGCCGCGGCGACTCGCTGCATCCGGCCTGGGTCGCCGAGGCGATGGTGGAGCTGATGCCGAACGCGGAGCTCGCGATGCTCGACTCCGAGGATGACCTGTTCGCCGCGATCCCGATGCTCGTGGAGCGCGTGGCGCGGTTCCTGGCGTAACGGCGCGCCGGGTCCGGATCCGTCGGCTTGACGAGCGGATGGTCGACTGTTAACAATCGGCCAAGGATCGTGTCCGGAAGGAGCGAGGGGATCGCGGCGTACGACGCCATCGTGGTGGGAGGCGGTCACAACGGGCTGGTGGCGGGCTTCTACCTCGCCAGAGCCGGCCTCCGCACCCTGATCCTGGAGCGCCGGCCGTTCGTCGGCGGCGCCTGCAACACCGAGGAGTTCGCCCCGGGGTACCGCGCGTCGACGGGAGCCTACGTGCTGTCGATGCTGCGCGAGTCGATCTGGCGAGACATGCGGCTCGCGTCCCGGGGCGTGGTCGTCGACGCCGCCGGGCCCACGCTCAACCTGTACCCGGACGGCGCCCACCTGTGGCTCTTCGACGACCTCGAGGCGACCGTCGAGGACGTGAAGCGGTTCTCACCGGCGGACGCGCGCGCGTTGCCCGTCTTCGAAGAAGACCTCCGTTCGCTCGCGGAAGCGGTGACGCCGCTGTTCGAGCGAACCCCGATCGACCCGCGGATCCGGGAGGCACGGGACGTCCGCGAGCTGCTCGCGTACCTCCGACTCGTCGCGCGGCACCGCAGCAAGGCGCAGGATCTGACCTTCCTGTTCGCGACGTCCGCGACGCACCTGTTGCGCGAGCGCTTCGAGTCAGAGCATCTGATGGCGGCGGTCGGGTGGCACGCCGTGAACGACAGCACGTGGGGGCCCTCCACGCCGGGGACGGCCTACGTGCTGCTGCACGATCACGCGAGCGACACCGGCGAGGCCGGCCCGCGGGAGTGGGGCTTCGTCCGCGGCGGGATGCAGGTGCTCGCCGACGCGATGTCCGACGCCGCGCGGGAGGCCGGGGCCGAGGTCCGCTGCGACGCCGAAGTCGAGCGGATCCTCACCCGGGGGGGACGGGCGCGCGGCGTCATGCTCGCGAACGGTGAGGAGATCCTGGCTTCCCGGGTCGTCTCGAACGCCGACCCCAAGACGACGTTCCTGCGCCTGTGCGACGCCGGTGATCTGCCCGACGACTTCCTCGGGCAGATCCGTGCCTTCCGCAGCGACGGCACGAGCATCAAGGTCAACCTCGGGGTCCGGGCGCTGCCGATGGCCAAGGGCATGGAGGGCTCCGGTCCGCAGCCGTATCACTACGGAATTATGGAGACGCATCCGTTCCTGGACGATCTCGATCGCCAGCAGGCGGACGCCCGCGCCGGGATCGCCGCCGACCCCGCCCACATCGAGCTGTGCTTCCCCACGGTGCACGACCCGTCGCTCGCGCCCGAGGGACGGCACGTGGTCACGATCGACATCAACTCGCAGCCGTACCGGCTGGCCGACGGGGATTGGGACTCGTCGAAGGACAGGCGCGTGGACGCCGCGATCACGTACCTCACCCAGTGGTTCCCCGATCTGCCCGACCTGATCGAGCATCGGCAGATCCTGACCCCGCTCGACATGGAGCGCGTGATGGGGATGTGGGGTGGCCACGCCCTGCACGGCGAGATGACGCCCGATCAGCTGTTGTTCATGCGTCCGGCGCGTGGCTTCGGCAGCTACCGGAGCCCGATCCCGGGCCTGTACCTGTGTGGGGCAGGAACCCACCCGGGTGGCGGTGTCTCCGGAGCGAACGGACGCAACGGCGCCCGCGAGGTGTTGCGCGACGCGAAGAAGCGCCTGCGGTGAGCGGGTGCCCGACGGTAAGGGGGGGATCGGACACATGGTGCGATCGATAGGTCGACGTGAGTTCCTGAAGGCGGGTGCAGCCGGCGCGGCCGGCGCGGCGCTCAGCGGATTGGTGCCCTCGGGGGCGTCGGCGGGTGTCCGGCCGCTGCCGATCCGCGCCGTTCGCTCGGCGATCGGCGTGGCGAACGGTCTCGTCCAGGCAGGCCCGGAGCTCGCGCTGCCACCCGGGTTCACCTACAAGACGTTCGGCGCATTCGGCTCGGCGATGTCCGACGGCTTCATCACGCCGCCGATCCACGACGGGATGGGTGTCTTCGCGGACGTGGGCGGCGGATACCGTGTGGTGCGGAACCACGAGACCGGCGACTCCAACGACAACGTGGCCGGTACGGTGCTCGGCGACCCCGCGACCGCGTACGACACGAAGGCCCCGG
>Ga0214473_10005953_pt1 | contig 14593 bp, 14 predicted proteins | sample RVTome_7_FD_203509 | JGI IMG/M metagenome (GOLD analysis project Ga0214473, IMG submission 203509) | Soil microbial communities from uranium-contaminated site in the Upper Colorado River Basin, Wyoming, United States - RVT98D197 | ecosystem: Environmental > Terrestrial > Soil > Contaminated >... | reverse complement strand
AAAGCTTGGGATTGAAAGGGAGCGAAACGCCTCAAGAGATCGATGCCAATAAGAAACTGCTCGAACGGATTGAGAAGATAAGGAGCGTTGCAGCAGAGCGGATTGGCCTTTGTACGGATTGGAGAGGGGCGACCAAGGAAGTTCCCTACACACCTTTTTTCGCGATTTGCGCCCCTCCTCTCACTTACAAAAACTGGACCACTGGAAAGGAAGTGAGCAAGGATTCCGTCGATTTGGTGGTCCGATTGCTTTTCATGCAACAGATGCACAAGACCTACCCTGTGACGGGGACCGTGTGTACCGTCACGGCCGCCATGATTCCAGGTACCTTACCCAATCAGTTGGCGCGCCAGGGGGTTCGAGAAAGAGGAGCCCTTCGCATTGGTCATCCGGCTGGCATCATTGATCCAGAGGGCAGGGTGGATATTGAAAACGGCAAGTATGTGTTGAAAAGGGCGACAACAGATCGAACCGCTCGATGTCTGATGAAAGGCTATGCCTTTATCCCGAAGGAAACGTTGAAGTAGAATGCAGGGACATTGGAAAGATGAATCAGCAAGCGTGAAAGACGAACATCACACATATTGAAATATCAAAATGAGCGGATGAAGAGAGAAAAATGGAGACTTTAAGAGAAAAACAATTGGAGACGGATGTGCTAATCGTTGGAGCAGGTGGCGCAGGCATGCGAGCGGCCATTGAGGTCAAGAACAGAGGCCTTAATCCTTTGGTGGTTTCCAAAGGGAAATTTCCTACTGGCTGTGTGACGGCCATCGCCATGGGAGCTATGTTGGCCCCCTTTCATAAAGAGGACAGCATCAAATTGCATTATGAGGAAACCCTCCGGGGTGGCGATTATTTGAACAATCCGAAATTGGTAAACATTCTCGTAAATCAAGCCTCGGCCAGAGCTAAGGATATTGACCGATACGGAACCAATTTTGACAAGGAAGGTCAGGAATATAAACTCTTTCCTTTTACAGGGAGCTCTGTCCCGAGAGGAGTATTGGCGAAGGATCCTTATCAGGGGGGATTTATTCGAGGCCTTGTCAAGGAAGTTGGAAGACTTGGAATCAAGATTATGGATCAAGGGATGGTGACTTCCTTGATTAAGGAGAAGAATGAAGTAGTAGGAGCTGTCGCATTGGAACCCGAGACGGATACCCTCTTCTTCATCCATGCAAAGGCGGTCATCCTTGCTACGGGAGGAGCTGGAAACTTGTACTCCCTCACGACAAATCCGCCGGGGGTTACGGGAGACGGCTATGCCCTTGCCTATAGGGTGGGGGCAGAGTTGGTGGATATGGAATTTGTTCAGGGCAGAGCCTGCATGATTTACCCGCAAGGGATGCGAGGAACACCACCTCCAGGAGATGGTCTTGTTACCTTAGGGGGAAGATTCTACAATGGGTTGTGCGAGCGCTACATGGGGAAGTATCACCCTGATAAGTATGAATTGGTAACGCGTGCGGAGATGTCGAAGTGCACGCAAAAGGAGATCATGGAAGGAAGATACAGCACTCATAAGGGGGTGTACGGAGATCTTTCGGGTGTGCCTAAAGGCCAATTGCTCAAATTCAAGGGATTCATGGATGCCTGTTCAGCTGAGAACTTTGATCCGACCTGGCAGCCTTACGAATGGGCCCCTGGTGCCCACTACTTTATGGGGGGTATTGTGATCAATGAGAAGTGTGAAACAGGTGTTGAAGGCCTCTTTGTGGCCGGCGAGGCCGAAGGGGGAATCATGGGGGCAAATCGGTTGGCGGGTAATGCATTGACCGAGGCCCAAGTTTTTGGGGCCATCGCAGGCGAGTACGCAACCCAGAGGGCCCTGGGAATTTCAAAGATCGCGATCTCCCCCCATCAGATCGATGAGATCCGGGATCGCTTCAAAGAGATTTTGAAAAGAGACAAGGGATTCGATTTCCGTGAAGTCAAGGATCAGATCACTGAGACCATGAGCATGTACGTAGGCGTTCTTAGAAATGAGGATGGGCTTCGAAAAGCCATTCAGACGCTCGATAAGATCCGCGTAGAGAAGGATAAGCAATTATGCCTTGCCGGGGAGAGCTCATCCAGGGGACTTGCCGATCTCCAGGAGGTCAGGAACATGTTGATCGTCGCCCAGATGGTTACTTCCGCCGCGCTGATAAGGACAGAAACCCGGGGGGCACATACCCGGGAGGACTATCCCGAGATAGATAATGTAAACTGGTTGAAGAACATTTACATCCGCTCATTGAACGGCGAAATGAAACTCGAAGCTCGGCCAGTACCTGTGGGATCAAATATGTAGGTGTGAATTGAAGCGGATTGAAGAAACTGAAAGGATAGCATGTATGGATGGTCCAAAATGGGCCCCCGGTTGTTGCAATAAGGATTATTTAAGAGAAATAACTCATGGAAAAACAGGAGATTAGCTACATATGAAGAAGCAGCACTTTGGGTGGCGGGGCGCTTTTTTGAACAGACTCTTTAAATCACATCATCATCAACCCATGACAGGTTTATTCTCATTATGACCTCTAAACTATTTGGGTACTTGTTCTAAAACAACTTGAGCGTTATCCAGACGATCAACCCAAGGTAATATCGCTTAAAGGTCTTCGCGAACGCTTCGGTATCCCGTTGGACTCTGGCCTCCCGATCGACGTTGCCCATATCACCAACCTCCTGACACTGGTTGTAAAAGTTCGAGTCTGAAAGGCCTTCTTAGTCCGGCCTATTGTGCCAGATAAGTGATACCTCCCCTGTGTTGAATCTGAATGAGAGCCAGGAAAGGAATAAGATTACGACCGCTCTCGCTTGAAAAATTTAAAATTATATCTTATATGGATAAATACATGTGCTAAAATGATCCTTTTCCAGTATATTGCAACCGAAAATGTATATAATAGGAGGGAGGCAATGAAAATTGTATGTCCGTCCTGCCGAACTGTATATGAGATAACCATTGAAGCAGTTAGCCACACAGAAAGAGATTTTGCAGTTTACCGATGTGTCGTTTGCAGCCATGAGTTTCAAGTCTTGTTTGCAAAGATTCTTGCTCCAAAGTCTAAAGAGGAAATTTACCTCATTCCTAGAATCATTAAGGCAGATAACACAAAAATTATTTTAGAAAATCTACCCAAGACTGTCAGGGATGATATCTGGTAATATTAATGGGAGCAAACTAAGATGGGGATGACTCTTGTTGAAAAAATTCTGGCTGCAAAGGCCAGACGTGACAAGGTAGTACCAGAAGAGATTGTGACGGTTGATGTTGATTTAGCCTTCACTCATGATGCGCTAGGTGCACACACAATAGCGAAGTTCAAAGAGCTAACAGGGGAACATGGTGAGGTATGGTCTAAGGATAAAATTGTAGTAATATTAGACCATTATGTCCCCTCCAATACAATAGATACTGCTAAAAAAGTGCAACATATTGAAAGCTTTGTTGAAGAGCAAAGACTTACAAATTATCATGGTATAGGTAAAGGAGGAATATGCCACAAGGTCTTGCTTGAAAGAGGTTATGTTACTCCAGGCGAAATAATTGCAGGGACAGACAGCCATACTACCACACATGGTGTCATGGGCGCATTTGCGATAGGGGTCGGCATTGATGATATGGCGGTCATATGGAAAACGGGTCGAACTTGGGAGAGAGTCCCAGAGACATTATTGGTCGAAGTTAATGGAAAATTGGAAAAGGGGATTTATTCTAAAGATCTGATGTTGAAGATCCTCAACACACTGGGTGTAGGTGGTGCGATACAAAGGTCTCTACAATTCACTGGCGATACTGTCTATTCTCTAAGTATAGATTCCCGATCTGTTCTTACAAACATGGCTATTGAAGCTGGTGCAACTAACGGAATAATTGATCCCGACGAGAAGGTTGTTCAATATCTGAGAGGAAGAACGAAAAAGGAGTACAGTATTATTCATGGTGATGAAGATGCGAATTATGAAGGCATCCTGAAAATAAGGGCTTCCGATATTGATGAGCCGTTAGTCGCGGCTCCATGGAGTCCAGCAAATGTAAAGAAAGTTTCAGAGTTGAAAGGTACGAAAATTAACCAGGCATTCGTCGGATCATGCACCAATGGGAGATTCGAAGATCTTCAAACGGTAGCGCAAATTCTTAAAGGCCACAAGGTTGCACCTAGTTGTAGACTTATTATTATTCCGGCTTCACAGGAAGTGTTCAAAGAGGCGGCAGAGAACGGATTGCTCAAGATCTTTGTTGAATCCGATGCATTCGTGTCAGGTCCCACTTGCGGGCCCTGTATGGAAACACATATGGGCATTCTTGGTCCAGAAGATGTGATGATAAGTAGTGCAAATCGCAATTTCCGCGGCCGGGCAGGTGATCCTACCGCTAAGATATTTCTTGCATCACCAGCTACTGTTGCTGCTTCAGCTATTGCAGGTCAAATTACTGACCCGAGGACATATCTTTGATAAATTTGGGGAAATGGAGATGTCGGTGATTATTGAAGGCCAAGTTTGGCGATTCGGGAAAGATATAGATACCGATGAGCTTTTTGCAGGACGTTTTATTATGGTTGGAGATGAAAGAGACCCAGAGGCTTACAAGAAATCTATTTTAAAAGGGGCTTTTGAGAGTCTTTCGACCATTGGCAAGGGGAATAAGAATATTTCTGACGGATTTATCGATGCTGTGTCACGTGTTGTGTCCGGATATAATAAGGATGTCCAAGAAGACAAAATGGCATTAAAAGGACACATAATCATAGCTGGTGAAAATTTTGGGATTGGTTCGAGCCGTCAGCAGGCCGCTGAAGCACTCCGGTTCTTTGGTATATCTGCTTGTTTAGCAGAGACGATCCACCGCATTTTTTTTCGGAATTTTTGGAACCTAAATGGCATTGCAATAGACCAAAAAGGTATTTCTTCCATGTTTGAGACGGGTGACATCGCTCAAGTCGATCTAGAACAGTTCACGGTGCACAATCTTTCAAGTAAGAAAGAAATGAAGCTCAGAATTAAGCTGCCTGCCGAATTCATTGCCATGTATCAGGAAGGTGGGTTAATTCCTTATCACAAGAAACATTAACTGGCCAAAACAGAATTTAAGTTGACACTGATAAAGTTAATTGTCCTGCACGTCTTTAGATCCTTCGAAGCCCGAATCCCATAAAGCATCTCTGCAATGAGATACCGCTTTGCTTTGTTAAACTTTTTTGAAATGATTCCCGAGAGTTTTGCCAGCTGTCCCTTTAAACTCCCTGCAGTCCTCGATTCCCCGGTCATAACACCTCCATTTGTTTGATGGACAAGGCTTTTAGCCCCATGGAGGACATTTTTCTCAGGAATCTTTATCCTCGACAAAAAACCTCCTTCCAATATCCAAATTCCTGATTAATCAAATGGTTTCAACAGATTAGAAGAAATGGTAATCAAAGAATCAGGAAACTCCAGATTAAAATAAGTTTGACATATTATTAAGTTTGTATTATTCAGTATCAGATAATAAGAATATATTATCATATTTTAAGAATGGCTCAAAAAAAGACAATCACTCTCGGTAAGTCTCTTGATATCCTCGAACTTTTCGGAAAAGTAGGGACTTCCTTAACCGTAAAGGAGATTTGCCAGCACAGCAGTCTACCCGAGAGTACTGTTTACCGTTACATCAACACGCTTAGCCAACGCGATTACCTCGAGTATGATCCTGCAGCTCAGAAATACCGATTGGGAATGAACCTGATCAAGCTGGGATACTTTGCTATGAAGCAGCTTGAGATCCATCGTTCTTGCTATCCCATCATGGAGGATCTGGCGAGGAAAACGGGGGAGACTGTGACGCTGACCGTCAGGAAGGGAAATAGTGCCATTGTCGTTGAGGTCGTGGATAGCGGTCGAGGGGGGATCAAGTTGGCAATGAATCGAGGGGACAACCTGCCTCTATACTTGTGTGCCATCACGAGGCCCCTGGTAACATTTCTTCCAGAAGAGGAGATTGATTCTATCCTTCATGGTGACCCTCCAAAACCGTTTACGACTTATACCTTAACTGATTTGGTTAAGATTAGAGGGGAGCTTCAAAAGGTGAAACGTCAGGGTTATTCTTACAGTGTACAACAGCTTACCACCGGAGCCGCAGGATTGGGGGCGCCGATCTGGGATTTCTCAGAGAAGGTTGTTGGGAGCTTGGGTTTAGTTGGTCCTCTTTCCAATTTTGAAAAATCGAGAATTCCCTCTCTTTTGAAGTCTCTCTTGGAAGCTTCGCGGGAATGCTCGATGAAAATGGGCTTTAGTTGGTTGAAAGGCGGGAACCCTCAAAAATGAGCACTTGCCTCGCACATGCGGGGAAGAAGTCAAGAAAGGGCCGGGGAAGTAAGGATATGACTTCAAATCAAGAACAGCGGATGCATGACCTGGCAAGTATTGTCGGAATGGATCACCTAAGCAGCGATCTCTTCGAAAGGATCAACTATGCTGACACATCGCTCCCTTATGACGTGGAAGAGAAAGATTTGCCTGACATTGTTGTCCATCCCGGGAATACGATGTTTTTGGAAATCATGTTGCCGGATTTGGATTCACGGAGGCAGCATTGAATCGATTCCGGGACCTGAAGGCCTTTGAGGGAAATCCTCCACGCATTTCGATCATTGAAAAAGAAAAGAATGGATCTTATTACCGTCTGGTCATTGCCGGAGACCGATGCATGGGTGCACAGTTCCTGAATATCGACCTGACCCAGCGTGCGATGGGTTTGTTCTGGAGCTTCATTCTACAAAAGAGAAGTGTGGAAGGACTTCTGAAGATTCTTGAAAACGAAGGACTTCTCTCGCATAAACCGTGGTTGCGCCGCGTGCGCCCTTTTTTCATGGGAGCGCGAGCGATCGGATGAGGTGAGAAAGGAGAAGGAAGAGAAATGGAGAAAGCATTGGTCATTAACCCCGAGAAATGCACCGGCTGCCACTCCTGCGAAATGGTGTGCTCGTTGGTTCACGACAAGGAGTGCAACTTGAATCTATCCAGAATCGGTATCCTAAAAACAGGAGGAGGCGGGACCCAGGAAAATATGCCCATCGTTTGTCAGCAGTGTCGTGATCCTTTTTGCGCAGACGCCTGCATCATGGGCGCGATCACTCGGAATGAGAAGACGGGAGCGCTCGTTGTGAAGGAAGATCTCTGTGTCGGATGTAAAACTTGCGTCGTTGCCTGTCCGCTGGGAGGCGTCCTGTACCACTGGATCAAGCAATGTGCGATGAAATGTGATCTCTGTGAAGGGGACCCTCAATGCGCAAAGGCTTGTGTCTATGGAGCGCTGGAATTCCTGTCTATGGATGAGTGGGGGAGAAAGAAAAGGCTGAAGGGAGCGGAGAATTTAAGTCGCCTCTGCGAGATCATTTATAAGTAAAAGGAGGGAATTCGGAGACAATAGAGAGTTAAATGTAAATAACTTGTCACATATATTGAGATAAAGGAGGGCTCCATATGGGGCTTGTCATTGATGGTTTTTCTCATATTCTGCCAAAACCTTTTATTACAGAACTTAGCTTATTTCATCCTACGGATGAATTGCGAGAATCAGGTTCTCTTACACATCTGAGCGAAATTGAAAATAGAATAAGAGTTCTGGACAAATACAGAATCGATAAACAGATTCTCACCATTGCCCGACCAAGTCTTTGGACCCATATGGCAAAGGATATTGCTTTGAAGATGACTCGCGTGGCGAATGAAACTCTTTGCGAGATCACTCAAAAATATTCAGACCGGTTCATTCCCGTAGGGACATTGCCCATTCCTAGCGAAGAGTTTATGGGTGAATTCGATAGGTGCATGGAGGATCTTCATATGGCGGGGATCCAAATTTTTTCAAATGTTGGAGGACGGCCTCTGGATGACATCGCGTTTCGATCTTTTTTTGCGAAAGCGCACAGGACACGAACGCCTATCTGGATTCATCCACACCTTCGTTCTGAATGGTCTCCAGACTTCGTGTTGGACAGGGTCTTTGGTTGGCTGTTCGACACGAGTTTGGCTTTATCAAGATTAGTCTTTTCCGGCATGATGGAGGAGTATCCCGATCTTACGATCATTAGCCATCATATGGGCGGAATGATTCCCTATTTTTCTGAACGGATCAGGAGCTTTTATGAGGCCCGTGAAATGTTTCCCCGGGCAAAATTCTGCCGCCTGTCCAAAGATCCATTAGAGTATTTCAAGAGATTTTATGCGGACTCGATCTTAAATGGTTCTGTGCCTGCTTTTGAATGTGGCTATAGGTTTTTTGGCCCAGGGCACATTATCTTTGCTACGGATTACCCTTTTGGCCCTGGGCAAGGGGAACCTTGGATGGAAGAAGCCATTCATCAGATCAAGATGTCAGATCTACCTCAAGTTGAAAAGGATCAAATTCTGGGAGGAACTCTACAAGGGATTCTTGAAATACGGGAGAGCTGACGTAGTGGAATGTTGCATCCGGGAAATCCGGCGCAAGAGGATTCGCTGAGGTGTCTTCAACGGGTGTCCCGGAATTGGTTGCTGCTATGAAAAGTATATTCAATCGAAAAACGACTCAATTCCAGTTTGGAGGTGAAGAAATGTTAAAAATCGTTTCGGTGTTGTTCGTCCTGACTTTTTTGGTTCTGGGGATCCCTTCGGGACCTTTTGCCCAGGGTTTCCCCAGTCGTCCTATCACGCTGGTGATTCCTATGGCTCCCGGAGACGCTACGGACGTAGCCGCGCGAGCGATGGCCGATGAATTAAGCAAAGTGCTCAAGGTTCCCGTGATCCCTTTGAACAAGCCCGGGGCGGGAACCGTGGTAGGAAACGACTTCGTGGTAAATTCCAAAAAGGATGGGTATACGATTCTCTTTGCCACAGCCGCCTTGATTTCATCCAGCGTCCTCCAGCCCGATACGGTTTCGTATGATCTGTTTACCAACTTAACTCCTCTCGGTCTCGTGACACAGAACCCATTCCCGATGGTGGTTCGAAGCGACGCCCCCTACAAGAATTTTAGGGAAATGGTGGAATATGGAAAGAAGAACCCAGGAAAGATCCGGTGTTCGACGATGGGGTTGGGATCCGTGGGCCACTTTGATGTAGAGATTGTCAATTCGGCGACCGGGGCCGGTATCGAGATGGTTCCGTTCAAGGGGGCCACGCCTGCGATTACGGCCCTGCTCGGGGGGCACGTGGAAGCTACGGCGGTGTCCATTGGTTCCTCCATCTCTCACATGAGAAGCGGGGCTGTCAAAGCAATGCTCTCATCTGTTAAAGTCTCTGAGTTTGCAGACGTTCCCACATTAAGGGAACTTGGCTATCCGCAGGACCTATTGGGAGTCTGGTTTGCCTTCTTCGCGCCGTCAGGGATTCCCTCCGATGTCAAAGCAACCCTGGTTTCAGCCGTCGGGAGAGTGGCCAAGGATCCCTCGGTTGGTTCGAAACTCGCGAACTTAGGTATGGTCCAGGACTTCGAGTCCCCGGATAAGCTTCTGGAGCGAATGAGGGGGGAATATAAAATCGTTAAAGAAATAGCCAAAAAATCAGGGATGATCAAATAAGAATCAAGGTGCGTCTTTCCTGAAGTCAGAAGGTTATTTTTTTCTTTCAATTTTTAGGGAAGGAGTTTGGCCATGAAATTTGGAGGCTATGCCGGAAAGATATTGCATATTGATCTGAGCCGAGAAAACATTACGAAAGAGCCTTTGGACATGGATCTGGCCCGCAAATTCTTGGGGGGATTTGGGTTAAACTGCAAGCTTGCATGGGATCTTCTGGACCCGAATGTCGACCCCACTGGACCTGAAAACATCATCTTGATGGGAATGGGGCCGATGCTTGGGACGGCGGCGCCGGTCTCGTCCAAACATTCGGTCATGAGCAAGTGGCCCTCCACCGGAACGATCTCTCCAGGGACGGCGGGAGGAGATTTCGGGATCAATGTGAAACTGTCCGGGTATGACGAAATCGTGATCAAAGGAAAGGCGAAGCGACCGGTTTACATTCGGATTGCCGGTGATGATGTGGAGATCTGCGACGCAGGAGATCTGTGGGGGAAGGACAATTATGAAACCACGGACAGGCTTTGGGAGAAACATGGAAGGAACTATGCGGTGATCTCAAATGGAACGGCCGGGGAGCGTTTAGTCAATACGACCATTTGCTTGATCGATAAGTATACGTCCTGGGGAAAGGCCGGGCTCCCTGCGATCATGGGTTCCAAGAATTTAAAGGCCTTGATCGCTTACGGGAACAAAGGAGTGGCAGTGGCAGATCCCGAGAGATTGATCAAGCGTGCGCAGATGATCTTTGAGCGGTTCAGAAGACATCCCGATTATCAAAAATTGGTGGACCTCGGTACGATGGACGGGTTTGCAGGCTGGGCCGATATCCACGGGATGTCCATGAATAACTGGTCTGGACGGTTTCCGACAGCCGAGGCTTATCGGGTCTACAACACCGAATACTATTTGGAAAACATCAAGGCGGGAAGGTGTGCGGACCCGACCTGTCCGATCGGATGCAAGGATCATGTGAAGATCAGAAAAGGGGAATATGCCGGAACGGAAGCATGGGTTTCCTCTTTTTATGGCCGCGTCGTCCATATGGCCGCTCGCTGCCAAGCAGGGACGTATGAAAAGACCGTAAAGGCCCAGGAGTTCTTTCAGCGGACAGGTCTTTGCATTCATTCCTACACAGCCCTCATTGACTGGGCAGTCGAGCTCTATGAGAGAGCTATACTAACTAAAGCGGATACAGGCGGAGTGGAATTGAAGCACGATTTTGAGACGACCATGTATCTTGCGAAGCAAGCGGATCAGCACGAAGGGCTCGGAGGGATCCTGTCCCAGGGTTATAAAAAGGCGATGAAAGAGATCGGGCAGGGATGCGAAAAATACGCCGTTCAGGTGAAAGGGATGGAGCCCCTTTATGATCCCAGGATAAACGGCCTCTCCGGCCCCGAGTTTAATCAGGTAGTCAATCCCAGAGGGGCGCACGCCCCGCAGGGTTGCATTACCCTCTATATGTCAAAGGGATTGCCTGCGGATGCATTCCGTCCGTGGCTCGAAGACAGGGGGGTTCCCGCAGACGCGCTGGCTCGAATTTTTCCAAAACCCGGATACTTCAATATCGCCCGGATGACACCCTATGGCGAAGATTGGGTTCAATTTATGAATTCCGTTGGTATGGGATGTCTGAGGGGGCGTGTCGACAATTTCTTTAAAGGCGAAGATTGGGCCGAGATCTACTCTGCAGTCACAGGGTTCGAGACGTCTCTCGAGGACTTAAGGATAGCGGCGAGACGAAATTACAATTTGTATAAGGCTTTGAATGTGAGATTGGGGTATTCGCGGAAAGATGACGTCTTCCCTGAGCGCTGGTTTGAACCCCTTCAGACCACCGACCGGGGGACCCTGGTGCTGCACGACTATTTTGGGGCACCTTTGACGAAAGAGGATTGTCAAAGGCTTCTGGACGATTACTACGACGAGAGAGGCTGGGACGTAAAAACGGGTATCCCAACGGAGAAGACATTGATCGGTTCCGGTTTGGAGGACGTGGCAAAGGACCTCACAAAAAGAAAGCTGATTGGATAATAGAATTTCTGGGGCCTGTACGAATGAAATAGACCGGCGATGGAGACGAGAAAAGGAGAATACTGGGTTCAGTCTTAAGCGTTGACGGCTTTATTGGAGATGACGGAACAAGAAATCCATTTGCTGGAGGTGAAATGGTAAAAGATCGTGAGAGGCTTCTTGAGGAAATTTTTGAATCAGCCCTTCAAAATGATATGAATTTCTTTGGTTGAACCCAATCCGTTCTTGCAGCTTTGCAGGAAAAGCTTCACGCAGGGAGTCCTGAAGTATTTAAAGCAGGGAGTGCGCTATCCGGAGGTGTTGCCAGGCAAGGGGATTCATGCGGTGCGTTGACGGGTGCCATTATGGCGGTCGGGTGCGTCGTGGGCCGGGAGAGGCTTGAGGATATTGAGCAGTACCACAAAGCCCTCCTTCCCGCATCTCAGGTCTACAACCTTTTTAAGGAGAAGATCGGTCATACCCTTTGCTGGGAGATCCATAAGATCCGATATGGGAGAGTCTACCGCCTTTTTGTTCCCGAAGAGAGAGAGGCCTTCCACATGATGGGGGGCCACGGGCGGACCGGATGTCCCGAGGTCTGCGGGGTTGCGGCTCGGATTGCTGCCGAGATTATTCTTGAAATAAGAGAGGGGAGTTAAACCCATGTCTTCCTGGTCCATCCGAATTTTTCGTGGACCATGAAATGCCCGAGATTGTAATGGGGAAGGAAAGCGGTATCGACAACGTTGGCCTTTGGGCCAAAAGGTGGAGATCGACCTGAGCGAAGATGAAAAAATGGCAGTGGTGAACCGGGTAAAACTGAAATCCCATGGCCTGAAACGCGTGCTCACGTAAAATGAGTTTTAGGGAATTGTCGGCGAGATCAAGGGGGGAAAATAAGAGCCCGAGAGGTTGAAAAGATTAAGAGAGTTGATGGGTTGGCTTTTTAGTTCAGGCTGTGTTAGAAGCACACAGTGGTAGAGGGGCAATCAGAAGAGAATAGAGGTTACCCTGCACAATCAAAGGAGGAAGAAAGAATGGCTGAGAAGGTCGTACTCTTTGCTGAGGAGGATACGCAGTTCCGGCTAATGGAAACGGCCCTGAACGGAACAGCTTCTGACGCCGCACTCAAAGCTTTGCACTACTTCTTTGGTACGAATATTGAACCTCAATTGCATTATTTGAGATCGCTTCCTTCCACCGTGGGGCTGCCGCCGGGATTCCGAGCTGTGGTCTGTCAGGATGAGAAACAACTTCCCTCATTGATTCCTCAGGCCGATTATCTGGTGTTTGAAAGAACGGAGATGACCTATGAGTTGATGAAACTTGGAAAAGGGAAGTTGAAGCTCCTTCAGAAGTTCGGAAATGATTGCAAGAACGTCGATCTAAAGGCAGCCAGAGCCCTTGGCATCCAGGCCGCCTATCTCTTGCGGGTGACCACGGTTTCAGTGGCCGAGCATGTGCTTACGCTTATTCTTGCCTTATCCCGAAATCTCATGTTTGCTCATGAAGCAGCCAAAAAAAGGACTGAAGCAATGGATGGTCTTCGATCGGAGGGGCCTCCCCGGACGAAATTCAATTGGGCACAGGTCCCGAATATAAGATTGGTTCGAGGGAAAACGTTAGGTCTGGTCGGCTTTGGAGAGAATGCCTACGAAATCGCAAAACTTGCTCATGGCATTGGGATAAAGATCATTTACTTCCAAAGGCACCAGGCTTCACCGGCCTGGGAAAAGGAGGTCGAGGCGCGGTACGTTCTCAGCCTGAAACAACTCGTTGAACAATCCGATTTCGTTTCGATCAACGTCCCTTATGGACCTCCGACGGAAAAGATGTTCAATTTGGAGATTTTATCCTGCATGAAGCCGGATGCTTTCTTAATCAGTAACTCAAGAGGCGGGATCGTCGATGAGGAAGCCTTGTACCAGGTTTTAAAGGAGAGGAAGATTGCCGGTGCGGCACTGGATGTTTATCGCTGGGAGCCGGTCCCCTCCGATTGTCCTCTTCTTCGCTTGGACAACGTGGTCTGGGCTGCTCACAATGGCGGAGGTGCAAACGAGTTCATCTTGCAGGAGAATCATGATGTCCTGGCCAATATCGCTCGTGTCGAGCGAGGTGATAAGCCAGAGTTTTTGATAGAAGCTTAAGGGGAAAAAACATGGACATCGAAGGGGAGAAACTGCTTCAGGAAATTATGACCAAGAGAGGGTTCGTTTTGGAATTTCACAGGCTGCTTGCTGAGGAGGATCCTCAGTTTCTGAGGTGCTATGAGGACATGGTCTCAGTTGCCTATGCGGATCACCGGACTCTCGATAAGAAAACGAAGGAACTCGTTTTTATAGCGGCGTTGGTATCTCTCGAGGCAGAGCCGGCACACATCGGGACTCATATGAAACTGGCTATGGAGCATGGGGCAAGCAAACGAGAGATTCTTGAAGCGCTGGAGTGTGTTTACCCACCGTGCGGAACACTACGATTTATGAATGGCCTGAAGGCCTTCAAGCAGACTGTTCTCAATCTTGAAAAATGAAAGGAGGAAAAAGATGAAAAGGAGAGATTTCATTAAAGGACTGGGAGTTTTTTTAGGGGCTTCATCTCTAGGCACGATTTCAAAACAGGCATGGCCGCAGAATATTGCGAAATGGAAGTATTACTATTATACCCCTCCGCTGCATCATGATACGGTTACGATGAAAGATTTTGCAAAGGATGTGCAGCAGCTTACGAACAATGAACTCCAGATGACGATCTATCCAGGCGGGGAACTTCCCTATTCGCCCACTGAAGCCGTGAATATCGTGAGGGATCGATTTGTTGAAGGTGCCGGATCTGTTAGCGATTTCGTGGCGGGTTCGGTCCCGTTGCTCAACCTGATGAATCTGCCCATGCTGGTCACGACCCTGGATGAAATGACGAAGGCGATGAAAATCTTTCTGCCGTACGCGGAAAAGGAGTTTGAAAAGAGAGGGGCCAGGACGCTTTTCTGGCATTTTAATTCTCAAAAATCAATCTTTGGCCGCGGGAAACCCGTTACAAATTTA
>Ga0214473_10005952_pt1 | contig 14596 bp, 11 predicted proteins | sample RVTome_7_FD_203509 | JGI IMG/M metagenome (GOLD analysis project Ga0214473, IMG submission 203509) | Soil microbial communities from uranium-contaminated site in the Upper Colorado River Basin, Wyoming, United States - RVT98D197 | ecosystem: Environmental > Terrestrial > Soil > Contaminated >... | reverse complement strand
CTCCCGTGAACTTCTTGATCTTTTCAATCAGCTCGAGTGCGATCTGAACACCTTCTTCCTGCGCCCTGCCTGCCTTCTCTGCAGTTTCCATGCGCTTCATCAATCCTTCAGGGATGAACACTCCCGGCACTTCATCGTTCATGTATTTCGCCATCTTGAAGGTCTTGAGCGGGGTGATCCCGATCAGGATGTAGACTTTATCGAGAATGTCGCGCTTGGCAAGTTCGTTCAACCAGATTTCCATGCGTTCAACATCGAAGACCAGGTTGGTCTGGAAGAACTGCGCGCCCGCATTGATCTTCTTATGTTCGCGTAAAGCCTGGAATTTCGGCTCAGAGGCAAAGGGCGAAGCAGCCGCACCAAGGAAATATTGCGGCGGCGTCTTGATCTCGCGCCCATCCATGTATCTGCCTTCGTCGCGCATGCGGCGCAGGATCCAAAGCATCTGGATCGAGTCGATGTCAATCACGTCCATGCGGCCGCGTGGGGGAGGGGCCATCTTCATCGAATCACCGGAGAGGCACAGGATGTTGCGAATTCCCAATGCGCTCGCGCCCATCACTTCGGATTGCAGGCCAACACGCGTTCGATCACGCGCCGCGATCTGCATCACGGGCTCCCCGCCTTTTTCGATCGCCATCTTCGAACAAGCCAGGGACGACATGCGCGGTGTGGCCGATGGATTATCGGTAAAGTTGATGGCAGCCACGTAGGGCCTGACCAATTCGATGTTCTTAAAGAGTTTGTCGGTCTTGACCGTCATCGGCGGCGCAACCTCAGCAGTTACCACGAACTCACCTGCTTTCAGCCGCCTCTCCAATTGTGAAACCGGCTCGCTGTATTTCGGGGCGTGATATTGGTTATCACCGTGCCACCATTCAGGTTGGCGTACAGGCCGGAAGATGGAATCCCAGGTTTGTGCGCGTATGACAGGATCTTTACGCGTCAGCCCCGTAACAACGTTGGCCACTCCCAGCTTCCTGACTTGTGTGCCTACATCACCCCAGGTCTCTGTACCGACTTTATCCCAATCAAGAGGTGGCAATACCTCAAGTAGCATTTCCTGACGGCCCATCTTGAAGGCACGATCATAAATTTGATACCACATACAGGGACGAGTCTCATCCACATAGCAGTGCTCGGATGTGGAGCCGCCGCACGGCCCGTTACGCGCACCTTTGGGACATTCCATTGGGCAGATGAAGGCCGTCTCTTGCAGCAGGCAGTTGCCGCACATGCGGCATCCGAATAACGGACCTTTGATGGCGAACTCCACCGATTCCAGCAAGCGATTGCCGAATGTATCACGCTTGAAGGGATAGAATGGCGGTTGCCAGCGGCGACCAGGTGTAAATCCAGGCATATTGTGCTCCTTGGTTGTCATGTCATTGCGAGCCGCCGCTCGTCTGGCAGCGTGGCAATCTCCCCATTATGAGGAGATTGCTCCGTCGGCCTGCGGCCTCCTCGCAATGACATTTTCTAGTTCAACAAATACGAATCCGCGTAAATAACTTTATTAAGTAGAATTTGAGTAGTCTTCCAGATGGCGGCCTGTTCAGGGTCAGAAAGATCAAAATCCTCCATCTGGGGCTCTTCGCCGACGCACGTGCGCTCTGCAATCTTATTGTAGACAGCGGCAAGCGAATTACTAGTGTCTTTTGTCTCTATCCAGCGGATGACGTTATTCTGCTTTTCGTCGAACGGGTTGGCGATCATCATTTGCAGGCCGACGCCCATTAGCATGGCGAGATAGACCCGGTTGATGAGCGGGCGGTTTTCGTTCGGTACTGCGTTCGAGACATTGCTCAAGCCTACCGAGATCTTTGGCGCAGGGTCCCATGCATATTGCAGGGTACGCACGGTTTCAATGAGATGCGGGCAATATTGCTGGCAACCCGAGCAAGTCAGCACGAGCGGATCGATGATGAGATTTTCCATCGGGAAGTCGATCTCCATCATGCGCGGGATCAGAGTCTCGACCGCGATGTTGACGCGTGCATCCGCTTCCACAGGAATGCCTTCACTTCTCATGGTGAGGGCAATGACCTTGGCCCCGTATTTCTTCGCCAATAGCGGGATTTTCTCCAGGCGCTCGGGTTCTGCCGAGGTTGAATTGAGAATTGGTTGCGCCTTGGTGATCTTCTTGAGTGCGGCTTCCATGCCGTCCACGTTGGTCGTGTCAATCGAGAGGGGTACATCTACAACCGTCTCAACTGTCTCGACGATCCACGGAAAGACCTCCGCCCAGTCCTTCTTGCGCGGACCGAGATTGATATCAACAGCTTTTGCGCCCGCCTCCACCTGCTTGACAGCCAGCTCCATGAAGAACTCACGGTCCCTTGCAGCCAATGCCTCTTTCACCTTCTCTGAGATGATGTGGATGTTTTCTCCAATGATGTACATGTGTGTCTCCTTTTTGGGTAAACAGGTATACGCGTACGCAAGTACACATGTTTACCTGTTTACTTGTCTACTTGTTTATTTTCCAGCGCCTCCGCCACACTTGGAAACTTGCTCATATCCGTATGCGGCAGAAATAATGCCGAAGTAAAAGCTTCATAGAAACTATTGTCTGCTGATAGCTCAATGTAAGTCATACGCCTGGCAATCTCGGTGATCTGTTCCCGCTTACGCCAATCGAGCAATGCGTAATACGCGCCGCGTACCGAGGTATTGCCCAGGAAGTCGAAGTGTTCCCAGGGTACATCGGGCAGAAGTCCGATTTGCACAGCCTTTTCCACATTGATGTATTTGCCGAACGAACCGCCGACCAATACTTTTGAAACGCTTTCCAATGGAATGCCAACCGTATCTGCCAGCACTGTAAAACCTGCATAGATGGCAGCTTTTGCGCGCAGCAAATTGTCGACATCGACGCGGGTAAGGACGATGTCATCACCTGATGCGGATTCGTTGCCCCAGGCAACAACATACTCTCCGCCGTGCGCACCTTCCCGGACCCTCAAACTGTTGATCGATAAATTGACATTGCCAGCCTTATCAAGGACTCCCGTTATGAAGGCTTCTGACAGCAGCGATATCAATCCGCTTCCGCAAATCCCTTTTGGCTTGCCTCCGCCAATGACACGATACGTCGGCTCGCAGGTAGCGCTGTTGATCCATACCTCTTCGATCGCGCCCTGCGTAGCGCGCATACCGTTGACCACGCCCGCACCCTCGAACGCCGGTCCTGCCGAGCATGCGCATGTGACCAGCCAATCGCGATTGCCCAGCACGGTCTCGCCATTGGTGCCAACATCCAGGAAGAGCGTTACATCTTCGGCAACATCCACACCTGACGACAACACTCCTGCTGTGATATCTGCTCCCACATAACTTGCCACACCGGGCAGACAGTCCACAGTGGCTTCGGGATGTGTGTTCAAACCGACCTCACGCGCTGTCATCACGGGCGGATGATTCACAGCGGTTGTGAACGGCGAGAGGCGAATGCTCGCGGCAGGGATGCCAAGCAGCAAGTGCATCATCGTGCTGTTGCCGGCAATTGCCGCTTTGACCACATTCCCGGGCTTTGCTTTCACACGTTTGCAGGCAGTCTCAAGCAGGCTGTTGATTGTATCCAGCACGCGTTGACGGAGTTCTGGGCCGCCGCCATTTTTGCTCGCGTAAATGATGCGTGAAATGACATCTTCGCCTCGGGCGATCTGTCCGTTATATTCCGCGACCTGTGCCCTAACCTGTCCGCTGACCAGATCAACAAGCCATAGAGTGACCGTCGTTGTGCCGATGTCAATTGCGGTTCCCCAAAGCGGCGAGAATTCATCCACGAGACCGGGTTGCAGATCAATGAGTCGAACGGACTGGTCCGTTTCACCACTTTTGACAACACTGGCAATATCAATCACTGCAGTGACATTCCAATCGCCTTCACGCAGGATCTCGCCCATTCCTTGCAGGAGACTCAACGAGCAAGTCACGTTTTCATAACGGTGCTGCAAACGCAAAGCTGTCTGAAGGCGCGACCAGTCATCTGTCTGATCCTCCAGGCTGGGTGGGACGAGCTGCAAATGGATGCGCCGTACGATTTGATCTTGAAGGTACTCATAATCCGCAGGGACAGTGACTTCAGCCACAACGCGATCTGTAGTGAGACGCCGCTCGATTTTCTCCTGCGGTGGAACATAAATGGTCGCGTTGCCTTCGACCACGGTCTGGCAGGCTAAGGCGTATCCCTCCAAAATGTCTGAATCTGAAAGTCGGAGCGTGCTTCGGCGCCGAACGCTGCCCTCAGTCACCTGCAGCGCGCAACGACCACAACGTCCCTGGCCGCCGCAGGGTTGGCCGATGTCAATACCCGCGAGACGCGCGGCATCAGCCAGCAGTGTGTTGGTGGGGACCGCAACTGTTGTCGGTTTATCGTCGAACGTGAAGGTGACGGTGTGTTGCATATATTCTTCTATGTCATTGCGAGGAGCGCTCTTGTTCTTGGCGACGAAGCAAATCTCCTGTCGAGTGGGAGCATCTCGTTTAATGGGAGATTGCTCCGCGGAGTTTACACTGAGCCAGTCGAAGTGCTCGCAATGACATGTTAATTCAAAGCCTGCTTCATGAACGCAGGTAAATCCACTGCCTCGCGCGGGCCAACGCGGATCTCCCAATCGGAGAGTTCTTCTTCGAGTTCACCGGAGAGCACGGCGACGTGGCCCGGCAAGACGATCCGCTTCCTGCTGACTTTACTGGCTACATCGAAGCCTTTGATGGCTTTGGCGATCCTCTCTGCATCGAACTTGCCTGCCGCCCAGGCAGTGAGCACAGACATGCCTTCCGCGTCTGTAACGACCAGCCATGCAGCCAGGCCGGAGCTCTCGACCTCATTTGCAACGGAGAAGTAGGTGATGCTGAAGTTGGTCGTGACCAGCACCGGGCTTTCAGGGTTCGGCGAGTTGATCTCGTAAATGCCAGGCTGTACCTGGATCGGCTTTTGCGGATCGGTGTAGATGTTCTCACGCAGGACAAGCAAAGGATAGATCATCTCAGGTGCGAAGGTATCGAGTACCACAAAACCTGCAAATTTGGAAATGGCTTGCGCGGCATAGACAGCTTCTTTATCTACGCCATTTTGCGCGGCAAAGAAGATAGTCGGGTATCCCAGCGGCTTGAAGTTGGATTTGAGCGCAAGGCGTCTCACTTGTGTGGCGCGCGTCAGCCATTCACCCATGTTTTTACCACCCAGATCAAGCACCATATCTTCCACGCCTTTGGCCTGGACTTTTTGGGTGAGGTCGGCCAGCGCGTCAATGGAGTCAGCACTTACAACGAGCGCGGCTTTATGTTTTCTGGCGGTATCTGCCAAAACCTCGAAGTTGGATGAATCTGCGGCGTAGATCAAAGTCCTTTCGCCCGGGAGCAGGCCGAGGGCTGAGTCAAGCAGCGCCGCGTCTTTTCCGATCAAAATGAGCGGGCGTTTCGTCACCTCCCGAACTGTTCTAACGGCTGCAACCAGAGCTTGCGCTGAGCTCGTCGAAGCGTCACCATCCGCTTCAATCGCGAAACCGTCCAGTGTGAAATCCATGCCGACGTAGTTGACTTTATACGCGTCGGCGGTTGCGACTTTCTTTGCGATGTCCGGATCGCTGGCTCTGACGCGCAAGAAAAGACCAGGCTTGTTGTAGAAAGTCTTCTCATGACGGAACATGCAGACTTCGTTGCCGACCCTGACTTCCGTGCCATTGGCTTTGAGCGTGATCAGTCTAATCGGCGGAGCGGCAGATTCAGCCAGTTGTTTTTTCGACTCTTCGCTGACGTACGGACAGGCCGAGAGCTCAACCTGTTTGGCGGCCAGCTTCATGGCGAACGCGAGACAAGTGGGGAAGCCGCACTCCTTGCAGTTGGTCTGTGGGAGGAGTTTGTAGATTTGAATACCAGTGAGTGCCATATGAACCTCCTATGCTGGAACCATTAATTCTTCGATGGCATCCTTGACGCGTTTGACGCTTTCAGGATGACGCAGTACAACGATATCCGCGCCGGATTCAACCAACGCAATGGCGGTGAGTGTTTCCCAGTGGATGGAACGATTCTTCCAATCACCCCATGCTTCAGGCACGCCTTCACCGACCTTTGCCTCCTTGGTCTTCCATGCTTCAAAACCGGGTGTGACCAGCATTGGGAACTGCGTCATCACATCGCCTTGCAGGGCAGCGAGTCGCAGGCGCTCCATCACGGAGTAACCATATTCAATTCCATAGCCGAGCGCGCCGGTGGTCGGGTCCATGATGATGCGGTCTTTGGGCATGCCCATATCGCTGATGAGAATATTCAACTGCTTCGACAGGTTCACATCCATTGGCGTGCGCGCCTGCACGAGATGGCCGTTTGCCATCGCGGTTGCAACAATCGTGCGGTAGTTTTTATCTTCGCAAATGCCCAGAAGGAGTTTTTCGCCCTGGGTCGCTTCTGAAACAGCCACCAGCAGCTCATTATCTTTTTCAGCCTGCCCGGGTCCCCAGACGATAAGCGGCAGACCTGTAGCGCCTAATACGGATTTGACAGCCTTGACAGCGTCATCGGGGCTATCTTCAAGCGTCAATGCCAGGACGATGAGATCTGCTCCGGCTTCTTCGGCCTTCTTCGCCCATAAAGCGGAATCCGTCATCGCATCGCCCCACGCATCAACTAGCAACGGCGACCAGTCTTCCGGCTTCCGTGATTTGATCTCGATCGCGATGACAGGTCTATGCGGTGTCGGCGCTTCGTATTGCAGATAGGGCATGGTGGTTTGCCCGCCCACAGTGACCGTCCTGGCGCGCGTGCCACCTTGTTCGGCTGTTGCACCAATCGTGATCGTTTTGATGCTTCCGGGCCATTTGTCTTTGGGTATTTCGATGGGCATGTGTTCCTCCAGTGTCAGGTATACATGTACACAAGTACACAGGTAGACAGGTCGCCTGTTAAGTGTGTACCTGTCTACGTGTTTACCTGTTTACATTAACCCCGCCTTCCTCCGTGCTTCATCTCGTCTTTCAATGAACTGCTCGATCGGCGATTTGCGCTCTGCCGCGAGACCCAGATCCTTCAAGTCCATTTCGTCTTTCGCAGCGATGTGACGCAATATATGACGGTAGGAAATAAAAGCCGCGGGATAGATAATGCCACCTGCGTTGTGCAGCATGTACGCGATCCGGATTCCTTTGTCCTGCATCATCTGCGCCGCGACTGCCAGTGGAATATCCGCTCCCAATTCTGGGACACCCTCACTCATGATGTCTTCTGCTTTGAGCGAGCCGAGATCCTCTCTTCCATACGCGGCGACCAGTTCCTGTTCACCGACCACGCCAATGCCGTGACCTTCCGCGTCCAGTACGCACATCGCTTCGACGTGGTGCTCCAGCAGAAAGCGCGCGATATCAGCAATGGGTGTATCCCATTTGCAGGTCGGCACGCCGACAGTCATGAGGTCACGAACGAGGAGAGGCTTCATAATGCCCTGCCCAGCTGGAGAAGTCTCCAGCCCACCAGGAAGAACCAGGTCATCATAAGCACATAACCAATTCCAAAGAGAGCAGCAATGATATTTGAGTTAGGGATACCTACACTGAAGTCGCCGGCCAATAAGAGCAGGCTTGCCAGAATTCCCATATAAGCGATCACTTTGTTGAAGATATTATTCCGCAACATAACAAGTGAAATGATCAACCCTGCACCCATGACGCTACTTCGACCGGCAATTCTCGTTATGGTAAAAAGCATGATTCCAAGGAAGGGTAAGGCCAAGGCGATGAAAGACCAGATTTTGCTGGTTCTATGGAAGATCGCGTAGAGCCCAAGATACAGCGTGCCAACGAGGGCCAGAATAGCAATATCCACAAGGTTCATAACATGTAGCAGGTCTGCTTGAACTCCGCTGAATCCGGCATGCAATTTGAAAATCAAGACAAGCCAATTGTTCTGAAATAGCGATAACCATCTGTTTATTGCACCAAGTTGCAAATCTGCGACGATGAGGCTTATCATTGCAATCAGTAACAATACTCCGGCAAACAGGGCGGCTACACCACCAACTTTGTAGAGACTTTTCCAGGCGGAATCTGTAGTTTCAGCATTGGCAAAGTGATTCATTGCCTTCATTTACAAAATTTCCTTTCAGGTCGCTTGCAGGTCAGCATGCCAAGGGTCATCAAGTCACGGACGAGTTCAGGTCTGTTCATGCTAGTGTCAACGAGAAACAAAAATAATGATTGCATGTCAGACCCTAAAGATTAGCGAACTCCTCAGGGTCTGCCGGTTTATCCGTGGTGATGTTCTCCTTCTTTCTCGTGGGCTCCTGCTATCGAGGTGAGATACACCTTGTGCGCCCAGACTTGCAATCCAAGCATGGACTCAACATATTCTCGCGCATCTTCCACGCTTTCCTCGGCATGTTGTTTCAGGTGTTGCATATGTTCGAACCGCTTCTCGACTTCGGTTGCGATGAAGTCCATGAGAGTCTTTTTCAACTCCTCGACGGAACCCGTCTCGATGGCTTGTTCTGCAATTGGGATGACTGGACCTTCGTCCAGTCCGGCGGGTTTGAGTCCTGTGTAAGGCGCGCCCTCGCCCGCTCGATGCAGACGAACGACCGTCTCGAAGAAAAATGTGTCAGCTATGTCGTGCGCGCCGTTTGGTTGCTGATGCAAAGGTAATACTTTGTTGAACGCCGCAATGACTTCACCTTCGCTTTCCTTCGGAACATACGGAAGGATGAACTTGACATTCCCAGTCTCAAGCGCTTTCTTTGCCAGCTTGACGACTGGTCCGCTGAGTGAGTCACAATGTGGGGGCATATGATTTATCCTTTCTTTCCATCATTCATCGCCTTGCCAAGTGCGTGAGCTGCGGCTTCGGTTTGCTTGGCTTGTCAATTGTTAGAACCGTTGTTTTCTATTTGTTATTACTCCTTTCTACCTAGAACATCGGCTCCATAGCCATGGCAGGATGATTGTGTGCTTCCAGCCAGGCAAGCAGGTCTTCAACAGTTGTTACATTTCTTTCATCGGCAATTCGGTCGAGCAGGTCGGGGTCACCTTCGCGCTCGCAGACCGCTTTGAATTCATCGGACATGGATTGCTTGAGTACAGACGACATCCACACGACGCGCTTGAAGCCGCCATCGGCGGAGATGAACTTGGGGCTGATGAGATAGAACTTGCCGACGCCCATCACACCCGGCGTTTGCAATCCGCCGCCCGCGATGCCTGCCAGCGTGGAGAAGGTCATACCGGCGGGAGTCATGGATGTATCTTCGCGGCTGAGTACCATCACGCCGTTGGCCTCAGGAATGAGCATGACGATGCACTCGAAACATCCACAGGCCGTCATCGGGTTTTCCATGATGGAATACATCGAGACTTCCTGTACCACGCCATGCGAGCCGATGGCGGCGTAATCATTCGTGCCCTGCCAGTAGCCTTTTCTGTCGTCAAGTTGTTTGCCGAGTTTGATGGGTTGGTTTGGGCCGGTGGGATTGATGCTGAACGACGCCTTGCAGTCCAGCCAGTTGTACGCGCCGCACAGACCAAGTCGTTCAGGCGAGACCACACAGACGTGGTTCGGCGCGAAGGATTGGCACAACGTGCAGGAGTAGAACTCGTCTACCTTGTTATCAGTCAGGTCGGCGAGACGCTTGTTGCGGAAGTCGTACGCGACGCGCGCCTTCTCCAGCCATTCGGCGTGAAGTATGGGTTCGGTGATGATAGTGACTTGGACTTTATCCACGATAGCGCCGAAGTCCTCGTGGAAGCGGGCATGCAGGATCTTGCCAAAGTGTTCGAGATTGAAGCCTTTATTGGCTGCATTATTCGAGATGCGGATCCATGCGATATCGCGCTGACCGACGTGCTGGATTCCGCTTGCGCCGTTGACAAAGTAATGGATTTGCCGCTCCAGCACTGGTTCGAAATCCTGCTGCATTTGGCGCCCCGCGACCTTGATGATGATGCCCATGTCCATCGAACCCTGCGCGGGGATTTGCGAGAAATCATGCCCAATGACTTCGATCTTGCCATCGGTGACTTCATCAAGTTTTGCCATGTGCAGGAACTCAAACGCGCGAGAATACTTACCGCCAAATTCAACACGCAAATCTGCTTTGCGTACGACTTCACCCTCGAAGGCTGAGCCATACGGAACCGGCACATCCACATTCGAAACCTTGACCTTGACCCCGCGCACCTCGATACACTTTTGAACCAATCGTTCCGCTTTTTCCAGGTCATCCTTACCGTCAATCGTGCCAAACGGCATAGAGACAACATGCTCGTAAGTCGTTACGCCTGTGGGCAAAATCTCCGGGATGACCGTATCCGCAATGACAGGGAAGCCAAAGTTGATCGCGCCTGCCGCGGCGGCGTATTTCAAATCGTCCACTTCGCCGAGGGCGAGCACGAATGCAAACACGCGCTCTTTGTTGTAGAGCAAAATTTCGCGCGACATACCGGGTTTCATGCCACCGAAGGTCAACGCGGAACGGGTGGCAAAGCCTAATGCGTAAATTGCGGAAATCGTATCCGTTCCAAAAGGAACCGTGTAGGTATCGTAGCCTAACTCAACACCTTCTTCCTGAAGTTGGTGAATGATGCTTCGTCCGTTGACATTGCCAGAAAGGAAAGTCAGAATGTTCCGGCGTTGGAGTTCACGCACAATCTTGACCGCGACTTCATTCGACTTTGCACAACCAACGATCGCGGCAAAGCCCGGCATACGACCGTCAACTAATTGGATGCCCCATGAGCGTAGTTGAATGTCGTCAATCGGCCCATTCAGATGACCGTCGTGACCGTTGGCTCCTTCTTTTCCATTTGCATCAGGGCTTGTGAACGAAGTGCCTCCAGCGAGTTTGAATCCAGACATGGGCTCAGGCTGGAGCTTATAAGCGAAGCGTACAGCTTCAATTGTCTCAGCCGCGAGAAGCGTTGCCATTCCTGAGTCGAGAGTCTCACCGAGATAGGGAGTCCAATGATTGCCTGCGGGGATCGGATGCAGCATATCCCGCGCCTGCTGCAGCACGGGTTTGAGGTCGCTAATTTTTTCCACAGCCTTCCCGGTCATCCCAAGGATGGTGGGGAGATAGTAGGCTGTATTAGGGAACGAAACGGGTGTGTCCGCGCCCTTCTCCATCAATGCTTTGTTGAGCATGATCTCGGCTTCGGTGACCAGGGCATTTGCGCCGCGTATTGCTCTAGTGGCTATGTATTTTGACATGTGTTCCTCCGTACCCCCTCCCACTTAGGGAGAGGGCAGGGTGAGGGTCTAATCCGCGGCGACGCCGTAAATCGCTTCGCGGCGTTTTTCAAGCGGCAGCGCTTCGAGTTCATTCATCTTTGCATCGCCAGAGCGACCGAATTTGTTCGGGTCGTACTCGGGCAAGCCAAGCGCGGCGCGTTTCTTGTCAATGTGTTCGAGAGTCTTGCGGATCATCTCGGCAGGATCAGGGATGAATTCCAGTTTGCCGCCGTAAATCTTTTCCCAACCCTCGCCGATGTACTTCAAGACTGCATCACTATCAGAAATACGGTCGGGCATGCCGCTAATGGGTGATGCGCCGCCGAAAATGACGTATGCGCCCGAGGCCACACAATAAGCCGCAATCGCCAGTGCCTTCTCACTCATCCATTCGGGCGCGAGACCCACAGCCGGGATTTGATCAATATCGTCGCCGAGACCGCCTTCTTCGACCATCTGAGTGAGCACCGTCAGGATACGCGTGTTGTCCACGCACGAACCCATGTGCAGGACGGGTGGGATGCCGACTGTCTCACAGATTTCGCGCAGACCGCTTCCGACCTCGCTCAGGCCTGCCTCGCCCAACATGAGTCCCAACTTGGCTGAGGCGATCGCGCCGCACCCCGTTTGGACGACGAGCACATCGTTCTTCAGCAGCTCTTTCACGACAACATTGTGCAAATAATCTTGTGATGAACGCGGGTTGTTGCATCCCACGATCGCAGCCACACCGCGGATGCGCCCTGTCATAATCGCGTCGTTCAATGGACGGAACGACGCCCGGTATGAGCCACCCAACATGTAATTAATGTACTCATGCGAGAAGCCAGGGATCAGATCTTCCTTGATCTGCGGGATGCGGATCTTCGAATGTTCGCGATTCTTGAAGTTGTCAATCGAGACTTTGAGGATATTTTTGGCAACGGTCAACGCCTTGTGTTCATCGAACTCGATATGCGTCGCGCCCGTGATACGGACCTTCGGTGAGGTGGTAATGACCTTCGTGTGGAAGTTCTGCGCAAGCCCGACCAGTGCCTGCATGATGCATTGAACATCAACGACCATCGCTTCGACCGCGCCCGTCAGGATGGCAAGCTCCTGGTGCAGGAAGTTGCCCGCCGCGGGGATGCCCTGCCTCATCAGAATTTCATTGGCTGTGCAGCAAATCCCTGAAAGATTGACGCCTCTTGCTCCAGCCGCTTTTGCGTATTCAATGATCTCCGGGTCCTGCGACGCGGCGACGATCATCTCGCTCAGGCTGGGCTCGTGTCCATGCACGATCACATTGACCATGTCTTCCTTGATGACGCCGAGATTTGCCTGCCCCAGAATCGGTGCGGGCGTGCCGAAGAGGATATCCGAGATGTCAGTGGCGATCATCGAGCCGCCCCAGCCATCCGCCATGGCAGTCCGTAGGGCGTGGTTCAGGATATGTTCAGGATCCTGGTCATCGCCGATGTGTGTTCGATGCAGTGCTTCAACGATTTCGCGATCCACGCCGCGCGGCCAGATGTTCTGCTCACGCCAGATTTGCTGTCTCTTTTTCGGTGCGCGTAATGCAGGTACAACTTCGCCGCGCTGCTGGCCGAATTGTGAGATATACAAGTCTGCCAGATCGTTTGCGATTTCCTCGGGTGAGCGGCCTTCGATCTTGATGTTGTACTTCGATGCAACGATCCGCAACTTTGCTACATCGCGGATGCCATATCCTTCTGCTTCACCAATCGCTGTGGCTTTGAGCAAAAAGGCCATGTCGCGGCCATGGTCGGAGTGGGCCGCGCTCCCTGCCGCGATGGCACGCGTCAGATTCCGCGCCTGGATCGTATCCAGTGTCGCGCCGCATACACCGACTTCGCCGTTCTTGGTCAGACGGCATGGCCCCATCCCACATTGCTTGCAGCACATGCCTGCCGCGCCGATATTGCACGGGACCATGTTGTCCGCGCGGGTAAAAGCTGTCCCGATGCCCAGCTCCTGCGCGCGGATCAGCATCTGCTGGGCGGCAGGGTCGGTCGAATACTCATTGATTTCACGCTTCTTCGGCATGATCCACCTCCTCATCCCTCTTGACCGCGCCCATGCCCGGGCAATACCAGAGCGGGCGTCCTTTATATTTCACCTTGTGAGCGAAACTCATTGTTTGTTTGGTTGTCTCGTAGGTGGTTGTATGCCGGAAATCGGGTTTTTGTCCATCACCTTGTTGAGCCGCAGTCCCCATCTCAATCGGTATTGTCCACTCTCCGAGATAGCCAGCTTCATCGAGCTTGACGGCAATTTCCAGATCATTGATCTCTTTCTCATCGTAGGCCACTTCAACGACCTGAAAAGCACTGCTGGCATATACTTCCTTGACCCCAGCTAATTCCATAAGGATGCGCCGCACTTCCGTAACGTGGTGATCCGCATAAAGTGCGGGCGTTTCAAACGTTTTGGTCTCCACTGAGACACCTCCTGTAGAAATGGATGATGACTCTAAACGAAGATACCTTTAAAGATACAGACTCTTCCTTATGGATATTCTAGCATTTTGAACGTCTATGAAGTTGTGCAGAACGTCATTATATAATTGGATAAATGTACCTAACACAGGTCAATTTGATGATTTCTGAGGCCAGAAAGATATAATCGTTACGAGCGTTGATGATGTCTGACTTTGGAAGAAATTGGAGACCCTCTCGTTCAGAGATGGCCTCCACACGTTTGGCGGATCGCGCACGGGAGTTGCGCGTATCGCTTCGGTTCCAGCACCCAGGCCTGATTGCCGCGCGAAGCGGCGCTTCCTATCTGGAGCTTGGCCCTGGCCGCGGCGAATTGCGTATTCCGTTATGGGGAAATGCCTGCATCCTCTCGTGGCCCGAACTTGCCGGCTGGGATCGTCAAGACAACCTTCTCCCTGATTTGCATCAAGCTCTCTTGCTGTATTATCTGGTCACAGCGGATGATATGCCGTTGACCGGGAAATGGGTCTCATTTGCAGAACTGCCTGACGGCCGCATGTATAACTCTGCGTTTCAGGGCTACAGCGGTGACCTAATTGCGAAAACCTTTGGCTTGAATTTGGATACCTTTAGGGAGGCATGTAATTTAGCAGGTGGCAATGAAGCTATGATCGGCGATGCCTCTTTCGTCTTTCAAGCCTTGCCGCGCGTTCCATTACTGGTTACGTATTGGCTTGGCGACGAAGATTTTCCCTCCTCCTGCAAAATCCTTTTTGATGAGTCCGCCTGTCATTATCTGCCCGTTGACGCCTGCGCGGTTCTGGGAGGCATGCTGGCACACAAATTGATCTCTGTCCGTGGAACGCCTCGAGGGACTTCTTGAAACCCTTGTTGAGCTGTTTAAATGTTGCCACGGCGCCACGGCGACGCCTTCGGGA
>Ga0214473_10005950_pt1 | contig 14596 bp, 12 predicted proteins | sample RVTome_7_FD_203509 | JGI IMG/M metagenome (GOLD analysis project Ga0214473, IMG submission 203509) | Soil microbial communities from uranium-contaminated site in the Upper Colorado River Basin, Wyoming, United States - RVT98D197 | ecosystem: Environmental > Terrestrial > Soil > Contaminated >... | reverse complement strand
GGAGCAAGACGCAGGTGGAGATCTCGCGGACGGACGAGTTCCGCCTCGGGGTCGATGCACCGATACGCCACTCGGGCCATGTCGAGGGGTCGGCTCCCATCACTCTCGAGGGACCCCTGGGCCGGGTACAGCTGGAGGAAGGCCTCATCTGCGCGTGGCGGCACGTTCACATGACGCCCGCTGACGCGGAGGCCTTCGGAGTCACCGATGGCGACGAAGTGGAAGTGGCGGTGACGGGAGGTCCGCGGGATCTCGTATTCGGTGACGTCCAAGTGCGCGTGAGCGCGAAGTCACGGCTCGAGATGCACATCGACACGGACGAGGCCAACGCCGCCGAGCTGAGCTCCGGGGCTGTCGGTGGCCTCGTCTACGAGACACCGACGGGCGAAGTGACCGCCACGATGCGCAGCCGCCGGTCGATCATGCCGCTGGCGTAGCCGCGACTTCGAGGACGATGCGCGTGATCTCCCCTGGGACGCCCAGACGCATGGGTGGTCCCCAGTATCCCGTGCCGGGGCTCACGTAGAGCTGGGTGCCGCCGTGTTCGTGTAGCCCCCGGATGTACGGCTGCTGGAGGCGGACGAAGTAGTTGAACGGGAAGATCTGCCCGCCGTGGGTGTGCCCGGAGAGCTGCAGGCTCACGCCGAGCTCGGCCGCCTCGAAGATCTGCTTGGGCTCGTGCGCGAGGAGCACCAAGGTCCGATGCACATCCCGCCCCGCGAGCGCGCGGCGCAAATCCGGGCCGTGCCCAGGAGACATGCCGGTCGCCATCCAGTCGTCCACGCCCGCGATGTCGAGCTTCGCGCCAAGGTGCTCGACGCTGACGCGTTCGTTGCGGAGGACGCGAATGCCGAGCCTCGTCAGAAACGCGAGCCAGGGCACGACTCCGGAGTAGTACTCGTGGTTGCCGGTCACGAAGAACACGCCGTGGCGTGCGCGCAGCCCGCGGAGCGGCTCGACCTCGCCGCGCAGGGACGAGACCGGCCCGTCGGCCAGATCGCCCGTGATGGCGACGACATCCGGGTCGAGGTCGTTGGTTCGGCGGACGACATCCTCGAGGAAGGCTCGACCGATGGTCGAGCCGGCGTGAATGTCGGTGAGCTGTACGATGGTGAAACCGCGCAGGGCCTCGGGGAGTCCCTCGAGCCGCACGGTCAGTGTCCGCACGCGGGGCGGCCGCAGGGCTTGACTGACGGCGACGGCCCCCGCGCCCACACCGAGGAGGCAGACGACTGCGGCGATCACGCGGTCGAACGACGGTCCGGATGCCTGCACTTGCTCCGACGCGCGCGCCAAGGCCACGCCGGCGCGAACGAGCTCCGCGGGGAGCAGGAGCATCACGACGAGGAAGATCAGGCCCATCCACCCGAAGGCGAGCACGGAAAGCGGCAAGGCGAGCGCGCGGGGCACGCGGCGACCTGCGACGAAAGCCGTCGGGATGGACAGACCCAGGGCGACGAGCGCCCAAGTGGCTATCGAGCCCCAGGGCGCTCCCCACATCGGATCGGCCACGAGGCGAAGCCACACGTAGTAGTGAATCCCGAACGCAATCGACAGGACCACCGACAGAAAAACCGCGAATCGACCGAGGGACACGCTGTGTCACTTGGCGTGAAAGCTCCAGCGCGTCAATGCAATCTGAATGGGGCCCTAGGGCGTCCCGTCCACGCCGACGTGCCCGAAGGTTGCGCGCAGGGGCCTAGCAGTGGAAGCTTCGGGGAGGTGTTTCGCCGCCTCGCCCACATCTTCGCCCCGTTGCTGATGCTCGCCTTCCCGGAGGCGCTGTGGGCCCAGCCGGCGGCCGAGGGCGGCAGCCGCGAAACCCCGGTTGCGGGCGATGTCGGATCAGGCAGCGTATCGGTCGGGCTCGCGAGCCGAGGAGCGTTGCGCAACCCTGCGCGCTTGACCGATTCGGACGTTCTCACGGTGAAGGGCGACAGCGACTCGACCCGGTGGGGAACGGACGAGCTCGTCGGAGCGGTCGAGCACGCGGCGGCCGAGGTGGCGCGGCGGCATCCCGGGGCTCGCATGCTCGTCGGAGATCTGTCACGGCGCCGCGGCGGCCGCACGGGACCCCACCGCTCGCACCGATCCGGGCGCGACGTGGACATCGGGTTCTACCTGACCGACGACGCCGGAGCAGCGGTCGCAGCGCCGAGCTTCGTCCGCATCGACGGCAGGGGGGCGGGTCACGATCGTCGCGGGACCTCCTATCGGTTCGACTCGATCCGCAACTGGGCTTTCCTCGAGGCGCTCCTCGCCGATCCACAGGCACCGGTTCAGTTCATCCTGATCAGCTACCGCATCCGCCAACTCGTGCTCGACCACGCACGTCGCTCTGGCGCAAGCGCGGACGTCATCGCGCGCTTCGAGGCCGTCAGCGCCATGCGTCGCGGGAGCGCGGGCCACGACAGCCACTTCCACGTGCGGCTCTATTGCGCTGCTGACGATAGACCGGACTGCGTGGACGCGCCGCCCTTGCACGCATGGATCTTCTCCGACCCGGCGGAGGTGCTCGAGCTGACCGCCCGATGGCGCGCGGCCGAGCCGCGCCGGCGGCGGCCACGGGCGCATCAGCGACGGCGCCGGCCGTCCCAACGACCGCGTCACTGAGCGCGCGGTTCCCCGAGACGCGCGCGCGCCCTGGCCAGGCGGGCCTCGAGCTGGCGATTGCGAGGCCGGAGGAGCAGGCCCGCTTCGTATTGCTCGATCGCGCCCTGAACATCACCACCGTCCAGCAGCAAGTCGCCGAGGGTTTGTCGGCTCCGAGAATTGTCGGGCGAGCGCTCGACCGCACGTCTCGCCCAGGCCATCGCCTCATCTGCGCGGCCTGCCCCCGCGAGCGTTCGGGCCAACCCCGACGCGCCCTCGCTGCTGTCCGGCTGTTGTTGAAGCGAGCGCCTCCACCACATCTCGGCGCGATCGAACGCACCGCGGGAGTGATTCCGGCTCGCGATCCGACGCTGGTCGCGGGCGCGTCGCTGCCTCGCCCGGGGAGACAGCCGGCTGATCGATTCGGGGATGGGCTCGTCCTCGATCACGAAGGCCGCCCCCGCACCGCGTGCGCCGGAGGAACCCGCGGATCGGCCCGCCGTCGCGGGTGCCGTCGGCCCTCCGGTCCGCGGGGTTCGGCGGCCAGGATCGGGCGTGCGTCGACCTGCTCCTGTGCCGCCGGCCGCCGGTGTGGCTTTGGCGATCTTGGGCGGCAGGTCGGCGGCGGCGTCCCCCGAAAGCGCCACCGCGATGATGACCACCAGCAGCACCACGGCACCGAGCACGGCCGCGACGAACGCGTACAGCCGCTTTCGCGTGGTCAGGGGTATGCCCGAGGCCGACAGCAGGGCTTGAAGATCCCCCGTGGCAAACCGTGGGGGCGCGGGCTCGGCGGCCCGCACCGGAGCCTCCACGAAACCGGGCTGGAGGCCCGGGGTGGTCCGGGCCATTGGAGCCCTGGGCGCGGCCGCGGGGAGAGCGCCCGCCTGGGGCAGATCCATGGGAGCAGCAGCGAAGGGCCGAGGTGGGGGGGCGGGTGCGAAGACCTCGTCGGGCCGAAGGGTGCGCGCCATTTCGTCGACCCGGCCCGGGCTGGAAGTACGGACGGCGTCTTGGGTGGCGGGCGCGGGCTCCCACCGAGCGGCGACAGACGGCGGCGGCGGTGGAGCGGAACGGGGCGCCGGAAGTGGGGAAGCCGCGGCGGCGACCGGAGGCGGAGGGGGTGGGGGCGGCACCGAGCGGGGCCGGGGCGTAGGCGGTGGGGGCGGCGCAGAGTGGGGTCCGGGTGGGGGCGGGGGCGGGACCGAACGAGGCCGGGGTGGGGGCGGAGGCGGGAACGAGGATGGTGCCTGGCGCGGGCCACTCGGCCCGTCCGCAGCCGACACCGGGGGTGGGGTTGGCGCACCCGCAAATGCAATGGTGGCCTGCCGTCGCGGACCCGTCGCCCCTGTCAGGGTGGCTCCCGGCCCAGGCGGCCGCAGGAGCGGTGAGGTCACGCCCACCAGCGTGGGCTTGTGTCGCTTGATCCGGACCTGCCCGGGTCGCTCGGCGTATCCGATGGTCTCGTCGACGGGTCCCTCCTCAGAGGGCAGGCTCTGCTCGACCGTGTCGGGCCCTTCCACGGAGGTGTCGGTCGGGGCGGGCTCGGGAGCCGCCTCCTCGAGACCGGAGGCTGACGCGGGGTCCGCGGGTCCGTGGACTGTGGCCGCCGCGTCCTCGTCCAGCTCTGGCGTCTGAACCTCGACCCGCGTTGCCTCGCCCTCGAGGTCCGCGTCCTGCTCGTCGTTCTCCCAGTCGCTCAAGACCGGACTCCGTTCCCGCCGTGAGTGTACACGCCGAGCCTTGCCTCAGCGAGGGCGGCGACGGGCGGGAGGATCATCCGTCGTTGTCGCCGGGAGGCCGATTGCCGCGGGATCCCTGGTCGGACAGTCCGGGGCGCATTGATGGCAGGCAATCCGGACGCCAATGCGCCTCGACCACATACCCCTCCGGCGGCCCGACGAGCGTATGGCCGTCGGGCACCTCCCCGAGCACCTCACCACACTCGAAGCAGCGCGGCGCGGCCATGGGGGAGAAGGTCCCACCGCAGGAGCACGGCATCAGCGCCGCGCCGATGCCCTCCATCAGCTCGTCGAAGAACGATGGGCCACCTCCGCCGAGCCGACGTGCCACCGATTCCTCGATTCCCCAGAAGTGCGGATCGTCGTGCCGCGCGGCCACGCGGCGCGGGCATGCAGTGCAATGCAACGTGTAGAGCTTCTCCTCGAAGGGCACGTGCTCGGCGGATTCGACCGTCTCACCGCACCGTGGGCACACGGCCTTCTTCGAGCGTGTCCGGCGACCCATGGCACGATGGTAGCCTGAATCCCTGTGCGCCAGGCACTCCGGGGCAGCCGCTGCGCGACGGAGCCCCGGTCGGCGGACGGCCCCCGTCCAGCCACTCAGCGCCGCAGGCCGAGCCAGCGGGCCACCCTGAAGAACCACTGACGCAGTGGCCGCGCCTCGATGACCCTCAGATCGTCTTCGAATGCAGCCATTCTCTCCCACGGTGCCGGACCCTGCAGGGCGTCGAACACAGCGGGGACGCCCGCCGATCTGGCCGGTGTGGGCTCGCGTCCGAGCTCGGGCATCGCCGACGCGTGCCCCGGCGCACCGCGGGGCTCGACGCGCCTCGCCCGCGGCTCCCGAGGCCGACCCTGGGTGGAAGCTGACGCTGCCGCCAGGCCATGCGAATCCGCTCCGGCGACCTCCACACGGAAGAGCCGAGGTGTCTCGTCGCCACGCCGCCGTCCGCGCCTCGTCACGCGGCTCGTCCCCCTCGCGGCAACCGCCGAGGCGAGGATCTGCTCCGCTTCCGCTCTGCCTACGCTGAAGAGGGGCCGCGTGTGCCCCGGCGCGTTCCTGCTCGCCCGAGTCACGGGAGGCGTTTCCCGTCGATCCGATCGATCTTCGCGATGTCTGGCAGTCACCGTACCTCCGCCAAGCAGCCTATCACGCCCCGTGCCACGACCCGCCGAGCCCGATCCGTCCATGATTCCGCCCGGGTGACGCCGATCCGGAGGGCTCCGCTGGCGCACCCCATGCACTGGAGCACGCCGCGCGCCGACGGCGGGTTCCTTTGACGCTACAATGGGCCGTCGAAGGGACCGGTGCCATGCAAGTCGGGACGACCCTCAGCTCCATGCGGACGGGACTGCGCAACCAGATCACGACCGCCGCCTTCGCGGCGCTCTTCGAGTACATGGATCTGCGGCTCCGACTCGACCCGGGCTATCGCCGCTTCGCCCACGCCCCGCGCGCGAACGGCCACGAAGAGGCTGCAGGGTGGTGGAGACGCGCTGTGCGGCGGGCAAGCGGACGCCGCAACGGCCAGGGCAGATCGCTCGACGCGTCGGCCGATCACGTGCGCCCGGACGACTCCTGGAGGTCGCGCCTCCTGATCGCCACGCGCGACGACACCTTGAGCTATCACGTAGAGATCGCCAGCGGGCGCCTCCGCCACGGCGCCGGTCCCATCGACCGTCCCGACGCGACGCTGCTCTTCGCTGACGCCGACTGCGCACGGGCCATGCTCACGGAATCGCCGAGCAAAGTGCTCGAGATGCTGCTCGAAGGCACGCTCGTGTCTCGGGGCAACCTGAGCGACGTGGCGCGCCTGTCCTTCATGCTCAACGGCCTGGCCCTGAGGACGAGGAGTCCATTCCGCAGGCCGCGCGAGCCGCTGCCGGAGCGGCGTCATGTCACGCTGCCCCCACCTAAACGCGCGCTGCCAATGAAGCGATGCGACCGAGCTCGGCACCTCACGGACCCCGCCCTCAGCGACTACACCATCGACGATTTCCCTCGCCTCGAGCGATTCCGGCAGGACTACTTCGCCCTGACGCCAACGATCTGCACCGAGCGAGCGCGCCTCTACACCGAGGGGGTCCGGCGCGTCGGCTTCGAGCGCGATCGGGCGGGCCGACCAGTCAACCCAGTCTACCGACAGGCGGAGGCCTTCCACCATGTGATGTCGCACCGAAGGCCCATCGTACGCGACGGCGATCTGCTCGCTGGCACGACGACCAGCCATCCCATCGGCGTGTTGGTCTACCCCGAGTGCGGCGGTGTGCCGATCTGGCCCGAGCTCGAGACGGTCAGCTGGCGGCGGCTCAATCCCTATCGCATCGCCCCCGACGATGTGAGGGTCCTCGCCGAAGACGTGCTGCCGTTTTGGATGGACAGGAACGTGCGCGAAGTCGCGCGAGCCCGAGAGGGCGACCCCCTGTGGCTGCAGCTCGACGAGCGGTTCGCGCTCTACTTCCAGTGGAAGACACAGGCGGTATCCCACACCATTCCGGACTTCCCGGCCGTGCTCGGACGCGGCCTCGCCGACATCGCCCGAGAAGCGCAGCGTCGCGGAGACGACAGCGCCGATGCGTCCTCCCGGACGTTGTACCGGGCCATGGCGCGCTCGCTCGATGGTGTCATGGCGTATGCCAGGGCGTTGAGCGCAGAGGCAACCCGCCTCGCGGCCGAGGAGCGCGACCCGCACCGCCGTGCGGAGCTGGAGGAAATGGCCCGCATCTCGGCGAAGGTGCCGGCTGGGCCTGCTGACTCGCTGCACGAGGCGCTGCAATCCGTGTGGACGGTGTGGATCGCCTGTCACATGGAGAGCACGAACGCGGGTCTGAGCATCGGTCGCATCGATCAATGGCTCCAGCCCTACTTCGAGGCCGACATGGCTCGCCTCGAGACCGACGACGAGCGCCGACGGTACACCGAACGGGCGGTCGAGCTGACCGGGTGCTTCTTGCTGAGGTGCACCGACCACCTGCCGCAGGTGGCGGACCTCGGGAACAAGCTCTTCGGGGGATCGGCGTCCGGGCAGGTCATCACGCTCGGCGGGGTCACGGCGGAGGGCGAGAACGGCGTCGCCGACATGACGTTCATCTGCCTCAAGGTCACCGAGATGCTCGGCCTCAAGGATCCGAACATCAACGCTCGATTTCACGAAGGGAAGAACTCGCCCGCCTATCTCGCGCGTCTGTGCGAGGTGAACTACCTGACCGGCGCGACGCCGAGCATCCACAACGACGCGGCGGTGATCGACGTCCTCGTGGACCAGGGTTTCTCCCTGCCCCACGCGCGCGACTACAGCGCCACAGGCTGCGTGGAGCCCACGAGCTGCGGCCGCCACTACGGCCACACCAACTGCATGATGTTCAACCTCGTCGCCCCGCTCGAGATGGCCCTGCGCGACGGCTACCACCCCCTCCTGGGCGAGCGCTTGGGACCGCGGACCGGAGATCCGAGAACGTTCGAGCGGTTCGAGGACATGCTCGATGCCTACCGAGAACAGCTGCGCTGGCTCATCGAAATCGCCTGCACGGCCAACAATCGCCTTGGCGAGGCACACCGCCTCGTCCGGCCCACCCCATTGTTGTCGTCCATCTTCGACGGCCCGATGGAGAGTGGCCGTGATCTCATCGACGGAGGCGCGCGCTACAACACGTCGGGCACGGGCAACGTGGGGTTGGTGGACGTGGTCGACTCACTCGTCGCGATCAAGAAGCTCGTGTACGACGAAAAGCGCGTGACGATGGCGTCGCTCCTCGAGGCGCTCGACGCGGATTTCGTGGGCCACGAGGAGCTGTGGACGAGGATTCACCATCGCGTGCCTCGCTTCGGCACGGGCAATGCCGACGCGCTCGGGATGGCGCGCGACCTCGTGGCGTTCATCCACGATGCCTTTCGCGCGCAGCCGCACTACCGAGGTGGTCACTACAACTCCGGGTTCTGGAGCATGAGCAACCACGTCGCGTTCGGCATTCTGACTGGCGCGCTGCCGAGCGGACGGCGACGCGGCAAGGCATTCACGCCGGGGCTGACGCCAGCGCCGGACCGAGGCGGTACGCTCCTGTCGCAGATCCAAGACGTGGCCAGCCTCGACCACCATCGAATGCCGAACAACGTGGCGTTCAACGTGAAGGTGGTGCCGGCTCCTGGCGACTCTCAGGAGAGCTCGGTCCGGACCATGAGCGCGTACGCCCAGACCTACGTGCAGCAGGGCGGTATGCAGCTCCAGTTCAACGTCGTCAGCTCCGCCACGCTTCGCGACGCGCGCGAGCACCCGGACCGCTACCCGGACCTGCTCGTGCGCATCTCGGGCTACAACGCCTACTTCAACGACCTGAACGACGAGATGAAGGTGGAGCTGATCGAGCGCACCGAACATCACATGGGCGCATGAGCTGCGCCGCGGCGCCATCGGGGGGCTTGTGAAGGCGCCGCTCGTGGCCGACATCAAGCGGAACGCCCTCGACGACGGGCCCGGCATCCGGAGCACGGTGTTCTTCAAGGGATGCCCCCTGCGTTGCGTGTGGTGCCACAACCCGGAGTGCATTCATGCGGCGGCGGAGCTGATGCACCGAGCGGAGCGCTGCATCGACTGCGGCACGTGCCGCAAGGTCTGCCCGCGAGGGGCGATCCCCGAGGGCGGCGCCGCCGGTATGGACCGCAAACAATGCGATCTTTGCGGAGAGTGCGTCGACGAGTGCCCGGCGGGGGCCATCGAGACCGTGGGGCGTCGCTACGAGGTGGAAGAGCTCCTCGCGGTGCTCATGCGTGACGAGCCCTTCTGGCGCAACTCGGGAGGCGGTGTCACGCTCTCCGGCGGGGAGCCGATGCTGTACTCGGAGTACGCGGGGACGCTGGCCCGCAGGCTTCGCGAACGCGGCGTGCACGTGATGATCGAGACCAGCGGCGACTTCGACTGGGATGCGTTCGACCAGCACATGCGCTCGCACCTCGATCTCGTGTGGGTCGACGTGAAACTCCTCGACCCGGGGGACCACGAGCGCCATTGCGGGCGCGACAACCGCAGGATTCTCGACAACGTCGCGCGGCTCGCCGCCCTGGGCGAGCCCGAGATGCTGATCCGGGTACCGCTCATCCCCGGCATCACGGCGACCGAGGAGAATCTCTCGGGCATCGCGGCGTTCGTTTCGGGGCTCGGACTGCGGCGCATCGGCGTGATCCCCTACAACCCGCTGTGGCACGGCAAGGCGCGCGGGCTCGGCCGATCTCCTGGGCTCGACCGCACGGAGTGGATGACGCGCGAGGAGCGTGAGCGGTGTCGGCGAGCCCTCGGCGACCTGGAAATCGTCGGCGACCTGTGAGGCCCCGTGAGCGCCCGGGGGCGCGTCAAGGGACGGAGTCGCACTTGGAGCAGGGGCCTGGCGCGGTCGAACGGGCGAGGAATAAGTCGCGGCCCGCATCGCAATCCGGAGACGTGCGATAGCAGTGAGCGGTGCCATGTCCTCCCTCGCGACAGGTGAAGCACGCGGCATGCTCGCTTTGCTCGCAGGCACGGGCCGCCCAGTCAGGGGCACGATCCCGCGCTCGAGCCAGGGCCGCGTCGCACTCGGAGCGCACCCGCGTGCAGTCGGAGTAGCGGTCGGACTCCAGGCGGGCCACGTAGCACCACCATCCCTGGCCCGGCGGGATCGCCGCGGGATCGGGAGCCAGCTCCCGCACGCGGCGTGACTCGTCGCGAAAGCGATCCGTCGCCGCGCGCAGCCTGACTTCGCTCTCGCAGGCGCTGTAGCCGGCGACCACGCCGAGCACCCCGATCACGGCCGCGCCCATCAGAACGATCACGAGTGTCCTCCGGCCGTGGGCGCGTCCTTGCATCGAGCAGCAGACTAGCATTGCGGCGGCCCGCCCCGAGCGCCCGACGGCGCGTTCCCGATTACGTTGCCGACGGCTGGGGCGGGGTTGCGTGCTAGCATGGCGGCCGATGCTGGGGTCGGGTTGGTTGGGGGGGCTCGCGTTGGTGGTCACCCTGTGCTCGTGCGGAGGCTCGTCCTCCGGGGAGAGCACGGGACCCACGAGCTGCGAGCCGAGCCGCGTGCTGCGCCCGGTTCCGTTCCGCCAATGTTTGGCCCGGGCTGGCTCCGAGCTCGCCGACTTGCAGGAAGAGGGACTGGTCGTGTGGGAGGAGACGCACGCCCAGAGCAACGCGGAGGAGCTCGGCGCGCGGGGAGAGGAATGCGTGGGGTACTTCGAGGTCTTGGCGATCCGGGGGTTCTTCCAGGATGTCACGCGGGTGGCGGAGGCAGCCGGGATGGAGATCGCGCCCCGCAACGGTCCGGTCGCCCCCCTCGAAGCGACACGAGGCCCCGCCCATCTCCGTGCGGAGTGCGCATGGCCGTGCGTGTGCCGCCTCGTCATCTCATTCGCTGACCCGGTGTCGCCCAGGGAGCTCGCCCAGTTCGTTCACGGGGCTCGCGCCCTGCCCGAGCTGTTCGGCATCGCGACAACCGCGGGCCTCGAACCCGTGAGCGTACACCTACAGCACATGGCGAGTCGGTCACCCTTGCGCGTGACGACGCTCCGGATACCCGAGGGAGCGGATGGCTCACCCCTGCTCGAGTGGTTGCGGGCCCACCATTTCGAGGAGAGCTCGACTCGCCGAGATGGTGCGGGCGTTTCGATCTGGGAGCTGCGCCAGGGAGCGCGGTACTCCCGCGTCGAGATCGATCGCCGTCGGGCGGTGCTCCGGGACGGCGTGGGCCACGGCCTGAACATCTTGTTCACCGGGAGTCGGGCAGTCGATAGCTTCGGGCGGCGACCCGACGAGTGTGGCCGGGCTTGCTGGGGCGCTCTCGCGCCGCACTGACGCGGGGCCCTTCAAGCGCGCGAGGGAGAAGCGCTCACGAGCGTGTAGATGTCGAGGTTACCCGCGTCGGCCACCCCGTGGCGCTCCGCACGGAGCTCGGCCTCCGCGATCAGCGGCGGCAGCCCTCCCCTTCGCATGAAGTCACGGAAGCCCGCGAAGTGACGCGGTCCGGCGAGGAGCTCGACGATGCGGTTGCGGATCCCAGCCGGGTTCAGCCGCAGCCGCGGTGCGAAGTCGACCGCGACGACGCGCTCCGCGACTCGGGCGAGAGCGGGCAGCACTCGGCCCCTGACCGCGCTCGGCATCTCGTGCAAGCCCATCACCACGGTGGCGTGATCGAAGCTCCTGTCCTCGAAGCCGTCGAGACGGCTCGCGTCACCCACTTCGAAGCGGAGGTTGCGCACGTCGCGACGCGCCCGCTCGGCCTCCGCGAAGGCGACCATGCGTGGAGACAGATCCACTCCGACGACGGTCTTGCACCGTGAGGCCAGGGCGAAGGCGAGCCCCCCGGTGCCGGAGCAGGCATCGAGGACGGTGCTTCCAGGCGGGATCGAATCGGCGACCAGATCGTGCAGAGCCGCCACCAGCGGCTCCACGAGCCGCGCGTACAGCGCACCATCGTAGTAAGCACCCGTCGACGTGGGGGAATCCATGTCGTGGCTCCGGCGCCCAGCGTGAAGACGCGGGGGCTGGTTGTCCACACCCTCTCATTTTCGAGGCTGGATACCATCACCGACGGGAACGCACCCCAACGCCTTGGGTCGGGGTATACTGCCCCCCGGGAGGCGTCATGAACGCACGCATTTGCATCGGGCTCGCGGCGGCGGTGGCAGCGCTGGGGTGTGCTGACGATCCGGTCGGGGACGGGACGCCGTCGCGGGACGAGGCCCGACGGACAGCCCAGGCAGCCGCCGACGATGGTCGGGACCTGTGCGCCGAGTACGGCTGGTACGGAGACGGGATCTGCGACGAGTTCTGCGTGAATCCCGACGAAGACTGCACGGGAGCCTGCGCCGCGAGCGCCGACTGCCCGCAGCCCATGTGCGAGCCTGGGGGGCCGTGCCCGAGCAACGTCTGCGTGGCCGGTCAGTGCGAGGTCGGAGAGACCTGCACGGCGGAGCTGCTCTTCCTTCAAAAGGATGCCTACCTGAGCCGGGCGGGACGCTCGGAGGAGCTCTGGCCGCCGCACACCACGACCGTGCTGACTGTCGCGTGCGACGGCGCGATCGTGGCCACGTCGGTCCGGGCCAACCACGGCACGCTCCCGGATGCGGTCGATCCCGTGGGCACGCCGATCCTGGTCGAGGTTCACCGCGAGCAGATCCTGGGACGCAGGGCCGAGCTCGACGCCCTCGTCGCCGCGTTCGACACCTGCGAGTGCGGCACGGAGTTCCTCAGCCTCGACTCCCTCGACGCAACGTTGGTCAACGATGTCGTCACCGAGCTCTCGCAGTACCTGGATGCCAACCTCGTGTGCCCGTCCGACATCGGCGGTACGGCCGCGCTGGTCTCGGCGCTGACGACGGGCGACATCGACTTCGTCGTCGACAACGCCATGCGCTGCACCTGGGCGTCGGGGGCCGACTGGAACGCGGGGCTGAACCAGGCGCTCCAGATCGTCGCTTCCACGACGGGCGATAGGCTGAGCAGCTACCACGTCTGCAACAACGACGCAGTGCTCCAGGCCCATCTCTTCGCGGAGTACGCCTCGAACGGCGCCATTGCCGCCTGTGACGCCGCGAGCCCGGTGTGCTCGGGACCGCGCTGGTACTACACGCCCGCGACCGAGCCACCGCCGGGGTTCTGACGGGAACCGGGGCCGGGGCGGGTTCCGAGTCGGGTCCCGATTCGGAGTCCGAGCCCGGGTCCGAGTCCGAGCCCGAGTCCGAGTCCGAGCCCGAGCCCGAGCCCGAGCCCGAGCCCGAGTCCGAGTCCGGGCGCTGTCCGTGAGGTCGTCACGCTCGGGGGGGCGCACGATTCCTGCCGGCGCGTGGCGCCGTCATGAATCCTGCGCTTGGGGAGGAGCATGACGACCTCACGGACAGCGCCTCCCCGATTCGACGCGCTCGAGCTGTCGCTCGAGCTCATCCGCGGCTTGCGGCGGCCCGTAGCGCTCATTCGCCGCCGCAACGGCAGGCTGGCCAGCCAGCTCGAGGACGCGGCTTCTTCCGTCGCCGCCAACGTGTCCGAGGGCAATCGGCGCAGCGGCAAGGACCGCCTCCACCTGTTCCGCATCGCCGCGGGCAGCGCGGAGGAGACGCGCACCCATCTTCGCGTCGCCGAGGCCTGGGGCTATGTGACGGTGCGCGACATCGAGCCCACGCTCGCGCTCGCGGACCGGCAGCTCGCCGTGCTGTGGCGGTTGACCCACTGAGCTGCGCGCAGCGAGGGCCGCACCCCGATGAAGACCGGCATGTTGTGTTGCTCGCGAGACGCGACTTGCAGGCGGCGCGTGGCGCCGCCTAGACCGCGCGACGGCAGAGTGACTGGCCGTCGAACCACGAGAAGTACCGAAAGTTCTCGAGGCGCACCGAGCTCGCTAGGCTGGCAGTCTACCAAGCGGGCGGGGGGGGGTCCGCAGACCAGGGCCGCTGTTCGAGTGTGGGCACGGACCCCCGCGCCCGCGCAGGCGCGCCAACGGTGGGTGACCCCGTCAGGACCGCGCGCGGCGACGGAACGCCAGGATCCCTGCCGCGATCATCATCACCCACGACGCCCCCGGGGTCGGGAGCGGCGACACGGTGCAGGACGGAGGCGTGCTCACGCCCGCGGCGGGGTCGGCGCCCCACCGATCGGCAGGGAGATCATCGAACTCGCCGCTGGCGTCGGCCGCCTGCACGATGATGCCGTAGAGATTCCAGTCGGCGCCGGAGTTGGCGAATTGCAGGTGATAGGCCCCGGCCGGGAAGGGTCCCTCGAGGATCACCGTCGCGCTCGAGTCGTCCGCGAGCGGCACGGGCACCACGTCGTCACCATCGTGATCGCCGCGCGGCAGATCCCAGGCCCACCGAATCGGATCGTCGGCACGCTTCAGGATTAGGGAAAGCTCCGGAAGCGACGGAACGCCGGGCCCCTTCAGCGTGTTGTCGTTCTCGGCGCTCTCCGCGATGTGGACCCGCAGGGCGGGAGCGGCGGACTCGAGGACGACCCGAATCTGCATCGGCGCGGGCATGGCCTCGCCCGCGAACCGTGCGAGCCCGAAGCTCGGCGGACCCATCAGCTGAAGGTACTCCTTCGTGTCGCCAGGCCGCATGGTCAGCACGCGCCCGTTGCAATCCGGGAGCCCGCGCTCGATCAGCTTCTGCGGCGCGGCTGCCACCTGCGACCGAAGATAGTCCGCCTCGCTGGCGTCGAAGCCCGCCCGGTCGATCAGCTCCTCCGACGCCACGTCGAGCTCGGCCAGCAAGAGCTCGGCGGCCCTCGCAAACCCGTCGTGCTCGC
>Ga0214473_10005949_pt1 | contig 14597 bp, 5 predicted proteins | sample RVTome_7_FD_203509 | JGI IMG/M metagenome (GOLD analysis project Ga0214473, IMG submission 203509) | Soil microbial communities from uranium-contaminated site in the Upper Colorado River Basin, Wyoming, United States - RVT98D197 | ecosystem: Environmental > Terrestrial > Soil > Contaminated >... | reverse complement strand
CTTCCCGGCACCCCATCCCGGGCGCTTGTCGAGGATCTCGGGACGGGCGAGCGCGACGATGAAGAGCCGGTGGTTGCGCGACCACTCGAGCAGGTACTCGACGAAGTCCAGCAGGCCGGCGTCAGCCCACTGCATGTCCTCGAAGACCATGACCACCGGGTAGCGCTCGGAGAGGCGCTCGAAGAACGTGCGCCACGCGGAGAACACGTTCTCCTGGTCACCGGTGGCGCCGCTGTCCAGCGCGAGGAGGTGTGCCAGGCGCGGCTCGATCCATGCGCGCTCCCTCTCGTCGGGGACGAACTCCTCGAGGGTGGACCGCAGCTTCGCCGTCGCCGAGGAGGTCTCCTCGTCCTCGGAGATGCGGCAGCGCATCTTCACCATGTCCACGAGCGCCCAGTAGGCCACCCCTTCGCCGTAGGAGAGGCATCGACCCCGGTGCCACAGGCTGGTCTCGGCCAGGCCGTCGACGTACTTCTCGAACTCCCACGACAGCCTCGACTTGCCGATCCCCGCGATCCCGGTGACCGAGACGAGCGCGGCCTTGCCCTCCTCGGCCGAGGCGTGGAACAGCTCCTTGATCAGGCGCAGATCCCGGTCGCGCCCGACGAACGGCGCCTCGAGGCCTGAGGAGCGCAGGGCGCCGAGCGAGCCGGCGACCACGCGTACGGCCCGGTACAGCCGGATCGGCTCGGTCTTGCCTTTCAGCTCGTGGATCCCGGCGTCCTCGTAGACGATCGAGGACTCGGTGACGCGCATCGTCGACTCGCCAACGTAGACCTGCCCGGGCGGAGCCGCGGACTGGATCCGCGAGGCCGTGTTCACCATGTCGCCGGCGACCATGCCCTGGCCCTCGGCGCCGAGCGTGACCGCGGCCTCGCCCATCAGAACGCCGGCCCTCGCGCGGAGATCCGAGGCGCCCGCTTCCGCGCCGAGCTCGGCAACGGCCTTCGTGAGATCGAGCGCCGCGCGCACGGCGCGCTCGGCGTCGTCCTCGGTCGCGACCGGCGTGCCCCAGACCGCCATCACTGCGTCCCCGATGAACTTCTCCACCACGCCGCCGTAGCGGCCGATCAGCGTGCTGCAGGTATCGAAGTACGTAGAGAGGAGCTCGCGGACCTCTTCCGCATCGCGCGATTCGGACAGCGTGGTGAACCCGACGAGGTCGGCGAACAGCACCGAGACCAGCCGTCGCTCGGCGGTGGGGGCCTCGCGCGCCGCGGTCGCCAGAGCCGACCCCGCCACCGCTCCCGGCGCGAGCGCCGTCCCGCAATCGCCGCAGAACCTCTTCCCCGGCTCGTTCGCGGCGCCGCAGCTCGGGCACGTGGCGGCGAGCGGCGCGCCGCAGTCTCCGCAGAACTTCTTGCCCGGCTGGTTCTCACCGCCGCAGTTGCCGCAGATCACGGGGAACCCACCCGCGCCGTCTCGACGGCGTCCAAACGCTCGAGCCAGGGCGTCGCCCCAAGACGCTCGAAGATCCCGCGCGCCTCGTCGAAGAGTGGTTCGGCGTCGCCCGGTCGGCCCTCGACGGTCAGCCATGAACCGAAGTCGAGCAGCGTCGTACCGAGATGGAAGATGGCCGAGATCTCACGGAGCGCCGCAACGGCACCCTTGAAGAGCGCCTCAACGTCCTGGATCTCGCCCTTCCGGACGTCGAGGCGAGCGCGGAACCGGGCCCACTGCGCATCGAGGAACTGCGTCCGCTCGCCCGGAGGGAGCGTGCCGAAGATGTCCAGCACTTCCTGAACCTTCTCGAGGTCGTTCATCCCGAAGGCGGCCTCGATCGCGGTGACCAACGCCTCTTTGACCCCTTCGGAAGCGACCCCGAGCGAGGCGCGGGCTTCCAGCGCGATCTCCGCGGAATCGACCGCCTCTTGGAGCTCACCCGCGGCGAGAAGTACGGCAGCTCTGCAGCACGCGTAGGCCATGCGCTCTTGGACCTCGGCGGAGTCGGCCATCTCCGCGAAGAGCGAGATCAATCGCTCGGCCTGGTCGCGCTCGCCCCGGTGGATCCGGATGAGGCTGGCCATCATGAGGTACCCGATGAACGCGCCCCGGGACTCCGTCCAGGATGCCTCGTCGATGTCCGCGCTCATCTCGAGCGCCCGGTCCCACTCCCCGAGCACGACGAGCGGGTAGCCATGACCGAGGAAGTAGCCCTCCCAGAGCCGGTTGCCGACCCGCCTGGCGAGCGCCAGGCCGTCGCGGTCCAGCGCCACGGCGTCGTCGTACCGATCCGAGCGCGGCAACATGTCCGCGAGGTTGTAGTAGGCGCGCAGCGCGGCGGACGGCTTGTCGTTCTCGAGCGCGACCTCCAGGGAGTACCTGAGGAGGGCCGATCCCTCCAGCGGGCGACCACTCGTGTACAGGAGCAGGGACTTCGTGTTCAGCGCCTGCGAGAGCACCTCGGGGAGCCGGAGCGCCTCCGCGAAATGCAGGGCGGTCTCGATCCGCTCGGCGGAGGTGTCGAGATGCCCGGCGAAGAACAGGAAGCGTCCGAGCTGGGCGGCGAGCGACGCGAGGTCCTCGTCGGGCTCCTCGCTCGACAGGAGTTCGAACGAGCGCTCCATAATCTCGAGCCCGTGCTCCAGACGTCCGCGGTCCCACATCGTCTCCGCCAGACGAGCCGAAACCCGAGCCGCCGGGTGGCTCGCGCCCGCACCTTCGAACAGGGCCACGGCCTGCTCGAAGTGCGAGACGGCGTCCTCGGAACGGGCCGCCGAAGCCGCGGCGATCCCCGCTCGCTCGTGCAGCTCGGCTTGCGCGAGCGGATCGTCGGTGAGCCCGACCGCCTGTTCGAAGTAGCGCTGGGCCTCCGCGGGCGCCGCGAGCGATGACGCGCGCTCGCCCGCCGACACGAGGTGCTCGCGGGCCTTGTCGCGGATCTCCTGCGCGTCCTCAGCCTCCGGTGTCGCCTCGTACGCGCTGAGGTAGTGGGCGGCGACCACCTCGACGATCTCCTCCTCCTCGCCGCTCCAGCTCTCCTCGATGAACGCCGCGGCGGCCAGGTGCTTGGCCTTGCGCTCCTTCTTCGAGAGCGTGTCGTAGGCGACCTTGCGGACGAGTTCCTGCAGGAACCCGTACTGGCCGCGCTCGGGCGAACGTGGGTCGGCCTGGAGGGAGACGACCTCCTTGCGGAGAAGGGATGTCAGTATCGGCTCGACCTCGTCCTCCGAGAGCCCCGAGACGCGAGCCACCCCTTGCTTGAAGAACGTCTTGCCGAGCACCGCCCCGTCCTGCACGACTCGACGCTCGTCGGCGGTGAGCCCGTCCAGGCGGGCGGCGATCAGACCGTGGAGCGTCTCGGGAACCTCGAGCGACCCGATCGGCCCGGTCGGCTTGTAGACGGATCCCTCGCGCGCGAGCAGCCCCCGGTCGAGCAGCATGCGGACCGTCTCGACCGCGTACAGCGGCACCCCTTGCGCTCGGTCCAGGATCTGCTGACGGACGTCGTCAGGCAGGCCGGGCATCAGACCGGTGAGCAGCTCCTGCATCGCCTCGGCGGAGAGCGGGTCAAGGTACAGCGAGGAGAAGCTCCGCTTGCCCGCGCCCCACGTGGGCCGCTTCTCGGCGAGCTCGGGCCGCGAGAGGCCGAGGATGAAGATCGGCTGGCTCCGGGACCACTCGAGCAGGTACTCGATGAAGTCGAGTAACCCCTCGTCCGCCCACTGCATGTCCTCGAAGACCATGACGACCGGATAGCGCTCGGCCATGCGTTCGAAGAAGATCCGCCACGCGGAGAACACGTTCTCCTGGTCCCCGGTGACCCCGCCGTCGAGGGCCAGCAGGTGCGCGAGCCGCGGCTCCACCCACTGGCGCTCCTTGGGATCGGAGATGAACTCCTCGATAGTGGCGCGCAGTTTGAGCAGGGCCGACGCGCCGTCCTCCTCCTCGGCGATGCGGCAGCGCATCTTCACCATGTCCACGAGCGCCCAGTACGCGACGCCCTCCCCGTAGGAGAGGCAGCGTCCCCGGTGCCACAGGCTGTCGTCCGCGAGCCCGTCGACGTACTTCTCGAACTCCCAGGACAGGCGCGACTTGCCGATGCCGCCGATGCCGGTGACCGAGACGAGGGCGGCCTTGCCCTCCTCCGCGGAGGCGTGGAACAGCTCCTTGATCATCCGGAGCTCGCGGTCTCGACCGACGAAGGGCGCCTCGAGCCCGGTCTGACGGAGCGCGCCGAGCGATCCGGCCACGACCCGGACCGCGCGATGCAGGCGCATCGGCTCGGCCTTGCCCTTCATCTCATGCTCGCCGGCGTCCTCGTACACGATCGAGGCCTCGGAGGCGCGCATCGTCGACTCGCCGACGAAGACGCGGCCGGGCTCGGCGGCGGACTGGATCCGGGACGCCGTGTTCACGAGGTCGCCGGCCACCATCCCTTGCCCCTCGGCGCCGAGCGTGACGGCCGCCTCGCCCGTCAGCACGCCTGCCCGGGCGCGCAGGTCGGGAGCTCCGGCCTCGGCGCCGAGCTCGGCCACGGCCTTCGTCAGATCAAGCGCGGCGCGGACCGCACGCTCGGCGTCGTCCTCGGTCGCGACCGGCGTGCCCCAGACGGCCATCACCGCGTCGCCGATGAACTTCTCGACGACGCCGCCGTAGCGGCGGATCAGCGTGCTGCAGGTCTCGAAGTACTTCGAGAGGAGCTCGCGGACCTCCTCCGAGTCACGCGACTCCGACAGCGTGGTGAACCCGACCAGGTCGGCGAACAGGACCGAGACGAGCCGGCGCTCCGCGGCCGGCGCCGCGTGCACGGGCGTGGGAGCCCCGGCCGATGGCGCCAGCGGTGCCCCACGGCCGACCGGCGTTCCGCATTCGCCACAGAACTTCTGGCCGGGCGCGTTGACCGTCCCGCAAGACGGGCAGGCGTCGGACAGCGTGTTGCCGCACTCGCCGCAGAACTTCTGGCCGGGAGCGTTCTCGTGGCCGCAGGAACCGCAGATCACGACGCGGCCTCCCCTCCGGCGCTCGCGGCCGGGAGCGGCAGCTTCTCGAGTCGCTCGAGCCAGGGGGTCGCCCTCAGCCGCTCGAAGACGGTTCGCGCCTCCTCGAGGACGGTGGCGGCCTGCTCCTCTCGGCTCTCCTTCGCGAGCCACTCACCGTGCTCGAGCAGGGTCACCGCGAGCCAGAACGCCGCTCCGATCTCCCGGAACGTGCCCGCCGCGGTCTCCCAGGCCGGCGTGGGGTCGCCGTCCCCCGAGACGGCGGTCGCGTGAGCGCGGTACCGCGCGGCCTGGGCGCCGAGGTGGGGCGACCGCAGTCCCCGAGGAACCGCGTCGATCTCGGCGATCAGCGCCTGGAGGCGGTCGGCGTCCCCGAGGCCCGCCGCGGCCTCCATCCCGAAGGTGTACGCCCACTTCGCGGCGTCGGAGTTGACCCCGATCACCACCGCGTCGGCGATCGCGGGCTCGGCGGCTATGTGGGCAGCGTCGGCCCGACCCTCAGCCAGGAGCTGACATGCGCTCGCTGCGCGGAACGCGACGCGCATCTGGGCTTCCTCGGACGCGTCGAACGATGCGAACGCGTCGATGACGGCCCGTCCACGTTGGAGCTCGCCGTGCGCCCGATGGACCAGCACCAGCCTCGTGAGATCGGATACGTCCCGCGGCGCCCGCTCTTGTTCGGGCCACAGCTCCTCGGCGATCTCGAGCGCGTCGTCCCACTGCCCGAGCTCAACCTGGCACGCCATCACCGAGGAACGGCTGACGAGCACCGCCTGCTCGATCCCGAGCCGGTGCGCCACTTCCCCCTGCCGCCGAAACGCCTGGATAGCCTCCTCGGTGCGGTCGTCCTCGGCGAGGTACACGCCGAGGTTGTTGATCGCGCGGATCAACGCGTTCGCCGACCCGTTCTCCTCAGCGAGGATCACGGCGCGACCCAGGAGTGCGAACGACTCCTCGGGATGGGTCGAGCGCCTGGTCAGACCCTTCGTGTTCAGGACGTTGGACAGGACCTCCGGGAGCCACAGCGCCTCGGCGATGTCCAACGCGCGCTCGACCCATACCTGGACCTCGTCGACGTGGCCGGCGAAGTACTGGAACCGAGCGATCTCGCCCGCGAGCGCGGCCAGGGCCTCGTCGGGCTCCCATTGCGCGAGGACCTCGTACGCCGCCTCCATCCGCCGCAGGGGACCCTCGATCTTGGCCATCCCGTACCACTCGGTCTCCCCGAGAGCCGCGGAGACCGCGGCGTGGAGTCGGGGCTCGCCGATCCGCTTGTAGATCGACGCGGCCTCCTCGAGCAACTTCACCGCCTCCACGTACCGGGTGCCGTAGTGCGCCATGCGACCGGCGCGCTCCAGCAGCCCCGCCCGCTCCCCGTCGTCGTCGGACAGCTCGACCGCCTGCTCGAAGTACCGCTGGGCCTCCACGTTGGCGGCGAGCGACGCCGCCCGCTCACCCGCCTTGCCGAGCATGTCCCGGGCCCTGGCCTTGTACTCAGCCGCGTCGTCCGCATCGGGGACGGCTTCGTAGGCCCGCAGGTAATGGGAGGCGAGCACCTCGACGATCTCGTCCTCGTCCGCAGCCCACGTTGCCTCGATGAATGCCGCCGCGGCCAGGTGCTTCGCCTTGCGGTCGTGCTTGGAGAGGGTCTCGTAGGCGACGGTCTTCAGCAGGTCCTGCAGGAAGCCGTACTGGCCCCGCTCGGGCGAGCGCGGGTCGGCCTGGACCGAGAGGACCTCTTTGCGCACGAGCGCGCCCAAGATCTCCTCGACCTTCGGCTCCCCCATCCCGGACACGCGTGCGAGCGCCTCCTTGAAGAAGGTCTTGCCGAGCACCGCCCCGTCCTGAACGATCCGGCGCTCCTCGGGAGCGAGCCCGTCCAGGCGCGCAGCGATCAGCGCGTGGAGCGTCTCGGGGACCTCGAGCTTCTCGATCGGCCCCGTCGGCCGGTAGACGTTGCCCTCCTGATGCAGCAGCCCGCGGTCGAGCAGCATCCGAACGGTCTCGACCGCGTACAGCGGCACGCCCTGAGCGCGTTCGAGGATCTGCGCGCTGATGTCCTCGGGCAGCCCGGGGACCAGACCCGAGAGCAGCTCGCCCATCGGCTCCTCGGACAGCGCCTCCAGGTACACGGGCGTGAAGTTCCGCTTGCCGGCGCCCCAGCTCGGCCGGCGCTCGGCGAGCTCGGGGCGGCCGAGCGTGAGCACGAAGATCGGATGGTTGCGCGACCACTCCAGCAGGTACTCGATGAAGTCCAGCAGGGCGGCGTCGGCCCAGTGCAGATCCTCGAAGATCATCACGACCGGGTCCTGCTCCGCCATCCGCTCGATGAACAGGCGCCAGGCCGCGAACAGGTCCTCCTTGTCGGCGGCGGCCCGCTCCTCCAGGCCGAGCAGGTGGGCCAGGCGGGGCTCGACCCAGGCGCGCTCCTCGGGGTCGGGGACGAACTCCTCGAGCGTGGAGCGGAGTTTCGCCACGGCCGAGGTCGGTCCCTCCTCCTCGGCGATCCGGCACCGCATCTTCACCATCTCGGCGAGGGCCCAGTAAGCGACACCCTCGCCGTAGGAGATGCACCGGCCCCGGTGGTACAGGTGCAGGCGCTCCAGGCCGTCGAAGTACTTGTAGAACTCCCAGGACAAGCGCGACTTGCCGATCCCCGCGATGCCGGTCACCGAGACGAGGTGCGCCTTGCCCTCGTCGGTGGAGGCGTGGAAGAGCTCCTTGACGAGGCGGAGCTCGCGGTCCCGGCCGACGAACGGCGGTTCCAGGCCGGTCGACTTCAGGGTCCCCCGGGCGCCCGCGATCACCCGGATCGCGCGCCAGAGCGGTGTGAGCCCGACCTTACCCTTCAGCTCGTGCTCGCCGGCGGGCTCGAACACGATCGTGGCGTCGGTCGAGCGCTTCGTGGACTCCCCGACGAAAACCGCGCCCGGCTCTGCGGCCGATTGGATACGGGAGGCGGTGTTCACCATGTCGCCGGCGACCATCCCCTGCCGCTCGGCGCCGATGTTCACGGCTGCCTCGCCCGTCAGGACGCCGGCGCGGGCTCGGAGCTCGGGCGCCTTGGCCTCTTCGCCCATCGCGGCGACGGCGGCGGTCAGCTCGAGCGCGGCCCGGACGGCACGCTCGGCGTCGTCCTCGGTCGCCACCGGAGCGCCCCATACGGCCATCACCGCATCGCCGATGAACTTCTCGACCACGCCGCCGTAGCGGGTGATGATCGTCCGGCAGGTGTCGAAGTACTTCGTCAGGAGCTCGCGGACCTCCTCGGAGTCCCGGGCTTCGGACAGCGTGGTGAAGCCGACGAGGTCGGCGAACAGCACCGAGACGAGCCTGCGCTCCGCGATCGCCGCGACCGACGCCGCTGCGTCGGTCCGAGGTGCGACGGCGCTCGGAGCCGCGCTCGCTCCTTCGACGAGTGCCGAACCGCACTCGCCGCAGAACTTCTCCCCCGGCTCGTTCGACGCCCCGCAGGCCGGGCATCCGACCGCGAGCGGCGTCCCGCACTCCGCGCAGAACTTCCTGCCCGCCCGGTTCTCCGCGCCGCAGGACGCGCAGATCACGCGCTCGCCTCGGCACTCACCGTGGATGCCACCCGGTCGAGGCGTTCGAGCCACGGCGCCGCCCTCAGCTCCCCGAACGTGGCGCGCGCCAGCTCGAACATCGGCTCGGCCTCGGCTGCCCGGTCCTGCGACACGAGCCACTCGCCGTGCTCCAAGAGCGTCACAGCAAGGGCGAAGGGCATCGACAGGTCGCCGAACTGCCGAGCGGCCGCCTCGAACCCGGGTTCGACCCGCTCCCGCTCGCCGCGGGCGGCCGCGAGCCGGGCGCCGAACCGCGCGCCCTGGGCCTGCACGTAGGGCGTGAGCTCCCCGGGCCGCAGGCCTTCGATCACGCCGAGGAGCTCTTCCACCTTCCCGAGATCTCCCAGCGCGAACGCCGCCTCCACCGCCTCGACGAGCGCCTCCTTGACGTGCGATGCCCGAACGCCGAACTCGGCGCGGGTTGCGAACGCCTCCTCGGCCGCCGCGAGGGCCTCCGAGTTCTTACCCTCGGCCCGGAGCAGGGACGCCTGGGTCACCCGGGATACCGCGAGCACCTGGACGTCCTGCGAGGAATCGATGTCGCCGACCAGCGCGAGGCGCTCACGCGCGCGGTCGAGCTCGCCCCGGTTCACGAACAGCGGCACCAGGTTGAGCAGGTTCATCCGCACCACCTCCGGGATCCCGGGATCGTCCAGGTCGAGGCCGTCGACCCGCTCGAGCGCCTCGTCCCATCGGCCCAGGTAGGTAAGCTCCCCGACGTCCCCGGTCATGAACGAGACCTCCCAGAGTCGGTCTCCGGTGCGGCGCGCGAGCTCCAGGCCCTGCCGGCCGAGCTCGAGGACCTCCTCCAGTCGATCGACCTGGCTCGCGGCAGCGCCCAGGTTGTTGTACGCGCGGACAGCCGCGGCGGTCAGGTCATGATCGAGCGCGATCTCCAGCGCGCGACGCAGCAAGACGATGCCCTCCTCGAAGCGGCCCTTGGTAGACAGGATCAGCCCCTTCGTGTTCATCGCTTGGGAGAGGATCTCCGGCAGACGAAGCCCCTCGGCGATGTCGAGCGCGAACTCGATCTTCTCCAGCGCCTCATCGGTCCTGCCCATGAAGTACAGGAGCCGCCCGAGCTGTGCCGCTAGCCACGCGACGTCCGCGTCTTGCTCCTCCCGCGACAGGACGGCGAAGGCCGCCTCCATGCGCTCGACGGCCTCCTCGATGTGGCCCGACTGCCAGACGATCTCGGCGAGGGCGGCCGAGACACGGGCGGCCGGATGCGTGAGGCCGATCGACTCGAAGGCGGCGATCGCCTCCTCGTCGTGCGCGGTGGCGGCGGCAGCGTGACCGGCGCTCCACGCCATCCTGCCCGCCCGCTCGTGCAGCTCCGCGCGGCGGAGCGGATCGTCGGTGAGCTCGATCGCCTGCTCGAAGTAGTGGAGCGCCTCCTCACTAGCGGCGAGCGAGGCTGCGCGCTCGCCGGCGCGGGCGAGCAGATCGCGCGCCTTCTCCTTGATCGCGCCGGCGTCCTCCGCGTCCGGGGCAGCCTCGAACGCGGACACGTAGTGCGCCGCCATGACCTCGACGATCTCGTCCTCGTCGGCCGCGAACGTGCGCTCGATGAAGGCCGCCGCGGCGAGGTGCTTGATCTTCCGCTCCTTCTTCGACAGCGTGTCGTAAGCGATCTTCTTCACCAGGTCCTGCAGGAACCCGTACTGCCCGCGTTCGGGCGACCGTGGATCAGCCTGGACCGTGAGGATCTCCTTGCGGACGAGTCCAGCCAGGATCGGCTCGACCTCGCCCTCGCCGACCCCGCCGACCTCGGCGACCGCCTGCTTGAAGAACGTCTTTCCCAGGACCGAGGCGTCCTGCACCACCCGGCGTTCCTCGGCGGTGAGCCCGTCGAGGCGGGCGGCGATGAGCGCGTGCAGGGTCTCGGGCACCTCGAGGGACTCGATCGGTCCGGTCGGGCGGTAGACGTTCCCCTCCTGCGCGAGCAGCCCGCGGTCGAGCAGCATCCGGACGGTCTCGACCGCGTACAGGGGCACGCCCTCCGCGCGGGAGAGGATCCGCTCCTCGAGCTCGGCGGGAAGACCCGGGACCAGCCCGGCCATCAGCTCGTGCATCGCCTCGGGCTGCAGGGACTCCAGGTAGAGCGACGTGAAGTTGCGCTTGCCCGAGCCCCAGTTGGGGCGGCGGTCGGCGAACTCGGGGCGCGCCAGCGTCACGACGTACAAGGGGAAGTTGCGCGACCACTCCAGCAGGTACTCGATGAAGTCGAGCAGGGACGGGTCCGCCCACTGCATATCCTCGAACACCAGGATCGTCGGGAGCTGGTCCGCCAGCCGCTCGAAGAACAGGCGCCAGGCCGCGAACAGGTCCTCCCGGTCGGCGGCCGTGCGGTCCTCCAGGCCGAGGAGATGCGCCAGGCGCGGCTCGATCCAGCGCTGCTCCTCGGGGTCGGGCACGTTCTCCCGGACCGTGGTGCGGAGCTTCTCTAGCGCCGAGCTCGGCTCCTCTTCCTCGGCGATGCGGCACCGCATCCGGGCCATCTCGGCGAGCGCCCAGTAGGTCACGCCTTCCCCGTAGGACAGGCAGCGGCCCCGATGCCAGAACGCGTCGTCGGCGAGCCCGTCGAAGTACTTGTAGAACTCCCAGACGAGCCGGGACTTGCCGATGCCGGCGATCCCAATCACGGACAGGAGATGCGCTTTCTTCTCATCGGTCGAGGCGTGGTACAGGTCCTTGGCCATCCGCAGCTCGCGGTCGCGCCCGACGAACGGCGCCTCCAGGCCCTGGGCCTTGAGCGTGCCCCGCGCGCCGGCGATCAGGCGGAGCGCCCGCCAGAGCGGCACGAGCCCCGCCTTGCCCTTCAGCTCGAAGACCCCGGCGTCCTCGTACGCGATCGTCGCCTCGGTCGCGCGATGGGTGGCCTCGCCGACGAACACACCGCCGGGGGAGGCGGCGGACTGGATCCGCGAAGCGGTGTTCACCATGTCGCCGGCGACCATCCCCTCGCCCGTCGCGCCCAGGTTCACCGCAGCCTCGCCGGTCAGGACGCCCGCGCGAGCACGGAGCTCGGGCGCGCCGACCTCCTCGCCCATCGCCGCGACGGCCGCGGTGAGGTCGAGCGCGGCCCGCACCGCGCGCTCGGCGTCGTCCTCGGTCGCCACGGGCGCTCCCCAGACCGCCATCACCGCGTCGCCGATGAACTTCTCGACGGTCCCCCCGTAACGCGCGATCAGCGTCCGGCAGGTCTCGAAGTAGCGCGAGAGGAGCTCGCGGACCTCCTCGGAGTCCCGCGCCTCCGAGAGCGTGGTGAACCCGACGAGGTCCGCGAACAGCACGGAGACCAGGCGTCGCTCGGCCGTGGGGGTCTCCAGGGCGGTGGGCGCCGAGGTCACCGCCGTCGTCGACGCGGGAGCCGGCAGTGTGGCGGCTAGGAGCGGCGTCCCGCACTCGCCGCAGAACTTGACTGTCGGTGGGTTGGGCGCCGCGCAGTTGGGGCATGCGAGCGCGAGCGACGTCCCGCACTCGCCGCAGAACTTACGCCCTATCTCGTTCTCGCCCCCGCACGCGGAGCAGCGCAACCTGACCCTCTCTCTGACTGCTGCCGGGCAAGGGTACCTGCACAGGCCGCGTGCCTGCCCGCGCGGGTATCCTCCCTGCGGTCCGACCCGGAGGCGTCCTGATGCAGATCGTGGTCCTCGTGAAATACGTGCCCGAACCCCAGGGCACGCCCACACTCGGTCCCGACAACCTCCTGGTCCGCGAGGGAGTCGAGGGCGCGCTCGACCCCGGCGACGAGTACGCCGTCGAGGCGGCCCTCCAGCTCGTCGAAGCCCAGGGCGGCGAGGTAACGCTCGTCTCGATGGGCCCCGAGGTCGCCGCGGCCGGCCTGCGCAAGGGCTTCTCGATGGGCGCGAACGCGGGCGTGCTGGTGTCCGACCCCGCGCTCCATGGCGCCGACACGCTCGCGACCGCGAAGGTCCTGGCCGCCGCCGTGAAGCGCTCGCCGTTCGACCTCGTGCTCACGGGCGTCGAATCCACCGACGGCTACACCGGCACCCTGCCGATGACCGTGGCCGAGCTCCTCGGCGTGCCGAGCGCGACCTTCGCCCGCAAGGTCGAGGCCGCGGAAGGAGCCCTCCGGGTCGAGCGCCAGACCGAGGCCGGGTACGACGTCGTGACCTGTTCGCTGCCGGCGCTGGCGACGGTGACGGGGAGCGGCGCCGAGCCGCGCTATCCGACCCTCAAGGGCATCATGGCCGCCAAGTCCAAGCCGCTCGAGCAGCTCGCGCTCGCGGACCTCAGAATGAGCGCGGGCGATGTGACGCCGACCCAGTCGGTCGCCGCGGTCTCCGAGGCCCCCGAGAAGGCGGCCGGTGTAGTGATCGAGGCGGGCGAGGACGCCGCTGCCAAGATCGCCGACCTGCTCGCCGAGGCGAAGGCGATCTGAAGTGGCGACCGTCTGGGTCTACGCGGAGGTCCGACCCGAGGGACCGAGCGCGTCCGCGCTCGAGCTCCTGACGAAGGCACGGGCGATCGGCGACGAGGTCGCCGCGGTCGCGCTCGGGCCGGGGGCGACCGAGGCGGCTCCCGCGCTCGGGGAACACGGCGCCTCCACCGTCTACGTGAGCGACGACCCGGTGTACGCGGAGACCCTCGGGCAGCCCGCGGCGCACACGCTCGCCGAGATCGCCGAGGCCTACGGGCCCGACCTGATCCTGTTCTCCACCAGCTACGACGCTCGCGACGTCGCGGGCCGGCTGCAGGCCAAGCTCGGCTGCACGCTGATGGGCAACGCCACCGACATCCTGGGCCCCGCCCGCGCGCAGACCCAGATCTTCGGCGGCTCCCGGGTGGTGGACGTCGAACTCGCGGGCCCGAGCCCGCGCCTGGTGCTGGTGCGCCCGAAGTCCTTCGCCGCCGAGCCCTCGGGCGGCACCGCCCAGATCGTGACGATCGAGGTCGATATCCCCGAGGAGCTCACGCGGGCCCGTCGCGTCGAGCGCCACCAGGAGGAGGCCCCGGGGCCTCGCCTAGACGAGGCCAAGGTGGTGATCTCGGGCGGGCGCGGCCTCCAGGAGGCTGCGAACTTCGCGCTCCTTGACCAACTCGCAGCCGCGATCGGCGACGCCGCCGTCGGGGCCAGCCGGGCCGTCGTGGACGCCGGCTGGGTCCCGTACAGCTACCAGGTCGGGCAGACGGGCAAGACCGTGAAGCCCGAGGTCTACATCGCCGTCGGCATCAGCGGGGCCACGCAGCACGTCGTCGGGATGAAGGGCGCCAAGCGGATCGTGGCCATCAACAAGGACGCCGACGCGCCGATCTTCCGCCTGGCAGACCTCGGCATCGTGGGCGACGCGCTCACGGTCGTCCCGCAGCTGACCGAGGAGATCCGCGCCAGGAAGACCTGAGGCCGGCCGATGATCGAGGCGCGCTTCGACGACCTGGTCCCCGGCGCCGAGCGCTCGTTCCGGCTCGTCGAGCCCGTCGGCGTCCTGGAGGCGCGTCGCCCCTCGGAGGTCGTCGGCGTGCTCGAGGCCGCCGAGGCGGCCGCCGCGCGCGGCCTGTGGGCCGGCGGCTTCGTCGCGTACGAGGCCGCGCCCGGACTGGACCCCGAGCTCTCCGCCCGGGTTCGGCCGCCCGACGACCCGTTCGCGGCGATGCCGCTCGTCTGGTTCGCCCTGTTCGAGGGGCGCGAAGGCGTGCCGCCCCCGGAGCCGCCGAAGGCAGAACCGCCCCCCGCCGGTCCGTCGCCGTGGCAACCATCGGTGGACCGCGCAACCTACGACGCCGCGATCGAGCGGATCCACGAGCTCATCGCCGCGGGGCACACGTACCAGGTGAACCACACGATCCGGCTCCGAGCCCAGATCGCGGGCGACGAACGCGGCTTCTACCGAGACCTGTGCCTCGCGCAGCGCGGCGGCTACGCCGCCTACCTGGACCTTGGCCGGTACCGCGTGCTCTCCGCCTCCCCCGAGCTGTTCTTCCGCGTCGACGGCGACCGCATCGCCACGCGCCCGATGAAGGGAACGGCGCCGCGCGGGCGATGGCTCGCCGAGGACGAGGAGCTCGCGGCGGCCCTTCTCGCCTCGGGCAAGGACCGCGCCGAGAA
>Ga0214473_10005948_pt1 | contig 14597 bp, 11 predicted proteins | sample RVTome_7_FD_203509 | JGI IMG/M metagenome (GOLD analysis project Ga0214473, IMG submission 203509) | Soil microbial communities from uranium-contaminated site in the Upper Colorado River Basin, Wyoming, United States - RVT98D197 | ecosystem: Environmental > Terrestrial > Soil > Contaminated >... | reverse complement strand
GTCATTTCAGGCCGCGACATTAACCGTCCCAGCGCTATGACCCCTTACGTTCAGGCGCTCGATCGAAACGCATTCGGAAACTTCCGCACCCTGCTTGGTGATGTCACTCTGAATCCTGGCATGGGTGAATATCTGGATATGGTCCGAAGCACAAGGACCAATCCAAATGAGAACTTCGCGCGGGAGATACTCCAGCTTTTCTCAATTGGGGTTAATGAACTTAACCTTGACGGTAGCGTGAAAACTGACGCTCAGGGAGTGGCCGTTCCATCCTACTCTCAAAGTACGGTGAATGAGTTTACTCGAGTGTTCACTGGCTGGAGATTCGAGACGTCCTTCAGTGCCGGTGTCACAAATTTCCGTGATCCGATGGTACCTCGAGGCAGTACCACTCACGACGTAGGGGCAAAGACCCTTCTGAACAGTTTCACCTTGCCAGCATGTACTGGAACAAATGCCGCTTGCGCTCAGTCAGATCTTGCTTCCGGTCTGGACAACATATTCAATCATCCAAACGTTGGTCCTTTTATCGGTAAGCAACTTATCCAGCACCTGGTTACCAGCAATCCAAGCAGAGCTTATGTGGAGCGGGTAGCCAGGGTATTCAACAACGATTGCGATGCGCTCTATCCAGAAGGTTGCACGGGCGTGCGGGGCAACATGCGTGCAGTTGTGCAAGCAATTCTGCTGGACCCGGAAGCTCGAGGCGACATGAAGACTGACCCGAATTACGGCAAACTGCGCGAGCCGGTCCAGTTTATTGCTGCCGTACTGCGTGGATTCGACGTCAAATCTTTCGATAAGGGTTCCACAAGTGATGGTGTCCTGGCGAGCCGATCGACAACTGACTTCCCGGGCTCGATGGACCAGCCGCTCTTTTTACCGGCTACGGTCTTCAGTTACTACCAGCCGGATTACGTCATACCAGGGTCCCAGTTGCTGGGACCGACTTTCGGTATTCTCTCCACCACCACCACGTTAAGGCGAGCAAATTACGTCAACTCAATGATCTATTCCGGTATTGCACCATCCACGCCACCAAATACTGATCGACCCCGCGGTACTTCACTTGATCTGTCGCCACTGGAGTCTCTAGCTTCAACTCCGGATCAAATCTTGGATCCCCTTAATAGACTCTTTCTTCACGGCATGCTTTCGGCTGAAATGAGGGCTTCGATTCTGAGTGTGATGAACTCAATTCCCACAAGCGATCCAAACTTTGCCCGCAAACGCGCGCAAGCTGCGGCTTATTTAACTACTACATCTTCCCAATACGAAATACAGAGATAATTGCTATGGCAACATCACGCAGAGATTTCTTGCGAACAGGCGCTTGCGCTCTAGGTAGCATGGCGTTGGCTTCGAACCTTGAGAGCTTCGGCACTGTCCAGGCTTTGACCCCTCAGACGGCGACTGACTATAAAGCCCTCGTTTGTATATTTCTCAATGGAGGAAACGACGGCAACAATATGCTTGTGTCGTTGGACCAGTACAATGGACCACAAGGAAGCACCACGGAAGGGTACTTCAACGTCCGTAATCCCGCTGGACTAGCCCTTGCCCAGGCTTCTTTGCTTCCTGTTTCGCCGCTAAGCGGCGGCTCCTATGGTATTCATCCCAACATGCCGGAGATGCAGGGCTTGTTCAATCAAGGCAGGTTGGCAATTGTGTGTAATGTCGGTCCGTTAGTTGAACCGCTCTCCAGAACAACATATCAAAACGGAACGGGGAAGAGACCTTTACAGCTCTTTTCTCATTCTGACCAGGTGGGACTCTTTCACACTGCGATCGCAGACAGCGTCAGTCAAACGGGTTGGGGCGGACGTGTCGCTGATCGCACGGTCACACTCAACGGCGCGGCGACCTTTCCCCAAAACGTTTCCATTGCAGGTATAAATCTCATTCTGACGGGAGCGAACACACGTCAACTCGCCATAGCTGATTCGAACACTCCGCTGAGCTCCGTATTGCCGCTAACGATGTCGGGGACGGCGAGCGAAGTCTCTTCCCGTAGAACTTCATTTGACTACTTAAGGGGCTTGGACCTGAATGTGCAGCTCATTAAGGCCGCTAGTGACACCAGAAGCAGTGCTCTGCAAACGAGGCAAGCACTTGCAAGCGTCAATCCAGTGATCAATACCGCTTTTCCGAATACTTCAGTGGGTCGTCAACTTTTGCAGATTGCGCGCGTCATAAAGGCGAGTATCGATCCCGCTGCCGGCATCAATATGAAGCGCCAGATCTTTTTCGCGTCAATCGGTGGTTTTGATACACATGCCAATCAGCGGGGTGGCGGTCAGGATACGCTTCTGCTGCAGGTCAGTCAGGCGATGAAAGCCTTCTACGATGCGACAGTCGAATTAGCGGTGCAGAACAACGTTACAAGTTTCACGCTCTCGGATTTTGGCCGAACTCTGCAGCCTGCAGGCTCGGGTGCTGCGGTTGGTAGCGATCACGCCTGGGGAAACCACCACCTGATTCTCGGGGGCGCAGTTATCGGCGGAACGCTCTATGGCACCTATCCAATACTGCGGCTTGGTGGACCAGACGATACCGACGGCGGGTCCAACCCGCGGGGGCGCTGGATACCAACAAGTTCTGTCGAGCAATACGCTGCTACTCTCGCGACCTGGTATGGATTGTCTCCAAGTGATCTTTCGGAGGTATTTCCCTTGATTGGGCGCTTCGCGACCGCGAACCTTGGCTTCATGATGTAGCGGCGTAACGGAATCTCATACTCAGGACAGCCCATAGCCAGGAGAGATTTTACCTGGCTCCTTTTCGAGGCAGGCGCGGAGTAGAACCACTGACAGATGCTGAAAGATCCTCCCAGGCGCAACATTGAAAAGGCGCGTCTCATAATCCTACCTTCTATTCTCGCCGCCTTCTTTGGTTACCTGTTATCGGTAAACAGCACGAATCAACGTGTGCATGCCTTTTCAACCGGACCACCAGCGGGTTACACGGGAGCACCTGGGGAGTTTACTTGCGCCGAGTGTCATGTGCCGCCTGATGCGGGCACTGGTCGGATCTCAATAAGCGCCCCCGCTAGTTATGTTCCTGGCCAGACTTATCCTGTAAGCGTGACTCACCTGAATTCTGACCTTACTCGGCGCCGCTGGGGTTTTCAATTGACCGCTCTCGATCCGTCCGACGAGAAGGCCGGTAACTTGCAAAGCTCAGATGTTTTCACGCAGGTGTTGGACAACCAGGGTCCGGGCGGGGCCCGACAGTATATTGAGCACACGTCGGCTGGAACCTTTGGAGGACAATCTGGCGGCGCATCCTGGCAGATTAACTGGACGGCCCCGCAAACTGATGTTGGACCTGTGACCTTTTACGTGGCAGGGAATCAGGCAAACAATGATGGCAACAGCTCAGGCGATTACATCTATTTCACTTTTGTTGCTGTGGCGCCTGCGGCAACCACTCCGGATCTTGCGATAAGTGTCACCCCTTCTTCCCAGTCTTTGACTCCCGGCGGTACCGCTGCGTATTCAGTTACGGTCACGCCACTCGCGGGATTCATCGGATCCGTAAATCTAAGCGCCAGCGGGTTGCCGTCAGGCGCTAGTGCGAACTTTAGCCCCGCCACGCTCAACATGGATGATCCAAGTTCTCACAGTTCAAATCTTACGATAACTACTGATGTTACCGCTCCGGTGGGCCAGTACACCATTAACATCTCAGCGGCTGCCGGTTCAGTAGTTCACGGGGCTTCAGCCACACTCAAGATAGTGGATCCGATGAGTGTGGATCTCTCCTTGGGCAAGACCGCCTCGCCTAATCCTGGTCAAGCTGGTCTCAATCTTAGCTATAGGCTGACGGTAACAAATCATGGACCTGGTGCTGCAACTTCTGTTGGCCTGACTGATCCGCTGCCAATGGGAGTGGTGTTTGTCTCGGCCTCCGCTTCCCAGGGTTCCTGCATGGGTACGGACACCATTAATTGCTCTTTGGGAAATTTGGCCAGCGGTGGCTCAACCATTGTTACAATCGTGGTTACACCCACCGCCTCAGGGCAAATCAGTAACACGGCGACGGTAGCGGCAGCCGAAACTGACTTCGACCCGGGCAACAATTCTTCAACGGTGAGTACCTTTATTCAGGCCGCCGCGTCTTTGCCGTCAATGCTGGATCCTAACCTTACAGTGAGTACTGTTTTTGCCGGCCTAAACCAGCCCACCAGCATCGTCTTTCTAGGAGCTGAAGAATTTCTGGTGCTTGAGAGAACGACAGGTAAAGTGCAGCGCATAGTGAATGGCACTCTCGCCGGGCCGGTCCTTGATTTGGCTGTCAACGGCGCCTCTGAAAGGGGCTTGCTCGGCATCGCGCTTCATCCGAGATTCCCCGAAAATGGTTTTGTCTATATTTTCTGGACTCAAAGTATGACCGGAATTGATAGCGTGAACATCGATGACGTGCCGTTGCTCGGGAATCGTGTAGATCGTTATATATGGAATGGCTCAAATCTCACGTTCGATCGAAACCTTATCCGACTTCGCGCCTTACAGCAGGACGTCAACCAGCCTTCCCGTGGCAACCACAACGGCGGCGTCTTACGTTTCGGCCCGGATGGCAAGCTTTACATAATGTTTGGCGACAATGGCAGACGAGGCTTCGTCCAAAATGTAACCAGTGGAGGGCCCGTGCCGGACGATCAGTTTGGCGGACCAGAACCTGATGATGCTCACCTGACCGGTGTAGTCCTGCGTCTCAACGATGACGGCACAACGCCGGACGACAATCCATTCTTTAACTCTAGTACTGGCCTGACGGCAGAAGCTGCCGCAGACTTGAAAAAGATTTTTGCTTATGGAGTGCGTAACGGCTTTGGTATGGCATTCGATCCGCTAACCAATAACCTTTGGACGCAGGAGAATGGTGACGACGCTTTTGACGAACTTAACCGCGTGCGCGCCGGATTCAATGGCGGCTGGATTCAGTTGATGGGGCCTCTAAATCGCATTGAACAATTCAAATCCATTGAGACGACCTATGCCGCCGGCACTCTACAGCAATTGCGGTGGCCGACAGCAAATATTGCCGATACACCTCAATCGGCACTGTCGCGACTCTATACCATTCCTCCAGCGAATTACTTCGACCCGGAGTTTAGCTGGAAGTATGCCGTCGCTCCTTCGCCTATTGGCTTCATCAAGGGAAGGGGACTGGGTCCACAGTTTGAGGGCGATCTTCTTGTAGGCGGCTCGCGAACAACGTTGGTGAATGGCTACCTATTCAGATTCAAGTTCAATTCGGATCGCCAGCATTTTGCTTTTGCCGATCAACGACTAACGGATCTGGTCGCAGACAACAACGATAAGTTTGATCTTACCGAAAGCGAGAGCCTGTTGGTGGGACGTGATTTCGGGGTCACTACCGATATTCAGACTGGGCCTAATGGAAACGTTTTTGTGGTCTCCCTATCAAACGGCGCCATCTACGAAATCAAATCACTGCCCCACGAGCTCTTCGTGGCGAACCTAACAGGGGCGCAGGAAGTGCCGGCGACAAGCTCCAACGCGACGGGCACTGCGACATTGTTGCTCAGTCCGGATCAAACGACAGCGAGAGTATCGCTGGTTTTTAGCGGATTGACAGCCGCACAGACCGCGGCGCACATTCACGGTCCGGCCGCGGCGGGTAGCGATGGTCCAGTGCTCTTTCCATTGCCGGTCGGACAGGTGAGTGATCTACCAATCACACTCACTCCAGACGAAGTACAGAATCTAAAGCACGGATTGCTATACGTGAACGTTCACAGCTCAGCCTTCGTGGATGGTGAGATTAGAGGCCAGTTTCAAGCCTCTGCTTCTGCAAGCAGTTTCCAGTTTGGCGCCACATCGTTTGTTATCAGTGAAGGCGGCGGAAGCGCGACCATTGCGGTAACGCGTCTGGGAAACACTGCAAACGAGCTCTCAATCGAGTATTCGACAAGCAACGGAACTGCCAGTAATCGCACTGACTTTATTACTTCGTCTGGTAGTCTGAATTTTGCGGCAGGTGAAACCTCAAAACAATTCTCGGTTCCTATAGTGGATGATGCCTATGTCGAGGGCAGCGAGACGATCATTTTGAACTTGGTAGGTGACGATGCCACATTCCTCGGCAGTCCGGCGATCGCTACTTTGACGATTCTTGACAATGACGTCGCAACTCCTGCCGTTAATCCCCTGGAAGAAGCTCAATTCTTTGTCCGCCAGCTTTACCTTGATCTCCTCAACCGCGAACCGGACGCGGGCGGATTTGCCTACTGGACCAACGAGATCACCAATTGTGGAAACAATAGCCCGTGTGTTGACAGTAGAAGGATAAGTGTGGCGGCCTCATTCTTCTTGTCGCAGGAATTTCAGGACAGTGGCCAATTCGTTTATGGCTTGTACCAAGGTGGTCTTGGCCGCCTGCCCGGTTATGCAGAGTTTGTCCTTGACCGCAGTAGAGTGATCGGCGGGCCTGAGCTCGAGGCGAATCGAGCAGCTCTCGCTGATGATTTTGTTAAGGGCGCGGAATTTCGACAACTTTATCCAACCTCACAAACCAATGCGCAGTTTGTTGACGCTCTCTTCGATACTGCCGGGTTAATAGGATTCACTGTTGAGCGACAACAGGAGATCGACGCGATGGACGCGGGTAAGACCCGGGCTCAAGTTTTGAGCAGCGTAATATCAATCCCTGAGTTTCAGGATCGGGAATTCAACTCAGTGTTTATCCTGATGGAGTATTTTGGCTTCCTTCAGCGGGATCCCGAGGCTGCGGGCTACGCGTTCTGGTTAGATGTGCTGGCAAACCGTCAAGCAAACAACTTTCGGGGCTTGGTCTGCGCGTTTATTACCTCAACCGAGTATCAGCAGCGCTTCAGTTCCATCGTGTCGCGGACAAACGCGGAATGCCGAGGAGTGCGCTAAAAACACGCCTTGCGAAAGTGCTCGATTGCCTACCCACCTTCTTGTTGCGAGACCACCTCCTTCAACACCGTGCCCTCAGGGTCGATGGCTACCGCAGTGGGCTGCTGCGTCAATTGCGACTCTATGATTGTCTCCTTTGCGCCAGGTTTGAAGATGATTCGGATTTTGCCCTCAGCAGTGATTACATCGACCGGCACCCAGTTTGCAAAGTAAGGCTCGGGTTGAACTTGCCTAAGGTGTAGCTTCACAATTCCTTTGGTAGTATCCCAATTCCACCGGAGGTCATATTCGGGATGGCCGCTGCCATAAATCCATTCCACAAAAAACTCCCTTAAGTCCAGGCCCGACGCGTGCTCCAGCGCCTCACGAAGATCCTCGGAGCTGGCAGTCGAATTTTTGTGCGCGTTATAGTACATCCTGAGACCTCGAAAAAACTTGTCATCACCCAAAAGCGAGCGAAGCATGTGCAACACCCAGGCGCCTTTCTGATAGTTATTGGCGTTAAGCAGTTGCATGAGATTCTCAGTTTCAGTGTCGTAAATCGGCGCTCGCCGCTGGTGTTCGAATATGAAGTAGGCGTCCGCGGCTTCCTTCATGTACTTGCGAAAAGCATTTTCACCTTCGTGCTTTTGAATGAAGAGACCGGCAAAGTAAGTGGCAAACCCTTCACTCAACCACAGGTCGGCCCAGGTTGATTGCGTAACCGAATCCCCGAACCACTGATGCGCAATTTCATGGGCGACTACATCAACAATGCCTTCACTAACCTTGAAAACATCGCTGATAGGCTCTTGGCGGGGCTCGAACAAGTTGCTGGAAAAAACGATGGCGCTTGAGTTCTCCATTCCGCTGAAACGAGTTGCCCCGACAATCAAGGCAAGTTTTTCGTAAGGATAAGGGCCAATGGTTTGGCTGAAGAACTTCAGCGAGGGAATGGCTGGAGCAAACCCCTGCATCGCAAACTTCTTGTCAGAGCTCGGAACAAAGCAAGAGAGTGGTGTCTCTTTGTCAGTATTGAGTTCTAGTCGCTCAAACTCACCAACGGCGACAATCATGCAATAAGGAGGAATAGGTGCAGTTTCTTCATAACTCCAGGTGCGGGTTGTGTTTGAAGATGTTTGCAGTTGACGCAGGTAACCATTGGCCACCACAAGAGCACGACTCGGAGCAGTTATAGAAAAACTCACAGTAGCCTTTGCTGCCGGATGGTCCAACGAAGGAATCCAGTGATGTACGCGGTTCGGCCAATTATCACCGACTGCGGCTGGTTTCCCGTCTTTGTCCTTGCTGATAATTAGCCCGTCGGCCGGCCGTCCATGATAGGCAACCGCCACAACGATACTTGTTCCCTTCGCCGCAGGTGTACCTAACCGTACACGAAGTAGCTCATCGGCGTGTTCGAAGGATCCCGGTTTTCCGTTAACTGCCACTGCCTCAATGGTCAGTGACCCAAAATCCAGGTCTATCAGGGAAAGGTTATCTTTAACACACCGTATCGTAATCTCAGTACGCGCGCGAATTTCGGACAATTGATCATTGAAGGAGATCTGCACGGAGTAATGAGTAGGCTGCCATGATTCGATCAATCGTTCATTACGCGCTGCCAGTGTAAGCGACGGAAAGACGGTTGTGAGCACCACCACGATTGCGCTCAGTGTCGTTGAACGATTTAACAAAAGAGCGTCATTACCTCCCTTTGGGCAACTCTGTTCAGCTATCGAATGCCGAGCAGCAACAAGGCGGATCGATCCGAAACTTTCTTCTCAGAGTTAAGCCAGTCACGGAATGCAGCGAGTTCTCCCTCGGTCAGATCCCGATTGCCCAGCCGGGCGGCAGGTGTACGCTCAAAGGCGCGATCAGTAAGCGCCATGTGCGGGTTTCTAACCGTCAACGAGGAAGGTTCAGTAAGCGCCTCCTCAGCCGAATCTACATCTGGAAACAGATCCTCGTAGGCGAGCAAGTGCCAGATTCTCTCTTTGCCTTCGCCCTGAACAGCAAGTACTCGAAGCAGTCCAAAGCCACTTTCCAACTGGAAGATCAGATCATCTCCTGGCGCTAATGAAGCCATGACAAGCCTTGGTTGGAGTCTAACACAGGACCTGGGACCGCCGTGCTGTCGCTCATCCCTGTAACAATTGCAAATAAGAAATGCCAAAACTACAATCACAGAACCCCATGAGCCAGTTCGATGCGAACAAAGACTACTACGCCATTTTGGGCGCCCATGAACGCAGTTCGCGAGGTGAAATTGACCGGCTTTATAAGCGCCAGGCAGCACGCCACCATCCTGACCGGGGCGGCAGCGAAGAAGCTATGAAATCGCTCAATGAAGCGTATGGCGTCCTAAGAGATCAAAGTGCGCGACTGGAGTACGATAATCGCAGACGACAACCGATAAAAACCCGGTCCACGCCGACTGCAACACCGCCGGCGAGAGACATTGGTCTTTTTGGACAGGGCCTGAGCGCGTTTCTCTGTTTATTGCTCGGTCTTTTTCTTCTGCTTCTGGTTCGTTCTCAGTGGATCTGGTTTCTGTGGCCTCTAGCGATTCTTTCGTTCTTTGTTATTCTGTTTGGAGTCCTAATGGCGCGCAGTGCGATGCTAGCAGCGAATGCATCACTGCCATCAGCAAGTTTCTTCCGCAATCACTGGATGCTCCGGGAGTTTCTATTCTGGATAATCGTAATCGCTGCTGCTTTAGGAATTTACGTTGTGCTGACTCTTTAACCAGGGCGACACCGCGATGAACGTAATTGGAGTGGACCTGCTGTTTTTGGAGGTCAACAATTTAGAGGAGTCGCTGAAGTTTTACCAGGAGCTGCTAGGATTGCCGCTCGAAACCATTAATACGGATTCCGAACCGCCTATGGCTACTCTACGTGCAGGCAAGGTTCGAATCACATTAGCCCAGCACGTTGAAACGATGTTGCGACGTGGCCGCGGGATGCATATATTTCTCGGAGTAGAAGATGTTGATGCCTTCTACGGCGACCTAAAGTTGCGCGGGGGCGAGCTTGAACCCCCAGTCGATGAGGGCTGGGGTGGCCGTTTTCTAACAATGGAGGATCCCGATAAATATCGCTTCTATTTTGTAACGTGGTCCACCGGTGGGCAGCATCGCGAAATGAATCTGACTTGACTCGACAATTAGAATGGAACGTCAACATACTGAGAATCTCTTTCGCCGTTTTAAGGGCCAGCTTGTCACGATCAAGACTGTAACGGGCGGCATCTATGAAGGCCGTATAACAGAGATCACCAACGACTATGTGTCCCTCCTGAGTAAAGAGGAAGCTGAGTCGTCGATCGTCTTTCTATTCTTCATTGCCGTCGAATCGATGATGGTTGTCGATTTACCATCGAGATAAGGAAACACTGTGCGTTACGTTGCGAATCCACCTAACCCCTGGTTGACGCATTCCGTTGAGTGGCTTGGTGAGCCACCCGAGGTGAAGCTTGAAGTTTTCGAAGAGACTGAAAGCCGTTCAATTATCGCTCACAATAACAGTCCTGACGTAAGTTTCGACTACTCGGTCAACTGCTATCGAGGCTGCATTCATGCATGTACCTACTGTTTTAGCCGACCCACACATGAGTATCTTGGTTATGGAGCCGGCACCGATTTTGAGCGGAAGATTGTGGCAAAAGTGCGGGCGCCGGAATTGTTGCGCGATGAGCTCATGAGGCTGTCCTGGAAAGGCGACGACCTGGTCTTTTCATTTACCTCGGATCCTTACTTGCCGCTTGAAACTCATTACCAGTTGACGCGCCGGTGTCTAGAGATATGTGCAGAGTTTCGTAACCCTGTTGGTATCGTGACCAAGTCGGCGCTAATTCGTCGCGATGTTGACGTGCTTCAGGAGCTGTCACGCAATGCTCGGGTAAGCGTGTTTTTCACGATTCCCTTTATTGATCGGGAGGCGGCGCGCGCAGTAGAGCCGTTTGCTCCTTTGCCTGAAGCGCGCTTTCACGCGATGGCCCATCTAGCGGAAGCTGGAATTCGGGTCGGGATAGGCATTGCTCCAGTGATACCGGGTCTGACGAGCGATATTCCTGAGTTACTGAAGCGAGCCAAAGATGCCGGCGCCACGCAGGCGTTCATCAACATGTTGCGACTACCGGGCAGTGTGGCGCCATATTTCGAACAACAATTGCGTGCGAAGTTACCGACAAAAGCAGATCGAATTATGAACCGAATTCGAGATGCCCGAGAGGGAAAACTCAATTCTGCCGTTTTCGGCGAGCGCATGAGGGGAAAAGGCCCTTACTGGGAGGCGATCTACCGGCTCTACCGGATCCACTGCGAAAGATTGGAGTTTAACAAGAAGGGTGAGGGCGAAGCTGAACCGCGGCGGACCTTTCAGCGTCCTTCAGCGCAGGCCCGACTGTTCGGATAAAACTGAATTCGAGACAATCTGCAGCTGAGTTCTCATATAATAGCCACGCGAAAACTGGCCCGCAACACAACTAAAGGAGGCTCAACATGCTGATTAGAGACGTCATACGTAACCGCGAGCCTTATTCCATGAATGCAGCAGCAACCGTGCAGGAAGCGGCGGAGTTTATGGCAACGCGCAATATCGGTGCCGTCTGCGTGGTGGATGACGACGGTAAGTTGTTAGGCGTTTTTTCCGAGCGCGATGTGCTCAGACGGGTGGTTGTTCAGCAACGAGATCCGCGTGGAGTCAAGGTCGGCGAGGTAACGAGCGATTTGCGCGCCGTCATCAGGTGCGACGAAACACCACATCAGGCTCTCGAGCGAATGGAGCTGATAGGGACGAGGCATCTGCCCGTCGTCGACGGCGAGCGGTGGGTTGGCATGCTATCAATGCGCGACCTGATGCGGGTGGAATTGAGCGAGCAGGGGGACGAAATCAAACTTCTGCATGAGTATATACAACACTGAGTTCCTTGAAGTTAAAGTGCTAATAGCCGCCTCTCTATTGTGGCTCCTGATCGCCAGCGTGGGCTGTAATCATGGTAGCCCCCCAGGTCGTGGTGCAGGAGAGCGCGAGAGTTTGCCGGCCGATCAGGTTGCCTTCAGAGTGGAAACAGTAATCGGTGAACTTCAGGTGCCCTGGTCTATTGTTTGGGACCAAAATGGTCGCATGCTGTTTACAGAACGGCCCGGTCGCGTACGAGCGTTTGCCGCCGGCAAGTTGCAGCCCCAACCTCTGTTCACGGTTCCAGACGTAGAGTCGTCAGGCGAAAGCGGATTGATGAGCATCGCTCTGCACCCCGACTTTGGTTCAAATGCATTTCTTTATCTGTCCTACGCATATAAACAGAATCAGAATCAGGCCGTGCAGGTTGTACGTTATAGGGAGACGACCAATGGCTTTACCGACCGCAAAATAATCGTCGAAGGGATCCCCGCAGCTCAGTACCATGCCGGTTGCCGTGTACGGTTCGGTCCAGACGGTAAACTCTACATAACGACTGGCGATGCAACCGAACGTGAGCTAGCTCAGCGCCTCGATTCCTTGGCGGGTAAAACCCTCCGGCTGAATGATGATGGCAGTGTGCCCAACGACAACCCGTTCGTAAATGTGAAGAACGCGCGGCCCGAAATCTGGTCATACGGTCACCGTAATTCGCAGGGCCTTGACTGGCAGCCGGGCAGTCAATTGTTGTTTCAGACGGAGCATGGTCCGAGCGGCTTTGATGGACCGGGCGGCGGAGACGAAGTAAACATTGTCGAGCGCGCTGGAAATTATGGTTGGCCTCTCATCCATCACGAGCAAAAGAGAGAAGGGTTGGTGAGTCCGCTATTGGAATACACTCCAGCTATCGCCCCCGCCAGTGGCATGTTTTATCGCAGCCGTGCCTTTCCTCAATTTAGGGGTAACTTTTTCTTCGGCTGTCTACGAGGCGAAAGAATTATCAGAGTGGTCCTTGACGGGAGACAAGTGTTGAAACAGGAGAACCTATTGGAGCGCAAGTACGGACGCATTCGAGACGTGTCGGAGGGCCCTGATGGAGCAGTCTATTTTTCTACTTCAAATCGCGATGGCCGCGGCAATCCCGCTAAGGACGACGATCGCATCATCCGCCTTGTACCTGCCCAGTAAGGTTCTTGCCTGGAATTCCGGGGAAAGGAATAGGTACAGACTAGATCTTCTGGGCTAGCAGTGCGGATTTGCTCCAGCCAATCACCTCGTGGGGTTTGAACCGGTAGTGGTGGATGATCCGAAAATGCTGCTCTGTGCTGTGCAGCACCTTCCGTGGCGAATGCGACTTGAACCGGAAAAGTATTTCCAGGAATGTGCTCGCGGGCGACGGCCTGCAAGGCAAGTGCAACAAGTGGCCTTCCGGTGCGATTACTCTAGCAAGCTCACCTAGACCGTCCTCAAGAGTTACATATTCCAGGGCCCCGCTCGTAACCGCTAAATCAAAGGTGTTATCGGCAAAGGGCAGCGAGAGCACATTCCCCTGGGCAAAGTTCACATCCCGCTGGCGTCCCGGACTCTGCGTGATCGCCTTTTTGGCCGCGACAATCGAGCTTGCCGATAAATCGAGTGCTGTAATATTGACGGGAAAGCGGAGGCCCCGCAACAGAGCCAGCGTTAACAGGCCCGTACCGCTACCAGCATCAAGGATACGAGCGCCCCGGAAAACTGGCAGGGGATATGTGGCAAAGTACTGGTCGAGAGAGCGGCCATAACCGTTGAGTTTGAAGGTTAGATCGTAAGCTTTAGCAATCTTGTCATAGAAAGAGCCTGCACGGGCCTCCTCCTTCGTTGCCGTCAGTGCATACTCCATCAGTTTCTCCTAAAAATTAACTGGTATTGAGTTAGAGCAACTACACAGGCACAGCAATTCCGAGGACTTGGGCTCGTAATTGTAGCTTTACCTGGCTTTTTACTCAACCATCGAAAACAAATCAGTCGAGATCCGGCGGAACTTCCCCAACTTCGGCACTCTTCCCGTATGTGCGCAAGGCTCTGCAAGAATGAATTGCATTCGACGTTCTATCAGCGGTCGGGGTTGTATCACCTTTTGGAGGCAAAAATCTATGAGAGATAAGTGGATTATGGCTAGTTTCGCCGGAATTTGTGCAATTCTAGCCGGTGTCTTGTTATTGGACGCGCGGAAGGTCGAAGCAGTTCGGCCTTCTGTATTGGTTCGTCCAGAAGTCAGTGTTCGCAGCCTCAGCTCCGAACTTGATATTTTGGTTAATGGCAGGCCGCTAGCCGAATACTATGCCAAAGGCCGAACCTATATAGAAGCCGTTCAGGGCGCGGAATACCAGGTCCAGATTCGAAATCCGTTTCCCTACCGCGTTGCCGTTGCCCTCTCTGTGGACGGGCTCAACTCCATTGATGCTCGTCGCACCTCCGCCTGGAACGCTAGCAAATGGGTCATCGAGCCATATCAGACTCTGCAGGTGGATGGGTGGCAGATGAGTTCTTCGCGTGCTCGTAGGTTCTACTTCACAACCGAGGGCGACTCGTATGCGGCCAAACTTGGCCAGGCCTCGAATCTGGGACTTATTTCTGCTGTGTTCTTCCGCGAAAGGGCTTCGGTTTCCCGGCCTATCACCGCGCCACCACAACCTGGAGCGTCGCGCGACAATGATAGCGCACGCGATAGATCCGACGCGCCTTTGCTGCGCGCTGAGACGCAAGGACGAGAGAAGGCCGCAGAGCCTGCCGCCAACGAAGAGTATGCAGCAACAGGAATTGGTCG
>Ga0214473_10005947_pt1 | contig 14599 bp, 9 predicted proteins | sample RVTome_7_FD_203509 | JGI IMG/M metagenome (GOLD analysis project Ga0214473, IMG submission 203509) | Soil microbial communities from uranium-contaminated site in the Upper Colorado River Basin, Wyoming, United States - RVT98D197 | ecosystem: Environmental > Terrestrial > Soil > Contaminated >... | reverse complement strand
GCCGGCGAGGGGAACAGCAAGGAAGCGATTGAATGCTTTGACAAGGCACTGAAGATCAATCCTGGCGACAAGGAGGTCTGGGCTGACAAGGGCGATGTCCTCCTGTCAACACAACAGCCCGAGGAGGCCATGGTCTGCTACGACCGAGTTCTCCAGATCGACCCGCTCGATATCGCCACCTACGACAAGCTCGTGAGGCTCAGCATGCGGGATCCAGACCTGTGGTTCAGGAAGGCTGACGCCCACCGCCACATCGGACAGAACGACGAGGCCCTCGTAGCGTATGACCGCGTCCTCCATCTCGACCCGAGCCGCAGGGAGGCGTACACCCGCAAGGCCGAAATCTACGAGTCGATGCGACAGCACGAGAGCGCAGTCAGGGCAATCGACAAAGCGCTCGACCTCGATCCAAACGATGTGCGCCTCTGGGAGAGGAAAGGAGAGCTGCTGAGGACGGCGGGCGAAACGGTCGGGGCTCTGACGGCACTCGACCGCGCACTTGAACTCGAACCTGAGGACTTCAGGGCTTGGCTGGCCAGGGGACTTGTGCTGCAGTCCGCCGGAAAGCACGACGAAGCCCTCGTCGACTTCCAGAACGCGCTCAGGATTCAGCCCAGCAACATCGAGAGCTTGATCGGCAAGAAGGAGAGCCTTGTCGCGCTTGGCAAGTGGGCTGATGTCGTGCACGCTTGTGAGGCGATCCTTGTCATCGACCCTGAAAATGCAAAGGCATGGGCGGACAAGGGCTCCGCCTTCATCCACCTGGAGAAACTGCCCGAGGCGGTTGAGGCGCTCAGCCAATACCTGAAACGGAATCCAACCGACATCACGATGCTCGACTCCAAGAGGCAGGCCGAGAAGAGTCTGCAGAGACATGCTGACCTGCGAGCGACATGTGACGCGATTCTTGCGCTCGACTCGCGCAACCTGCCCGCATTGTTGGACAAGGGGCTAGCGTTGCTCGGTCTGAAGGATTTCCTCGGAGCTCTCGTCGCATTCAACGAGGCGCTCTCCGTGGATCACAATAACCTCGATGCGATGCGAGGAAAGAGAGCGGCCTGCAGGGAGCAGGACGACAACAAGGGCGTCGTGAAATCGGCCTATGCCCTGCTCGAGATCGAGCGGAAGGATGTCGCGGCATGGTCCGACGCTGGCCAGGCCGAGGAATCGCTCGGCCGGATCGAGAACGCCATCAAGTGCTACTCGTCACTGCTGAAGTTTGAGCCGGCCAACAAAGTCGCGTTGCGGCGGTATGCCGACCTTCTCGCCGGGCGCGGGAGTCTCGATGACGCTGCGAGGGCATACGACCAACTCGTGAGCCTGGGGGACACCGACCCGGGAACGTGGCACAAGCGCGGCGATGCCCTGTACCGCCTCCAGAAGTTCACGGAGGCCGTCGACTCATTCCAGAAAGCGATCGATTTGAACGCTCAGGACGCTGCCACGTGGCTTGCAATGGCGGTGGCGCTCGAGGGTTGCCGTCGGTTCGAGGAGGCAGTTGCCGCATATGACAAGGTGCTCAAGCTGTCTCGGAACGACAAGGTGGCCTTGCTCAGGAAGGGTTCGGCGCTGCTCTGGCTACAGAGGTACGAGGATTCCCTCACTTCGTTCAAGACGCTGCTCGAAATTGACGAGAACAACCAGGAGGCTCTGCTCAACGCCGGCAAGGTCCTCAGGCTGATGAACAGGCACGATGAGACTGTCGAGATGGTTGACCGCCTTCTTTCTCTCAATAGGAAGTCCCCGGAGGCATGGGGACTGAGGACGACGTCCCTAGAGGATCTTGGGAGGACGCAAGAGGCAGCACAGTCGGCCGTCTCCTGGACAGACATCGACCACAAGAATCAGGAAGCGTGGATGGCGAGGGCGCGGCTGACTCACGCGCTCGGCAAGACGAAGGAGAGCCTCGCTGCGATCCACAAGACGCTGCTCATCTCCCCAGGGAACCTAGACGCTCTCAGACTGAAGAAGCGCGTCCACGCCGACACGAAGGACTACTCCGGCGTCGTCAAGACATGCGGCGAGATACTCGCTGTCGACAAGAGAGACGTCGAGGCGTATTCGGACATGGGCTCGGCATATCAGGCCCTCGGCATGAATGATGAAGCGCTGCGAGCGTTTGACGGCGCGATAGCCGTGGACTCGATGGACAAGCGAGGATGGAACTGCCGAGGAGACCTGCTCCTGAAGCTGGGCAGGCAGAGGGAAGCCCTCGAGTGCTTCGAGCACGTCCTCACGCTGAGCCCGAGAGACAGGTTCGCCCTGAGCAGGAGGGGAGAAGTGTTCCTTGCGTTGCACGACTATGAGAAGGCCGTGAAGTGCTTCGACGACGCGCTCTTGCTCGACGCTCTGAATCCTGACTTCCTTACTGGGAAGGCGAGGACACTGATTGTCACGGGCAAGTACGACGAAGCGGTCAGGACGCTGACTCCCCTGCTCGAGCAAGACCCTGAGCATCAAGCCGCCATCAAGGTCAAGGCGGAGGCGCTACTCCGGATGGGCAAGCACGAGGAAGCCCTCATACACTTCGAGAAGGCCGTGACCGTCGAGCCGGATGCGGGTGGCCTGTGGCGGGGGCAGGGCGAGGCTCTGCTGGCGCTCAAGAAGGATCAGGACGCCGCCAAAGCATTCGACAGGTCAGTCACCCTCGACCCGAACGATTCGGCCGCATGGCGGGGAAAGGCGGAAGCGCATGTCAGGCTCTCTGACTTCACTTCAGCAGTGGCCGCTTACAGTCAAGCTGTGACCCTCAATCCGAACGACAAGAACCTGCGATACTCGCTTGGATTCGCGCTTGAAAGGAAAGGGGACCACGAGAGCGCGCTTGCCGCCTACGACGCAGCTCTCGGCATCGACTCTCACGACAAGGTCCTCTGGAACAGCAAGGCGCTTGCGCTCATGAGTCTGCGGCGGTACGAGGAGGCGGTTCGCTCGTTCGACCTCGCCCTGAAGCTTGACCCGGGCTATTCTCCCGCCCTGGAAGGCAGGAAGACCGCCATGGAGAGATCCCACCTCCAGCAGATAGAGGCTTACGCGAAGGTGGTCGTCGAGTTCGAGAAAGCGAATCGCAGGCCCGCGACGAAGGAGGAGGTCTTCAGGGAGTGCCAGGTTCCATTCAACATCCTCGACGAGGTCGTGAGCTATGTGAACGAGCCCGCCGCGGTCGACATCGAGAAGATGCCGGCATACGAGCAGCAGAGGTACGAGCAGCTCTCCGGTGCGGTGCTGAGCGTCGCTCCCGCCACGTCGGGCGTGCACCTGATCGACATCGCAACCGCCATCCCGGACTGCAGCTTGACAGATGCGAGAGAGGTGCTCGGATACATACGGAGCGTCGAATCGATCCAGATGGACCCCTCCCAGGTCAGCGGCAACGACGACATGGTCCGGCGCGCGCTGACACTGCCGAAGGAGGAGTGGACGCTCGTGGGGCTCGCGAAGAACCTCCAGATCGGTGCGATGGAAGCGAAGAAGCTGCAGACATCGCTCAGGGTCTTCCAGGACCTGCCGATCGACAGGGTGAAGCCCAAGACGGAACCGAGGCCGCCACAGAGACCCACGGGGCTGGCACCTGCAAATCCATCCGAGGAAGACGAGGCGCTGAAGGTGAGGAGGTGCGGACCTCACCGCGCTCAGTCTGTCCTGGCCCACTCATGCGGCGCCCAGCTATGCAGGGCGTGCGTCCTCGAACCGAACTGCCCCAACTGCGGAAAGCCGCTCCGCGACGACGAGAACCTGGAGCACGTGAGGCAGCACGCTAGAGAGGACAAGCCTGTCGTAAAGGACTTCACGCGGCTCTAGGCTCAGACTGACCTGAGTATCTCACGTGCGATCACGAGGCGCTGAATCTCGCTCGTGCCTTCTCCGATCTCGGTCAGCTTCGCGTCTCTGAGCATCCTCTCGACGGGGTAGTCGCTCACGTAGCCGTAGCCGCCGAGCACCTGTATCGCCTTGTTGCAGACCATCATCGAGGTCTCTGAAGCGAGGAGCTTGGCCATGGCCGCCTCCTTCTTGAATGGTTTCTCGAGGTCCTCCAGCCAGGCGGCGCGATACGTGAGCAAACGAGAGGCGTCAATCTGCAGGGCCATGTCCGCCAAGTGCCACTGGATCGCCTGGAACTCTCCTATGGCCTTGCCGAACTGCTTCCTTTCCTTTGCATAGCGGACCGCCTCTTCCAGCGCGCCCTGCGCGATTCCAACCGCCATGGCGGCGATGCTGACCCTCCCGCCATCGAGCGTCTTGAGTGCGTTGACGAAACCTTCGTTGTACCCGCCAAGGAGACTCTCCGCCGGCAAGTGACAGTCTTCGAGAATCACTTGGCTGGTGGCCGAGCCGCGCACGCCGAACTTGTCCTCTATTTTTCCAATCTTGAGTCCGGGATTGCCTTTCTCCACGATGAAGGCGGAGATGCCGTGGTTCCCCTTGTCTGGCTCGGTCATCCCGACTATTACGAACGTCCCCGCCACAGGTGCATTCGTGCAGAAGTTCTTGACTCCGTTGAGAACCCATTCGCCGCCCTCCTTCCTCGCAACCGTTGTCATGCCGGCAGCGTCCGAACCTGATCCGGGCTCCGTGAGTGCCCACGCGCCCATCTTCCTGGCGGTAGCGAGGTCAGGCAAGTACTTCCTCTTCTGATCCACGCTTCCAGCAATTAGAATGTTGCCCGTGCACAGAGAGTTATGAGAGGCCATTATCAGACCGTGCGAGCCGCAGACGCGAGATATTTCCTCAACGGCGATCGCGTAGTTCACCGCGCCCGCGCCAGAACCCTCGTACTCGATCGGGACCTGCATGCCCATGAGGCCGAGTTCCCCCATCTTCGCCACTGTCTTTGCAGGGAAATCGCCAGTCCTGTCAACTTCAGCGGCGATCGGCTTGACCTCTTTCTCGGCGAATTCTCTGACGCTCTTGCGCGTCATCTCCTGTTCAGGCGTAAGACGAAAGTCCATTTCTCCGCCCCCGAATGAGCGAACCGGCGCGGCGAGATATACCTTTTCAATCAGGGACCCTGACGCTGCTCTGGCTTCTTCTTGCGTCGCAACAGGAATACTGCAAGTATCGCCAGGACCACCGCGACGAGCATGACAGGGATGACCACAATCCACGGGAAACCGTCGGTGTCGGTTCCTGCAGAGACGACAACTTGTCTCGTTGTGTTGCCGACCATAAGGTCCGAGTCCCTTACCTCAAGGCGGACCGTGTAGGTGCCTGGTCTCGTGAACTGATGCCGACCTTCCTTGTTCGTGGACCAGGGAGTATCCCAGGTGCTGTCGTTCTCCCAATTCCACCTGACTTCAAGGGCGGTCGCGGGATCTTCGAGATCTGACGATGCTGATGCATTGAACGTGAAGAATGTGGCGGCGGAGCCACTTGCAGGAGACACCGTGAAGGACGCGGTTGGAGGATTGTAGGTCTTTACGACTTTCAAGCCCACGGAGGATTGGCCGGGGTAGTAACCCGGTGATGTGGCCTCCGCAGTCACGATGAACGGATTCTCGTCGTAGGGCAGCGTGAATCTCAGAGGCGCGTGGAACGTCACCTGAACCATCTGAGCTGCCTTGCCCTGGCTTGGCCAGACTCCATACGGCGGATCAATCGGTTGATCAACATAGACAGCCACATCCGCGTCATCCTTCGTGAACCCCTGGGGATCCGTCACCCCGATTGCCAGACGTGTTGTGCCCGATGGCGGGAGAACGTCCATGTCCAAGACGCTGACTGTAACCGCGAGGAAATTCACCCCGGCCGGATAGACCGTGACGATGGCGCTATCCGAGCCCTCGGGATAGTCGACATATGCGGCTGTGGCGGTCACGGTCACGTTGATTATGTTAGTGACTTCAGGTGCTAGGTAGGTCACCGCAAGCCGCCCCAGGGAGGTTATGCCGGTATATGTGTTGCTGGGCGGACTACCGCCGTAAGTGAAGTTGCCGAGGGTGTCAGGCAACAGTCTGAGAGTCACGGTTGCCCCCGTTATCGGAACCCCGTCCTGATCCTTGACAACGACAGCGAAAGCCGTCGAGGAACCCGAGGCAACGGCTGAAGGCGCATCAATGCTGACGGAGAGCTTGACTGCGCTTGGCGGCCTGATGTTCAGAAGCGACCATTCGTTCCAGATCGTGCCAAGTGACTGGTTCCAGCCGACGAACCTGTCTTGCCGTTCCGCCTCAATGTTCGTCCGGAAGTACATAGTGTCGTAGGGCAGCTTGTCGGCAATGATGCCCTGCTCCCATTTCAGAAGCCCAATCCTGTCGCTCTCGTTCATTTCCATTCTTGATTCTTCGAGAACCAAGTCCGACAAAACGTCATTGAAGCCCGGATAGTTCTTTCCGGAGGCGGAGTTCGAGGAGTGGAAGAAGCTGTTCAGATAGTCCGGGTCCTTCGTTCTGATTCTCCAGTCGAGGATGTACATATCGAAATCGTGGGCGTTCATGAGCGAGGTTATCGCGCTGAGTGCTGATGGCCTCGCGACGACGTTTATGCCAATATACTGCATCTCCGTGGCGATCATCGTGCAGGAGTTGGCCTTTACTGGGTCGTAGTCGGCGTTGGGGCACCACAGAATGAACTGGTTTGTGCCGATATTGGGCAGGATGTATTTCCCGGTCCCTGGGTCCTTCGTGTACCAGTTGGCCGCCGCCGGCTCGCCACCGCTCGCCAGCCACAGAGCGTCCTGGTGCGCCAGGGCAAGTTCATTCTCTGCCTTCGTCCTGCTGAAGTCGTAGCCTACGATGGAATTGTTGTGGAAGCGAGTGTTGAAAGGACTTACTGGGACAACGCCGGGAACACCGTATCCCTGCAGGAAGTTCTTCACAATCGTCGGTTTGTCGATCAGGTGGGCAACCGCCTGCCTGAAGTGATAGCCGATGTCGAACTGATCAGCCTGCCCCCAGTGCCACGTCCCTATCGAAGGCCGCCTCATGTTGTAGGCTAGGTAGGTGAATCCTGGATCCGGTGAGAACCAGAGCCTGATGTTCGGATTGCTGATTAGCTCCGGAATGAATTCTGGAGGGATTGACGCGTGAAGAAAGTCGATCTGCCCCGATCGAAGAGCCAGCACTCCGAGTATCACGTTAGGGAACACCAGAAACACTATCCCGTCGATGAAGGGTTGGTGGATGTAGACAGCCACCAGCGGATCAATCACCACACCCGCCTTCCAATCCCGTCCTGTGAAATAGATCGAATTCTTGAGGACGGTAGCTACCGCTTGCATTTCGTCGAAGCTCTCGAACGTAAATGGGCCGGTGCCGATCACTTCATCGTCCGTTGGTTGCCATTCTTCCGCGCTGTCTGGCTCTGGAGTGCTGGTATTCAGATAGACGAATGGTCTGTATGTCGTCTCCGTCGTCGGCACTCCTCGGCCGAACCTAGAATCAGATTCAGGGTATATTGCGCTGCCGAAGTCAGCGTGAAGAGGGGTGATCGGGTTGCCTGTGACAGGATCCAACCTCCAGCCCGTTCCCTCCCACACATGGCGGGGGTAGAGAACGCAGTTCCCTAGGGTAGAACGGTAGAATAGGAAGAAGGGCTCCTGAAGCTGGAACCTGACGGCATAGCGGAGACTTGCGTTGCCGGCAGTAGGCTCATTCTGCCACACCTTCGCAACTGGAGAAATGAAGAGCCACCGTGTCGTGCTGTAGTTGCTTCCTGACTTCCCCGCGTTGTCCATGAGAACCCGCACATGGTCATTCATCCTCGGATTCATGGCTCGCATCTGATACGAGAAGAACAAGTCGCCTTCGTCCGCCTGGACGCCGTCATGAAAGTAGACGCCGTTGAAATCGTAGTAGGCGGTCACGGTCAGAGGATCCTTCCCCGCATTCTTCGCGAATCGTCCGTACTCGTTTGCGTCGAATTGACCGTTCTCGTCGGCATCCACGCCTTTGAGGATGTACGGTCTGAGCTCCTCCGTTTCGGGCATCGATTTGCCGACTGTGTCGTAGACTCTATCGAGCACATCATGAGTCCAGATGTCATCGGCGATGTACGGTAGAGTATTGCGACTTTTCATGTGGTCAAGCTCGCCAACCTTCAGCATCACAGGCCCTCCTCTCAGGCCATCACCCTGAGACACGAGCGGGAGACCGCTGATCACAAGCAACGCAACCGACACTACCGCCACGCAGACGCAGCTCTTCCGTTCTGGGTCTGTCATTTCGAATCCTCCATCTAGCCTTCCGAGCTCGCACAGCCCGTTCGCGTATAAATACAGCCTTGTACGCTTTCTTGTGGACTATTTATTTCTTAGCATGGAGATGACAAGAACATCATTCGGAGAGGGTAGAATACTCCCGCAGAAACGATTCTCCCTCCCGACAGAGCCTCTCCACTTTGTGCTCGTTGGTATCCTTTCCCAGCGGTTCCTGCTCATGCTCCGCCGACCGTGTCATTTTGACTGCGCGTTGCGTCGATGAGTGCGAGAGCTTCCTCAATACGAAATCAGCTGTTGCTTTCTCATCGAGGGCTAGGATACCGTGGTGAACAGCGCGTGAAACTATGAATGAAAGATCAGCCTCAAGGTCGGGTCCGACGGGAACAAAGAGCTGACCGAGTTCGAACAGCCCCATGTTCTCAAGCTTCCTCAGGATCTCCTTCTCTCCCCATTCGTCGGTGAGAAGGACTTTGAATTGTCCTGGCGATCCGCCGCTTTCGATTCGCCGATAGCAGACTGCCGCAAGTCTGAGTCTCGGCTTGGTCTCAATTGCCGCCCTTAGATAGAACTGAGGCACGGTTCCCCATGTCGTCTTCGATATTTGGAGGTTGGCGGCAAGAAGGCAAAGTCTCAGTCAGTTCGGATAGTTCCCGTATATTCCGCCACTCCTCCCCCTTGGTCGATAGTTAAATAAAGAGGCATCATTCTCAGCGGCGAGTCGGCGTTGGCAACTCAGACCGGCTCGTCTTCAGGAGGAGGAGGCATATCGAGACTCTGACTCACGACCTCGCGATTGTTGGCTCCGGATTGGCGGGAATGAGGGCCGCCGTAGAGGCCGCGAGAGTTAGCAAGTGCAAGCTGGACATAGCGATATTCACGAAGACTCACGCGATGAGATCGCACTCGGTCGCGGCGGAGGGCGGCACCGCCGCCGTCCTGTATGCGGACGAAGGCGATTCCTTCGACTCGCACATTTTCGACACGATCAAGGGGAGCGACTTCCTCGCCGACCAAGATGCCGTTGAGAGGTTCGTGAAGGCGGCTCCCGCCGAACTGATTCAACTGGATCACTGGGGAATGCCCTGGTCTCGAAGAGACGACGGGAAGATAGCGCAGAGGCCTTTCGGCGGTCACGAGCATGACCGCGCAACCTACGCGGCCGACAAAGTAGGGTTCCTCGAGATGCAGACCCTGTACAGCGTCCTGCAGAAGTTCGACTGCGTCAAGATCTACCACGAGTGGTATGTCACCTCGATAATCAAGTCCGGTGACGTGTTCAGAGGCTTGACCGCCATCGACCTCGCCACAGGCGAATTCGTCGTGGTCAAGGCGAAGGCAGGGATCATCGCGACTGGCGGGGCGGGCCGGATGTACGGCTTCACGACGAACGGCCACAGTTCCACCGCCGACGGTCATTTCGTCGCGTACAGGGCGGGGATCCCCCTCAAGGACATGGAGTTCTTCCAGTTCCACCCGACCGGCCTCGTCCCCACGGGAATCCTGATCACGGAGGCGTCCAGAGGCGAGGGCGGCTACCTCGTCAACAACAAGGGCGAGCGGTTCATGTCGAAATATGCCCCGCAGAAGATGGAGCTGGGGCCGAGGGACCTGGTGTCGCGCTCGGAGATGACCGAGATAAACGAGGGGCGGGGATTCGATTTCAGGGACATGAAGTGCATGCACCTCGACCTGAGACACCTCGGGCGGGAGAGGATACTGGAGAAGCTGCCCCAGATCCGCGAGGTCACCATGAAGTTCGTCGGGATCGACCCGGTCGAGGAACCTATTCCCATCAGGCCGGTCGCCCACTTCGCCATGGGCGGGATACATGTCAACATCGAAGGCGCCACTCCGGTCAAGGGTCTCTGGGCGGCTGGAGAGGCCGCCTGCGTCAGCGTCAACGGCGCCAACCGCCTCGGCTCCAACAGCACGACGACCTGTCTTGTATGGGGCGCCATCACTGGCGGGCATGCCGCACAGTACTGTGCATCCTCCGGAGGCAACGGCGTCCCCGAGGAGGCGGTGAAGAAGGAGGAATCCAGAGTCTTCGACGAACTGCTACGGGGCTCCGGCTCCGAGAATCCTTACCTCATCAGGAGGGAACTGCAGGCCCTCATGGACAACCGCATGTACGTCTTCAGGAACGGAGAGGGTCTCGGGGAGGCGGTGAAGGCCATTCAATCTCTCAAGAAGAGGGCTTACAAGCGCGTGGAGGACAAGGCGCAAGAGTACAACACGAATTTGCTGCACGTCTTCGAGCTGGAGGCCATGCTGGAGGTCGCGGAAGCCGCGATCGTGGGGGCCCTCGCCAGGACGGAATCGAGGGGAGCTCACACGCGCACAGACTTCCCGAAGAGGGACGACGACAACTGGCTCAAGCACACTCTGGCCTACCGCGCTGAAGATGGTCCGAGGCTCGCCTACATCCCTGTCGTCATCACCAGCCACAAACCACAGGAGAGGAAGTACTGATGAGCGCACAGTCGTCTTCCGCATCGCACTTGCCAAAAGCGAGAAAGACCCACCGCTTCCTCGGCTGGATATTCGACAAGCCCCTCAACCTGGAGAAGTTCGGGTTCATGGTCCACAGGGCCACTGGTGTCGGCCTGCTGCTGTACCTCGTCTTCCACCTCATAGTGACGAGCACCGTGCTCGGCGGTCAGGGCTTCTTCATCGATGTCATGGGCACCCTGGAGAGCCCGGCGTCGCACATCGGCGAGATCATCGTCGTGGCGGCTGTCTTCTTCCACGGGACGAACGGGATTCGGCTGGTTCTGATCGGATTGGGAGTGATCTCTGGAAGGCCACATAGACCTGACTTCCCTTACAAGGCGCCGTCTCTGAACAAAGCCGAGAAGGGGGCTCTGTGGACCGCCCTCGGAGTCGCGGTCCTCGGCCTGCTCTTCGCTTCCTTCTTCATCCTCCTGGGGGGCTGAGATATGAGAGAGACCAGACTCATGCTGATCAATTACATGTGCATGATACTCATAGGAGTCACCCTCTTTCTGCATCTAGCCACGCACGCCTTCCTCGGAGTGAGGAACTACCAGGACAGCCTGACGTATCAGTCCGTCATCGGGCGGTATCAGGCTCCCGCCACGGCCTTGATGTTGACCGTGCTCCTCCTCGCTCTCTGCTATCACAGCGTCTTCAGCTTCAGGACGTTACTCCTGGAGTGGCGGCACGGCAAGGTCTGGGACAGGGCCGTAAACTGGGGGGCGGTAGTAGGGGCGACGGTCATGGTGGTCTTCGGAATGCGAACGATCGTGGCGGCATACTTCGGGTGGTGACAGGACATGGAATCATCTGCTGAAGTGAAGCGAGCCGAGGTCGCGTCGGGACGAGAAGCCGCCATGCCCAAGGAAGTCATCATCCGTTGTTCTCGGTGGACTCCGAGTATTGGCGGGAAACCGCACGTCAAGGAGTACAGGGTCCCCTACTCTCAGGGGATGACAGTGCTGGACGCGCTCCTCTACGTGAAGGAGAACATCGACCAGAGTCTATCGTTCAGGTATTCGTGCCGCATGGGCATATGCGGCTCCTGCGGGATGCTCATAAACGGGAGGCCGATGCTCGCCTGCGAGACGCAGATCAAGGAACTCCCGCCAGGACCGGTCGAGACTGAGCCTCTCACCAACTACGACCCCGTCAGGGACCTGGCAACCGACTTCTCAGACTTCTTCGCTCACTATGGGTTCGTCAAGCCCTATCTGATTCGCAAGGACAGAGAAGAGCAGGAGAAGCCCGCCAAGCAGTACCTGCAGACGGAGAGAGACCGCCTGAAGTACCTCCAGTTCAGCTACTGCATTATGTGCGGCTTGTGCGACGCCGCGTGCCCGCCATACGCCATGGACACGAGGTATCTCGGCCCTCAGGCTCTCGCCGCGGCCTTCCGGTGGATGGCGGACAGCAGGGACGAAGGATCGAAGGAAAGAGAGCCGACGGTAGATCATGAGCACGGGTGCTGGCAGTGCCACATAGCCCAGACGTGTTCGGTTGTCTGCCCCAAGGGGATCGACCCCGCTCTCGGAATCCAGGGTCTGAAGAGGCTCCTCATAATGAAGAGCCTGTGGTAGTGGCGGTCGAGCTGACAACGGTGGCGTGGCCATTCTCAGCCTCCGGGAGACCGTTTCCAAGGCAAGTCTTAATATCGCGTACAAGCCATGAGACGCAAGGATGCAGCTCAAAGAGGGTTTCCACAGGTTCGAGATTCCAACTTGCCTCCCCGTCGGCGAGGTGAACGTCTATCTTTTCGAGGGGCCGACGTTGACCCTCGTCGACACCGGCCCGAAGATCCCCGAGGCGTACGACGCCCTCATCCGCGAGCTTCGGAAGCTCAACCTGTCCATCAAGGACATCGGACGCGTCCTGATCACCCACGGTCACGTGGACCACCATGGACTCGCGGAGGTCATCAGGCGGGAGAGCAACGCCGAGATACTCGCCCCTGAAGGTGACGCGGAGATCGTCAAGGATTTCGAGGGCGCGTATGAGCAGAAGCGGCAAGACTACCGCGATGTCTTCCTGAAGACTGGGATACCGCCAGAGACTCTGGAACTCGTTGAAGGCTACTTCGAGTACCTGACATCCTTGGCCGAAGCGACTCCGGTGTCAGAGTTGGTGAGGGATGGTGACCTGATAAACGTCGGCCCCCGCCAACTGAAAGCAATCCATACCCCTGGTCACTCGCCCGGCTCGATGTGTTACCTCGACACCGACGGCTGCCTGATTTCGGGGGACACCCTGATAAAGGACTTTGTGCCCGTGGCGGCATTCGGTTCTTCGGAGGGAAAGTCGATCGGTCTCTCGGACTACCTCTCCTCCGTCGCCAAGCTGGAGAAGCTCAACCCCACGAGCGTGAAGCCCGGTCACAGGGCCGAATTCAAGGACATCCCCTCCTACGCAGCGCTCGTCAACTCTCAATTCGAGAGCCGCCAAGCAAGCATCTTGCAGGTGCTTCGTGCCGAGCCAAGCACGGCGTGCGACCTCGTCGACCGACTCTTCGGAATCCTGGCAATCCAGGACATCTTCCTCGCGCTGACCGAGGTGCTCGGACATCTGGAGATCCTGGCGGCGGAAGGCAAGATCAAGTGCGAGGAGAAAGACGGGTTCAACTGCTACTCCGTCGCGTAGATTGACGGCAAGGTTATTAGCCACTGGCGTTTTTTCTCAGCGTCAGCATGACAGACAAGAAGCCGTTCACCCGCGTCGCCCGTGACGAGTACTACCTCCGCATCGCCTACGACGTGGCGGCAAGATCGACCTGTCTCCGCCGGCAGATCGGCGCCGTGATCGTCACTGGTGACGTGATAGTCTCGACGGGCTACAACGGCAACCCGCGCGGTATGCCTCACTGTGACCTCATAGGCTGCATACGGGACGAGCTGAACATCCCGAGCGGCGAGCGCATGGAGATCTGCACGGGGGTGCACGCCGAGATGAACGCCCTTGTCTTCTCGGGACCGGGTGCGCGCGGCGGGACTCTCTACTGCACGATAGTCCCGTGCAACACATGCGCCAAGATGATAGTGAATGCTGGAGTCAAGCGCGTGGTCTACAGCGAAGGATACCCGGACGTCATGGGCTTCGAGACGCTGAAGCAGTGCGGCGTTCAGGTCGACACTCTCTCTTTGACGGCTTTGAAACTTGGCGGGAAGGCCGAACACACGAAGGAGGAACTTGATCCCGATGCCCTGAAGGACATCGAGCGGATGAAGAAAGCGCTCAGGGAGAAGTTCGCCGCCATGTCGACTCCTGCCGCAAGCTCGCTCAATAGCAGAGCAACAGAGAAACTCAAACAGAAGGCGACACGGAGTCCGAGGAAGAGCCGTTGAACTCAAGGGGATGCGGTCACTTCTGCGGCTCGACGATCACCTTGATGGATTCCTTCGCTTCAGCGACCAGTCTGAAACCCTTGCCCGTGTCCGCAAGGCCAAGTCTGTGAGTGACCATCTCGTTGACTCGCACCATTCCCGAACTGATCAGCTCGATGGCAGTCTCTATGTCCTCAGGGGCCGCCCCGTAGGAACTGACCATCTTGATTTCCTCCCGCCACAGTTCGTTGAACGGTATCGGGATCGCGCGTCCCGGGTCAGTTGGCGCAAAGAAGAGAACAGTCCCGCCACGGTCCACTGAGTTGAGGCCCTGCTCGATCGCCTTCGGTGCTCCTGTGCAGATTATCACGACGTCTGGCTTCTCCCCGCCATTCAGTTCGATGACACGGGCGGGCACGTCCTCGTCTCCTCTCATCGTAGCATCTGCTCCGAAGTCCTCGGCGGCGTTCAGCCTGTACTCGACCATGTCTGTCGCTATGATGCACTTGGCCTTCGCGGCCTTCGCGAGCTTGATGTGCAGCAGGCCTGTGATCCCGCTCCCGATGACGAGCACGGTCTGCCCCGGCTCGATCATCGCCAGATCCTGCCCGCGACCGACGCAGCCGAGCGG
>Ga0214473_10005946_pt1 | contig 14600 bp, 10 predicted proteins | sample RVTome_7_FD_203509 | JGI IMG/M metagenome (GOLD analysis project Ga0214473, IMG submission 203509) | Soil microbial communities from uranium-contaminated site in the Upper Colorado River Basin, Wyoming, United States - RVT98D197 | ecosystem: Environmental > Terrestrial > Soil > Contaminated >... | reverse complement strand
ATGATTGAGATCCCAGAGGATTCGCAGACCTTCGAGCGTGAGCCAGGGGGCGATGATCTGGATGACGTCCGTTTCCTGTGCAACAATTTCAGCAAGCCCACCCGTTGCGATGACTTTCATCTGCGGACCCAGCTCCTTGCGGAATCGTTCCACCATTCCCTCCACCATGCTCACATAACCGAACAACAAACCTGATTGCATCGCATGGACTGTATTGCGGCCTATGATGGACGGTGGCCGTTGCAGATCAATGCGCGGAAGTTTTGCGGCATGGGTAAAAAGCGCTTCTGTTGCAAGTGTGATTCCGGCTGTGATGGCGCCGCCCAGATATTCGCCATCTTTCGTGAGGGCATTGAATGTGGTTGCCGTCCCAAAATCGATCACGCAGGCAGGGCCGCCATAAAGATACAGTACCGCAACAGCATCTGCGATGCGGTCTGCGCCAACTGCCTTCGGGTCTTCGTATCGCACTTTGACGCCGGTCTTTATGCCTACATCAACAACAAAAGGGTCCTGTTCAAGATATTCCCTGCAGGCTTGTATCACGCGACCGGTAAGTTGCGGTACAACAGATGCAAGGCAGATCCCTTTCAGATCCCTGACCGTATGATGTGCGTTCTCCAAAAGCCCCTGAAATTGCAGACCATATTCATCCGGCATGCGGCCGTGATCGGTAGCGAGCCGCCAATGCGAGCCCAGGACGTTGCCGCTGTACAGACCCAGTGTAACGTTGGTATTGCCGATGTCAATTGCAAGAAGCATAAGGCAAGTATACACGTAAACAAGTAGACATGTAAACTCGGAGACCTGTGTACTTGTGTACCTGTTTACTTTATGATCTTCTCTATGATCTCGGCGACCATGTCGAACTTGTGGAATTGCGGCATGAGGTACACGCCTCCCGCCCAAGCCTTGAGCTGGTCAATCAACTCGACAGCCACCTCCACCCCGACGCGCGTCCCGCGCTCTGCGTCGCCCGCGGCTTCGATGCGTTTCCTCGTCGCATCAGGGATGAAGATACCGGGTACTTCATTATGAAGGAAGTTCGCGTGTCTAATACTGACAAGCGGAAGGATGCCTACAAGGATCGGCTTCTCGAGTTTTCCGTATTTCGCTTCATACTTCTCCAGCAATAGGGGTCCGTCATCGGGATGATAGACAGGCTGGGTCAGGAAGAAATCTGCACCTGCCTTTGCTTTGCGATGCAGGTTTTTGATCTCGCTTTCCAGATCGGGAGGGCAAAGGTTTAGTGCCGCGCCCACGAAGAAGCTGGTCGGTTGTCCGATGCTCGTTCCTGAATGATCCACACCGGCATTGAATCCCTGTTTGATGAGTTTGATTAAGCCCGAAGGTACAAGGTCGTAGTTATCCATCGCTTCGGGATAATCGCCAATTGAAGTAGGGTCGCCCATCACAACGAAGACATTCCGGATGCCGAGCGCGTGCGCGGCGAGCAGGTCACCTTGTACACGCAGCAGGTTCCGTCCGCGCGTAGGGAAGTGGAGCGTGGTCTCGACCCCGACTTTGCGTTGCACCACATCGCACACTGCCCAGGCGGACATCCTCATGCGCGCCATTGGGGAGTCGGCAACGTTGATCACGTCCGCGCCCGCGTCGGCGAGGAGAGAGGCGCCCGCGAGCAATTTATGAGTCGAAAGCCCGCGCGGCGGATCCATTTCCACGGAGATCGCGAACCCGCCCGCGTTCAATTTTTGCGCGAACTGGGTCGGTTGTTCCTGTACGGTCTCGGTAATCTCCTCCTGGGGGAAAATGGCAATCTGTGAGTGATCCACCTGAGGTGCAGTATCCAATGCCTTGCGCATGGCGGCGATATGTTGAGGGGTTGTGCCACAGCATCCGCCAACGATGCACGCGCCCATCTCACGGAAGGAGAGCGCGTAATCGCCGAAGTACTCTGCGTCTGCCGGGTACATGATGCGCCCGCCCACCTGTTCGGGCCAGCCCGCGTTTGGCTTCACCCAGAATTTTCCATCCGGCACGGCCTGGCACATTTGCTTCAGGATGCGCAGAAGTTGAGCGGGGCCGCCCGAGCAATTAACGCCGATCACATCCACGCCTGTTTCCTTGAGCATACGCGCGACTTTAGCTGGGTCATCGCCAAGGACGGTCCGATCATCCCGCGTGAACGTGACGGAGGCCACGAGCGGTAAGCCGCATACCTGTCGCGCTGCTTTGATGGCTTCCCTGATCTCATATAGATCACTCATGGTTTCGATGACGACCAAATCCGCACCTGCTTCAGACAGTGCGCCGATCTGCTCTGCGAACGCAGTGCGTGCCTGCTCAGGCTGCACCCGTCCGAACGGCGCGATACGAACACCGAGCGGGCCTACGGAACCCGCAACCAGCACATCCCTAAACGATGCCGCGACGACGCGCTTGGCTAAATCCACACCTGCCTGGCTGAGCTGGACAACCTTCCCCTCCAATCCGTGCTTGCCCAATTTGAAACGATTCGCGCCAAAAGTATTGGTGAGGATCAACTGCGCGCCCGCTTCAATATATTCGCGGTGAATTTCTGCGACTGCGGATGGATTCGTGAGATTGAGTTCGTCGAAGCACTTGTCAAAGCCAACACCGCGCGCATGCAACATCGTTCCCATTGCGCCGTCTGCGAGAATGGTTTCAGTCGAAAGCCGTTCCAGTAAATTCATTTTATTTCCTCATGGTTTCTTAATCACCGTTAATACAGCGCCTTCGCGCGTGACGGCATAAACAATGCTTGCATCCGGAAAAGAGGTCTTTTCCAGACCGTAGCGGGCCAGCGTCACTACGGCATCGTAATGGTCTGCCCGTTCTGCTTCGTACGCTGAATACAGATGAAGGTCGGGGCGGGCAAAAGTTCCGAGAAGATGCGCGGGACCATCCACCCAAACATTGGCATTCGGCGGCACGATGCGGTTGACTTCCTGCGCCGCGTCGCGGTACGAAATTCCCCAATAATCCAGTTCAAACTTGTGGGCCGCGCCGCTCACACCTCCAATGAATTGATTGTAGTATATGTATTCATAGGGATGCAGTCTCACTGATGCGATCAAGCCCGGTAATACCACCAACCCGATCAATGCGCCTTGCAGCACCGGTTTGCGGATTCGTTCGAACGCCAGCCCTGTCATGAAAAAGATGGGCGGCAGGATAAAGAACGATTGACGAAAGTTATCATACATTGTTGGACGGAGGATGATGAATGTGAACAAAGGCAGGATAAACCAGATTAGCATCAATGCCAATAGTTCACGGTTCTCCATCCGTCTCTTTATGGACCCTTCGACAGGCTCAGGGCGGCGTCCGTAAATGGCCACCGCCACACCAACCCCAAACAGAACCCAGACCGGTTCCGTTAATTGAATGGCCAGAAGGATTGGCATGTAAGAGGCTGGCAGTCCGTTCGCGCGGTATGTGACACCGTTGAACAGAACCGATCCGGGCCACGGATGCTGTGCCATGATTTGCACCGTCTCAAAGAAATGACCGATGGGATTAGGCCAGAGATAAGGCCAGGTAAGATACGTCGTCGTCACGGCAATCAGCGCATAGGCTGCAATGACCAGCCAGGCCCTCGCGCCCGACTTCCACAAAAGACAGATAGCGACAAGAATTCCAGCCAGCGGCCCAAAAATCCGGATGGATACTGTTATGCCCAGGAGAATACCTGCTGGCAGGATAATTCCCAGAACACGCAATGCGGAAGGCAGGTTGCGGCGATAGAGCCTTATCAAAATGGTGGTAACGATCAAAAAATATACGGCTCGCGCTTGCAGGAAGAGTACGAAAAACTTCTCAATATAAACTTCGGGAGGAACCTTGTGGATGTTTGATGCAATCAGCGTGATCAGTGATGGTTCACCGCTTGCTGCGGCGCGGATGGCGTTCTCAAGCCACCGGTACGCGAGCGGCGTCCCACCAAAGAGAAGGGCGAGTGAAACCAGCCAGAAGATCGTTACAGCGGTCAACAGGCGGCGCGTGGATGAGGGCAATCCGCTCCAGGCAACGGGTGCTGAGTCAAAAACGGAATCAGTTCCGCGTCCAAGAAGCGAATCGTGCATTTTCATCCCGAGGCAGGCAGTCAGTGTGAAAAGCGATAAGAAGGGAATATCCTTCGGGTTGATGAAGGCGTGTCCCCAGAAAAGTGGCTGGGTTATGTAAAGCAGAGTAGCGCCAAAGGCGGCGGCGCGGCTCATCCAGCGAATGGACAGCTGGTAAAAAGCCCATACGCCGACCAGGAATGTGAGGAAGTAAACCAGATGCTGGATGTCAACGGCCTGGGCGTTGGGAAAGATTCGAGTGAATGTACTCGTGACGACGGCCGTAAACATCACAAAGGCGGGCCCGTAATTTTCAAAGCGATCACCTGTAACGGGGATGACGCCGTGCTGCGGCCAGGTGATGTAGGCTTCGAGTGAGCGCTCCGCGTATTTATATAGATTCAATTCGTCCCACGACTCACCGTAATCGCTGAGAGTAAGCAGGCCAATAATGAGGCTAAGAGCAAGCAGGATGGTAATGGGATAGTTTTGTTTCATGGAATCTGCGAGTTCATATTGTTATATTTATCAAAAAACTGTTCATTATAGTAGCTTCTTTTTTGTATACTTCAGTCTTTTGGAGCAATGTACTTTAGCACGGATAAGATTGCATCATTGTGCTCCACCGAATAAATGGGAGCGATTTCCGGGAATATTTTTAGATCCATATCATATCTTGTTGTAAGAACGAGATAGTAGGGATGCGCAGAGTAATCCATGCCATCCAATTCGTCAAAACTTTTCACCTGTATATCCTCCCGTGCGTAGCGTTCGATTAATTGACCCGGACCCCAAACAAGGACAAGGGCATTTTTGGGGGCTTGAACATTTAAAAATGAGGATATCTGTTTAAAGGAGGTTGCCCAATAATCAGTTTCAAAATTTCTAAATATTTGCCGCCTGGATGTTGTGAAATGGTTGTAATAGGTGTATTCATAAGGATGAAATCTGGCTATTCCGATCGGTCCCGGAAGGACCATCAGCCCTAATAACAAGATTTTTGTCCACCAGGGTTTTATCCGGGTGAACATAAAATCCAACCCGAGGGCAATCATTAAAAACGCTCCCGGGAATATGAATAATAATTGCCTGGTATTGTCATAGAGGTTCATCCCGTTCACCAAAATGTATAGGATGGGTACAACGAACCAGGCAAGGAAGAGGATTATGGGACCTTTATATTTTTTTCGCAAGTCAGGCAAAAGAAATACGGTTATGCCTATCGCGAACAGAAGCAGGGTTGGCTCGGTCAGTTGCATGACAAGAAGCTGTGGGACGTATGCCTGCGGCAATTGATTGGATGGGTAATAGCTCCCGTTGAACAGTGTCTGTCCAACCCATTGGAACTTCAACATGGCATAGATGCTTTTTAGGAAGTTTGAGATGGGTGAAGACCAAAGAAAAGGCCAGGTTAAAAAAGAAACAATCAGGGCCGATCCATAATAGACATAGGAAAGTCGAAGCACTTTATTAATATTAATAAACGCAAAGTAAAAAAGGACAATGACGGCCGCGCTGAATCCCAGGATGCGTATGGATATGGTTATTCCGAGAGACAATGCGGCAATATAAAATTGCGGGTTGGCCAACAGGCGCCTGAATTCAAAATTCTGCCTCTCAAAATCATCCAGCATTCTCAAGCCAAAAAGGATACTGGCTGTGAAAAAAGCCATGAATGGAATATCTTTTGGGTTGATGAAGCCATGTCCCCATATCAGCGGCTGGGTTGCCAGCAAGGCCATAGTTGCCAGGGCCGGCACTACATTTATGTAGCGGCGCGCCAAAAGATAGAAGCACACCAGACCAGACTGAAGGCAGGTGAAATTGCCGATATGCCACAGGTCGATCTCGGGGATTTGAGGGAAAAAGTTGTGAGCGCCTCTGACGAGCATTGACATTCCCATAAAGTAGGCTGGGCCATAATAGCGCAGATCATCATCTCCAAAATCAACACGAATATCCTTGTTGAACAGGGCCTGATATACATTGATGGACTGATCTCCATACATGTAAAGCCTTGCCTCATCCCAGCTTTCTCCGTAGTCGGCAAGAGTTGCGATCCCGATTGTCAAATTGACGGCGATCAGAATGGAAATGAAAAAATATTCAGTTTGGGCGATTTTTTTCATGTTGTTTGCTTCAGTCATGTTGCGCAAAACATCCTGAAGGTTTACTTAGAAACACTGCCAGGCTGTTCTAACCGGTCGATAAAATCAGGAAAATACTTTCGGGATGATGAGTAACGTCAGTTCTTTCATCAACGGTTCTACTCTGCTCTCTCCAACACCATCGAATTTCGCCTTCTTGTAGTGCACGATGATCGCAGCGGTGGATTGCTCAGGGATCATTGGTTTTCGAATTTCCTGCAATTCATTTCAACGCCCGATTTTTTACATACTTAAGCACAGAAAACACCACGCCATCGCGTTCCACAGCCATGACAATATCCGCATCTGGGAACATACGTTCATCAGTATCCCAGCGTGAGGTCAACGCAGCATATTCAAAGTCATAAGGCTCGTCGGGATTTAGCTTATGTTCAATATTCAAGTCCGGGCGCGCATATGGCTCAAACGGAAATGGCACACCGGAAACAAAGATATGCGCGTCCTGAGAAGCCAGTTGATTCACTTGCAGGGCAAGCTCACGATATGAGGTGCGCCAATAGTCCATTTCGTACCGACGCGCGGCACCCGGTGTTCCGCCTACCAGTGAATTGTAATAGATATATTGATATGGATGGAGCTTCACAATAGAATATATACCTGGCATGGCAAACACAAGGATAAGAGCCACCCGCGTCCAACCGGACCTGAGCCTGCTTAGGAAAGCTTCAAGCCCAGCCCCAGCGATGACGAACGCGCCCGGCAGAATAAAAAGTATCTGGCGGAAATTGTCATAGAGTTGCATTCGTAAACTGATGAGCAGGATCAGAGGGATGATAAAGCCCAGTCCGACAAATGCCAATAAATCCACCGGCACCCTTTTTTTCAGCAAACTCCAAACCATCCCGATGAAACCCAGATAAAAAGAAACGAGCAATGGTTCCGTAAATTGGATATTCAACAGGACTGGCAGGTACTCATACGGCAGTTTGTGAGGACGATAGAGATGCCCATTGAATAACACCCGCCCAGGCCATGGAAAATTGGACATAATCGTCAGGCTCTCAAAATACCGGATTACAGCAGAGCTCCACAAATATGGCCACGTTAAATAGGCGATCAGGCCTGCCCACAGAAGATAGGCCGCGATCACAGGAAAAGCTTTACTGCGTGCCTGGACGAGCCAGCATACGATGGCAATCAATCCTGCCAGAGGACCCAGCACCCGGATGGAGATCGTAAGCCCCAGAATAATTCCCGCGAAAATAACCTTGCCTGACCTCATAGCCAGGAAGGCTTGGCTTAAGAAGTTCAGCAGGTTTGCTGGTTTGAAAACATTCCCAGCTTGTTGAAATGAAGTCAACACAGTTCGCGAGAACCGCTTCAATGCCTCAAGGAAAAGCCTGCCCTCTGAGGTCTTTATCAGCAAATAGCCCAGATAAACAAGGAGACCAATCACTCCCAAAATCAAAATCGGATCTGCAAAGCGATGAAATAAAGTTTGCGCCCTTGAAACATAGCTTTCCAGGGGAACGCCTGCAGTTTGTGCATAGGTGTGAAAAATTTTTTCAGGCAGGGTGTTTGGATCTGCCAGGTAAAAGAAAGCAACTATCTGCGCGATCAGATAACCAGATAAACTGGAGAGTACCAGGAGTCCGGCTTCAACTGAAAGCAGGTTCATGTATCTTTTGCGGTCTGAACCATCGATCTGACCCCATGCTTCCGAAAAGTTTTTTATAGGAGTCTGCAAGGATAATTCGGGAATTCGGCCCTCAAATGAATCAAGCACTTTGTATCCGGCAAAAACGCTAAAGACCATGAACGCCATGAAAGGTATATCCTTTGGATTCATGAAAGCATGTCCCCAAAGCAAGGGCTGGGCGGTGAAAAGGAACAACACGGCCCATGCCGTCCAGCGGCTGAACCATCGTTTGGTGAGTGAGTAAAGCGCTAACCCGGTCAACTGGAACAGGACAAAGTAGGAAAAATGCCAGATATCAATTTTCAGCATGTTGGTGAAAAGGGATTGCAGGATTCTTCCAATTAATTCCACCAGGATGATGAAAGATGGACCATAATATCGCAAGTTACCAGGGCCGTAATCCGGCTCATATAACAAGCCAAAGAAGGACCTATAAGAATCCAGAGACTGCTCTGCATAGATATAGTAGCGCGGTTCATCAAAACTTACCCCAAAATCATGGACAATGAGAAAACCAACGATCAAGTTAACCATGATCCATATAAGGAACAAGTACTTGTCAATCCTGGAATCTTTAACCACAGGCATAAGTAGTCTCAAATTTCCTTCATATCATTTCATCAACTGCTCGACGCGACTTTCACCGACTGAGTAATATTTTGCCTTGCTATGATGCACGATGATCGCGGCCGTGGATTGCTCAGGGATCAACTGATAGGCTGTGCTGAGAGTCATGCCCAATTCACTGGTAACTGCGGGCAACAGCTCGAACACCTTTTTATGATCTTCGAGTTCCGGGATGGCAGGATATCCCCATGAGTAACGCTTGCCTTGTTCTTCGCCAATGCCAAGTTCCCGGCGGATGTGTCCATGCAAATAATCCGCGGTGGCCTCAGCGGCCTGCACTGCGAGACCATGCGTGAAGTAGGCTTCGGAGTAATCGTGCGCGGCTTGGAGTTTATCGAAGCGTTCAGTGGCCTCATGTCCGACGGTCACAACTTGAAACGCCACAATATCCATCTTGCCTGTGTCAGCGGATGCGAAGTAATCGGATAATGCAAGATGATCATCATAGGGCTGGCGCGGGAAGGTGAAGCGCGTCAGTTCGTCGGGTGAGGCGATATCAATTGTGGCGGGATCGTAGATAATCAATTCATCTCCATCCGATTGACAAGGGAAGAAGCCATAGACGCCCTGTGGCTGCAGCCATTTTTCTCGCAGGGCTTCTTTGGTCATCTTGGCCAGGCGCTCATCAAAGTCAGCTTTCAGTTTTTCCCAGTCTTCGCCGTGCGTGTTCTTCGCACCCCAGGACAAACGATAGAGTTCGTTCAGGCTGAGATGCTTGAGCACAATCTCCAAAGGCATATCCTTGACAACGCGCTGTCCCCACTTCAGGGGATGATTGATCGGTTCAGGCTCGACCTTTGAGCGGGTCGCCATTTTTCGATGTTCCGGCACCTGTGAGGCGCGGCCCATTTCAAGATCCCCTTCCCGGCGGACGCGGGCGAGCAGCTCTTCGCGCTTCTCAGGGACGATGAGTTGATCCATCGTTTCAAGTCCTTCGAATGCATCCTTGCAATAGAACACGCCCGGTTCGTGGACATCGCCGTCTTCTGTGAAGAGAATCCGGCGACCAAAACGACGGTTGATGGCCGCGCCACCAACCAAAACCGGGAATTTGAGTCCGCGGCGATGCAGTTCGTTGACGATAAGCGGCATCTGCTTGGATGTGGATACAAGTAACGCGGACAAGCCAATCGCGGTCGCGTTGACTTCCACGGCTTTGGTAATGATCGTCTCCGCAGGGACTTGTTTGCCGAGATCAATCACCGTGTAGCCGTTATTGGCGAGAATGGTCTTGACGAGGTTCTTGCCGATATCGTGTACGTCGCCGTAGACTGTGGCAATGACGACCGTGCCTTTGGTGACGCCTTCCATCTTTTCGAGATAATTTTCGAGATGGGCAACGGTCTTCTTCATCACCTCGGCGGATTGCAACACGAATGGCAGGATCAATTCGCCCGCGCCGAATTTGTCACCTACCTCTTTCATGGCGGGCAGGAGGACAGTATTCAGAATTTCGACTGCCTTCAGATGGTTTTCTTTTCTTTTGCTCTCATCCTCTATTTGATCATTAGCAGACATTGGATACGGGACAAGGGAATCAATATCTGCCTCGACGCCTTCTTTGTGGCGATGCAGAATTGACCAATGAAGGCGCTGTTCAGGAGTCATGCCTTCTGTAGGATTGGACGCAGCGGCCTGCTCAGTGGGCGTGACAGTTTCGTAGTATTCGATGTATCTCTGCAGCGCGTCGGCGCGGCGGTTGAAGATCAGGTCCTCAGCAAGGTCTTTCTCTTCCTGCGGGATGTCAGGATACGCAGTGACGTGAGCGGGATTCACAATCGCCATATCCAAGCCAGCCTGCATGCAGTGATACAACATGACTGAGTTCAGCACAGGACGCGCATGCGGTGCGAAACCGAACGAAAGATTACTCACACCAAGCGAAGCCATCACACCAGGCAGGTTTTGTTTGATGAGGCGAATGCCTTCGATGGTTTCAATGGCAGAATTGGCGAATTCCTCATCGCCTGTGGCGAGAGTGAAGGTCAGTGTGTCGTAGACCAAATCTTCAGGCCTGAGTCCGTGGTCGTTGACGGCGATCTCGTAGATGCGTTTGGCGACTTCGAGTTTTTTCTCGCGCGTCTTTGCCATGCCGTTTTCGTCAATCGTCAATACGATGACGGGTGCATTGTGAGTCTTGGCTAGTGTGAAAATTTTGTCAGCCTTCTCGCGGCCCGACTCAAGATGTGTTGAGTTGATGAGACAGCGCCCAGGCGCGGTCTTGAGCGCGACTTCGAGAACGTCTAATTCGGTGGTGTCGACCACGAGCGGAACATCCACGCCCATCTCGAGTTTCTTGACAACCCTGCGCATGAGTTCAACCTCGTCGGGGCGTTCGGTGACGGCGCAGGAGATGTCGAGGGCGTGCGCGCCGTATTCCACTTGTTCGCGGGCGATTTCCAAAATCGAGTCGTAATCCTCCTCGAGCAGGAGTCGCTTGAACTTGCGCGAGCCTTGCGCATTACATCTCTCGCCGAGCAGGGTTGGCGGAGGATCCTGTCGCATGGAAATGGCCGACATGGCGGAAGCAAGCTGGGGCGTCGCGTGAAGCGGGCGTTTCGTCGCAGGATGTGAATCCAGTTTTTGAATCAAGAGTCGCAAGTGTTCGGGAGTCGTCCCACAACATCCACCCACAACCGAGATGTTGTACTTGGTCACGAATTCGTAGAGGTCGTTCGCAAACGGTTCGGGCTCGAGTGGATACACAGCCTGGCCATCCACGTTGAGCGGAAGCCCCGCGTTGGGGATGCAGGAAACGGGGAGCGTGGAATTTTCTCCGAGAATGCGGATGGGCTCGCGCATGTGCTCGGGTCCCGTGGAACAGTTGAGACCGATGACATCGATGCCCATGCCTTCGAGGATGGCGAGCGCGGCGTTGACGTCGGTGCCGAGCAGCATGCGACCCGTCGTGTCGAGCGTGACCTGAGCCTGAATCGGCAAATAGACTTGAGTCTCATCGAAGGCTTTGTGCAGACCTGTGATGGCGGCTTTGACTTCGAGGATGTCCTGCGAGGTTTCGATGAGGAGCACATCCACGCCGCCGCGGATCAGACCGACTGCCTGCTTGCGAAATGTTTCGGAGAGTTCATCAAAGCTGACGTTGGAGAGTTCGGGGTCATTGGCAGAGGGCAGTTTGCCTGAGGGCCCGATGGAGCCAGCGACAAAACGATTTTGGGTTTCCGATTTTGGATTTTCGACACTTGCACTTGGCGCAAGTGCAGGTGTTTGTGAATACTCATCGGCGAGTCTTCGGGCAAGTTTGGCAGCTGTTTCATTGATTTCGATGACGCGGTCTTGCAAACCGTATTCCGCCATCGTGATGCGGTTGGAACGGAAGGTGTCGGTCTCTATAACGTCCACGCCGACCTCGAGGAACGAGCGATGGACTTTTTCTACGGCTTCGGGATACGAGATGACAAGATAATCGTTGCATCCGTTGTATTGCTCGCCGCCGAATTGTTCGGCAGTGAGGTTTTGGACTTGCAGGCTCGTTCCCATCGCGCCGTCGAAGACGAGGACTTTCTTTTCGAGGGCGTCGAGGTAACGGCGGTTGGTGTATTTGCGTTGGGTCATTAAGTTCTCCTAAATTCACTTTTGAAGATGGCTAATCTGGATATAAAATACCATTCTTTGGCCAAATTAATTTTGTTGGCCTTATTAACTTAAACTGTTCTTTCTCAAATTGCATTAATACCACTTCAACTGTTTCATTTTCATATTGTAGGAATTTGAAATACTTGGCAACTGCATCTGGTTGGTCAAAAAATGGCAACAACACTGCATGTAATGACTGTGCTGCTTTAACAAAAACGACAATAGCCCAAGCTGTACCACCATATTCCTGACAAAGGAGTAGCTGTTTATCAGTAATTGTGCCCTGAAAGTTGATCTCTGATGAATTGACAGGTCGAACCATGTTAGCGAATTCTCGGAAAAAAGGATACGCATTTTTAAGAGCATCTGGTCTCGGCTTACCATAGTTCTGTAGAAAAAATTCGCCCAAGATATGTCGACCAACAAAATGTCCGCCTGCCGAAAGGGCATATCTGTATCCGAGCATTTCAAAAAGGGTGAGATGTGCAGCTTTGATTAATGACACCAGGGCTGGTACTCGCACATCTTTGGATATTGCCATTTCCCAATTATTCTCTTTTGCAGCATCAAACACTTCAGGAGACATTTTGAGTGCAAGTTGGATAATCTGTCCATTATTGTCAAATTGAAGCCGAGTAAAATCTTTAGGAATTTCACTATCAGCTACAAAATAATCGACGGGTTTATTGTCGACAAGGATCTGTGGTTTGAATAAGTTAGAAAGTTTCTTATCAGCGAAGATATCATCGCGAGTTTGAGCATTATATTGGACTGCGACAAACTCAGATTCAAAAGTTGAGCCATAGAAGTTGTCAACATCCTTACGCTGAACAGTCCAATCTAGCGGCGCTTCAGGAAAAGCCTGGTTAACAATATGGGCTTTACAAAGAGCAACATCATCATCTCTATATAGGACAGGGCAGAAAAAATGGGAAAATGGCTGACCTTTTATTTGAGTAAAGTCAGCGTTTAACTCCTGTAATCTCGTTAGTTGAAATTTTTCATTCATATTTGGTACTGTTCTCAATAAAAAATCCTTGCACATCTTCCAGCGCGGGGTTTGGCGCGGGTGGAGCGGGATAAATCCCTGCCTCAATGCGTGGAAGTCCGCTGAAGCGGACTCGATCATCAGCCCGCAGGCGCTGTACTGAGCCTGTCGAAGTGGCTTCCATGAAATGAGCAGGCGGCTTCAGCCCCGCTCAATTCCATGGATTCACAATATCCACAGTTGTTGCTTCAAAATCACTGATATTGCGCGTGACCAAGATCATCTTTTTTGCAAGCGCGGTCGCGGCGATGAGCGAGTCGATGGCCGGCATGGTCTTGCCAGCGGATTCGAGTCGCGCGGTCAATGTGCCCCATTCGATGAGCACGTCCGTATCCAGCGCGACGATGTTGCCTTCAAAGCGGACAAGCAAATCGTCTTTAAGCCAGGCTTGCAAATCTTGCTTACGTCGAGACTTGGATAATTTCTCGATGCCTTTGACAATTTCTCCAATCGTGATGACACTCAAATACACGTCTTCCAGATCAAGCGAATCCACATACTCAACCACTTTTGGATTTGGTCGTTTGGAGATCAATTCAGAGATGACGCAGGTATCAAGCAACGCCTTCATAAGTTGATACCCTTGCGGGGCAGGCTTTTGTCACGCTTCAGGTCGAGGCCAGCGAGTGGGGAAGCGCTGAAAAACTCAGAGAGTTTTCCCTGTGATTTGCGAAGTTTCTCGTATTCGGCATACGAGACAACAACGACCGTTTTCTCGCCGTGCCGCGTGATCAACTGCGGACCTTGTTTCAGCGCGCGCGCAATCACTTCGCTCAATTTGTTCTTTGCGTCCTGGATTTGCCAAATGTCGTTCATGAGTCGCTCCTTTCAGATTCTGTCTAGTCTGTCTAGATTTTACTTGTTTTGATTACGAGAGTCAACCTTTCACATCGGGTGGCAACGTTGCGCGGCCTGCCTTGGTCATTCCGCCTTCGGCGATCATTTTCCGGGCGCGATCCTTGTTCGTGTTCGTCCAATTTGATTTCGGCCGGCGTGGCGAGAAACGCGTGGCATAGCGTTCAGCATCCATGCCTTTTTCGAATCCATCGATCCAGCCGAAGCAAATGGCTTCTTCCACCGCGTCCACGTAATGGATGGAAGGTTTCTTCGTGGCTTTCTTGTACTGAATCAACCAGATCTCTTTTTTTGTTTTGTGATTCTTGATCAGCCAGTCACGAAATTCATCACGGGTTTTAACGTAAAGTGTTTCGCCGATTTGCATAGTTTCCTTATGTCATTGCGAGCACTTCGACTGGCTCAGTGTAAACTCCGTGAAGCAATCTCAACTAACCATCATACATGGGATTGCCACATCGCCGCTACGCTGCTCCTCGCAATGACATTTCAAAATAAATCGCCTCTCGAAATGAGAGGCGACATACGCAAAGCACGTCCACTCTCATCTTCCAGACATAACGTCTGACGGAGTTGGCACCTTCTTTAGCTTTCGCTAACGGGTTGCCGAGGCTTCACAGGGC
>Ga0214473_10005944_pt1 | contig 14604 bp, 13 predicted proteins | sample RVTome_7_FD_203509 | JGI IMG/M metagenome (GOLD analysis project Ga0214473, IMG submission 203509) | Soil microbial communities from uranium-contaminated site in the Upper Colorado River Basin, Wyoming, United States - RVT98D197 | ecosystem: Environmental > Terrestrial > Soil > Contaminated >... | reverse complement strand
CCTTCAACAATCCCCACGGGGCCTGCCCGGCCTGCGACGGGCTCGGGACGAAGCTGGACGGCTCTCCGGGAGGGCTGGACAGCAGCCTGCGGCACCTCAAGGAGGAGTTCTTCGGGGCCAACCTGGGATACCTGGACCGGCGGTACAAGGACACCCAATCCTCGCGGGTGCGGGAGGAGATCGAGAGCTACGTCGAGCGGTTGGCCAGCGTGCGGCCCTGTCCCGAGTGCCAGGGCGCCCGCCTGCGGAAGGAGTCACTGGCCATCCGGGTCGGCGGGCTGAACATCGCCGAGTTCACGCGGAAGTCCGTGAAGGACGCCGCGGCGTTTTTTGCTGCCCTGAGCGCACCCGCGCCAGGGGGGACCGCCCTCGGCGGGTCAGCCGCGAACGGCAACCTGGCCCTGACCGAAAAGGAACGCGAGATCGCCCGGCGGATCCTGAAGGAGATCCGCGAGCGCTTGGGCTTCCTGATCAACGTGGGGCTGGACTACCTGACCCTGGACCGGACGGCGGCGACGCTGGCGGGCGGGGAGGGACAGCGCATTCGCCTGGCGACCCAGATCGGCAGCTCCCTGGTGGGGGTGTTGTACATCCTGGACGAGCCCAGCATCGGGCTGCACCAGCGGGACAACGTCCGCCTGCTGAATACGCTGAAGCGGCTTCGCGACCTGGGGAATACCGTCCTGGTCGTGGAGCACGACGAGGAGACGATCCGGTCCGCCGACTATGTGATCGACCTGGGGCCCGGGGCCGGCACCTCCGGGGGGCGTGTGGTGGCGGTCGGGACGCCGGCCGACATCATGGCCGCCCGGCAGTCCCTGACCGGCCGCTACCTCTCCGGCGAGCTGACCATCCCGGTCCCCAAGGTTCGGCGGCCCCACACGGGGCGGACGCTGACCATCGTCGGGGCGCGGCAGCACAACCTGAAGAACATCGACGTGGAGATCCCCCTCGGGCTCTTCACCTGCGTCACGGGAGTGTCCGGCTCGGGGAAGAGCACGCTGGTGTCCGACATCCTGCGAAAGGCCTTGGATGCCGCGCTGTACGGCGGGCGGGAGCGCCCGGGGGACCACGACAAGATCCTCGGGGTCGCCCAGATCGACAAGGTCATCGACATCGACCAGGCACCCATCGGGCGGACGCCCCGGAGCAACCCGGCCACCTACACCGGCGTCTTCGGTTTCATCCGGGATCTGTACGCCCTGACCCCCGAGGCGCGGATGCGGGGCTACCGGCCGGGGCGCTTCAGCTTCAACGTCAAGGGGGGGCGCTGCGAGGCGTGCCAGGGGGACGGCCTGATCCAGATCGAGATGCACTTCCTGCCCGACGTGTACGTCACCTGCGATGTCTGCAAGGGGAAGCGCTACAACCGGGAGACGCTGGAGATCAAGTACAAGGGGGCCAGCATCGCCGACGTGCTGCACATGACGGTGGAAGAGGCCCTGCGGTTCTTCGAGAACGTGCCCCGGATCAAGGAGAAGCTCCAAACACTCTACGACGTCGGCCTGGGGTACATCAAGCTCGGGCAGTCGGCCACGACCCTGTCGGGCGGGGAGGCCCAGCGGGTCAAGCTCAGCCGGGAGCTCAGCCGGCGGAGCACGGGACGCACCTTGTACCTCCTGGACGAGCCGACGACCGGCCTGCACTTCGCCGACATCCAGCAGCTCCTGGATGTGCTGCATCGCCTGCGGGACGCGGGGAATACGGTCCTGGTGATCGAGCACAACCTGGACGTCATCAAGACGGCCGACTCCGTGATCGACCTCGGGCCCGAAGGGGGCGACGACGGGGGCCGGGTGGTGGCGACCGGGACGCCCGAGGAGATCGCCCGGGTCAAGGGCTCCTACACCGGCCAGTTCCTCCGGCGGGTCCTGCGGGATGGAAAGGGCAAGAATGGACACAGGGGGGTGTGATCCGGATCGTCTCATTCCGGCTGGAAGGCGAGAGACACAATGGCTCACCAGTGGATTCGGCACCTCGTTGGTCCCAATCCTCGCATGACACGCCACAGAGCCCGAGGGACCAAGAAAATGGGCGGTTTCATCCACCGGGAGGATGCAAGCGAACGCATGAGATCGGGGCAGCCAAGTGGCACGCCCTTTGCCTTGTAGACTCCACGCAAGTACTCCACGATCAAGGGTGCAGCATCATCCCAGGCAACTCGGCGGAGCGATTATTGCCGAGCCCTGGATTTCATACCGCATAGTCGCAGGACCGACTCCCCCCCTCCCCGGTCCTGCGGCCGAGCCCCCGGTCCGAGCTGTCGGACCGGGGGCATTTTTTTGCCGGAAAGATCTCACCACCAAGGCACCAAGCAGAGTTAGTCCAGAAGCGCTGTCCTCCGGAGGACAGAGCACCCAGAACCCACCTGCTCCGAACCGTCCTGGGCCGGCCCCTGGAATTCCCTCTCCCACCAGGCCGGTGGTGCCTTGGTGTCTTTGTGGTGAAATATTTGGGTTCAATGCTTTTCCAGTGACGGTCTGCAGCATCCCGGATAGAATGCGCGCCCCGACCTGGCTCATGGCTCGTCGCTCATGATTCCTGGCCATGAGCCAAGAGCCGAGGGCCGAGAGGGGGAATCCCGGGGAGGAGACAAGGGTGTCGAAGGGCGACGCACCACGAAAGGGCTGGCAGTACTACCACACTGTCTGGGCGGTGCTGATCTTCGCCTGGATCACGAATTACCTCGTGCGAATGGGGTTGTCACCGGTTCTCATTCCCATCATGCGCGAGTTTCAGCTCACCTACGTCCAGGCCGGCCTCCTGGCCACGGCCTTCTTCTACGCGTACACCTTCATGCAGTTGCCGGCCGGTGTCCTGGGGGACTGGATCGGCAAGAAGACGATCCTGGTCCTGGCGCCGATCTGGTGGGGCCTGACGTCGCTCTTCACGGGATTGGCCCCGACCTTCAGCCTGCTGTTCCTGGCTCGCTTTCTGACCGGGGTGGGGCAGGGGACCTACTTTGGAAACGACCGACCGGTCATCGCCGCCTACACGCCGGCTGAGAAGATGGGATTCGGCCAGGGCGTGTCATTCACGGGACTCGGGATGGGCATGGCGATCGGGATCTTCCTTGCCGGTCTCATCGCGGATTCGTGGGGGTGGCGAACGGTCTTCGTCCTCTTCGCCGTTCCCTCCCTGGCGGCGGGCGTGGTGGTGGGCTGGAAGATCCAGGAACCACCCCGGGCGCAAGCGGTCAAGCTGCCGGGTTGGATGTGGGTGCTGCTGCTGCCGTTCCCCCCGATGCTGCTGGGCGGCCTGGTGACCGATTGGGCCCTGCTTCGGTGGACATCCCTGCTGTTCCCGCTCTTGTTCCTCCTGGGTCTGGTCTCCCGCGAGCCCCACCTGCGGCGGGGGGATCTGTGGATCACGTACGTTGCCGGGATCGCGCCCATCTACTGCCTGTGGGTGGTCGGGATCTGGGCGCCGGCCATGTTCCTCGAGATCGGCGTGACGGCGCTTTCCAGCTCGTCCCTCCTCTCCAGCCTGCTCGGGATCTCGGCCATCCCGGGCCTCCTGGTAATGGGGACCGTCAGCGACCGCCTGGCGAGACGCGGGAAGGGACGCAAGGGTCTGGCGGCCCTCGTCCTCTTGGGCCTGTCGGTGGCCATGGCCCTGATGGGCGCAGCCGTGGCGTCCAGGGCTCACCCCGTGACCCTGGCCTGCCTGGTCTTCGCGGCGGGTTTCTGCATCTGGGGGGTGTGGGCGCCGATCTACGCCCTCCTGACCGAGATCTCGCCCGCCAGGATCCGGGGGACCGCCTTCGGCATGGGGAACACCATCAACTTCCTCGGCTCCCTGATCGCCCCCATGGCGACGGGCTGGATCAAGGATGTGTCGGGGTCCTTCGCCGGGGCGTGTTACCTGGCAGCCGCCATCGGGCTCGGCGGGGCCATCGTGGTGTGCCTGGTCCGTCCCGCCTTCCGCTGGGCAGCGGAGGCGACGCCCACGGCCATTTGAGATTTGTGATTGCGGATTTTCGATTGACCGGCAATCATCAATCGCTAATCCTCAATCCTCAATTGCACTTGGCACCGAAGGTGCCTGAGTTGCCATGCCCGTGCCGAACCCGCAGCACGCCGTCCTGATCGCCGGGGGCGCAGTCGCCGGCTCCGAGGCGGCCTTCCAGTTCGCCCAGCGCGGCATCGTCTGCATCGTCCTGGAGCAGAACGATCGCCCCTACGGCAAGATCGAGGACGGCCTGCCCCGCTGGCACGTCAATCTGCGTCTGCAGGAAGAGAAGAAGATCGACGACAAGCTGGCCCATCCCGAGGTGCACTTCGTTCCCCGGACGAAGCTGGGCCGGGACCTCTTGCTGGAAGACGTCCTGGGATGGGGGCTGAGCGCCGTGGTCCTGGCCAACGGGGCCTGGCGCGATCGGCCGCTCCCGCTCCCCGGGATCGATCAGTTCGTCGGACGGGGATTTTATTACCAGAACCCGCTGGTCTACTGGTTCAACCACCACCCGGAGTCTGGCTACCAGGGGCCGCACGTTGAGCTGAGGGACGGGGCCATCGTCATCGGCGGTGGCCTGGCCTCGCTGGATGTCGTCAAGATCCTGATGCTCGAAACCGTTGCGCGGGACCTGGCGGCTCGCGGGCATGGCATCGGGCTGTACGACCTGGAGCGCCGCGGGATCAGGAAGGTCCTCGAGGAACTGGGGCTGACGCTTGCCGACCTCGGGTTGCGGGGCTGCACCCTCTCCTACCGGCGGCGGGTTGAGGACATGCCCCTGGCCGAGGCGCCCGACAACGCCACGCCGCAGCAGGTGGAGAAGACCCGGGCCACGCGGCGGAAGCTCCTCCAGAATTTCGCCGAAAAATACTTGTTCACCTTTCTGGATCAGCGGGTGCCCGTGGGGTACCTGGCGGACGGCGATCGCCTGGTGGGGCTCCGGGTGGCCGCCACCGAGGTCAAGGACGGGCGGGCCGTCACCCTGCAGGGGACCGAGCAGGAGGCGCCATCCCCGCTGGTCGTGAGTTCCATCGGCAGCATCCCGGAGCCGATCCCCGGGATCGGCATGCAGGGCGATGTCTACCGGATCAGGGATGAGATGACTGGTGAGGTGGAGGGGCTGCCGGGGGTCTTTGCCGTCGGGAACGCCGTGACCGGCAAGGGGAACATCCTCGTGTCCCTGAAGCACGGCCGGGTGGTCTCCCAACACATGCTGGAGCACTATCTTCTGGGGACGGCCAGTGGATTTGAAGAGGTCCTGGCAGGCGCGGCAGCCGAGGCCCGGGACAAGGTGGGTGCCGTGGCCGCCCGACTGGCGGGACAGACCCCGCTTTCCGGTGAGCGGGTGGCCGGCGTCCTGTCCCGGGTGCAGGCCCGCCAGGAACGGGTCGGCTATCCGGGCGACTACCGGGCCTGGATCGAGCGCGTCCGCCTGCCCCGGATCTGACAACGGTGGCGGCAGGGATCAGCGGTAAACATCCTTACGGTGATCAATGTGCACCACGTCCAGAAGTTCTTTCCTGAACCGATACACGATGCGAAAGGAGCCGAGCCGATACGATCTCAGCCCTTCAAACTCCCCCTTCAACTTCTTACCGAGCAGAGGATTTGCAGCGAGCTCTCGGATGGCCTCTTTGAGGTGATCCCTATAACGCTCGTCGAGCGCCTGGAGGGTCTTCTCGGCCCGACGGGAGAGCCTAGCGTCTCTTGGTCTTGGCATGGAGGGGCTCTCCAAAAACCTTCTCAAACGACCGAGTTCTCCCCGCCTTGAGGTCGGCCAGCCCCTCTCGGATACCCCGGACGGTTTCCGGTCGAGACATCAGCTCCAACGTCTCAACCCAACTCTCATACTCTTCGAAGCCCATCATCACCGCTTGGGGTTTCCCGTTCCGGGTGATGATCACTCGGTCCATCAGCCTGCGCAAACGGCTGACGAGCTCTGGAAATGTTTGTCTGGCTTCTGACACCGGAATGGTCTTGACCATGGCTCCCCCTCCTGTACAAGATTACGTACAATGAATACACTGCCTGGCCAATCCTGTCAAGCTGGACAACGCCCTGCATCCCCCAGCCTTCAGAGGCAACCTCTGTTACTCCGTCCTGCCGCTACTCGCTCTGTTCAGGAGAGCCTCATGAGTGAGGTCGAGCCCGACCACATCCAAGCTGCCGACCCTTGTATATTGGGGTCAGGCTTTGATAATTTGCTTAATGCGTTTCCGGCTTGCGCCCCGCCGAATGCCCCGTCGAAAAGCACTCAGACGCGCGGAGAGCTGAGGATCGACTGCCATTTGCGTTTCCAAGCGAAGGACCGCTAAGCTCAACGTTGCTTCGTCGCGGTTGAAGAACTTGGCCACATCTCTCAAAGGAAGGCCGGCTTCCTCCCGACCGAGATATGCAATCACCGCCCGGAGCCGGGCTGCTTCCCTGGATCTCCCCCGTCCGCGCAGCCGTGCTTCAGGCACGCCGAAGAGCTCTGCAACGCGCTTTGTGATGGCTTCGACTGAAACCGCCACAGGAGGCATTCGTTTTTCCCCACGGGCTGCGCGCTCCATTTTTTCCACGAATCGCTCGTCCCCCAGGAGGCGCTGGCCGGAGACTGCGTAAAAGTCCTCGCGATGGCCGGCGGGGAGGCCTGCCTCGACGAAGCTCCGGAATGCAGTCACAGCCCGGGTGCGATTGGCGGAAAACTGTCCGAGCACTGCCTCCACGGGCACGCCTCCGGCATCCCGGCCTGCTAGGTACAGGCGGTGACTGGTCCATTCGTATTCCTCCGGCGTCGACGCCAGTCCGGCCCGCACAGGATTGGAATGTAGGTACCGCACCAACTCCAGGAGGTACGCGTCCGATTGGCACAGAATGGCCTTGTACCGACCCTGAAAACAGTGCCCGACGAGCCGGTGCCGCCGGTTGAAATGCCGAGTGTATGTCTGTTGGAGCCCCTGCATTATCTTGGATAGAGGGGCACGATTGGGCGAGATGAGTAGGTGGAGGTGGTTCGGCATCAAGGCATAGGCGTACAGGGTAAGCCCATGTCGGTGCTGATAGCGCACCAAGAGGTCAAGGTAGCAGCGGTAGTCCACAGTGTCCCGGAAGACAGTCCGCCGCTGGTTGCCCCGGGCGATGACATGGTAGAGGGCGCCGGGAACCTCTATGCGGGGAGCACGGGCCATGGGCCCTTCTAGAGGAGAAGGTCGAAAAGGTCAATAGCAAAATATCAAAGCCTGACCCCAAACCTCCGGGGGATTGACAATCTTCGTAATCCGGAATATGTTGCGTTCGCCAAGAAAAGCCACCCAGTCAAAGGGTAGTGGTCCTGAGGGGAACGGAGAGATCCAGGCCACGACCGCTCCCGGCCCCTCCGCCTCATCTCGTGAACACCCGGTCGGTTGACGGGTCCCATGGCTGTGCCCGTCACTGGAGGCCATGACGCCTCAATGGGGGAGAGTCCCCCTCGCTGGGGCGCTTCTTTTTTGATCCATACACACCGGCTTCCCAGCCTACAGGGAAGCAGGCCTGGCCGGCTCATGAGACGACTGAGGATCCTCACGGTCGAGGACGAAGCCCCAGTGGCGGAGAGCCTGAATGCCGCGCTGGTAGCGCTTGGACATCAGGTCGTGGGAACGGCCAAGGACGGTGCGGAGGCAGTGGTGTCCGCATCAAAATATCACCCGGACCTCATCATCATGGACATCCGCATGCCTGGCACGGACGGGATCGAGGCGGCCAAGGAGATCCTGGCCCAACGCGCCGCGCCGATCGTCCTGCTGTCCGCCTACGGCGACGAGGAGCTGGCCCGGCGGGCCGGCGAAGCAGGGGTCATGGCCTATCTCCTGAAACCGGTGGACCTGCGCCAGCTTCAATCGACCGTTGAGGTTGCGTTCGCGCGCTTTGAGAAGCTCGTGGCGCTGGATCAAGAAGTGACGACTCTCAAGGAAGCGCTGGAGACGCGGAAGCTGGTGGAGAAAGCCAAAGGCATTGTCATGGAGCGGCTGAATCTGCCCGAGGCCAAGGCGTTCCACCTCCTCCAGGAGCGCAGCCGGAGCCAGCGAGTAAGCCTCAAGGCTCTTGCCTCGAAGATCTTGGAGGCGGAGGATGTGCTCAAGCTCATTGGAGGCGATTCATGAGCGGGGAGGAACGGTCCGCCTCCAGACGGGGACCCGGGCCCGGCGGTGGGGGTGGCGGGCCGACCACGCCCGAGGAGTGATTATGAACAATCCTTGACAGCGGAGCGACGGTCTGTTCTGGTTGCTGTCGGCAGCTCACTCGCCGGCTTCTTGTCCGTTGCTCGATCCGGAGGCGGGGCCCATGGCCGGGCCCGCCGCTGGAGGCCATGACGCCTCAAAGGGGGTTTCCTCCCGTTGGGGCGTTCTGTGTTTTGGCCCATGGGCTCTGCGGACCGCCTGCGGGTGGGCCGTTGGCGGTCAGGTGTTTGCCACACCCGTGCGCTGGCTGCTGCCACGCGTCGTCTTTCGCAGGATGGCCGATCACCGGAGGCGGAATGGCGATGAACGGAAATCCGGTGAATGCCCGGCCTGGCCGGTCGCTGATCTGCCGCGTTCACTTCCACCTGGGAGCACAGTTTCACGGGCTCCCGCTCCCTGCCGTCCTGCGCATCCTTCCCATGCGCGTCTTGTCGCCTATTCCAGGAGTCGTGGTGATCCCTCCTGGGCTGACCGATCGTCATATCCAACGCATTTCATGCTAGGAAGCCCGGCTCTGTTATCCTCGCGGACTGCCACTCTGTCATGAGATCCCGGCTGCTCGCGACCCCGATGATCCGGAGATTCCGGCCAATGCGGGTACGATGGGTCTGGAAGCGAGAAGAACCAGGGTGGAGTCTCCTCTGCTCCGGCGATGGTTGGGTCGCTCGGGCGCGCGGCGGTCGCAGGGCTCGGGGTATCTGGAGGGTGAGGGGATGAGCACGCCGCTGCGGGTGTTGATCGTCGAAGATTCGGAAGATGATACCCTGTTGCTCCTGCGCGAACTGCGACGGGGCGGGTTCGAGGTGACTCACGAACGCGTGGAGACCCACGCCGCGATGAGTGCCGCGCTGGAGGAGCGGACATGGGATGCCGTGATCTCCGACTACACAATGCCCCACTTCAGTGCCCCGGCTGCCCTCCACCTCCTCCGGGAAAAAGGCTTGGACCTCCCCTTCATCATCGTCTCCGGCACCATCGGCGAAGAGACCGCGGTGGCAGCCATGAAGGCGGGCACGCACGACTGCATCATGAAGGACAATCTGCGGCGGCTGGTCCCCGCCATCGAGCGGGAGTTGCGCGAGGCCGATGTCCGGCTGGCGCGTCAGCGGGCAGAGGAGGCGCTCCAGAAGAGCGAGGAGCGATTCCAGCTTGCCGTCTGCGCGACGAACGACGTGATCCGGGACATGGACATGGCCACAAGGCAGGTCTGGTGGGGAGGCGGCTTTCCGCAGACGTTCGGCCTCCCCCCGGAGGACGTCGTCCCGACCATCGACTCCTGGCTTGACCGGGTCCATCCCGATGACCGGCAGGAAGTCCTGTCCAGCTTGCAGAGTGTCCTCGACGGTGGCGGTCAGGCCTGGTCGGGGGAGTACCGTTTCCGGCGAGGCGACGAGTCCTATGCCCACGTCTTCGACCGCCTCTCCATTGTCCGTGGCGTGGGGGGGGAACCTGTCCGCCTGGTCGGCGCCATGGCGGACGTCACCGATCGGAAGCGCGTTGAGGCGCAACTGGTGTACCTGGCGACCCATGATCCGCTCACCGACCTCCTCAACCGCCGTCAGTTCCAGACGGAACTGATGCACCACCTGGCGCAGGTTAGTCGCTACGGGACCCCGGGAGCGCTGGTGTTCCTGGATCTGGACCAGTTCAAGGATATCAACGATCGCCTGGGGCACGCGGCCGGGGATGAACTCCTGGTCGGCTTGGCCGGCGTCCTGCGAGAACGGCTCAGGAAGACGGATCTCGTCGCCCGTCTGGGCGGCGATGAATTCGCCGTCCTTCTCCCGCACACAGATCGGCATCAGGCGCGCACGGTGGCCGAGCACCTCCTGGAGGCCGTGCGGCGCCATGCCGTCGTGGTCGGCGGGCAATCGACCGGTCTCACGGCGAGTATCGGCATCGTCCTGATCCCCGAGCATGGTTCCACCGTGGAAGCCTTGATGGCGCAGACCGACCTGGCCCTGTACCAGGCGAAAGAGAGCGGCCGGAACTGTCTGTCGGTGTACTCGCCGGACCGGGACTGGAAGGCGAAGGTGGAGGCCCGGCTCGGCTGGCAACAACGAATCCGCGATGCCGTCGAAAGGGACCTCTTCATCCTGGACGCCCAACCCGTGCTGCACCTGGAAAGCAACCGGGTCTCCCAGTACGAGCTGCTGCTGCGCTTGGTGGATGAGGACGGGAGGATCATTCCCCCGGGCGCCTTCCTCGACGTCGCCGAACAGTCTGGCCTGATCCATGATGTGGACCGCTGGGTGGTGCGGCGGGCCATCCAGATCCTCAGCCAGCAAAAGCGAGGCGGGCGGGAGATCCTGCTCGAGGTCAACCTCTCTGCCAAGACGTTTGCCGATGGCCAACTGCTGCCGATGATCGACGAAGAATTGAGCCGAGCCGCCATTTCTCCGAGAAGCTTGATGCTGGAGGTGACCGAAACCGCCGCCATCGCCGACATCCATCAGACCCAGCGGTTCGTCCGGGCCTTGAAGGACCTGGGCTGCCTATTTGCGCTGGACGATTTCGGCGTGGGGTTCTCATCCTTCTACCACCTGAAATCCCTGCCGGTGGACTATCTGAAGATCGACGGCAGCTTCGTCCGCAACTTGATGCACGATCGGTTAAACCAGCATCTGGTGAAGGCCATGGTGGATGTGGCGCGTGTGCTGGGGAAGGAGACCATCGCCGAGTGGGTGGGGACCGCCGAGACGGTAGACCTGCTCCGAGAGTACGGGGTCGGGTACGCCCAAGGCTATTTCATCGGTCACCCCGGGGGGCTCAGTTAGAGCCCCCGATCGAGTCGGGCTGACCCCGGAAGCGCTGCCGGGATTACCCGGGGTGCGCGAGGCCACGGTCCGTCGGGTGCGCCGGCAGGCGGAGGAGGGGCTGCGACGCCATGCGCAGCGCCTGAAGATTCTCCACGGAATCGACCGGGCCATCCTGGCGGCCCAGTCGTCGGAGGCGATCGCCCCCGACCTGACCCCCCTTCGGGCCGAGTCGGACGGGCAGGACCATGGCGCCACCTTCGCGGTCGTCTAGCCCTGCACCGGGCCTGCGAGGCCGGGGGAGTGAAGGGCCTATCTGAGGCCCCCAGCCTCCGTATGGACCGCGAAATTAGCACAGCGGCACCTAGAGAGGGAGCGCTGTCTCGGGATCATACACCGCGGCTCGGTCGTCGCGCGGGCCTCAGGGTCCACGGCGGCTGAACGTCGGTCCCCGTGGAATCAAAAGGGCCTGCCAATACAGGCAAAGCTCTGCCGCGGCACACCGGATCCCTCCCCCCCTTCCTTCACCCCGGGGCCGTGGCACCAAGGGTGCACAAACTTGAGTATCCCTGATCAGGGTGGATTAAATCTGAGCAGTTCTCGGGCGGCAGGGATCGGCACTGCCCTGAATATCACCAAGGAGACCAACCACCGTGACCACCACCAACACCTCTCCCGTGCATCCGACCCCGTCCGTGCTGATGACGCTCGAAGAAGTGGCCGGGTACCTCCGTCTCCACACCTCGACCATCTACCGTCTGGCCAGGGCGGGGGTCATCCCAGGCGTCAAGATCGGCGGCCAGTGGCGATTCAATCAGGAGCGGGTGGATAAGTGGCTGGCGCAGCAGGAAGTAGCCTCGGCACAGAGAAAGCGATAGACCAAGGTTCGTTTGTCCACACCCCTGCGTGTCCTGATGCTTGAAGACAACGCCTGCGATGCGGAGTTGATGCTCCGCGAACTGCGTCAGGCCGGATTCGACCCGGACTGGCGACGGGTGGAGACCGAGACAGACTACCTCACCCATCTGGATGCCGGCCTGGATGTCATTCTGGCCGACTATTCCCTGCCGCAGTCCGACGCGCTGCGGGCCCGACTGGATCATCGGGCCTGTCTGGTGGAGTCCTTCCCCCCCGATCATGGAATCCTGCTCGTGGGTGTGAAGGTCCGCGGGCCACAGCACATGCGGAGGATGGATCCATGATTCGTCTCTCGTTCTCAGGGCTGCGCGCCCGCCTGGTGTTGCTCGTCCTCCTAGCCCTGGCTCCGGCGTTTGGGCTGATCCACTACACCGGCCTGGAAGAACGGAGGCAGCAAGCCGTTGAGCTGCAGGAAAATGCTGTGCGGCTGGTCCGGCTCACCTCCACGAGGCATGCGCAGCTGATCGAAGAGGCGCGCCACCTCCTCATCGTGCTGGCCCAACTGCCTCAGGTGCGCCGCGGTGATGCTGCCACCTGCAATGCGCTTTTCGCCGACCTCCTGAAACAATACCCTTCTATACCGGCTTCGCGGCTGCCAGTGCGAATGGGGACGTCTTCTGCAGCGCTCCTCCCCTCAGCCAGCCGGTCAGCTTTGCCGACCGCCCCTGGTATCAGCGGTTGCTTCAGACACGCGAGCCGGTCGTCGGCGAATATCAGGTTGGTCGGATCGGTCGCAAGCCCGTGGTCATTGTGAAGATCTGCTATTCGGCGGGGAAGGGCCTGTTGGAACAATCGTGAGTCGGCTGCGAGGCAAGGCCCGATGTCGTCTTGATGGATGTCGCCATGCCCCATGCCAGCACAGCGGACCTCCTCTCCACGATCCGGCAGGTTTTGCGAGAGGGCTGTAGTATAAAGGAGTGACCCGATGGATGATGGCCTTCAGCGGCCCGCACTCGAGTTGGTCGTCTTCGACCTCGACGGACAGCGCTATGCCCTCCCGGTCACCACGGCGGAGCGGGTCCTGCCGATGGTCGCGGTCTCGCCCCTGCCACGGGCCCCGGCCATCGCCCTTGGCGTCATCAACCTCCACGGCCAGATCCTTCCAGTCCTGGATATCCGGCGCCGGTTCGGTCTTCCGCCCCGCGAGTACGGCCTGGCAAATCACCTCCTCGTGGCCCGGACGAGCCGACGAACCCTGGCCGTGCCGGTCGATGAGGTGCTCGGGGTGAAAGGGGTGGCGGCCGAAACCGCTACCGCGCCGGACTCCGTCCTTCCCGGAATCGGTCACGTGTCGGGGATCGTGGCGCTCGCCGACGGCGTGCTCTTCATCCATGATCTTGAGGCCTTCCTCTCCCTGGACGAGGAGCATCGGCTCTCAGAAGCCATCGAGGGGACAGTCGGATGAAGCTGTCGGAGGGTTTGTGCCATGAGGCTCGCCTCCTGATTGCCGCTCGCCTGGGTCTGGACTTCCGGGAACAACGACAGGCCGACCTGGAGCGGGGGCTCATCCGCGCCTGCCGAGCTTCCTCGGTCCCGGGGCCGGAGGCCTATCTCGCCTGGCTGGCGGCCCTGCCGGATGAGAGCCTGGAGTGGAGGCGGCTGGCCAGTCATCTGACCGTGGGCGAGACCTACTTTTTCCGAGACCGCGCCCTCTTCGAGGCGCTGGAACACCAGGTCCTCCCCTCCCTCATTGCGACCCGCCGGGCGGAAGGCACGCTGCGGCTGCGCCTCTGGAGCGCGGGGTGCGCGACAGGAGAAGAGCCATATTCCCTCGCCATCCTGCTGGATCGCCTGCTCCCCGACGGGCCGGACTGGGCCCTGCCGATCCTGGCCACCGACATCAACGCGGAGGCCCTGGAGAAGGCGCGGCGGGGGTGCTACCGGGAATGGTCCTTCCGGGAGACTCCCCAGGGGGTCCGGGATCGCTCCTTCCACCGCCGTGGAGGGGAGACCTTCGAGCTGGACGCGCGGATCCGGCGGATGGTCACCGTCGCCCCGCTCAACCTGGCCGAGGACGGCTATCCGTCCGTTGTGACCAACACGAGCGCGATGGACCTGATCCTCTGCCGGAACGTCCTCATGTACTTTACCCGTGAGGCTCAGCGGGAGACCGTGGTGCGGCTCCGGAGAGCGCTGGTGACCGGGGGATGGCTCGTGGTGAGCCCGTCTGAGGCCTCGGCTGAGCTTTTCAGCCCTTTGGTTCCAGTCAACTTTCCCGGGGCCATCCTCTACCGGAAGGAGCCCGCTTCTGTCGTTCCTTTGCTGACGGCGTGGCAGAGCGAGACCCGCGTACCCGATTTCCCGGCTCGCGTGCCCTTCGTCGTCACGTCGGGTGGCCTCGATACACCACCGTCGCCGCTCACGGTACCCTCGGAGGAGCGGGCCGAATCGAAGGAGGAGGCCGAAGGTCCTCCTGCCCCGGCGGGCGATCTCGAGCGCGCCCGGGCCGTGGCTGACCAGGGGAAACTAGATGAGGCTCGCGAACTGTGCGAGGCTGCGCTGGCGCGCGATCGGCTCGACCCTGAGGCCCACCTCCTCCTCGCCGCAATCTGTCAGGAGCGGGGGGAGATCCGACCGGCGATCGAGGCCCTCCGCCGGGCCATCTACCTGGCTCCGGAGTCCGCCCCGGCCCACTTCCTCCTGGGGAGTCTCCTCCTCCGGCAGGGGCAGGAGAAGCGAGGGCGGCGATCCATGGAGACCGTGGTGAGCCTCCTGAGCCCGGTCCCGCGCGATGAGACGGTGGCCGGGAGCGACGGCCTGACCGCGGGCCGGCT
>Ga0214473_10005943_pt1 | contig 14606 bp, 12 predicted proteins | sample RVTome_7_FD_203509 | JGI IMG/M metagenome (GOLD analysis project Ga0214473, IMG submission 203509) | Soil microbial communities from uranium-contaminated site in the Upper Colorado River Basin, Wyoming, United States - RVT98D197 | ecosystem: Environmental > Terrestrial > Soil > Contaminated >... | reverse complement strand
CGGCAGGTTGTCGCGGGCCCGATCGATGAACTCGCGATCCTCAGGCGCAATCGACGGCTGAACCGGGCCGGACACGAGCTTGGCGAGTTCGACGATATCGTCGAAGCGCGAGAGATTTTCGCGCAGCGCCAGCCACAGCGGCTCGTTCGCCAGCCCCAGCGGCTCGAGGCGAGGCCGGGCCACCGCATAGGGCATGGCGTGGAGGATGCGGGCATTGAGACTTTCGAGCTCGGCCGGGTCGTAGCGGGCGGGCCCATGAGAAATCATCGACAGGTCGAGTCTGCCGGCGATCGAAGCCAGATCTGGATAGGGTTCGATCGGCAGGCTCGTGCCGGTGAGCACGGCCATGATCGCCACGGCCAAGGCCTCGTAGCCTTCGGCCCGCAGCTCGGACAGCGAGAGCGAACCAAGACGCTTGGAAAGCCCCTCCCCCTCGGCGCCGGTCAGCAGGTTGTGGTGGGCAAAGAACGGCACGGCGCCGCCCAGCGCCTCGAAGATCTCGATCTGTGTGCCGGTGTTGGAGACGTGATCCTCGCCGCGGATCACGTGGGTGATGCCCAGGTCGATGTCGTCGACGACCGAGGGCAGCGTATAGAGATAGCTGCCATCCTCACGCACCAGCACCGGATCGGACATCGAGGCGGTATTGACGGTCTGCTCGCCCTTGATCAGATCGGCGAACTGCACCGGCTTGCCGTCGAGCTTGAAGCGCCAGTGCGGCTTGCGGCCCTCGGCGTGGTACTGCCGCTTCTGGTCCTCGGTCAGGTTCAGTGCCGCGCGGTCGTATATCGGCGGCCTGCCCTGGGCACGAGCCCGCATGCGCCTGCGGTCGAGTTCGTCCTCGGTTTCGTAGCAGGGGTAGAGGCGTCCGGCCTCGATCAGCCGGTCACGGGCGGCGTCGTAAAGCGCGGTGCGGTCGGACTGGCGGACTTTGAGCGTCGGGACGATGCCGAACCAGGCAAGATCCTCCTCGATGCCGCGGGCGAACTCTTCGGTCGAGCGGAGGGTGTCGGTGTCGTCGAGGCGCAGCACATAGGTGCCCGACCGCGCCAGCGCGAAGAGCCAATTGAGCAGCGCGGGGCGGGCATTGCCCAGGTGCAGGCGCCCGGTCGGGGATGGCGCATAGCGGACGGTGGTCATTGCACGCCCTGCCGCCGCAGTGCCGGCGCCGGCTCCGCCGTGGGATGCGAGCCGCTCTCATCGCGGTAGCCATTGGTGACCGGGTATTTGCGCCCCAGCCCCAGCGCCTTCTTGGTCATCTTGACGCCAGGAGCGGCCTGACGGCGCTTGAACTCGGCCAGATAGAGCAGCTTCTCGACGCGCTTGACGGTCGCCAGGTCGAAGCCCTGCTCCACCACTTCGCGGACCGACAGCTCTTCCTCCACCAGTCCCTCGAGGATGGCGTCGAGCACCGGATAGGGTGGCAGGCTGTCCTGGTCCTTCTGGTTGGGGCGCAACTCGGCGCTCGGCGCCTTGTCGATGATCGCCTGCGGGATCACCTCTCCGGCGGGGCCGAAACAATCGCCCGGAACGTGGGCGTTGCGCCAGGCGGCCAGGCGATAGACCTGCATCTTCAAGAGGTCCTTGAGCGGGTTGAAGCCGCCATTCATGTCGCCATAGATGGTGGCGTAGCCCACCGACATCTCGGACTTGTTGCCAGTGGTGATGAGCAGCGAACCGAACTTGTTGGAGACCGCCATCAGCACGACGCCGCGCATACGCGACTGCAGGTTCTCCTCGGTGATATCGGGCAGCCGATCGGCGAAGAGCGCAGCCAGTTCGGCGTTCACCGCGTCCACCGGGGATCCAATCGAAACGACGTCATAGCGCACGCCCAGCCGGGTGGCGCAGTCCTTGGCGTCCGCGATGCTGGCCTCCGAGGTATAGCGGTAGGGCAACATCAGGCAGTGGACGTTATCCGCGCCCAGCGCATCGACCGCCATCGCGGCGACCACCGCGCTGTCGATGCCGCCGGAGAGCCCCAATACGACGTGCTGGAAACCATTCTTGTGAACGTAGTCGCGCAGCCCCAGCACGCAGGCGCGCCACGGCGTCTCATCGACGGAGGGGAGGTCGCGCACGGCCCCATCGACGCAGCGCCAGCCATTGGAGGTGTGTTCCCAGTCCGAGACAATGAAATCGCTCTCGAAGCTCTTGCCCTGAAGCACCAGCCTGTCGCCGGGTTCGATGGCGAACGAGGCACCGTCGTAGACAAGCTCGTCCTGCCCACCGACCTGGTTGAGGTAGAGCATGGGCACATTGTCTTCCCGAACCCTGGCCTTCACCAGGCGCTTGCGGGTGTCCTGCTTGTTGCGCCAATAGGGCGAGCCATTGGGGCAGAGCAGGATGCGTGCCCCTTGATCGACCAGATGCGCGCAGACCTCGGGGTGCCAGATATCCTCGCAGATCGGCACGCCGATCGAGACGCCCTTGATGGTCATCGGCTCGGCCAGCGGCCCGGACGCGAAGTAGCGCTTCTCGAAGAAGACGTCGTCATTGGGCAGCTCGCGCTTGAAGCGCGCGGTAACGATTTCGCCATCCTCGGCCAAGAGCACGGCGTTGTAGAGGTTTTGTCCATCGCGCCAGACCGTCGGCAGCAGGAGACTGACGCGGGTGCCGCGGGTCGACTCCGCGAGGGCGCGTGCCGCCTCGATCGCGTCGGCGATGAATTGCGGTTTCAGCAGCAGGTCCTCGGGGAAATAGCCGGTGAGAAATAGCTCCGAAAGCAAGAGGATGTCCGCTTTCGCCGCCGCAGCATCGGCCAGCGCCTTGCGCGCCAGTTCCAGATTGGCGGCGAGCGCGCCCACCTTGGGGTTGAGCTGCGCCAAAGCGATGCGAAGTCGGTCGGTCATTTGAAGTCCCGCAAATGCGCGGCAAGACTTATCCGCTCACCCCGGCAAGGGCAAGCGGACAGGCGGCGCGAAAAGACCGGCTAGAAGCTGTAGGTCAGCTCGGCAAGTAGCCCGTAGCGGAACAGCGAGAACGGGTTGGCAATCGAGATGAAACCCTGATTGACGAAGACGGGAGCCGTGTCATAGGTGCCATCGAGGTCGGCGTCTGAGGGATCACCGATCTGGGCCGCCGTGTAGGTCGCGTCAACGGTCCCCTGCAAGTACCAGGCCCGCCCACCAAGCCGGAAGGTGATATTCTCCGTGGGGTGCATACCAACCCACGCCTCGGCCATCGCACCATAGCCCCACCCATCTATCGCGGTCGTCGACGACCGTATCGATGCGATGTTGCCGTTCGCGACGGATGCGTAGGGCAATTGCGCAGGCCCTGCATACTCGGCCGTGCTGAAGGTGGGGTCGTCGACCCCGACGACGCCGCTTACCTTCGAATACGGAACGGCGGCAAGTTCGGCCGTGATGTCAAAGAAGCCGCCAAGGTTGGCCTTCCCCTGCACTCCCAGACGCAGCATATGGATGTCCACGTGGTTTGGCGCGCTATCCCCTGGGACGAAAGTCTGCCCCGTTGCCGGATCGTAGGTGATGTCGGCTGCCGAGGTCGCGGTGGTGAAGCTGTTTCGACCGGTGTTGGGGGAATTGTTCCAGTACTGGTAGCCAACCAGAGCGCCCACGCCCGAACCGTTGTTGTCGCCGAAGGCATTCCAGCCCAAATCCGCGCCGATATAGCCAATCTGGCCATCGCTGGTGGTCCCAGACACCAGCGGACCGGAATAGTCGCCGGAGATCGCGACCGAATACCCCGCTAGCGCCTTGGCATAAGTATTGGTCGAGTGATCCTCGATCCTCAGATGCATTTCACCAATGTGGCTCTGATCGTTGGCCGTCGTGGTCCCGCCGCTCGTACTGAAGCTCTGTGCACCCCACGAATACCAGTAGCGGAGGCCGAACTCGAACGCCACGGTATCGGTCTGATCACCCAGTTCGGTCCAGTCCTTGGGATCGCCGGAGTAGAATGCGCCGCGCAGATCTGGTTCATCCATCGCCCAGTCGGCTGCAGCCGCACAAGTGGGAAAGATCACAGCCGCCATCACAGCGGCAATACTTGGAACCAGTCGAGACATGGTACGCTCCGGCACTGACAGCAGACCCGGATTTGTTTATGCCCCGTTAGGGTTAATGTTCCGCTAAGCGGGCCTCAGACGGCAATCACCCGAGCAGAGCGAGCAGGCCGTTGCGCCCGGATTTCCTCGGCCACGAGAAAGGCCAGCTCCAGCGCCTGGCTGGCATTGAGCCTGGGGTCGCAATAAGTGTGATAGCGATCCTGGAGGCTCGCTTCGGTCACCGCCGATACCCCGCCGCCGACGCACTCGGTGACATCATCGCCGGTCATCTCGATATGGATGCCGCCCGCATATGTCCCCATCTCGCGATGGATGTGAAAGAAGCTCTGCACCTCTGCCAGCACCCGGTCGAAAGGCCTCGTCTTGTAGCCGGTCGACGCCTTGATGGTGTTGCCGTGCATTGGGTCGGAGCACCAGACGACGGTGCGCCCTGCCCGCTTTACCGTCTCGATGAGGCGGGGAAGATGCTCGGCGATCTTGTCGGTGCCGAAGCGGCCGATCAGCGTGATGCGGCCAGCTTCGTCCTGCGGGTTAAGCCGGTCGAGGAGCCTCAGCAGGTCGTCGCCAGTCAGGGTCGGGCCGCACTTGATGCCGATCGGATTGCGGATTCCCGAGAAGTATTCGACGTGGGCCGCCTCCGGCTGACGGGTACGATCGCCGATCCAGAGCATGTGGCCCGAGGTCGCGTACCAATCGTTGGTGATGGAGTCACGGCGGGTGAGTGCCTCCTCGTAGCCCAGGAGCAGCGCCTCATGGCTGGTGTAGAACCGCGTTTCTCGCAGCGCCGGGGTATTGTCGGGCGTGAGGCCGAGGGCGCCCATGAACTCGATGGCGTCGTCGATCTTGTGAGCAAGTGCCTCGAACCGAGGATACGCGGTGGTGTCCTTCATGAAGCCCATGGTCCACTCATGAACGCGGGCAAGATTGGCGTAGCCGCCGCTGGCGAAGGCGCGCAGCAGGTTCAGCGTCGCCGCCGACTGGCGGTAGGCAAGCAACAGCCGTTCCGGATCGGGGATGCGCGCCTCGGACGTAAAATCGATGTCGTTGATGATGTCGCCGCGATAGCTGGGCAGCGTCACGCCGTCGACGGTCTCGGTGTCGGAAGAGCGCGGCTTGGCGAATTGCCCGGCGATGCGGCCGACCTTGACCACGGGCTTGCTGGCGCCATGTGTCAGGATGATCGCCATCTGCAGGAAAACGCGGAAGAAATCGCGGATGTGGTCGGCGCCGTGTTCGGCAAAGCTCTCGGCGCAATCGCCGCCCTGGAGAAGGAAGGCTTCACCCCGTGCGACATCGGCCAGCTGGTGCTTGAGTTCGCGCGCTTCGCCGGCAAAGACCAGGGGCGGGAACTTGGCAAGCTGGACCTCGACGGCGGCGAGCCTGGCAATGTCCGGGTACTGGGGCACCTGCGAAATTGGTTTGTCTCTCCAACTCTGCGGGGTCCAGGTGCTCATGACTCTTGCTCGTACTCAATTCTTTCGGGTGGCGCGGTCTACCAAGGCACTGCGGCCATGCCAAGCAGCAATTGGGACTACGGCCTGCATCCATATAGCGAGCTTAGGCCCGTTTGACGGCGGAAATGGGAGTCTCCTATGCCTTCGTGCCCCCCCGATAGCGATAGGTCGGGTGCTTGAAGGTCACCAGTTCCTCGGCCGCCGTGGGGTGCATGGCCATGGCCCTGTCGAAATCGGCCTTGGTGGCGCCCATGCCCATCGGGATGGCAGCGAGTTGGACCATCTCGGCCGCACCCGGGCCCAAAACGTGACAGCCGAGCACCTTGCCGCCACCGGCGAGGGTGATCAGCTTGAGCATCATGCGATCGGATTTGTTCGAGAGCGTATTGATCATCGGCCGGAAGCGCGTGACGTAGACGTCGATATCGCCGTGGGTGGCGGCTTCGGCTTCGGTCAGGCCGATGGCAGCGAGTTCGGGCTCGGCGAATACCGCCGTGCCGATCAGCGAGTGGTCAACCGCGGTGGGATTGTCGTTGAACACTGTTTCGGCGAACGCCGCGCCTTCACGGATGGCAACCGGCGTCAACTGCGAGCGGCCGGTAACGTCGCCGACAGCGTAGATGGAAGGGTTGGACGTGCGCGAAAACTCGTCGACCGCAACGAAACCGTCCGGCGTGAGTTCGACACCCGCGGTTTCCAGACCAAACCCGCTGACATTGGCGCGTCGGCCGGTGGCGAACATCACCGCCCCGTACGGGGCTTCCACCTCGTCACTGAAGCTGACGACGATGTCGTCGCCGGATTTGCGTAGACCCCTGACATTGGTCTCGTAGATCAGGCGGACGCCCCGCGCCTCGAGGCCGGCGCTGAGGCCCTGCCGCAAATCTTCGTCAAACCCCCGCAGGACGCAGTCACCGCGGTAGACGATGGTGGTATCGACCCCCAGCCCCGAGAAAATGCTTGCGAACTCAACGCCGATATAGCCGCCGCCTTCGATCAGGATGGAATGGGGCAAGCGCTCGAGATGGAAGGCTTCGTTGGAGGTGATGCCCAGTTCCTTACCGGGCAGATCCGGAATATGCGGCTGGCCGCCGGTTGCGAGAAGGATGGTCCTGGCTTGCAGAACCCTGCCCGATTTGACCAGTTCCACAGTGTCGCTGCCGGTGAGGATGGCACGATCGCGGATCACTTCGACGCCGGGCTTTTCCAGCGCTGCCACATAGGCGGCCTCGAGCCGGGCGATTTCCTTGTCCTTATTGGCCACCAGCGTCGGCCAATCGAATTTGGCATCAACCGTCCAGCCGAAGCTGCCGGCGATCCCGAACATGTCCGAGAAGCGACTTGCGTAGACAAAGAGTTTCTTGGGTACGCAACCGCGGATGACGCAGGTGCCGCCGACCCGGTATTCCTCAACGATGGCAACCCTTACACCATAGTTGGCCGCCATGCGTGCGGCGCGAACACCGCCCGAGCCGGCCCCGATCACGACCAGATCAAATGCTTCCGCCAATACCGCCTCCTGACGCTGTGGCCAGCCTCTAGCACAGAAAAAAAGACCCCGCACAGGGCGGGGTCCTCATTGTTGCGGCAGGGGTAGGATCAGACGTCGAAGCCGCCGGCCTTGAGTTCGGCCCGAACCTTGGCAAAGAACTCGGACTGGAGATTGGTCTCGAAGACCTGCATGACCGTCTGCAGGCTCTGGTTGAGCGTCGCATTGGCAGTCGCAAGCTTGGCACCGACCGGCGTCTCGTAGAAGGCTACGATCGCCTGCAGTTCTTCGATAGTGAAATTGAGCGCGTAGACGCGGGCAAACTGATCCAGTAGATCGCCCTTCTTGCCTTTGTAAGCCTCGAGCGTCTTGGTGATGGCATCGTCGACAGGCTGGCTGATCTCGGGGTTCTGCTTGATGATCGTGCGCATGGTGTTGACGGCGGTCTTGACCAGCGCAACCTCATAGATACCAGACTTGTCGGTCAGCTCGATGTACTTGCGTGCCATCGCCAGATGCTCGGGCGCCACTTCCTGGGCATTAGCCGGCAGCGCGGCGAAGGCCATCGCCAGCGACAGGAAGGCGACAATCAGCAGCGACGCGCGCTTATTGAGAAAAGTCATTGTGTTGTTGCTCACGGTTCGAATTTCCACCCAATTGATGCCCTGTAACAGATGGGCCGTCACCTGTCATAGATGCGAATACCCTCCGGGCCGGCCACAAACGCCCGATCGCACAGATCCAGGAAAAGACCGTGCTGCACCACACCCGGTATGTCCAACAGTGCCGCCGACAGCGCTTTTGGCGCTGAAATGCGGCCAAATAAAGCATCGACGATGTAGTGGCCACCGTCGGTCTTGAACGGCTCCTGCACCGCGGACAGCCGCAGACGCAACCCGCCTTCGGCGCCAGCTTCGGCCAGCACCGCCTCGAGCGCACGTAGCGTAGCGCCCAGGCCAAAGATGTTGACCTCTATGGGCAGAGGGAAACTGCCCATAACGTCCACGAGTTTTGATCGGTCAGCGATGACGATCATGCGGTCGGAGGCGGCGGCCACGATCTTTTCGCGCAACAGCGCCCCGCCGCCGCCCTTGATGAGCGCCAGGTCCGGCCCGATCTCGTCGGCACCGTCTATGGTCAAATCCAGATGCGGCGTCTTGTCGAGGTCGGTCAGCGGAATCCGGAGCGAGCGGGCCTGCGCCGCGGTCGCTTCGGAGGTGGGAACGCAGAGAACCTCGAAGCCTGCAGCGACCTTTTCGCCCAGCAGGTTGACGAAGTGCCGCGCTGTCGATCCGGTGCCGAGGCCGAGCCGCATGCCGGCCCCGACTTCCTCGAGCGCCATCGCGGCTGCTGCCCGCTTCTGATTCTCGCTCAAAAATCCCCTCCAAAGGCCGTTTCCGTGCCCTGCTAAGAGGCCGTCAACAGGCTGTCAACCGCCCCATTCACGCATTGGTGAACGGCGAAAGTAGCATACCGGCAACACAATGTGGCATAGCTGTCCGTAGTGTGACGGAATCGTGGCGAGGGCTCTTTCCCCCCTGATTCAAACCAGTTAAGCAATCGCGATTACTTGGCCCTGCGACGTATTGTCCGGGGCGTTCTGTCAGAGGCGCAGTTTGGCACATGAATAACCTAAAGACCGCATTCGCCGTCGCGTTGGCGGCGCTTCTTTCGCTCTCGACCATTGCGCCCGTCAGTGCGGCGCGCGTGTTCAATACCGATACCAACGTCTGGGAAGAGGCGTCGGTGGTCGTCACGAGAAACAAGCGTGGCAGCTCGATCAAGCGCGAAGTCGTCTCCTACGAGACAACCCTGAAGCCCGGCACGATCATCGTAGAGACCAGCGAGCGGCGGCTCTATTTCGTACTGCCGGAAGGCAAGGCGATGAAATACGGGATCGGCGTAGGCCGAGATGGCTTCCGCTGGTCGGGTCAGCACCGCATCACACGCACGGCCGAGTGGCCGGGCTGGACGCCGCCTGCGCAGATGCGCAAGCGCGTTCCGGATCTACCGGCCTACATGCCCGGTGGCCCCAACAATCCGCTCGGCGCCCGCGCGCTCTATATCGGCTCTACCCTCTATCGCATTCACGGCACATCCGAGCCGTGGACCATCGGCCAGGCGGTTTCCTCGGGCTGTATCCGGCTCACCAATGAGGACGTGACCGACCTCTATGAGCGGGTCAAAGTCGGCGCACTGGTCGTCGTACGGCAGTAGACGCCACACACTAGTTTGATCGAGGCCGGCCCCAGGGTCGGCCTTTTTCTTTGTTCGAGACTTTGCGAAGACCGCTGCGGACGCTATGAATAGGCCATGGCGATCACTCTTTTCGAGCAATCCGGTATTGCGCCGAGCGGCGTGCAGAAGCCGCTGATCGACCGCTATGGCCGGCAGATCACCTACCTACGCGTCTCCGTCACCGACCGTTGCGACTTTCGCTGCACCTATTGCATGGCCGAGGACATGCAATTCCTGCCCAAGCGCGACATCCTCAGCTTCGAGGAAATCGACCACATCGTCTCGGCCTTCGTCGCCCGCGGGGTCAAAAAGGTCCGGCTGACCGGCGGCGAGCCGCTGGTGCGGCGCGACATCATGGCGCTGGTCGAACAGCTTGGCAGCCATCTGGGCGCGGGGCTGGAGGAGTTGACCCTCACCACCAACGGAAGCCAGCTGCGGCGGCATGCGAAGGGGTTGGCTGCGGCGGGTGTGAAGCGGCTCAATGTCTCACTCGATACGCTGGACGAGGAGCGCTTTGCGGCGATTACCAGGCGCGGCCGTATGGCCGACGTGCTCGACGGCATTGACGCGGCCGAGGCGGCCGGGCTCAGGATCAAGATCAACATGGTCGCCATGCGCGGCTTCAACGACGACGAGATCGTCCCGATGATCGAATGGGCGCATGGCCGCGGTTTCGGCTTGACGCTGATCGAGGGCATGCCGCTGGGCGAAGTCGGGATCGACCGGGTGGAGAGCTACCTGCCGCTCAAGCAATTGCGCCAAGATCTCGGCCGCCGCTTCACGTTGGAGCCTGCCGATCATCGCACCGGCGGCCCGGCGCGCTACGATTGGGTCAAGGAAACCAATGGCCTGCTCGGCTTCATTACGCCGATGAGCCACAACTTTTGCGAAAGCTGCAACCGGGTGCGGCTCACCGCAACGGGGCAGCTCTATATGTGCCTAGGGCAGGAAGACATGGTGGATCTGCGCCTGGCGATCCGGGATGGTGGACCGGATGCGCTCGACGCAGCGCTCGACCGCGCTATGATGCTCAAGCCCAAGGGCCACGATTTCGTGCTCGACCGCACGAATGCCGGACCGGCGCTCGAACGGCACATGTCGGTGACCGGGGGCTAGCCGGCGCCTGCTGCGGGCTACTTGTCCTCGTCGCTGACGATAGCGAATTCGAGCGGCAGGGCTGTCGTGTATTTGATCTGGCCCATGGCGAATGACGAACTCACGTCACTCAGCGCGATCTTGGAGATCAGCTTCTTGTAAAAGGCGTCATAGGCCTGAATGTTGGGCACCACGACACGCAGCAGATAGTCCACTTCGCCGCTCATCCGATAGAATTCCACCACTTCGGTGAAATCCTCGACAACTGCCGAAAACTTGCGCATCCACGCATCATTGTGCTCGTTGGTGCGCACCGAGACGAACACCGTAACGCCCGCATTGACCTTGTTTGGGTCGAGCACCGCAACACGGCCTTTGATCACGCCGTCTTCTTCCATCTTTTGGATGCGCCGCCAGCAGGGCGTGGTCGAGAGCCCAACCTTGCGCCCGATTTCGGCGACGGGCGTGGTCGCGTCTTTCTGCAAGAGCGCGAGAATCTTGCGGTCGATTTTGTCCAAAGCGGTGAATGCCCCCTGAAATCAGATTGCGGAAATGCGTATCAATTTGCATGTTTTGCGCAAAGTGCCCGCCGCAACGGTCAATTCAACGCAATATCGTTGCGCCTGTCAACTCTCTAAACCAATTCCAGAGCTGCTCGAAGAGGCCCACTTCGGGGGCTTCAAATGGCCCCTCGTCGCGCCATCGGCGTGGATCGACGAAGCGGCCGCGCCAGATCCCCAATTTGGCGGAACGAGCAGCGTTCTCCTCGCGCTCGTAGTCGCCCCGGGCGATAGCCAGTCCTTCGGCTGCCAACACCGCTGCAACGTCGCGATCGGCCGCGGTACAGGAGGCAAGAGTGCGGCCGTAGCGGTCGGTGCCACCAGGTTGGCAGCTCGTTTCGGTGTTGCCGATCAGTTCAGCCAGCCGCTGGTGAGCGGTGCGGCCACAGGGCCATTCCGTGCCATCCTCTGCCCAGCAGATTTGACTCAGTTCCGGCGCGTCGATGCCAAGCAGCCTTATGCGGTCTCCACGCAGCCGAAGGCTGTCGCCGTCCGCAGCCTGTGCCGCGCCACTGAACCTGGGCGGCAGCGGATCGAGACGTGCTGCGAGAAACGCCGCGCCGCCAAAGAGCAGGAGCACTGCCAGAAATCCCGGGACGGCGCGAAATCGGGCTCCAGGGCGGGGCGGGCGCGAGCGGCCTGCAGCCCATCGCGGCATGGGACGCGAGTGCACGTGGCGGAGCCTTGGATCACTGGCTTTCTTGGGGGTCATGGGCCGCACCGGTTCACTCTCCCTTAACCACGATCCGGATAGGGTTTGGCCACTAGCGTAGCGAATGCGTTCCATCTTCGCATCCTGAGTAACACGAGTACTGCGTAATGCCGTTCACACCGGCTGCAAACGATGGCGACGTGCGCGCTCAGATGGGGCGTGAGCCCCGACGCAACTCGCAAAAGACGGTGTTCGATGCCCGCCAGCGGCTAACTTCGACCTCTGGCACGCGCGCTTCCTTCGACTTCGAGCTGCTGGACGAATACGCCAGTTCGCGGATCTCGGGCGCTCTGGCGGTCCCGGCGATCCTGCTGATCCTGGAGTTGTTCGCGAGCCTCTGGGTGCCGGTCCTCGCCGCAGCGGCCTGGGTCGCTCTGGTAATCGCTGCAAATACGGCAGTGGTCCTGCTGTGCCGGCAGTTCAAGCTATCCGATCCGCATAAGTTCAACGCCGAACGATGGACAAGGCGCTTTGTCGCGGCCGAGACGGCCTATGGCGTCGCCTGGTCGCTGCTATCGCTGTTCACGCTGACCACGCAGGATGCGCACAACCTCTCGGTTGCCATGTTTGCCATGGTGTTGGTGGGCGTTGCCGCAAACGCGGTTTCGACCCGCACCCTCCCCAGCGCGACACTGATGAGCACGCTGCCGGCGACGCTCACCGTCGGCATCAACCTGATCGTCAGCGGCGGTACGCTCAACTACGCACTCGCCGCGGTGACGCTCGGCGGCGAAATCTTCTTCGTCTACCTCGCCAAGCAGCTGCACGCATCGGACCTCGAAACCGTCAAGCACCAGGCCGAAAAGGACGCATTGATCTACGAACTCGAGGAAGCGCGGCAGATGTCGGACGAGGCTCGGCGGCACGCCGAGCAGGCCAATATCGCCAAATCGCAGTTTCTCGCCACCATGAGCCACGAGCTGCGCACTCCACTCAATGCAATCATCGGGTTTTCCGAAGTCCTGAAGTCCGAACTGCTGGGGCCGCTCAACGTGCCGCAGTACAAGGAATACGCCGGCGACATCCATAGCTCAGGACAGCACCTGCTCAATCTCATCAACGAACTGCTCGATCTTTCGCGCATCGAGGCCGGCAAGTACGAACTCAACGAAGAAGCGGTCTCGGTGATCGATATCGCCGAGGATTGCCGGCGCATGATGGAGATCCGCGCCAAGTCCAAGGGCATCGACCTCGTCGTTTCCTACGGCAACAACCTGCCCAAGATCTGGGGCGACGAGCGCGCCATCCGGCAGGTGGTGCTGAACCTGCTCTCGAATGCCATCAAGTTCACGCCGCAATCGGGCAGGGTGCAGCTGATCGTGACGCGGAGCGGCGATGGTGGGCAGATGGTTTCAGTGCGCGACAACGGACCCGGTATTCCGGAGAACGAAATCGAGACCGTGCTCTCCTCCTTCGGGCAAGGAAGCCTCGCGCAAAAGACCGCCGAACAGGGAGCCGGACTCGGCCTTCCGATCGTGCAGAAGATCATGGAACTGCACCAGGGGCGCTTCGACCTGTTCTCCAAGCTGCGCTTCGGCACCGAGGTGATCGCCACCTTCCCGCGCGCCCGCGTGATGGATGCGCTGGCGCCGGTGGTGGAGAAGAAAGGTCGGCTGCAGATCTATTCGGAAGCCCGATAGCCGGCGCGAATAGTGCCGATCACCATCTCGACGAAGTCCAGCGCCTCGCGGCGCCGCTCGAACGGGTTGCGATAGAGGGGGCCGCGTCCGCCGTGCCGGATGCGCAGGCACTCGCGGATGATGCTGTGCCACCGCTCTTCGAAAACGGCCAGGGCGTACTCCCCCGCTGCGGACTTGGACGCCACCTTGCCGGTCGCCAACGTATAGTGCAGCCGGCTGATGCCGAGCACGCCCCACATCGGGGCCGCGCTTCCGAGCATGGCAAGGCCCGGCAAGCTCAGGAGAGTTGACGCGCGGCCGTGCCAGGGGTCCCAATACTGCTCGACATTTTCGCGCGTCCACGAAGTGAGGCGGGCCGGATCGTGCCAGACCATGGCGCGATCGAGGTCGCCGATCAAGGTGATCGAACCCTGCTCCAGCATGGTCCAGGTGACCGGGTTCCGGTTGCCGCGCGCCAGTTCTAGAAACTGGTTGTCGTGCGAGGTCGGACCATCACCGCAGGCATCGGGCCCGGCGGCAAGCTCGGCCTCGGTGATCCAGATACCGTCGAGCGGTGGCAGAGTCGGATCCGAGGCGTAGGTGCGATGCAGGATGACCAGCGCTTCGACTTCGTCGCCGGTCGCGGGATGGGCGAGGACGGCGACGAAATCAAGGTCGCTCCGGCCGGGACGGAAGTCGCCATCGGCTGCGGACCCAATGAGATGATGGCTCGAAACCAGTCCGGGCACATAGCGCTGCAGCAGGCCGAGGAACCGTCCCGTCGCCAAGGATACGGTCTTGTCGGCCTCATGAGCGATCGCGCCACCTCAGTCCTTCTTGTCGCTGACCCCAGCTCCGGCAAAGGTCGCCATATTGTTATGCAGGTGCAGCGCGGTCTTGGCGAGTACCGCGGCCAGCGCGGCACCACTGCCCTCCCCCAGGCGCATGCCCAGCTGCAGCAGCGCCGTCTGGCCCATGGCCGAGAGCGCCCGCATGTGCCCGTGCTCGGCCGAAACATGGGCGAAGATACAATGATCAATCGCATGCGGATTGACCGCCTGCGCGATGGCTGCCGCCGAGGTGGCAACGAAACCATCGACGATCACCGGGATCTTCTGGTGCCGCGCTGCGATCAGCGCGCCGAGCATGGCCGCGATCTCGCGCCCACCAAGACGGGCGAGGATTGCCAGCGGATCGGTGAGTTCCGGCTTGTGGAAGGCGATTGCCCTGTCGACCGCTTCGGCCTTGCGGGCGAGCCCGGCGTCATCGACACCCGTGCCGCGCCCGACCCAATCGGCACCGCTGCCGCCGTAGAGCGCCGCATAGATCGCGGCCGCTACGGTGGTGTTGCCAATTCCCATCTCGCCAATGCAGAGCATATCCGGTTTGCGGGCGATCGCCTCCATGCC
>Ga0214473_10005942_pt1 | contig 14609 bp, 14 predicted proteins | sample RVTome_7_FD_203509 | JGI IMG/M metagenome (GOLD analysis project Ga0214473, IMG submission 203509) | Soil microbial communities from uranium-contaminated site in the Upper Colorado River Basin, Wyoming, United States - RVT98D197 | ecosystem: Environmental > Terrestrial > Soil > Contaminated >... | reverse complement strand
TGCAGAATGCCACGTCCCGCCACAGGCGGGATGGGCGGGGAGTTTCACTAAGAGGATTAGGCTTTCACCATTTCTCCCACGGCAGGGCCAAGAAAGTCCTTCACCCGTTCCGCGAGTTGCTCCGCCTTAATCAGGTAAAGGCAACAGATCTCCCCTCCTTTGTCCCAACTGATCACGGCCAATTTATCCCCTGGCCCGATCTTTGCCTTTTCTCTCAAGTCTTTGGGGAGGACCATCTGGCCTCGTTCGTCAATGCTGATGATCGATTCCACTTTCCAGTAGTCCGCTCCCTTCAAAATCGGCGAACATAGAGAACCTTTCTGATTTCTTTTCGCCATGTTCGGATACCCCTCCTGGTTTCTGAAATTTTAAAATAATCAGATTATTCAGTTACTGCTGAATATAATGAATCTGGACGATTTTGTCAAGTCCCTTTTCTTAAAGGCAGACGGGAGGATGAGAGATGGCATCAACGCTTTTTCCCAAACGTTGCTAACCTGAAAAGGAACATTTAAAATTAAAAATGGAATTTCCTCGAAACAGGAGCAAGTCATGGCTCAACAGAAATTAAACATGTTCCGGTTATCCGAAGGGGACCTGGATTTCCTGGTAGAAACAGCCTACCCGGGCATGGTAGATAAGGTCAGGCTCAAGCAGGTCCTCCGGGAGGATGAGGAATTCAGAAATTCCTTCATCACCGATGAAAAGATCTTCCGGAGACTAATGGATGATGAGGAGATCTTTTTAAGAATTTCCCCTGTCCTCTTCTTTGAAATCCTTCTCAGAAGGATCGCCCGTGACCTGAAGGAGGTCAGCTTTACCATTGAAAAATCAGGGACCATGAAAATTCCCATCTTCGATACGAAAGAGGTGGCGGAGTTCTTAGCCCGGGCACCCCTTTTAGACTACCTCGCCGATATGCTCTCGTCCTTTACTCGAATTGAGAGTTACACCCTTTCATTTGAGGCCAGAAAGGGAATCCGGGAAAAGATCCGGTTCAACGATTTAGATATCTTCAGCTTGATCAGTCTCTGTGATGTGGTGGAAGAAGAATACCGTCTCGGATTTTACAAAAGGATTGCCGACATCTGTCTCTTCATCCTGGGTATCTTTCCCGATTATGCGGAGAGAGAATATCGCTATCCGTTCTCCGGGCAGGTGAGACCCCAGATGCGAGGGAAGATGAGGATCGGTCCGGAAGACTATGAAAAAGAGGGGCGGAAATTCTATAAACTGGCAGCGGAGCATCGTTCCGCCAGAGAGATGGAGCTATCGGATGTCTTCTGGAATCTTCACGAAAATTTCCAGAAAGCCAAAAAGCCACTCAATTTTATTGCCGAACATTACCTCCTGTATAAGCGAAGTAAATTCTTCGGATAGTCAATCAATCTTTTTCTCTCCCTGTTGTTCCATTCCGCTTTTTCAGCATCCCCAGGAGCAAGGTGATCAGCCCGAGCAGGATTTCGTCTGCGAAAGGGATCACATCCGGGAAAATCAGGTCTGCGATAAACACCGCTGCGGCCAACGCCAGCAACTTCGGGAAACGGAGCCGGGAGGCGTAGCGTAGTAGCCGCTCCTGGATCCTTCGTTTCAGTTTATTAAACATATTTTATCTCTCTTCCCTACCAATTAATTAGAAAATAGAAGTGTCAGTGTCCGTGTGAGTGTCAGTGAGTAACTGAAAACATAAGACCTTCGGCAACTATTAATTTTCATGGTTCGAGAGTGACGAACTCGTCATGGCCTATTACTTGGAAAATAGCCTTCAAATCCTCCCACTCCCCTTTGCTGAAGGGGGGAAAGGGGGATTATCAATTTTCTTTGTTTGTGCCTACCGGCGGTAGGCAGGATTGACGGCTTCTCCATGACCCGGTGCCTTGCAATTCGGTTATTCTACTCACTCTGAAAACCCTGTCAAATCAAATGTTAAAGGTTTGCCCGGGGTTTTCCTTAGGGGCCATCTAGAATAGACAAAAATTGGCAACTTATGAAATTATTTGGGGCGATTTAGAAACGTCTTTCTTAATTTTTTCTATAATATCAAATAGTTACTTTTAGGCATCAAAATTGCTTATCATCAATTGAAGGACCATAAGGACTCAAACAATGGGATTTTTGTAAGGAGGTATCTCCAAGGCCCTGAAAAAATACTGTACGCTCCTTTGATTACACAGATTTCAAAAAAGATTACACGGATTTCTCTTTTTCTTTATGTGTCTCATATCTGTGTAATCCTTTCATAATCGGTGTAATCAGAGATTTCTCTACTTTTTCAGAAATCTCTGGGAAATGTCTTGACAGAGGTTGTTTTAGGGTATATCAACTATACAAATTTTCAAATGATTTTCAGCGGAGATAAGGGGGATTGAAATGTGGAAAATAGCTTTGGCGGTGTTTGTTGCTTTTATCCTTTCGGTATTAAGTGGAGATGTTTTGGGGGAATCGATTCAGAAGTGGGTGGATGAAAAGGGAACGCTGAATTTTTCAGACTCTCCGCAGCCCGATGTCCGAAACCATCCTGACAAGAAGGCAATCAAGGAAAACACCAATGCGACCGTGAAAAGATTGGAAGTGGGTAACCGTGTAATTTCCCGGGACATGTTGAAATACGGGGCGGCGAGATCCTGATATTTAAGATAGGTGTCAGGTCCTGACACAATCCTCCCTTTCCCGTCTTTTCTCCTCCGACCCTTTTTCTTTCTTCCCGTCCCGGACCTCATTCCGGAAGAGCTTTCCAACTATTGCTCAGGGTTCTCTATTTTTCCTTGGGCGCTAAAATCGTGGATGAGAGCTTCAATAAAAGGAAGTTGCGATGGCAAGTTTTTGGTTACATCCGGATGGTTCGTTCCCCTTTGGTGACGCGTCTTCGTTCCTCTTCTCTGATTTCCCGGCGGAGCAGTTTTCCAACTTTTGACTTTGGGAGCATGTCTCGAAATTCGATATAACTTGGGACCTTATAGGGAGCCAGTTTATCCCGGCACCACTTCAGCAGCTCCGACGCCCCGACACCCCTGGCGTCCTGTTTGAGAACGACGACGGCCTTAATTCTTTCTCCCACCTTTGAATCGGGGACACCGATGACGCATGCCCCCACAACGGCCGGATGATCTTGCAGAACGGTCTCGATTTCAGAGCAGGAAACCCTGTATCCCTTGTATTTAATCACGTCGGCACTCCGGTCGACGTAATAGAGCTGTCCGTCCTCATCCATACGGACAAAATCCTTCATCCGGTACCAGATTTTGCCATCTAGTTCTACATACGAAGCAGCCGTTTCTTCGGGCTTATTCCAATAACTTTTTGGGATATAGTCAGAAGTGACCAATAGCTCTCCCGGAGTATTTGAGGGAAGGGATTCCAGATTTTCCGGGTTGACGACCTTTACGTTTCTTGAAGGCAAGGGAAAGCCTAAACTTCCAGGGATGGGTTCCCTGCCGAGAGGGCTCATGGTAACGAAACCGACCTCTGTGGAACCGAAGACTTGATAGATGGGCACACCAAACTTTCTCTTCCACCGATTGAAGACCTCGAGGGGAAGGACATCCCCTCCACTCCAGCAGTATTTTAATGAGGACAGATCGTAGAGGTGCAGCCGATCGCTCTCTAAAATCATACGGTAAAGGGTGGGGGCGCCAAGGAAGAGCGTCCCCCGATACCGCTGGATAACCTCTAAAATGGAATCGACCTGAGGGATAGGCATGATGACGCCTGTATTCCCCTTGCTGAGGACCATTCCCAGAATAACCCCTTGCGCCATCTGGTGGAAGAGGGGGTTTACCATAATGAATACTTCTTTTCCTTCGGAGATAAATCCTTCCCCCACGGCACGAATTTCCTCGACAAAAGAAACCATACCGGCATGGGTGGATGGGCAGCCCTTGGGGAAGCCTGTGGTCCCGCCCGTATAGAGAATGTAGCAAAGGTGTTCCTTCGGGTTGATGTTCACGTTTGGAGGCTGAGGCGGATAGCTCCGCATAAGCGCATTAAAGAAGTATATATTTTTACCCCGTTCGACGACTCCATCCGGGACTTTATCGAAGAGGCCGCCGACTACTTTCTTAAACCAGGGAAGGAGATCGACATAGTTCGTGACAATTGCTCTTTTTAAACAGGTCTCAGGAAAAACCTCTTTGATATATCGAAAATTCGTGTCCTGACACAAAACCGTTTCGGCACCCGAATCATTGATCAGATATTTTATCTCATAAGGTGTGTAGATGGGCGAAACCGGTACGGGAACAGCCCCGATCCGCTGGGCGCCGAAATAACCGGCCAGGAATTGGGGACAATTGGGAAGATAGAGCATCACCTTATCGTTGTCCCTGACCCCCAAATCATACAGAGCGGTGGCGAATCGATCGATGAGCTCTTTAAGCCTCTTGTAAGAGAATCTCTCCCCAAGGTAGATAATCGCCGTGTGATCAGGATATTTCTCACAGGCTCGTTCAAACGACCTGATCAGGGGTTCGTCGTAATTTCCCAAGTTCTCTTCTTCCCATCCTTTGGGCTGCAATAAATATCAAATGCCAAAATCCAAATGTGAAGCTCCCTGCCCATCCCGCTAGAGCGGGACGGGGCACTTGCCGGTCAAATGAATGACAAATGGTTAAATGTCAAAATGTTTTCCATTTGAACTTTGCAACTGATTTGAACTTTGAGCTTTGACATTTGACATTGAAGAAGGATTACCTCTTTTCCTTCGATAGTTTTCTTTTTTCCTCGTCCCGGATTTCTCGCCGGAGGAGTTTTCCTACCTTCGATTTGGGAAGCATATCTCTGAATTCGATATATTGAGGGATTTTATAAGGGGCAAGTCTTTCCCGGCACCATTTGATCAACTCAGAGGCATCCACGCCCCGTGCATCTTCCTTGAGCACGACCATGGCTTTAATCCGTTCGCCCACTTTGGGATCGGGGACCCCAACTACGCAGGCGCCGATGACCGTAGGATGGTCTTGGAGGACGGCCTCAATCTCCGAGGCAGAGACCCGATAGGCCTTATACTTGATGATATCGGCCGACCGCTCCACATAGTAAATCTCTCCTTTTTTGTCCTGCCTTACATAATCTCCCATTCGATAGTAGATCTTCCCGTCGATCTCCACATAAGACCTCTTGGTCTCCTCCGGTTTATTCCAATAATGCTTCACCGTATATTCTGAGGTGACCAATAACTCCCCGATCTCACCAACCGGCACGGGTGCGAGGGTTTCAGGATCCACGACGGTGCATTTTCTGGTCTTCAGGGGAAGTCCGATGGACATGAGCTCAGGGTCTTCATTCAAACGGGAGTAAGTGATATGCCCTGCTTCCGTTGACCCATAGACTTGATAGATATTCAGTCCAAAAAGTTCTTTCCATCGCTTAAAGACCTCGATGGGGAGGACGTCACCTCCGCAATAACAATATTGCAGCGAGCTTAGATCATATTGTTTCAGGCGATCGTTTTCTAAAATCATACGATAGAGAGCAGGGACCCCCAGAAGCCATCTTACTCTGTTTTTTCTTATAGCCTGGAGAATGGCATCGACCTGAGGAACGGGCATGATGACCGTGGCATTGCCGCAATTGAGACCGATGGCGACGAAAAGTCCGAGAGCCATGATGTGGAAAAGAGGATTAATCGCAATATAAGTATCCTCTCCTTCCTTAAGATAGCCTCCTGCCACATCCTCTGTGATGTCATTCACATAAGAGGTCATTCCCGTGTGATTGCCCGGCACCCCCTTGGGAAAGCCTGTGGTTCCGCCGGTATAAAGGATATAGGCCAGATCCTCCCGGGGATTGATTTGGACATCGATTTTCCTGGGAGATGCTTTCAGCATGTTTTTGAACCAATAGAGATTCTTGTTTTTCTCGACGCCCCCGCGAGGGATTTTGTCAAATAGAAAACCGACGGTCCGCTTCCAGAGAGGGAGGAGATCGATCAGATTGGTGACAATCACCCTTTTTAGACAGGTTTTGGAGAGGATTTCTTTCACGTAGCCAAAATTCGTATCGAGACAGATGATGGTTTCCGCCCCGGAGTCGTTGATCATATATTCGATTTCGAAGGAGGTATAGATGGGAGGGACGGGGACGACCGTGGCCCCGATCTTCTGAATGGAGAAAAAAGCGATGACCCATTGGGCCGAATTAGAAATATAGAGCATCACCTTATCACCCTTTCTTATTCCCAGCTGGGTCAGGGAGGTGGCAAACCGGTCGATCAGGTTTTTCAGACGGTGATAGGTGAACGTTTCGCCCAGGTAGATGATGGCCGGCCGATCCGGATATTTTTCACACATCCGAAAGAATCGGGTGAAGGTCAGCTCGTTTTCTAACTTATTCATTCTGTGTCAATGAAAATTGCGAAATTAGCAACACAAAATTGGCAATGCAAAGCTTGCAGGTGGTAATATTTTCTTTCTTTCACTGCTCATTGTTAATTTTGCAATGACTATTTTGCATTGATTTTTATGATCATCCTTCAAACGTATAGTCCAATAACTTCTCCGAGCCCAGATACGCCTGTTTCACCCTTTCGTCCTGCATCACGTCATCCGGATGACCTTCCGTCAGCTTTTCTCCGAAATTCAGCACCATGACGCGGGTGGCCACACGGAAGAGCTCCCTTAGTCGATGTTCGATCATGACCAGCGTAATTCCATCCATCTGTAACTTCTCGATAAGGGGAACCATGCTGGCGATTTCACTCATGCTGAGTCCGGAAAAAACTTCATCGCAGAGAATGATCTCCGGCCTCAGGGCGAGACATCTTGCCAGTTCGAGGCGCTTTAGATAACCGGTGGGGAGACTCGACGCCAGTTTATAGGGAACGAAGGAGTCTCTTTCAAAACCGATCTCTTCCAGAATGTCGATGCTCACCGTTTCGCGATCCCCCAGTTTGCCGCCCCCCCTCCATCCTCCCGTTCTTCTGGCTCTCGGGGAAAAGAGAGGAATGACCAGGTTTTTATAAGCGGGAAGGCTGTAATAGGGTCTCATGATCTGGAAGGTTCTCGTAACTCCGAGATTGGCAATCTGATTGGGCGGCCGATTACTAATATCTTTACCTTTATAAAAGACCTTACCAGAATCCATCTTGATAAAACCGGTAATGCAATTAATGAGTGTGGTTTTTCCTGATCCATTAGGACCGATGATTCCAAAGACCTCGCCCCCCCGAACGCTAAAACTGACATTCAGCAATGCCTGAACGCCACCGAAAGTTTTGCAGACATCTGTGACTTGGAGAATGTCCTCCTCGCTCATACCTTTACCCACCTCTCAAACTGATGGTATTTCCGCTGGGCATAAACCATGATTCCTTCGCTTCTGATCATGATGAACATTACCAGGATGACAGAATAAAAAACGATTCGCAGCGTTCCGAACTCCCGGAGCAATTCAGAGATGGGGACCAGGATAAAACAGCCCAATAAGGGGCCGACCAGCGTCCCCCCTCCGCCAATGACCGTAGCGGCGATGGGAATGACGGAGAAATCGAGGGCGAATTGGGATATTCCAGACCACATATAGATATGGGAAAGATAGGCCCCTCCGAGTGAACCGAGTCCGGAAGCGATGAAAACAGCAATCGCCTTGTACAGGGTGATGCTTAATCCAGAGGCTCTAACAGCCTGATCATTATCCTTGACTCCACGAAACACGAGTCCGATATCCTCATTCACCAATCTCCTTAACCCAAAGAGTGCGAAGATCACCATAAAGATAATGAGATACTGTTCAATCCATCTGTTGGGGAAACCGGCTACGCCAAGGATGCCATCCGTTCCCCCGAAGATATTCAATGCTTCAATGATTCTCATGAGAGCCAGGGGGTACATAAGGGTCACAATAGCGAAGTAAACTCCTCTGAGGGGTAGGGCAGGGAGAAGGAGAAGGGTGCAAATAATTGCCCCACCAAGGGTGGCCATGGGAATGGTGAGTGCAGGTGGCAGTCCTAAGGATTTATTGAGGAGGGCTGCGGTGTATCCGCCCACGCCTATAAAAAAAGCACCTCCCAGGGAGACCAACCCTACAAAATGGGCTAAGAAATCAAACCCGAGAGCGAGCAGGGCATAGATCGCCGCAATGGATATAACCCGTTTCCAATAAAGGGATGGAATGAGTAGCGGAAGGAGAAGAAGACCTACAATTAAGATCAGTCTCGGAAGAACGAGGTAAGCGACCTCTTGCCATGAGGAGACAGCATAGATTCCCTCCGTCCGCACCTTGATGCCCCTGTCTATTCTTTCTTTGCGTCTTTCCGTCGTTGTTAATTGTTCATTCATTGGGTTATTGGTTATTTGCTATTGTTTATTGCGGGTTGGTCTACACCCGTTGATCATTGCTAATTGACCATTGATCATTTTACATTGATCTTTGTCTAAACCCGTTCCTCCAGTTCCTTCTGCCTACCAAACAGTCCGGAAGGTTTCAGTATTAGAGTCACAATAATAGCCAGGAGCGCCACGACCATCTGGAAATGCGACTGGATGTAGGCGACGGTAATGATTTGGAGGAATCCAATCATAAAAGCGGCAAGGATCGCCCCCACCCAACTGCCTAATCCGCCCACAATACATACGGCGATCGAGAGAATTAATACATTGTAACCCGCTTCCACAACAATGTTTCCTAAAGGAAGTAAGGCAATGGCAGAGAGTCCGGCTAAAATAGATCCCATCCCCATAGCAATGACAGCCATCCAGTCAGAATCTATCCCTAACATCATCGCTGCATGTTCATCCTGTGCCATCCCTCTGAGTGCTAAGCCGGTCTTGTTGAAGTGGGTGAAGAGCCACATGAAGGTGACCACAACGATCCCTATTGCGATGACGATCATTCGTTGAAAGTCGACAGGAACGCCTCCGATAGTGATGCTGCCTTCAATAAAAACAGGAAGCGTATACGTCATCCCTTTGAACCCTCCCCAACGCAGGAATTCCAGAATAGCCACTCCCAGCGCATAGGTGGCAATGATCTCAGAGGTTGCCATTCCTCTTACTCGAATGAGAACGAATCGATAGATCGCTGCTCCAAGCAACCCCATCAGAACGAGAGCAAGTGGGATAGCAACAAAATAATTCAGATGAAGTTTTTTAAGAAACCACCAGACGGTGAAACCCGTGATAACATAGATTGCACCATGGGCGAAATTGGGTAGGCGACTAATCCCGTAAACTAAAGTAAAACCAATTGCCATCAAGGCAAGGGAAAAGCTATTGATGATGCCGTAGATGAGAATGTCCATAATGAAACCGATATTGGAGAACTGGAGTGGTGGAGTGTTGGAGTAATGTCAAACAAAACGAGATTAGCTCTGGTTGTTTAAATCTTAAAGTTTATATGAACCCATTACTTCATTACTCCAGTACTCCATTCCTCCATCATTTCATCTTTTACAAAAAAAGGGGCGGGTTTTCCCCCCACCCCCTTTTTGCTCCAAGAAAGTCATTGCGAGGAACGAGAGCGGTTGCGAGGCGCAACCGAAGCAAACTCGGAGATTCCTCGCGCCGCTCGGAACAAGCTCTGCAATCCCTTGAGATTGCTTCGCTTCGCTCGCAATGACCACTTCATTACTTCTTCATCCAGGGAGGAAGTTTGACCTCGCCCATTGCGATTTTTGGGGGGAAGACCACCACCCGCTTCCCTGCCTGCCACTGGAAGATCGTTCCAACAGCGCCCTCCTTTGGGTCAACGCTGGGAATAATCTGGTGGTTTTTTGGATTAAATCGAATCCTCCCGTAGACACCCTCCATATCCGTTTTCTCAAGAGCTGCAACCACTGCATCGGAATTAATGGTTCCTGCGCGCTCGATGGCATCTTTTAACGTATAGACCGCCATATAGCTCGATGAAGTCCCATAACCTTCAGGTTCCACCTTCCATCTCTTCGTATAGGCTTCAACGAACTTCATCGTCCAGGGGGTGGCTTTCGACGGAGCATTTCCCGCATTGACGACACTGGCCATGGCGTATTCCCCTTTTCCTTCTGTAGCCTTCCAAAATCCAGGTTCCTCAGCAGCAGAAATGATCGTGCCAAAGGGGAGTGCAGGTACTTTCATATCATACCATTGTTTAAGAAGGATGGAAGTCTCAGGCATATCCATCCATATGAGGATCACTTGGGCATTCTCCTTTTTGGCCTTCATCAGACCCACAGAATAGTCTGTTGTTCCAGTTGGGTAGATCTCTTTCCCTATAACTTCCCAACCTTTCTCTGAAGCCAATTTGGCCACGAGATCACCCCCACCCCGGGCATGAGCGACATCCTGGATCATAATAAAAAGTTTATTGAGACCGTATTTTGCTTTGATATCCATGAGGCATGGGATGAACTCTCCGGTAACCATCCAGGCGACTTCACCGGAGATTCGGAAACAATACTTAAATTTATCATACTCGGCTTCCACCCGCTTGTGATAGGCCGGGGTTAGAACCCCTGTCGTCAATATGGATACTTTCTTATACTTGGAGAGTAAGTCCATCGCTGCAAGAGCGGCTTCAGATCGAACAGGGCCGCCCACGATAAAATCGGCATTCTTCTCCAAAATAAGTTTCTCCACGACCAACAAGGCATCGCTAACCGGCACCCCGGGCTCAAGGTCTCGAGTATCGATCACCTCAACTTTAAATGGTCTCTTCACGCCACCAACGTTTACACCTCCCGTTGCATTGATCTCCTCCACAGCCAGTCCGATTGCCCTTGCCGCATCCCAACCATATAGAAAGGCTGTGGAAAGAGGGGCTCCCAAAACAATCGGTTTTCCTTGGGCTCTGGCATCAAAACCCCCGGATGACAGAATCAGTAGGCCAAAAACTAGAGATGAGACTCCCAGCACCAAGAACAATCTTCTTTTCATACTCCTCCCTCCTATAAGTAAGAATTTCCCCCCACCCGTGACGATTTAACTTTTTTACTTTTATCAGTGGTTTTTGTCAAGAAGATTATAAGAGAGCTTTGAAAAACTGCTATTCGCTCTCTGATTACACAGATTTGAGAAGAGGATTACACAGATTTTTTTGTTCATCCGAGTGATATTTGGGGAATTATTTTTTGAAATCTGCGTAATCTTTTTTTGAAATCGGTGTAATCATTTTCTTAACGGCCAACGGAGATGAAGCTTGTATGTCGGGAGAGTTTCCCGTCTTTGACCATAAAGATCCTCGATTCGACACTGGGGCGATGGTCTTTGGCGGTTATGGTCAAAGGCGGAACAAGGCCCCCGAGGACGTAATCTTTGAACCCTTCGAATGCCCCCTTCACCCTTTCCCGTGAAAGCGTCTGTTCGGGAAGGGACCTTCCTATCGCCTCAGCCATGACTTGAACGGTTGCCCATCCCTCAACATAAGAGACCGTATGAGAATCATAGGGGTGCCATCTCCGGTGGGCTTCTTTGATATCCGCCATCCCGGGGATGTCCTCTCCGAAGGGGGAGACGGGTTGGACGCTGTAGACTCCTTCAAAAGAGAGAAGGTTTTCATCAAAGGCCCGGGGGTTCCCGATCCATTTCGTTTTCAAACCCGTTGCTTTGGCCTCCTGGAGTAGTAAAGAAGTCTCTCTGGAGGTCAGGCTCAAATAGGCGAAGTCGGGATTGTATTGGTTCAAGGCCGAGAGGGAGAAGGAGATGCTTTTCGAAGGGGATAATTCGGGGATCCAGAGGTCAGGTCCTATGTCCAAACCTATCTTGTATGCATATTCCTTTGTTTCTTCCAAAAAGGATTTCCCCAGAGGGTCTGCGGTGCCGATAAAAACTATTTTTGGTTTCCTCACTTTGATGCCTGAATTTTCGGAGAGAAACTTCATCCCAATTTTTGAAAGGTCTTGAAGCGTTGGAGTGATCGAAAAGATATAGGGATATTTGGACGGATTGGCCAGATGAGAGGGGAGGGAACTCACGAAGGTGGGGATTCGATAGAAATGGATATGGGGCATCAGGGCCTCGGCGGTCTCGATGGAATAGGCATAGAAGATGATGATCCGATCCGCTTCATTCAATTTCCGGTAGGCGGCCATCATCTCGGTCACCTGGGAATTATCATCGATCACAAGGATCTCCAGTTTCCTCCCGTAGATCCCCCCTTTTTGGTTGAGCCACTTCCCTGCATCCAGCATCCCTTTTGCACATTCCCTGCCGGAGTCTCCCCAACGATCGGTGAAAGGGATCAGAGCCCCCACCTTGATGGACGTCTGGCTGAGAACATGGTCGGGAAATATTGGCAAAAGGAGTAGCAGGGAGAAAATAAAAATGAGAATGTTTTTCTTCAATATCATCATCTTCTTCAATCTGCAATCTGAGATCTGCAATCTGAAATTTCAGGAACTCGGTGCATAAATGACCGCCAGGATTTTGGTCACCTTCTCCTGATGGCATTGGACCCGGTGAGGGATGGTCGAATCATAATAAATGGAATCTCCTGGATAGAGGACGTCCGTGTGGCTCCCAAAGATAACTTCCATCTCGCCTTCCAGGACGAAGATGAATTCCTCACCTTCGTGTACAGAGGTCTTTGACGTTTTCACCGTGGCGGGTTCCAGATTTATGATGAAGGGCTCCATATGGCGGTCTTTCTTGTCAAAACCCAAGGATTCATAGACATAGCCGTATTTCACCCCATCCTTCGAAGCAAACCGGGAGATTTTTTTCCTTTCGGCCTTTCTGACAATGGTGAAAGGTTCCCCCTCTGTTTCTCCCAGGAAATCTCCCACTCTTACGCCAAAGGCTCTCGCCAGCTTGATGATCGTTCCGAGAGAGGGAGAGACAAGATGATTTTCCATCTGGGAGAGCAGGGCAGTTGAAAACCCCGTTAAATCGGCCACCTCTTTTAAGGAGAAACCCTTTCGTTCCCTCAGTTCCTTGATCCTTTCTCCAACCCGGATCTCTTCAAATTCTCTTGTTTCTTCCATGGTCTTTCCTCTAAGGGGGTTGATCGCCAATTCCCTTCTTTCTCATTCCTTAACCTCATCCTCCCCTTTGAGGGATTGGATCAGGTCAGAGATTGAACGTATTTGGCCCCCAACTCGATTGCCTTGACATTGGATGGAATGAGATTATGATATCGCTCATCCAGTACTTTTTCAAGAGACTTAAATAGAGACTCCATCCCCACCAATTTTGTTTTCTCAGAAAATGCGCCTAAAGCGATCATATTCGCCAGTTTTGGATTTCCATTTTGGATAGCGATCTCATTGACCGGGACGGGGAGGACCTCGATATCGTTCCGGGAAGTTTCTTTGATATCGATCAGTGAAGTATTGATCATCAAGAGGCCCTTTGGGAGAATCTGGGGTTCGTACTTAAGCAGAGAGGGCAAATTCATCACGATGGAGGCATGAGGTCGTCCTACGACAGGGGATCCGATTTCGCGGGAGGAGATAACGACGGTGCAATTCGCCGTCCCTCCTCTCATCTCCACCCCGTAAACAGGGAGGTAGGTGACGTATTTTCCTTCCATCATCGCTGCGTAGGCTAGGACATTTCCGATGACCAGGACGCCCTGTCCTCCGAATCCAGCAACGATGAGATTATAATAAAAACGATCGCTCCCCATTCGTCGCACCTAAAATCCGAAATTCGAATATCGAAATAGAATTTAATGGTTATCCGGATATCAGGTTATCAGGTAGTGGGTATCAGAATATCAGGGTATCAGGCTTAATAATCTTTCGTCCTTGACCTTTCCTGATATCCTGATGCCTGGTATCCTGCATCCTGATTTCCTGGTACCCTGATTACCCATTAGGATTTCGTGCTTCGGATTTATTTATTATAGATAGTCTGCCATTTTCCGTTCCTTAAAGACGCCCAGGGGAAAGTAGGGAATCATCTCTTCTGCAACGCGGCGATTGGCCTCCAGGGCAGACAGCCCCCAATTGGTCGGACAGGCTAACAAGACCTCGACGAAAGAGAAGCCCATCTCTTCGATCTGCATTTGAAAAGCCTTGCGAATCGCCTTCTTGGCCTTGATCAGGTTCGCAGGAGTGTTGACCGCGACCCTTGCCACGTAAGCGCATCCTTCCAGAGTGGCAAGCATCTCCGCCATTCGAATGGGATAACCATCATAACTGAAATCCCTCCCGTAAGGGCTGGTGGATGTCTTTTGCCCAAGGAGAGTGGTAGGCGCCATTTGCCCTCCGGTCATTCCATAGATTCCATTGTTGGCGAAGATAATCGTAATATTTTCACCCCGGTTGGCCGTATGGATGCCCTCCGAAATTCCGATGGCAGCCAGATCACCATCTCCCTGATAGGTGAAGACGATTCGGTCTTTCCTGGCCCTTTTCACCCCGGAGGCCACCGCAGAAGCCCTGCCGTGGGGTGCCTCGAGAACATCGATATTGAAATAATCGTACATAAACACGGAGCATCCCACGGAGGCCACCCCGATCGTCTTCTCCCGGATCTTGAAATAGTCAATGGTTTCCGCTACCAGGCGATGGGCGACACCATGGTGGCATCCAGGACAGAAATGGAAAGGGACGTCAATCAGACATTCAGGACGTTTGAAAACAAGTTCCATAATAACCTCATTTGAGATTTCAGATTTTAGATTTAAGATTTTTTAAATCTGCAATCTGCGATCTGAAATCTGCAATCAGCAATAGTATTTTTTAATTTCTTCCA
>Ga0214473_10005941_pt1 | contig 14612 bp, 11 predicted proteins | sample RVTome_7_FD_203509 | JGI IMG/M metagenome (GOLD analysis project Ga0214473, IMG submission 203509) | Soil microbial communities from uranium-contaminated site in the Upper Colorado River Basin, Wyoming, United States - RVT98D197 | ecosystem: Environmental > Terrestrial > Soil > Contaminated >... | reverse complement strand
ACATTCTACTTGGATACGCTCATCGATATCTCTTGCGAAGCCCACAAACTCACCCCGGTGCATCTCTTTACACACAAACTCTTCCAATCCTCGTTTGAGGCGGGCCTCCTGGGTCGGGCAATTAGGCACAGTGATGATCACTTCGTCCTCTTTTTCTTCAATTTGATAGCCCACCAGGATCGTCCACGGAAAATATCTCAAGGCTTTTACATACCCCTTGAGACCTTTCTCCTTTATATCGAAACGCTGCATCAGGTCCTTCGCAGCCATTCCAGCCACCCTACCCCAGACCTGCTCATTGAGTCGTTCTGCGGTGGGTTGATCGAACGTTTCTGCTACATATAAAAACCAGAAAGCGTCTATGACCCGGTAATGCCAGAGTAAAAATTCGATGTAACTCTTAAGTCCTGAAGAATCCATCTTTTCAAAAATTTGGGTGTCCATCTTTCCCTCCTAATGATTTATCAGATATCAGCCTTCTGCATTCTGCCGGCTGCCTACTTCTTGTGGTTTGAGTCTTTCAATGCGTTCGACTAAAGGAGGATGAGAGTAGTAGAACCATGCGTAAATTGGATGAGGGTTCAGATTGGCCAGGTTGTCAGCGGTGAGTCGTTTCAAGGCAGAGCCCATGGACTCTCCCGTCCCCATCAACTCCAACGCGAAATCATCTGCTTCGAGCTCAAACTTTCTGGAGATTGCCGATTCCAATGGCTGAGCGAAATGGCCTAATAGACTGATGAAGGTTCCGATGAGAAATAATCCAACATAGACATTAAATTCTTGAAAGCCAAATGTTTGGTAAAGCAATGGCCAATTCAAGAGTCTGGACACTACAAAAAAAGAGAGAAGAGATAATAATTCTAAAAGGATAAGCATCCGGAGCACATGTTTTTTCTTCCAGTGCCCTGCTTCATGGGCCAAAACAGCCAGAATCTCCTCTTCGGTATGAGAGGCTAAGAGAGTATCGAAAAGGACAATCCGTTTTGTTCGACCGAGGCCGACGAAAAAAGCATTCGTGTGCTTGCTTCGCTTACTCGCATCCATTTTGAAGACCCCTTTGGCACGGAGCCCAACCTTTTCCATCAGCGTTTTAATACGGTGCTCCAGCCCTTTATTATCAACGGGATCAATTTTGTTGAACAGAGGAAGAATGACCACTGGAAATAGCCACAGCAAAATTAATTCAAACCCACCGACCAACATCCATGCCCATACCCACCAGACATCTCCTCCATGAATGACCAAGGCTAAGAAAATACCCAGAAGCAGGCCTCCCAACATGACTACAAGGACGAGACTTTTAATGAGATCCGAGATCCACATTTTGAAGCTCATCACATTAAATCCATAACGTTCTTCAATCACAAACGTTTCATAGAGATTGAAGGGAATGTGAAGCAGATTTGTAAAAACCGAAATCACAGCAAAGAATATCAAGCCGCTCGCAATCGCCCCATATTCCAATAAACTGATGGTCCTCACCCACCATGGTAAGAATCCGGATAGTAAAATGACCAGAAAAAGCCCTTGATTTGCCAGAGCAGCAAACATTTGAAAATGTTCAGAATCGACCGTATAAGCAGAAATCCTTTTAAGTTTTTCGGGATCGATGATATCCTGAAATGTTTTGGGAACTCTTTCCCCATGTTGGCGGAGGTAAGAAAAATTAAGCCAATTAAGATAGATTTGAGTTCCTGACCGTAATAAAAAAACGGCAAGAAAAATCTGGAGCAGTAAGTTAAATTGAATCATGAAAGAAAATGGATGAATACTCAACCCTTCGACTCCCCGGTTTGAAGGACAGATACCTGAGCATTGTCGAAGGGGTCAGGGTTGACCCTGAGCGGGGCTTGGCGTCGTCGAACGGGTCAACGTCACAACTGTTTCTCCATTTGGAACATCAATGCCTTTGCTTTTTCTATCCCCTTTCGCTGATGGATAAGCCAAGCCCTGTTGATTCGAACCTTCTTTTGAAGCGACCCGATGTTTTCTTTTACCCTTTTCTCTGAAGGTGTCCCTATGGATGAGGTTTGATCCAATATTTTTTCCGGTCTCTGCATCTCCTCCACATTTTCTTCTGTGACCGAAAGATGAACCTTCATCTCCGTAAGGGCTTTCTTTAAGCTCTGATAGGATACCTTTCCTTTCCCTTCCTTCTCCGAATATTTGACTGCCTTCTCGACCACCATTTTCGCTTTCCGCAACGGGAGGGAACCTTGACGGACCATCCATTCCATCAAGGAGGTAGCTCCGCCAAACTCCTCTTCAGCCTGCTTAAGCATTTGAGTTTTATTGACTTGAAGAAGTCGAATGACTTCGGTCATCACGGAAAGGGCAGGTTTCGATTCGTCCACCAAGTCCATGATCCAATACTTGGTCCATTGGGTATCCCGGTTATATCCCATGAAGAGAGACTTGCCTGCGGAGAGGAGGCTAACTAACATTCCGTGAGCAAACGAGGTCTTTGCCTTAATCACCTCTAAGGAACAGGGATTTCGCTTCTGCGGCATGATCGAGCTGCCGGTACAATGTCGATCATTCAGCCGGACCATATTAAATTCGCTTGTGGATAAAAGGATAAAGGTCTGGGCCATCGTAGAGAGATGATCCATCATGACGGCTACATCATAGGCCAATTCTGTTTCAGGTTCCCATCGCTGGGTAATGGGGTCCGTCACATTCTCTGTGGGTCCATTAAAACCAAGGAGCTTTGAGGTCAGCTGACGATCCAGGTTGAAGGTCGTTCCATAGCCTGCTGCCGCTCCCAGAGGATTTTTATTGAAGAGATCGAACCAGTGTGCAAATCTCTGAACATCTCGCTCAAGGGATTCAGCGAAAGAAAGGAGAAGATGACCGAAAGTCGTGGCGACGGCATGCTGGTGATGGGTATAGCCAGGCATAACGGTTAAATGGTGTTCTTCACCCTTTTGGAGAAGTGCCTCCATCAAAAAGATCAACCCTTCGACAAATTCCAAAACCTGGTCTCGAAGGTAAAGACGCATATCGAGAACAATTTGATCATTCCGACTTCTCCCTGTATGAACCTTCCCTCCAGATTCGATGCCCACCCGCTGAATGAGGAAACTTTCGATGTTGGAGTGGACATCCTCCTTTGACGCATCCAATCCAAATTTTCCTTTATGATAAAGGAGTTCTATTTCCTTTAACCCCTTGAGAATCTTCTTCCCATCCTGCTTGGAGAGGATACCCTGATGACAGAGCATGAGGACGTGGGCTCGATTTCCCCAGAGATCATAAGGGATTAATCGTTCATCGCAGGGAGGGATTCCTCTGACATCTCTTCCCGAAAGAAAACTGACCATTTCCTTGGAAGGCAATTCTTCAAACCGCCCACCCCATAACTTTTCAATCTTCATCGAATAACTCCCTATTTCCTTTTCCTTTTGGCTAAGATTTCGAAGGGAAGCCCGCGAACGAAAGCCGCATCGGCGCAACGTCTCTGATCAAAACCCGTGGCTTTAATGGAACGGATCTCCGGTGAGAAGAGGCTCGTCTTCGACTCTCGATAGACGATCTCAATGTTCCCCCTAAAGAGTTTGATCTTATATTTCCCGTTGACCACTTTTTGAGACTGTTCGATGAAAGCATCCAGATCAGATCGCAATGGATGGTAAGCCATTCCATGGTAGATCAGGTAGGCCCACTTCTGATCGATTCCTTTCTTCACCTGAATCTCATCCTTGGTGAGGCAGAACTGCTCCAGGTCTCGATGAAGTTTGAGGAGGATCGTTGCCCCAGGCGCCTCATAGATCTCCCGGCTCTTTAGATCCATAATCCCGTCTTCAAACATGTCGATCTTGCCAATGGAATGCATCCCACCGATCGTATTGAGTGCGGGGATGATCTCTCCCAAGGGTCTCCGCTTCTCATTTAATTTAGTGGGAATCCCCTTTTCAAATTCCAAGGTAACAAAAGAGGGCTCATCAGGAGCTCTTTCGATGGGCCAATACCACATCCAGATATCGTCCGGGAGCGGCTGATTCAGGTCGACCGCCCCACTGGCAATGGATCGACACCACATCGTCTTATCATCCCCTCCGGTGATCATCTCTGTCACGGGGACACCCCAGGCCCGACACAAGGCCTCCTCTTCCAATCGGGTTAAATCGAAATCTCGCACCGGGACGAGGATTTTCAGCTCAGGTGCAAACATCTTGAAGACATTGTGCATGCGATACTGGTCATTTCCTTTTCCACTCGAGCCCTCGAGGATGGCATCGCAGCCCTGTGCCCGGGCGACCTCTGCTACTTTTCGCGCGACGATCTGCCTCGTCATGGAGGTGGAGACAGGGTAACCCAGATAATCCGAGTTGGCCTGAATGGCCCGCGCGATCCAGACCTCTGTAAATTCCTTTAGGAGGTCAAAAAAGAGAGGTTTTATTTTGAGGATCCTCGCCTTCCTCTGGCTTTCAAAAATTTCCTCCTCCCCCTGCCCCACATCAATCGTGATGGGAAGAATCCTTTTTGCCTTATATTTTCTTCTGAGCAATTCAATGGCGAGTGAAGAATCCAACCCTCCAGAATAGGCAATGGCTACCTTGTTCACTTTGGGGGTCTCGGTTTTTTCAATCTTTTTTAAAATGTTCCGAATGTCCATAAAAGACTTACCTCCTTTGAAATTTAGATTGAAATGTTACCATAAAACGAATACTTTAACAATCTTTTAGAAAGGTCAGAAAATTGAATGAGGTGATGGAAAAGGTCTTTCTGAATCAAGCTCTTATAATAAAATACTTGACAAAAATTGATATTTGATATTTTATATTTAGTATATCAAATGTCAAACTCCCTCTTGAAACTAAAAACCTTCGCCAAACCCATTCTCAGAGACGAAGTCTACCTTTCAATTAAGGAAGCGATTCTGACTGGTGAAATGACTCCTGGGGAAAGGCTTTCCATAGGTAACCTCCTCCGAGAGATCGGCTTCAGCCCCACCCCCATTCGGGAAGCCCTCCTCAAACTGGAGCAGGAGGGCTTTGTCAGCCGTCTTCCAAAGGGTGGTTTCATTGTCAGCAGATTTACCAAAAAAGATATTGACCAGATTTTTGATATAAGAAGCCTCTTGGAGAGCTATGCTGTTAGTCTGGCGATCCGTCACATTCAACAAGAGGACATCCTCTGGTTAGAGAAAAATATCAGAGAATCGGAACAATATATTCTGAAAAAAAAATTAGATAAGGTTAGCACTTTGAATACAGAATTCCACGATTATCTAAATCGCCTTTCAAAAAACGAAAAGCTTCTTGCTATCATCAACGGACTAAAAGACCAAATCTTCCAATATCGATCAGCTATTCTCAGGGTTCCAACAAAGGCGAAGCTCTCCGTCGAACATCATAAAAAGATGATCGAAGCTATAAAGAAGAAGAATACAAATCTTCTCAAAACAATTATTGAGGAACATATCTTAGCTGGGAAAGAAATCATTCTTTCAGAAATTGAAAAGGGAACTATCAAATTGTAGCAATCAAATACTCTTGGAATTCACCTCGAAAATGAAAGAAAATGGGGATGGTCAATTTAACGGTTAAGGTTGCTGGGATCACCTTTAAAAACCCTATCCTTCCTGCTGCCTCTGAATTGGTATTGAATGGACCCTCTGCCAAAAGGGTGGCAGATGCGGGTGTTGGAGGATTAGTTACAAAGACTTTCACTTCATCTCCTGAATTTAGAATTAGGCTAAGGCCTTATCAATTCCCTCTCTCTCATTTTGATCCGTCTTTCCGAAAGTCAGGCAGTTTTCTCTCGATGGCATCTCCACATGTGGAAGATATGGATGTGGTGATGGGAAAGAATATTCCAGAAATAGCCAAGGTATGCAGAGAAAAGGGAATTCCCCTTATCGTCAGTTTTTATGAGAAACCGGATGAAATTGCGGTTTGGAAAAGAATCGCTAAAGGTTTCGAAAAGGCTGGGTCAGAAATGCTCGAATTAAATTTCTCATCACCAACAATGAAAGGTGAACTGGAAAAGAGCCTAAAATCAAGCTTTAAAATCGTTGAGTCAGTGGCCAAATCTTCAAATATCCCTTTCGGTGTTAAAATCAGCCCAATGATGGAACCCTTAATCGAAGCAGTGAGGGGTTGGGCCCAGAGGGACGCTTCGTTTGTCACTGCTCACAATTCACCAAGTGGCATTTATGTGGATGTGGAGGCAGAGGTCCCATTTGGAGCACCTGCTATAGGAGGTTACGCCATCGGTCGGCCTTTCCTCCCAATCTCATTAGCAAGGGCGGTTCAGATTTTGAAAGCTATAGATATCCCAGTTTTTGGGGTAGGAGGGATATTCACGTGGAATGATGCACTTCAATACCTCCTCTGTGGCTGTTCCCTCATACAGATTGGGACAGCAGCTTATATGGAAGGATTAAGTGCTTTTACAAAGATTCAGAAAGGGATTGTCTCTTGGATGGAGAGAAAAGGCTACACCTCTATTTCAGATTTCAAGGGCAAAGCCCTCTCAAAAATCACCTCCTCAACAGCACTCAAAAAAAAGGAGATAGCACCTTTTACTCTTCCTCCTGAATCACCCTATATTCCAAAGATTGATAGAAGGAAATGTACCCTTTGCGGATCCTGTTGCAGAACTTGTTTTTATCAGGTTCTCCATCTCGATAAAAAGAAAAGATACATCACGGTTGAAAAAGGCCGCTGCTGGAGTTGTGGTTTCTGTGTGGGGATTTGTCCTGAGAATGCCATCGTTCTGGTCGATAAAAAAACAGGAAAAAGCATCTGGGAGGGACAGGGTTTTGCCCTTCCCTTTATATGAAAAAGAATAAAATCTTAATGGAAAAGGAGGTGAGACCTCATAGTGTTTTTGAAGAATGCTGTGAAGATCAATCAAAATTTTAAAAAGCTTTCGTTGCGAATCTACTTTAAAGGAGGAGAACCATGAAGAAGGCAATGATAGGTCTGTTGGTCGTCATGATAACGCTTACCATAGGGATTCTCAATCATCCCTCCCAGGCAATCGAATTAAAGATGGCCACTTTTCTTCCAAAAGATGATGTTAATCTTACGGCATGGTGGTCCTATGTTGAAGAAGTCAATAAAAAGTCCAAAGGGGAGGTAGTGATTAAATTTGTTGGAGGGCCTGAGGCCGTTCCTGCATTTAAACAATTTGAAGCGATGCGGACGGGTGTGGTCGATATGATATTCGGATGTGAGTCTTATTATGGAGGAGCGGTAACTGGAGCTGCTTATACACATCTCACCCGTTTAAGCCCCCTCGAGGAACGAAAGAGTGGATACTATGATTTTAGAGTCGAAATTTTAAAGAAACATAATGTATCTTATCTCGGTAGAACAGTTCATAACATTTGGTTTCAAATATTTACTAATAAGCCGATAAAAAAACCACAAGAAATGGCAGGACAGAAAATCCGTGTCTCAGCAACCTATGAACCTTTTATAAAGACGTTGGGGGCTGTTCCCATTACACTACCAGGATCAGAGCTCTACACCGCCCTTGAACGAGGGGTTGTGGATGGTTACGCATGGTCGATCTTAGGCAATATTTCGATGGGATGGCCGGAGGTATCTAAGTATATCCTCGAACCCAGAATCTATGCGATGAACGTCGAGAACCTGGTAAACTTAGATACTTGGAATAAACTCCCAAAACATATTCAAACAATGATGGCAGATCTGATGGTTGAAAATGAAGAAAAATATTGGAAGGTTTTTGCAGAGTTGGGTGAAAAGGAATACAAAGCATTGCAAGCTAAAGGATTGAAGGTGATCAAATTCACACCTGAGGATACCAAGTGGTTTGTCGATCTTGCTTACAAAGCTGGTTGGGATGAAGTATCCAAGAAAGCTCCAGATCTCGGTCCCAAATTGAAGAAACTTTTAAGCCCATAGGCATCTCTTCGAAGATAGAAGGCCAAAAATGAAAACAGCCGGAACAATATTTGATAAGGTGATTTATGTCCTCTTTTGGCTAGCCGGGATACTTCTTCTATTTGTAACGGTAGGCACCTGTATCGATGCGATCTTACGATACCTTCTGAACCGACCCATTCCATGGATGCTGGAGATAACCGAATACGTCATGCTCTATATTCCATTTTTAGGAGCTGCCCTGGTGTTGAAAGAAGAGGGTCACATCAAAGTCGATTTATTGATCTATAGACTCAGCGATAGAAATAAAATACGAATTTCAATCGTCACTTCGTTAGTCGGTGGGATAATCATGTCTATCTACACATGGCTCGGAATTCAGGTCACATTAGATTTCTTTAACAGAGGAGTGACTTCCTTAGAATATTTAAAAACTCCTATGTACCTTATACTGATGATCATTCCAATTGGTGGATTCTTCTTTACCATCCAATTTTTTAGACAGATTTTTAGTTATCATAGAAGATTGAAAGATTAATTCGCAGGAGGATCTCTTGTGGAATGGTGGTCAATCCTAATTTTACTCATTGGGGGAACGATTCTGATGATGTTTGTGGGATTGCCTGTAGGAATCTCTTTTCTTCTCACAAACCTCATCGGAGCTATGATTTTCATGGGGGGTGTCACAGGGCTAAAACTATTGATTTTGAATCTTGAGGAAAGTTTGACCTCTTTCACACTCCTCACTCTCCCCATGTTTATTCTAATGGGAGAAGTGATGTTTCACTCAAAAATAGCTCTCCGTGCCATCGACACCTTAGATTATTGGATTGGACGAGTTCCTGGAAGGTTGGGGCTGGTTGCTGTGGTATCTGGAACCATATTTGCCGCTACCAGTGGGTCTACGGTTGCCAATACCTCCATGCTCGGAACTTTGTTGATTCCGGAGATGGAGCGCCGGGGTTATAAAAAAGCCATGAGCATCGGCCCAATCATGGGAAGCGGAGCCTTGGCCATGTTGATCCCTCCGAGTATTTTAGCCGTAATCCTGGCAACACTTATTGAAGTCTCTGTGGGAGGGCTGCTCATCGCAGGAGTTCTTCCAGGTCTATTGCTCGCTTCTTTTTATGCCCTTTATATAATGATCCGATGTTGGATCCAACCTGAAATTGCCCCACCTTATAGTATACCCCCCACACCTTTTCTCATAAAAATAAGAAAGACTCTTATCTATGTATTTCCTCTGGGTTTGATTATTTTCCTGGTGGTCGGAGTCATCTTTCTCGGGGTAGCGACACCCTCAGAGGCAGCAGCCATGGGCGCAATAGGGTCAATCCTTCTTTCTGCTGCCTATGGTAAAATGAGTTGGGAGGTCTTAAAAAAGTGTCTCTACGGAACGATCAAACTGACCACAGCCATGTTCGTCATCATTATGGCATCGTTGGTCTTCAGCCAGATTCTTGCCTTTTCAGGTGCCAGCAGCGGATTGATTCAAACGGTGGTCAAAATCAAAATGCCCCCAATACTGCTCTTAATTTGCATGCAGGTGACCATTTTATTTTTAGGATGTTTCATGGATAATGTGTCCATTGCAGTCATTGCCATCCCCATCTATATGCCATTGATTAGGGCTTTAGGGTTTGATCCATTATGGGTTGCTGCTATCACCCTCATCAATACAGATATGGGGAACCTCACCCCTCCCTTTGGTCTCCAACTGTTCGTGATGAAAGGGGTGCTACCCGAAACCCCTATGTCGGTTATTATTCGGTCTACACTTCCTTTCCTTTTGTGCGAGGCATTGGCCTTAGTAATGATTATGATCTTTCCAGACATTGCCCTTTATCTCCCCAGTTTGATGCGGAAAAGCGGTTAGATGAAAGAGGACCCTCAAATCTTTAAGAAAGTGAGCCATATCGGCATTGTGGTCAAGGATCTTCAAGGGGCACTCCGTGCTTATTCTAAAGCTCTTGGAATTAAGATTGAAAAGATCGTGGAGATTCCAGATGTCCCGCTGAAAATTGGAGTTCTGAAAGTAGGTGAAATCGAGATCGAGCTTCTCGAATATGGTAACCCTGACCTTCCCATTGTCAAATCCCTTCGAGGAGATCATGCAGGGTTAAATCACGTTTGTTATGAAGTTGAAGGATTTGATGAAGCCACGAAGACACTCACGGAGAATGGGTTTTCATTGATTGAAGGTTTTCCAAGGAAAGGGGTCCATGGAAAGATTGCCTTTCTAATTCCTCCTCATTCACCCGAAGAGAGAATAGAGATCTTAGAGGTAGATGCAAAAGATGAATAAATACTGGAAGGAACGCAAACTTTGGAATGAAAAGATAGAAACCATGTCCGAGGAGGAGATGAGAGCCCTTCAATGGAGGAGGTTCAAAAAACAGCTTCAGTATGATTACGACAACTCCATTTACTATCGGGAGAAATTTAAAAAGGCAGGCCTCACACCTCAAGATGTCCGTTCTTTTGAAGATTTCCAAAAGATCCCTCTTATGACAAAGGATGAACATCGACGAGCCCAGCAGGAGTCGATAGAGCGTTTCGGCCACCCTTATGGACTGATCACCTGCGCCCCTATCGAGAAGATTGTCCGAATTAGTTCCACCTCAGGCACCACAGGTGTTCCGACCCTTTTCACATTGACCAAACATGATGTGAATGTCGTGAATGAAATGCATGCGAGGAAAAACTGGAGGGCCGGACTGAGGCCGGGACACATTATGCTTCAGGTGCTCTCCCTCAGCATGTTCACTGGTGGACTTCCCCTCTCTGACGCGATTCAGGCAATGGGACTTTGCTGCGTGCCCGTTGGCATTGAAGGTGGAACAAAGAGAATCATCGATTTTCTATTACTGACCAAACCTCAGGCAATAATTGCCACCCCATCCTTTGGAGAATACCTGATTGAAAAGGCTCCTTCCCTTATAGGAAAAGAGGCAAAAGACTTAGGGATTCGATGGTTTTTCTGTGCTGCGGAACCCGGTGGCGGAATTCCTGCTGTAAGGGGAAGACTTCGCGAAGGGTTCAATGCGAAGGTCTATGATAATACTGGAGGAGGTCATGCTTTCCATGGCATCTGTTGTGGAGATAAGGAGTATCGTGGAATGCATTTTATCTCTCCAGATCATTGCATCCTCGAATTGATTGATCCTGAAACCAAAAAGCCGGTGGAAATGGTGGACGGTGCCATTGGTGAGATGGTATTCACCTTCATTAAATGGGAAGGAGGTCCTTTCCTACGTTATGTTCTGGGTGATATGCTACAAATTTTCACTAAGCCATGTGAGTGTGGTTTTCCTGGCATGCGATTCAAGATCCTGGGCCGGGGGGATGACATGCTCATTGTGAAAGGAGTCAATATCTATCCGATGGCAATTAAAGAGGCGATCTCCCATTTCCATCCTAAGACAACAGGGACATTTAAAATCCTCCTCGATCAACCGCCTCCGTTAGTGAAACCTCCTTTGAGGCTGAAGGCCGAATATGGATCGAGCGTTAAACAGGAAGAACAAGAGGTCCTAAAGGAAAAGATCAGAATATATATCAAGGACAATCTCAGGGTAAATCCAGAAATAGAATTGGTTCCACCGGATTCATTGCCGATCGAAACAGGAGCAACAGGAAAGGTGAAATTGATTGAAATCACAAAAGATAGGTTGAAATGAAAGCAAAAAGAAAGAAAAAACAGGGGAAAGGTCCAAGGATTGACAAAATTCTCGTCTCTGTCTTACAGCGCAGGTTCAAATCGATCACCGAGGAAATGGGGTTGACACTCCTTCGCACAGCTCGATCTCCCATTCTTTGTGAGGCGAGGGATTTTGTGACAGGTCTTTATGATGCGAAGGGGAGGATGCTTGAGCAGACGGAGTATATACCGGTTTTGGCATTTGCCCTTCAGCCGGTTTGTCAGTATTTGGTGGAGTATTTTGGTTCTGATGTCTATCCAGGGGATGTGATTTTGCACAATGATGTCTATACTCGGGGCAATCAACTGGCGGACGTAGCTGTTTTCAAGCCTATTTTTCATGAGGGGCATTTGATTGCATGGGCGGCTTGTAAGGGGCATCAGGCGGATATAGGGGGGGCGGTTCGTGGGGGTTATAATCCGGAGGCGAGGGAGGTTTGGCAGGAGGGGTTGAGGATTACACCTGTGAAGATTTATGAGCGGGGGGTATTTCGGAAGGATGTGTGGGATTTGATCTTTGCCAACATACGATTGCCCATTGTTGAGGAGGACATTCGAGCGGAGATTGGTGGGTGTGAGATGGGTGTGAGGGGGGTCCTTTCGCTTATTGAGAAGTATGGGAGAGAAGTATTTGAGGCTCATGTTAAATATCTTTTTAATGCGACTGAGAAGATGATGCGTCACGAAATCGAGGCCATTCCTGACGGCACCTATGAAGGCGAGAGCTACGTTTATTATGATGGGTTCCACGAAGGTTCACGGTTCAGGATCCATGTGACAATTACAGTGAAAGGGTGTGATATCTATTTTGACTATCTTGGTACGGATCCCCAGACTGAAGGATTTGTCAATGCGCCTTATGGGGCAAGTGTCTCAGCCATTATCCTAACGTTCCTCATGATGGTCAATCCCGACATTCCGCACAATGACGGGATCATCCGACCTATTCATATCCATATCCCTGAAGGAACTTTTTTAAATGTGAAATTTCCTGGTGCCTCCACCTTCGGGAACAGCATCACCGGTCCTCATTCAGATGCTATCATCAAAGCGCTTGCAAAGGCTGTTCCAGAAAGGGTGACAGCAGGATGGAATCGAATGCACTCCTTAGTCCTCTTTGGAAAGGACCCAAGAAAGGAGGAACCTTATGTAGATATTATGTTTAATGCCTTGAAGGGGGGCTCTGGGGCGATTCATGGGGTGGATGGATACGATCATATCGGATTGATCAATTGTGCTGGTGGTATTTTGGCCCAAGACCCGGAGATGTTTGAATTGATCGATCCCCACATCCTTCTCAAACATGAGTATATGACCGATTCCGGAGGGGCAGGCCAATGGCGGGGAGGTCTTGGAGTGGAGACTCTCTTTAAGATTTATGGGGAGGAAGTGACAGGAGTGGTAATGGGTGATGGGGTGGAGGAAGGTGCCAGGGCCTTTGGTTTGTATGGTGGCAAGGCTGGGATACTCAATAAAATAGAACTATTCTATCCTGATCGTTGCGTTTATTCTCCCAAATCAAAAGAGATCGTTAAGGGCATACCTAAGGGCACGATCATCCATCAAATTGCAGGAGGGGGTGGAGGTTATGGAGATCCATTCAAGAGGCCTGTGGAGAAAATATTAAAGGACGTTCGAAATGGTGTTGTCTCGATTGAGAGGGCAATGGAGGATTACAGTGTAGTGATCGATCCCCTCACGATGAGGGTGGATAAAGAGGAGACGAGGAAACTGAGGAACCTTAAATAAAGTGATGAGTTCAGAGTCCAGAGTTCGGAGTATAAAGGATAGAATGCTCCGAACACCGAACCAATCATGACGAACTCCTATAGAGTGAGATAACTGATGAAATATAAGATTGGGATCGATGTGGGTGGGACTTTCACCGATTTTCTTCTGGCCTATGAAGATGGAACCACTCAGATCTACAAAGTTCTCTCCACTCCAGATGACCCCTCCATCGGTCTGATGAATGGCCTAAAAGAGATGGCTAAGGATCGTAACATCTCTATCCAAGAGTTTATCCAATATGTTGATACGATCGTTCACGGGACTACCGTGACAACCAATGCCGTGCTCACCTACCGGGGAGTCAAGACAGGTCTTTTGACCACAAAAGGACTCAGGGATACCTTGGAGATGAGAAGGGGAATCCGTGAGGAACAGTACAATAATCGCTGTACCAATGTGGAGCCACTCGTGCCACGGTGCCTTCGTCATCCTATTGATGAACGCCTTGACTACAAGGGTGATGTCATCACTCCGATCCGCGAGGAAGATATACATGAGGCCGTCAAACTTTTTACCGAAGAGGGGATTGAAGCGATTGCGATCTGTCTCATGAACTCCTTTGCCAATAAAGATCATGAAGAGGTGGCTGCTAAAATTATCCGAGAGAAGATGCCCAATGCCTATTTGACCGTCTCCAACACCCTGCTCCCTTCCATTCGGTTCTATGATCGGGTCTCCACGACGGTTCTCAACTCCTATGTGGGGCCCATCCTGAGAAACTACCTGACCAGCCTCCTCCGTCGCTTAAAGGAGATCGGATTTAAGGGCGTGCTCCTCATCATGCAGTCCAATGGTGGAGTGGTCTCCCCAGAGATTGCGATTGAGAAAGCTGCCGTCACCCTCCTCTCAGGGCCAGCAGGAGGCCCTGTGGCGGGCATGACCTATACCGCTATTCAAGGATATAAGGATTGTGTTACCGTGGATATGGGTGGAACGAGTTTCGATGCCGCATTGATAAAGAATCGAACACCACTGATCACCACGGAAGGGGAAATCAATCGATTACGTTTGGCACTTCCCATGCTCAATATTGTCACGATTGGGGCCGGTGGGGGATCGGTCGGCTGGATCGATGAAGGTGGACTTTTGAGGATGGGTCCTCAAAGTGCTGGGGCAAAACCAGGACCTGCCTGCTATGGCCTGGGAGGGGAACTCCCAACCTGTACGGATGCCGATCTGCTACTAGGCTATTTGGATAAAAACTATTTTGCAGGAGGGAAAATACCTCTTCATGAGGAGAAGGCGATCAAAGCGATTAG
>Ga0214473_10005940_pt1 | contig 14612 bp, 14 predicted proteins | sample RVTome_7_FD_203509 | JGI IMG/M metagenome (GOLD analysis project Ga0214473, IMG submission 203509) | Soil microbial communities from uranium-contaminated site in the Upper Colorado River Basin, Wyoming, United States - RVT98D197 | ecosystem: Environmental > Terrestrial > Soil > Contaminated >... | reverse complement strand
AACACCTGCTCGTCGTTCGGCACGCCTCGGGTCTCCAGACACCCGCTGAGCGCCGTCGCAGCAAGTTCGCGGCGGCCTTGCCCACGCTCAGCGCATGGTTCGGCAGGTCGCCATTCGTGGTCCAGCCCCGGATTCGAGCCGCATAAGCGGCAGATAAGCGACGGCGTGTTCACTTGACGCGCGATGTCGCCTTACATCTTCCGGTCCAGTACGTCCGACGCGGTCCGGAACGCCATCAGGCGCTTCTGGGCGGAGCTTGGGTCTGCTGCTCGCGACGCTCGACTCGCCAGAGGCTGGACGTCGGTTGAAACGGCAGAGCGTGCTGGGGTGTCGCGCACGAGCGTCTACACGCTCGAACGCGGAGAGTCCGTCTCGATCGAGGTGGCGTTGAGGGTCGTCACCACGCTCGGCCTGGCCTGGAGGTGGACATGGTCGATCCGAAGCGTCGTCAACGACGTTCGAACCTCTCAGCGGATCCCGTGCACAGCGCCGTGGGTGAATTGGAGTCTGGCCATCTCCGGAAGCTGGGCTTCCCGGTGGCGATCGACGAGCCGTACCAGCACTTCCAGTTCGCCGGGCGCGCGGACGTGATCGCGTGGGACGTGGCGGCGCGAGCACTGCTCCACATCGAGAACCGGACCCGATTCCCCAACGTGCAGGAGACAGCGGGCAGCTTCAACGCCAAGCGCGCCTACCTGGGTCGCGTGCTGGCAGAGCGGTTCGGGATACAGCGCTGGCAGAGCGAGACGCATGTCATCGTGGCGCTCTGGTCAGCGGAGATACTGCACGCGCTCAGATCTCGATCGGAGACATTCCGGGCACTCTGTCCCGACGAGCCCGCCGCTTTCGCCGGCTGGTGGGGCGGTCATGCGCCCGCGCGAGGCACGCGTCGTGAGTTGGTGGTCCTCGATCCGCTCGCGAAAGGCCGCCAGCGATCCTGGATTTCCCTGGCCGATGCCCTGACCGCTCGGCCACGCTATCACGGCTACGCGGATGTTGCGCGACTATTGGGGCGTGCCGCGTGATGCTGGCGATCCGATTGGCGAGGAGCTTGCCGGCTGGGGCAAGGTCGCGCTGCTGGAGACAATTGGTCGAATCTCGGGCAGGAAGGTTCAGTCGGCCGTCGGCTTTGTCGAAGGGGTCGACGGTGCGCTGCACATCGCGGCGGGCTCCGATTCGGCCGACTGGGCACTTAACCTGCGGGCCCAGCCACGCTGCCGGGCGACGATCGGCGAGCAGACAGGTTCCTACGTTGCGCACGAGGTCGACGGCCCGGAGCGTTCGCGAGCGCTGGCCGACTTGATCCTCAAGTACGGCACGCCTGCAGAGCGGCTAGGCCGCGGCCCGGTGTTCCGTCTCGAGCGTGACAGAATCGAGCGCAGGAGGCCCGTGATGCGCTCTGCCGCGTTACGCCTGTTTGCGCTTGTCCTGCCGCTCGTTCTCGCTGCCTGCGGTGGCGGCCCGACCGGATCGCCCAGCCCGAGCGCATATCCCGGCCTGTTCAGCCCCGGCGTGATCCCGACAGCGGAGCAGCTCTGCCAGCTGCTCACACCGGCCGACTGGGCCGCCGCGGGGCTGTCGGGGGCGCGGGCGCCGACGATCGATGACGACGGCCCGGGCACTGGCTCGGCCTACTGCACGTACGGCAGTGCTTCGGGCGCGACCGGCGGGCTGGAGCTGGACGTATACGTGGGCGCCACGGTCGACGACGCTGCCTACACCTACGCGACGATCTACGAGTCGATCCCCACGCCGTCCGTGCCCAACCTGTCGGGCGTCGATCAGGCGGCGATGAACACGAACATGGAGCCCGGCTTCGGGCTCATCGTGGCCCGCGCCGGCAAGCTCGTGGTGACCGTCTCGCTGCCCACGTCCACCAGCGCCGCCAATCAGTTGACGTCGCTCACGGCCCTCGTACTGAGCCGCGCGACGTCGCTCGAATAGGCAGAGCGCAGCTCTGGGTTGCCGCCAGGCGTAACCTCATCCCGTGATCCGCGCTGTTGCACTGGCAGTCGCGATGACGCTCCTGACGGCCAGCATCGTTGCCGCCGACGTCTTCCCGCTCCCCGGGAATCGGTATCAACCGAGTGGATTCGGCTGGCGCCTTGTGTCACAGGTGGATGACGGCTTCGAGATGGCCTTTCGGGTGCGTGCGGCGAGCGATTCGGCGGCCTTCGCTGCGCTCTGGCGCGACCTGGGCTGGGAGGAGCGGGGCCGGTACGGCCTGGCCTACATCCCGCCCTGGCTGGCGGTCGATTTCGAGCGCGAGATCGTCGTGCTCTTTGGGGTGGGGATCAGCTCGTGCACCGTCAGCGTGCGGCTCGACGATGTCGTCATCGACACGTCGAACCGACTCGTCCATAGCGTCACGTCGCAGGACGCGCGCTGCGGGTACCTCGATCTTGCTGGCGCGGCCGTCTTCGTCGTTGCGCTGGACCGCAAGGCCTTGCCGCCCAGTCCGTTCACCGTCCAACTGCATGCCGAGCCAACGTGTGGCAGCTGCAGCGACCCGGATGACCGCGTGACCGTGTCTCTCTGACACTAGACTCTGGGCACCAGGCGTGGCGAGGTGCGATTGACCGACGAATCGAACGCGGGCCAGCGGCAGCGCGGCAAGACGGTTCATGGCGAGGCCGCCAACTCCGGTCATCGCGTGCTCGCGCCCGACGACGCTGAGGTTGAGGCCTATCTGGAGGTGGCGCTCGACGCACCGCCACCTGAGCGCCCCGCCGAGGAGGCTGCCAAGCCCGACTCGGTCATCGTGCTCGACTTCGGCGGCCAGACGGCGCAGCTGATCGCGCGCCGGGTGCGCGAGCTCCATGTCTACTCGGAGCTGCTGCCGTTCGACACGCCCTGGTCTGAGATTGAGCGTCGCCAGCCGCGCGCCGTGATCCTGTCGGGCGGCCCGATGAGCGTCTACGAGGAGGGATCGCCCCACCCCGATCCGCGCATCTGGAGCGAGTCGGGCGTGCCCCTGCTGGGCATCTGCTACGGCGTTCAGCTCATGGCGCATCACCTGGGCGGCCAGGTGGAGCCAGCCGACAAGCGCGAGTACGGCCCGGCGACGGTGTCGATCACCACGGAGGACGGGCTATTTCGCGGCATCGCGCGCGAGCAGCCGGTATGGATGAGCCACGGCGACTCGATCCTCGTGCCGCCGACAGGCTTCCGGCCGCTGGCTGAGTCGGCCAACACGCCCTATGCCGGGCTCGCCGATACCGATCGGCGCATGTACGGCATCCAGTTCCACCCGGAGGTCGTACACACGCCGGCGGGGCGGGACATCCTGCGCAACTTCGTGCTCGGCATAGCCGGCGCGCGGCCGTCTTGGACGCCGGCCTCTTTCATCGAGTCGACGGTCGCGGAGATCAAGGCGCGGGTGGGCGGAGGCAAGGTCATCTGCGCGCTGTCGGGCGGGGTCGATTCGGCGGTTGCTGCGACGCTCGTTCACCGCGCGGTGGGCGACCAGCTGACGTGCATCTACGTCGACCACGGCCTGATGCGAAAGCGCGAGTCAGAGCTGCTGCGCCAGACGTTTGAGCAGAACCTGGGCATGCGCCTGCTCATGGTCGACGCGCGCGAGCGCTTCCTGGCGCGGCTTGCCGGGGTGGAGGACCCGGAGCAGAAGCGGCGGATCATCGGCGACGAGTTCATCCGCGTCTTCGAGGAGGAGGCTGGCAGGATGGGCGAGATCGACTTCCTGACCCAGGGCACGCTTTACCCGGACGTGATCGAGTCGACCGCGCCTGAGACCAAGGCAGCACAGAAGATCAAGACCCACCACAACGTCGGCGGGCTGCCGGCCGACCTGCGCTTCCAGCTCATCGAGCCGCTGCGCTACCTGTTCAAGGACGAGGTCCGAGCGGTGGGGGTTGAGCTTGGGCTGCCTGAGAGCATGGTCCTGCGCCAGCCCTTCCCCGGCCCGGGCCTCGCCATCCGGATCATCGGCGCCGTCACCGCCGAGCGGCTCGACACGCTGCGCGAGGCCGACTGGATCGTGATCGACGAGATCAAGGCCGCGGGGCTGTACCGCGCGCTGTGGCAGTCGTTCGCCATCCTGACGCCGGTGCGCAGCGTGGGCGTGATGGGCGACGGCCGAACGTACGCCAACGTCTGCGCTGTCAGAGCGGTGACCTCTGAGGACGGGATGACGGCCGATTGGGCCAAGCTGCCCTACGAAGTGCTGGCCAAGATCTCTAGCCGCATCGTCAACGAGGTGCCCGGCGTCAACCGCGTCGTATACGACATCTCGAGCAAGCCACCAGCCACGATCGAGTGGGAGTGACCGCGCCCGGTCCCGGTTGACCGGCAGAGGTGGCTCCTATTCGAACTCGGACAGCGGCAGGCGCAGGATCCAAACCTGCGGGTCGCGCTCGATGGCGACCCACAACGAGTCGTCGGCTACGAAGAGCAGCAGCGGATCCCCACCCGTCACCGGCAGGCTGCGGCCTGTCTCCAGGGAAACCGGATCGAGGCTGGTCAAGCTGCTTTCACTGCCGACGACGCCCAACCAGAGCTGTTCGCCGACCGTCACCGGCCCGCTGACATAGCCTCCAAGCTCCAGGCTTGCCACGGCCTCCGTCGTCGCGATGTCCACCACCGCCAGGCTCTTCGAGGCCAGGCAGCCAGAGACGTAGAGGCGATCGCCGAAGCTGCCGATGTCGCCGCATGGGAAGCCAGGTTCGGATACGCCGATCGCGCCAATGACTGCGTTCGTCGTCGCATCGATGCCTGCGACGGTATGGTCCCTGGGAACGCCAGTCCAGATCTGGTCGTCGACCGCGATCAGGTGCTCCGGGCCGCTCGTACCGGTGGTTCCCACCTCCACCGAAACCACGATCTCTGTCTCGGGATCAATCCGTGCGACGCTTCCGGTCCGGTGCTCGGCGACCCACACCGAGTCGTCGGCAACGATGATGCTCGATGGCTTGACGACCGTGATGACCGACTGCAGGGAGCCGTCGCCTTCTGCGTAACGACGAACCTCATCCAGGTAGAAGTCGGTCACCCAGATCGAACCGAATCCAAGCGCGCCGTACACGCTTACCGTCTTCCTGCCGTTGGCGGCGAGGAGGTCCAGGTGTGCCGACGCGTTGGTGTCCGTGTCGATCCTCGTGACGCCCGATTCGTCGAAAGCCCAGACGGCGTCGTCGGCGAAGATGAACGTGCCGACGATGTGGTCCGCGCCGAACATTGCCTCCGGGACGATCGCGCCGACTGTTGGCTCGGGGAAAGTCGGCCGCGCACTTGGGGAACTGGTCGCCGTTGCTGGCGCGATCGGCGGCGTCGCTGTCGTCGCGGGTGTGCCACTGGGCGTGGCTCCTGTGGCGCAGCCTGACAGCAGAATCAGGAGGAGGAGGAGGAGGAGGAGGAGGAGGAGGAGGGTGGTGGGCGCCAGCCGTTTCACTGTCACAACCATCTACCGGCCAAATCGAGATCGGCCGGTCGCTCGCCGCGTCGCTTGGACTCTGGCGAGCGGCGCTTGTGGGTCACATCGCGGCGCTGCCGCCTGCATGCTACGCGGTGCGGGCTGACACTTGGAGTCAATGGCTGCCCGATTGCCTGTCCCCGGTCAATCCTTTGTACCTGAGGAACGCATTGCGCTGCGCGGCGGCGGCCAGCTTCGCGCGGGCATGACCCTGCCGAGCGTCATGGACGACGGCCTGTGGCTGACCCACCTGTGGATCGCGGACGATGAGGGAGTGGTGCCAGCGCTGCTCGCCGCGCCGGCCGCCGGCCCGCCGCCGGGAACGCCGCTCGAAGCGCTGGGACCACGGATGGCCGGCGCGCTATCAGGGTTGGTCGCGGAGGCCGGCGGCCGGCAGCAGGTTCGATTGCGCATGCCGCCGGCTGAGGACGAGGCGCGGCCCTGGGAGCGGCCGCTGGTATGCATGCTCGCCATCCGCTGGGACCCGGTGCGAGCGGCGCTGATGACGCAGCCCGAGCTGGCGCGCGAACTTCTGCGCGGCTTCGCTGCCGCGGTGGAGGCGCTCGGCCGCCCGGGCTGAAGAGCGGTACTTCGCGACGCGACCGAATCGAAAATGGGATTTCCAACTCTGCGGCCAAGGCGCCCACAAGCCATCGTTGCGCGAGCCCGGTTGCGGCTCTCGTGTGCGGTCCAAGCGTGAATCGGCAAGGAAGGCGGTAACCCGTTGGCCGTCCCGAGCGGCCTATCGGGGCGTTAAGGCCGCCTTTGCCCTGAAGTTGAAAATGCCATTGCCATTCGGGCTCGCAGTGTGGCCCGCGGGGCTGAAGGGCAGAACTGACCTCTACCGCTGTGGCGCGGGCGGGTGCATCATGCGGCGATGGAGATCACGCTCGCCCCTGAAAGGCTGTTCCTGCTCGAAGAGCGCCTGACCCTCGACGAGATCCAGCAGCGCGCGATGGACAAGCGCACGTCCGCGCTGGGCTCGCTCCTCCAACGGCCCAAGCCGGAGGAGGTGACGCTGGTCAACAAGCAGCGCCGGCTGGAGCCGTTCTGGCACGTCGCCGGTCACGCGACCTACGTATACGAGCGCAACCGCGAGTACAGCGTTCCCGCGGCCGCGAGCGACGTAGAGGCGCTGACCATCAACGGCACGAGATACGAGGGGCAGGCCGCGGGCCAGTCGCGCGCCTTCCGCGTGCCGGCGCGCGAACACTGCCGGACCGAGATCAAGAGCGAGACCTTCGTCGACGGCCTGACCGGCGCTCCGGTGCCGGAGGGGCCGCAGATCATCAACGGGCCGCGCTCCGAGATTGCCGACCCGGCCTCCCTCGCAACCGACGACACCATTGCCATGCCGCCGGAGAACCGCGCCTCGTACGTGGTGCGCGCGCTGATGGGCGAGATCATGAAGCCGGTTCAGGCCGACACGGTGCTCGAGGAGCTGGTCGTGCTCGAGGCGACCGACCTCTTCTACCGGCCGATCTGGGCGTTCGAGTTCACCTGGGCGGGCAAAGGCAAACAGGCGATCGTCGAGATCGACTCGATCACCGGCCAGACCCGCGCCGGCAAGGCGCTCCTCGGCCAGATCAAGGGCGCGCTCAGCCGCGACCTGCTGTTCGACGTCGGCGCCGACACGGTGGGGCTGTTCGTGCCCGGCGGCAGCATCGCCGTGAAGCTTGCCAAAGCAGCGATCGACAAGAACAAGAAGTAGCCGCCCGATCAGCTCGACCAGCCTCGCCGCACCCGGCCTTCGAACCGCAGCCACGCCTGGCTGGCGCGCGCTCGTGGGCCACGCCCTGGCGGCGCCGGTCGAACAGCCACAGCTGTGGCTGCTGGGCACGTTGAGCTTCTGTCTGCGCGGCGGCGTCGTCGTGCTGCTGGCGCCGATCGTCGTGCTGCCGACGCAGGTCGAAGTGCGCCTGATGCTCGGGAGCAACCTTGGCTCGAGCGGGTTGACGCCAAGCTTCTGGGCGAGCGTGGGGGTGGCGACGGTCATCTCGACCGGGTTCGTGCTGGCCCTCCTGTACGCGCTGGCGCGGATCGAGATCGGCGCGTTCGAACGGCTGGCGACTAACCCCGAGCTGGCCGCGGAGACGGGTCTGGCGCATGACGCCCTCGCGCCCGGTGCCACCGCGGACAAAGGCGCGCGGATGCGCGACCTGTTCGTGGTCGAAGCGCTGACCGTGATCGCGCTGCTGCTCGCAGCCGTGCCGCTCGCCGCCGCGATCGGCCAGGTGACGCTCGACGAGATCCTGCTGCCGTCATCCGCCGCCTCGATCTTCGATCGGGTGCTGGGCCAGCTGACGGTGCCGCTCGCCATCGTCGCTGTGGCGCTGCCGATCGTCGATGCCGTGTCTGCCGGTGTTGTGCGCGGCCTGCTGGTCGGTCGGTCGGTCGGGTCCTCCTTCGCGGGTTCGCTCGGCGCCGGCGTCCGCCGCCCCGTCAGCTGGTTGGCCACGGCCGCGCTCGCCTGGCTGAGCCTGGTCGTTGTCGTCGTCGGCGTCGAGTGGGCCCTGTCGATCGCCTGGCAGGCGACCCGCGCGTCGTTCCTGGCGACGACCTCCGTCAGCGACATGCTGAGTGAATTCGCGCCGATGCTCGTGGCGGCGCTGCTGACGGGCGTCTTCGTCAGTGGCCTCGCGCTCTGTGGTTACGTGGCAGCATTTCGTAATGCCCTATGGAGCGTCACCGGCCTGCGACACTGAACGTCAGTAGTAGACTCCCTCAACTCGTGGATTCGCTCTATGAGGCGCCCGGCGAATGATTGACCAGCTCCTGCAGACGCTCGGGAGCGAGATCAACAAGTTCCTCGACTCGCCGCTGGTGCGCCTGACCATCCAGGCCGTCGCGTTCTACGTCGTGCTGCTCTGGGCGGCGACCGCGTACTGGGCCTACCGCGACCTCCAGCAGCGCACCAACAACCCGGTCGCGCCGTACCTCGCGGCCGCGCTGATCATCCTGTTCACGCCGGTGCTCTTCTTCTTCGGCGTGATCGTGTACCGCATCCTGCGCCCGTCAGAGACAGTCGCCCAGGCCAACGAGAGGGCGCTCGCTGAAGAGGCGATGATGGTCGAGATCGAGTCGCAGCCGCACTGCGCGAACTGCTCGCGCCAGGTGCACGAGGACTGGATCATCTGCCCCACCTGCCGCAACCGGCTGCGCCGGGTGTGCCCGAACTGTTCGCGCCTGGTCGAGCTCGATTGGTCGCTCTGCGCGTGGTGCGGCAAGGACTTCGAGCGGCCCACGGCGCGACCGGAGGCAGTGCAGCCCGTCCCCGCGGCAGCGCCTCGCCGCCGCCGCGCTGGGCAGAACGAGTCGCCGACCGATCTCGAGGGCGCACCTTCCCCGGCACTGTCCGTGCCATCGATTCCCGCTCCGCCACTGCCGGGCCAGTCGCTCTCCGAACGACCGACCAACACCGCGCTGCCGAGCACTGACGACGGCCTGACGGCCCAATCTTGAGCCTCGCCGACCGCCCGGCGGCCGGCCTCTATGTGGCCGCGTGGGCGCTGAGCGGCCTGGGGGTCGCCGCGCTCGTGGTGGGCCTGGCGACCGAGCCGCCGCTCCGCGGCATCCTGGTCATGGCCGCATTCGTGGCGCTCCTCGCCGGTCTCGCCGCGGCCGCCGGGTACCAGGTCATTGCCCGCAGGACGCGGCCCGCCGAGCGCTACCGCGGCCCCGCGCCACTGATCCTGTTCATCTTCCAGTTCTGTCTGGTCTACGCCGTCAGCCTGGTCATCTTTACGCTCGGCGTGCGGCTCGGCGAAAGCCCGGCCGGCTTCTTCGCCGCTGCCGTCTTGCTCCTTGCCGCATACGTCATCGTTGTCTGGCTCTTCGTCGTGCGCACCGGCGCACTGAGCTGGCGTGAGATCGTTCGCGCCCAGCCGTTCGACGCCGGCCGGGCCGCCTTCGACATCGCCATTGGCGGCGCGACGATGTTCGGCGTGGCGCTCGTTGCCGGGATCCTCGGCAGTCTGCTGGCGCAGCTTCTCGGGACGGAGGCACCCGGAGTGGTGCCGGTGCCGAAGACGACCGCTGACATCCTGATGGTTGCCCTTGGCGCAGGCATCCTGGTGCCGATCGGTGAGGAGCTCTTCTTCCGCGGCTACACCCTCACCGCATGGTTGCGCGACCTGGGGCCGCGCTCGGCGTTGATCCGGGCGACGATCTTCTTCGCCCTCGTCCACATCGTGACGCTGTCGGCGGACACGTTCGCCGATGGGGTCAAACAGGCCATCCTGGTGCTGGCCGTGATCGCACCAGTTGGCTTCGCACTGGGCTGGCTGTACCTCCGTCGCGGCTTGATCGCCGCGATCGCCGGCCACGCCGCGTTCAACCTGTTCGCCGTGGTGATCCTGGTGCTGAGCCAGAGCCTGGAGCTAGGCCCGTTAGTCGGTCGGGGATAGAGCCAAAACTCGGCGGCAATCCGCTGGTGGACCGGCGCTAAGGGGCGCTGCCTAGCATCCGTCGCGCTCCCTGGTCCGGGCGGCGGGGAAATCGGCGGGCTCCGTCGCACGGGCCTGGGAGCATCCTTTTGATGGCCTTCGGCCCTCCCGCCACGAACCCTCCGGAGGTCTACCCATTGGCGGCCGGCCGACCTTTACGCACTCGCGAACTGCCGGCCTCGGACCGGCCACGCGAACGACTGGCGGCCCATGGCGTAGCCGTCCTGTCTGCGCCGGAACTGTTGGCGGTGCTATGGGGAAGCGGCGGAAGCGCGGGCTCGTCATATGAGATCGCCGCGGACACCTTGGCGCGGCACGGCAGCTTGGCTGAGCTGGCCAGCGCCGACATCGTGGAGCTGACCGGCGTGCCCGGGGTCGGTGCGGCGCGCGCCGCACAGCTGCTGGCCGCGTTCGAGCTGGGCCGGCGCTCGCAGCCGGCCTGGTCCGGCCAACGCTGGACGATCCGCGCGCCGCGCGACGTGGCCGACCACTTGCTGCCGGAGATGGCGCGGCTCGAGCGCGAGGAGCTGCGCGTCCTGCTGCTCAACGCCAAGAACGGCGTGCTGCGCCAGTCGACGGTCTACGTCGGCAACGTCTCCGCGGCGCTCGTCAGAGTGGCCGAACTATTCCGCGACGCGGTCCGCGTCCACGCCGCCGGGTTGATCGTCGTGCACAACCACCCATCGGGCGACCCAGAGCCATCGCCGGACGACCTGCACCTGACCGCGGAGGCAATCGCCGGCGGCCGATTGCTCGACCTGCCCGTGCTCGACCACGTCATCCTGGCCGCGGACGGCTACGTGAGCCTGCGCGACCGCGGCGTCACCTTCGACCGCCGCTGACCGCCTCCGGTGCCGAGCACGGGCCGATCAGCGAATCCACCGCTGAGCGGTTGAACGATCCGGCAAGAGTGGATCATGACTCTTCGACGGCATCTCCCCGTACATGCCGACCGCGTAGCGGTCCATTCTGCGCTCGAAGGGGCTGATTCCCGTCAATTCGGGTCGACTCCGCCTCGGTCGGGCTGATTCGGCGGACGGTTGAACCGCTGAGCGGTGGCAAAGGTAGAGAACCTCCCGCCGGCGGCTCAAGCAGCCCCGTATCCTCCGATCGTGACCACACGCGAAAGGGAGTTTCGGGCGCCGACGGACGAGGGCGACCTGGTCGGCTGGGTCCAGGACGGATCCCCGTCGGCGCCGAACGCGCTACTCCTTCATGGCGGCCCCGGACTGAGCGAATACCTCGACACGCTCGTTGCCGAGCTCGACGGTCTTGTCACCACCGCTCGCTACCAGCAGCGCGGCCTCGCCCCATCGTCCGAAAGCGGCGACCAATCGGTCGACGGCCACGTCGCAGATGCCGTCGCGGTGACGAACGCCCTCGGCTGGCAGAAACCGCTGGTCATCGGCCATTCGTGGGGCGGCCACCTGGCGCTCCACCTGGCCGCGGCCCACCAGGAGCTGATCGGCGGTCTGGTCATCCTCGACGCACTCGGCGCGGTCGGCGACGGCGGCATCGCCGAGTTCGGTCCAGCCCTGCAGGCGGGCCTGAGCGACGCGGCCATCGCGCGCATCGCCGAGCTCGATGCGAAAGAGCCATTGACCGAAGCGGAGCGGCGCGAGCACCTGTCCCTCCTCTGGCCGAACTACTTCGGTGATCCCACGAGTGCGCCACCGATGCCGGAGCTGCGTTTCGCCACTGGATCGGAGGCGACGTGGGCCTCGATCAACGCGCACTTCGAAGCGGCCACGCTTGAACGGGCCCTGCCCGCAGTCACCGTTCCGACGCTGGTCATCCACGGTGGGCGATCGCCGATCCCGCTCGCGCAGGCCGAGCAGATGGTCGCGCTGATGCCCAACGCGCGCCTGGTCATACATGCAGGCAAGGGTCACTGGCCGTGGCTCGAGGAGCCGGGTTTCGTCCGCGCTCAGCTGGAGCAGTTCCTGGCCTCGACCTGACAGCGGCCGGCCAAGGCGGCGCCTGGGTATAAACTGCCACGCGCCGGTCCCGCCGCCCAACAGCCCGGGCCGCGGACCACCTGCCAACTCCGCCACCTAGGAATTAGCCACTTCAATGCTCGACGCCTTCCTCGGCATGTTCTCGCACGACATCGGCATCGATCTCGGCACGGCCAACACGCTCGTCTACGTGCGCGACCGGGGCATTGTCATCAGCGAGCCAAGCGTCGTCGCGATCGACCAGCGCACGCGGCGCGTGCTCGCGATAGGGGCTGAGGCGAAGCGGATGCTCGGTCGCACGCCGGCCAACATCGTCGCCATCCGGCCGCTGCGCGATGGCGTCATCAGCGACTTCGACGTGACCGAGCAGATGATCAAGTACTTCGTGCACAAGGTGCACGACCGCGTCGGCCTGATCAAGCGACCGCGCATGCTGATCGGCATCCCGAGCGGCGTGACCGAGGTCGAGAAGCGCGCCGTGCGCGACGCGGCGCTCAACGCCGGCGCGCGCTGGGCCAGGCTGATCGAGGAGCCGATGGCGGCGGCGATCGGGGCGGGCCTGCCGGTCGGTGAGCCAACGGGAAGCCTTATCGTCGACATCGGCGGAGGTACGACCGAGGTGGCAGTGATCAGCCTGGGCGGCATCGTCGTCAGCCGCAGCATCCGCATCGGCGGCGACGAGCTCGACCAGGACATCATTGCCTACGCCCGACGCGAGTACAACCTGCTGCTGGGCGAGCGCACCGCGGAGGACATCAAGATCGCCCTTGGGTCCGCGTACCCGGGCGACTACGACGAGCAGCGCGTGACGCTGCGTGGACGCGATCTCCTGACCGGCCTGCCGCGCGCGGTCGAGATCACCGCCGAGCAGCTGCGCGAGGCGATCGAGCCGTCGGTACAGCAGATAGTCGACACCATCAAGGACACGATCGAGGAGACGCCGCCGGAGCTGGTGGCCGACATCATGGACCAGGGCATCGTCCTCGCCGGTGGCGGGGCGCTGCTGCAGGGCCTCGACCGGCGCGTGTCGGAGGCGACCCAGATGCCGGTCCACGTCGCCGACGATCCGCTGACCTGCGTCGTGCGCGGCACCGGCCGCGCGCTCGAGGAGATCGACACCATGGAGCGCTCGCTCGTCTCCGAGACTTACTCGCACGCCCCGCGCTAAAGGTCCGTCGCGGACGGGCCGGGCGCCCAGTTCGTAGAGGCGGGTGACACCGTGCTGAACAGCCGTTCCGTTCGACGCCAGATCGTCGTCTACGTGCTCCTCCTGGCGATGTCGATGCTGATGCTCGCCTTCAGCCACTCGGCGCCGGTGACCGAGCTGCGCCGCGGTGTCGGGTTTGCCATGGCGCCCATCCAGGAAACGCTGCGCGGCTCAGCCCGGACGCTGGGATCGGTCTTCTCGACTATCGGCGACATCGAGCGGCTGCGCCAGCAGAACGAGGAGCTGGCCCGCCGGCTGAACGAGGTGGAGGCGGAGAACCAGGGCCTCGAGAGCCTGCGCGCGCAAAACGAGCTGTTGACGGCGCTGCTCAACGTCCACTCATCGTTCGACTACGAGACCGTCGCCGCGGAGGTCATCAGCAAGCGCATCACCGACCAGGAGCGCGGCATCAGCCTCGATCGCGGCTCAGATGCAGGCATCGAGGTGGGCGACCCGGTGATCGGGCCCGGCGGCGCGCTCATCGGCCAGGTGGTCGATGCTGGCAGAGGCTTCAGCCGCGTGCTGCTCATCAGCGACACCCGGGTCAACGTCGCCGGTTTGATCGAATCGAGCCGCGCGGTGGGCCTTATCACGGGCAAGTTGGGTCAGCCACTGGAGATGGTGGACATCCCCGCCGAGCTGACGGTGAATTTCGGTGAATCCGTTGTCACCGCCGGGCTCGAGCTTGCGGGGGGCATCCGCTCGCCCTATCCGAAGGGCCTGCTCATCGGCACCATCGCCGGGGTCAGCCGTTCGCCCGACCAGCTGTTCCAGACCGCGCTCGTTACGCCGGTGGCCGACCTCGACCGGCTCGAGTACGTGCTCGTGATCACGAATTACGAGGGCGGCCTGCCCGAGTCCTCACCTTCACCCTCGCCCGAGGCGTCGCCCAGCCCGTAGACCGGGCCGATCCGGGCGGCTCAGGCAGGTTCAGCCGCGGCCGGGTGACGGCGACGGCTGGTGGCCGTAGCCGGGAATGAGCAGCTCCCGGCCGGCGCGGATCCGGTTCGGGTTCTGGATGTCGTTCAGGGCGACGATGTCCTCGACCGTCACTCCGTACAGGTCGGCGATGTACTGCAGGTACTCGCCGCGCTGGACGACGTGAATGAACGGCGCCGGCTCCTGCGTTGTCACAGGGGCTGGCGTCGGTGTGTGGCGCGGTTGCTCGCTCGGGGACGTGGTCGGCTCAGCGCTCGCTCCGCTGGACGCGGCAGGACTGGGTGAAGGCGTCGCGTCGGCCAGGGCCGGCGCCGGCACGGCGCGCATGGTGGCCACTATCCAGGCCGAGACCAATCCGCCGCTGGCCGCGAGGAGCAACACGACGACGACGGCAAGCACCCACGGCAGCGCCGCGTCCGCAGCCGATTTGCGCTGTGCCTTGCGCGGGCGTTTCGGTTCCGGCTCGAAGTCCTCGTCAGTCAGCGGCGGAGGGGGTGGCGGTTCCGGCGCGGCGCCTGCTTCTGGCACATTGGGTGCGTCTGGAAACTGCGGCTGGAACGGTTCGTCTGCCACGCGCGCAGAGTAGCCAACCTGGCGCGCGGCCGTTCCGAAGCTGCCCTCAACCGCACCGCACG
>Ga0214473_10005939_pt1 | contig 14612 bp, 15 predicted proteins | sample RVTome_7_FD_203509 | JGI IMG/M metagenome (GOLD analysis project Ga0214473, IMG submission 203509) | Soil microbial communities from uranium-contaminated site in the Upper Colorado River Basin, Wyoming, United States - RVT98D197 | ecosystem: Environmental > Terrestrial > Soil > Contaminated >... | reverse complement strand
TTGTGGCTATATATTCAACATTTCTTCAAAGAGCTATTGATCAAATAATTCACGATGTAAGTCTTCAAAAGCTTCATGTTGTTTTTGTTCTTGATCGTGCAGGTTTAGTTGGGGCTGATGGTCCAACACATCATGGTTCTTTTGATATTTCTTACCTGCGTTTTATTCCTGGAATGATAATTATGGCTCCGAAGGATGAATCTGAACTGAGAGATATGCTCTACACGGCAATCATGTATAAAAAAGGTCCCATCGCATTAAGATATCCTAGAGGATCAGCTCTCGGCGTTCCGCTAAAAGAAGGATTTGATTTAATTGAAATTGGAAAAAGTGAAATACTTGAAGATGGAAATGACGTAGCATTTCTCGCCCTTGGCTCTATGGTAAATTATGCACAAAAAGCCAGCAAGCTTCTTTCAGAAAATTCTATAAGCTGTGAATTGATAAACATGCGTTTTGCAAAACCACTTGATACCCAAAGATTGGATGAGATCGCTCATAGGTTTAAGAAAATAGTTACATTGGAGGAAAACTCACTCGCCGGTGGATTTGGCAGTGCGGTTACTGAATATTTTGCTGATAAAAATTATAAAAATGATATTCTAAGGATTGGTCTGCCTGATTATTTTATTAACCATGGTACACAGGAAGAGTTACATAAACTAATAGGAATTGATCCGGCAGCTATAGCTTTAAAAGTTAAATTATTTTGTCAGTCTATGAATTACGAGAAAGAGGTAGCTGTTTGACAGATCAAACAAAAATTGCAGTAATTGGACTTGGAGGAGTTGCACAGTTAATTCATCTTCCAAATTTATTAAGAATCAGCAATGCCGCAGTTTCCTCCGTTGTCGAAATAAATAAAAACCGATTGAATACTATTGCAGATAAATTCAATATTACAGAAAGGTACACCGATTATAAAGAAATGCTTGCGAAAGATGATTGCGACGCAGTGATAATTGCAACACCAACAAGCACACATAAAGCTGTTGCAATAGATTGTTTGAAAGCAAAAAAAAATGTTTTAGTTGAAAAGCCGCTTGCGAGATCTTACAATGAAGCTAAATTAATATTAGCTGCTGCGAAAAAGTATAAAAAGAAATTAATGGTCGGGATGAATTTAAGATTTAGACCTGATGCAATGCTTTTGAGAAGTCTATTAAACTCTGGTGAAATTGGAGAACCTTTTTATGTGAAATGCGGATGGATAAGAAGACAAAGCAGCGCTCAAAAATGGTTCACAACAAAAACCGAATCCGGCGGGGGAGTAATAATTGATTTAGGAATATTGCTTCTCGATTTATCTCTTTGGCTTCTTGATTATCCGGTAGTTCAATCAATCTCGACAAAAAATTTTAATCATAACACAAAAAATGTTGAAGACACATCAATAAGTTTTATAAAGTTTAAAAATTCTGCTGTCATCTCAATGGAAACAAGCTGGTCATTGGTTCTTGATCGAGACGATTTTTACGTAAACATTTATGGAACGAAAGGTTATGCAACTCTAAATCCGTTCAGAGTATATAAAAAGATGGAAGATCAGACTATGGATTTAACACCGTCTCAGCCGGAAAGTCCTTTAACATTGTTTAGGAAATCCTATCTGAATGAGCTTAAAGCTTTTGTGGGTGCAGTTCGCGGATTAAATCCGGTTATTTCGTCCGGTGAAGAGGCATTATCCCGGATGAAGATTATTGATTCGATGTATAAATCTGCCACATTAAACCGTGAAATAAAAGTCTAATGTATGAAATCGAAAATACTTCTTGTTGACGATGAGAAAGATATTGTTGAGTTTCTTCAATACAATTTGATTCAGGAGGGATTTGAGGTAATTACAGCTTACAATGGAATGGAAGCACTTAAAAAGCTTTCTGAAAAACCTGATTTGGTAATTCTTGATATAATGATGCCTCAGCTTAACGGATATGATGTTTGTAAAAAAATAAGATCGCTTCCGGAGTATCGTCAAACACCGGTGATTTTTCTTACGGCAAAATCGAGTGAAGTGGATGAGATTCGTGGGTTGGAAATTGGTGCAAATGATTTCATTCAAAAACCAATCTCGCCAAAGAAATTGATAGCACGGGTTAATTCCAACTTGAGAAAAGATATTAAAAAATCTGAAAAATCTCTTCCTGCACATATCAAAATAGGTCCGCTTTATATTGATAGAAATAAATATTTAGTCAGCGTTGATGGATTAGAGAAAATTTTTCCGAGAAAAGAGTTTGAACTCTTGTATTATTTAGCAAATAATCCTGAAAAAGTTTTCGATAGAGATACTCTTCTAAAAGATGTTTGGGGATTAGATGTCTATGTTGTTGATCGAACAGTGGATGTTCATATCAGAAAAATTAGGGAAAAATTAGGGAAACATTCAGATCTTATCGAAACTATGAAAGGAGTTGGATATAAATTCAAGTCTCTGGAAAAAAGTAAAGCATAATCTTTATTCCTCTCGAGTTTACCTCAAAGAATTTCTGCTTTTCAATCTTTTCATATTAATTGTCATAATTCTTCTTGAGAAGAGAATGACTATTCTCATTCCTCTTGTAATCATTATTCTGATTTTAAGCGTGATTTATTTTCACCATGTCGGCAAAAAAAGAAATATTGAAATTGACAAAATTAAAAATATCATTGGCGGCATAAGAAGAAATGAACTGCATGATTCATCTGAGATAAAGCTTGGGAAATATTTGCAGAACCTTGAAGATGAAATCAAGGAAATGTTCATCAAGAATAAAACTGATATTGAGTATCTTAAAAAGCTTGAACGAATCAGAACTGAATTTTTAGGCAACGTTTCACATGAACTGAGAAATCCGATTTTTGCGATTCAAGGATACATTGAAACTTTACGTGATGGAGCAATTGACGATCCCAAAGTGAATAAACATTTTCTTGAAAAAGCCACTGACCATACTATCAACCTAAGTAATTTGCTAAATGATTTGATAGATATTTCAATGATCGAATCAGGTGAGATGAGATTAAGCTATAGATATTTCGAAGTCAACGATTTTCTACAGCCAATTGTAAATCAATTAAAATCTTTAGCTGATGAAAAACATTTAGAGTTGACTTATCATACGTGTCGCCCGAATCTTAAACTTTTTGGCGATAAAAATAAATTAAAGCAAGCGCTGGATAACTTAATTACTAATGCGATAAAATATACTGAAACCGGAAAAGTAGAAGTTCTTGTTGAAGAGGATAAGAAATTTGGAAAAATAATTGTCAGAGATACAGGCATAGGAATTCCTGAAGAATATTTAAGCCGAATTTTCGAAAGGTTTTATAGAGTAGATAAAGCTCGTTCAAGGGAAGTCGGCGGTACAGGTTTGGGTTTAGCTATCGTTAAGCATATAATCGAAGCTCATGGTTCAAAAATCAGCGTTAAAAGCAGGGTTGGTGAAGGATCGGAATTTTCTTTTACATTAAAAAAGTAAAATAGCTCTTTCTTTAGATATGCCAGATTTGCGGTTTCTCTGACGCACCAATAATCTGGCATATCTTGTTCGGAAATCTGACATACCTACACGAATCACTTTCGTTTTTCTTCAATTGTGTTGCTTTTTAGATATACCAGATTTTCGAATGCTTCTATCGCAGCGTAAATCTGGCATATCTAGTACTGGAAATCTGGCATATCTGCCCACATTATTTTTTGCTCTTTCATTGACTTGATAGTACATAATAACTAAATTTGTACTCAAAAATTTGAAAATTACGAGGTTAGAATGTTCGCAGTTGTAGATATAAAAGGACATCAATTTAAGGTTTTAGAAAATTCACAATACTATGTTCCAAAACTAACGGCTGAAGTTGATGCAACATTAAAGTTTGATTCGGTGCTTCTTTTTAATGATGGAAAATCAACTAAAGTTGGTTCTCCTTTTCTGAGCGGTATGGCAGTTTCTGCTAAGGTTCTTGAGCATGTAAAAGATGATAAGGTAATTATCTTTAAGAAAAAACGCCGAACCGGTTATAAGAAAAAAAGAGGGCACCGTCAGCAATTAACCAAAATTGAAATTACAAAGATCGGATAGGAGAAATTAGTTATGGCACATAAAAAAGGTCAAGGTTCTACTCGAAATGGAAGAGACAGCAATGCCCAGCGATTGGGTGTTAAACGATTTGGCGGAGAGCAAGTTTTAGCCGGAAATATTATCGTTCGTCAAAGAGGAACAAAATTTCATGCAGGCAGAAATGTAATGCGTGCAGGCGACGACACTCTATTTGCTATAAAAGATGGCAAGGTAAAGTTTGAAGTTAAAAGAGGCGAAAGAAAATTTGTTAATATCGATCCTGCGTAAGTAACCTTGCAAACAATTATTAAAAACCCTCCACTCGGAGGGTTTTTTGTTGTATATAGTATCTATTTTTAGGTCGAAGCATGAATATTTCTTGATATTCTTTTAGAATCATTGCTTCTTAGCTTATTATACTTTTTTCTGATTTGTATAAGATCTTTGTCTTGACTTTTAGGATCTTTAAGATATTTTCTACTTAATTCATCCCGAATTTCCCTCATGAATTTTACAGCCTCAAATGTTTTACGTTTCATAAAGAAGCTCCATTAGACTTCTAAATTCCTAACCTGAACAAGCCAGGACCAAAAAGGAATAATGAATAACGAACAAGGAATGTCGAATATCGAGGGTTAGAAACTTCATCATTCATTATTCCTTGTTCAATATTCGATATTCAAATTCAAAAATAATATTCTGACAATTATTACAAGGATTTTAATTTTAAGGTAATAATAATTACTGAATTTTCAGAAAAACTTTACGCCCTAGTCCAACCTCCAACAATTTGTAAAGCGTTGATAGCTGAATGTTGCTATGTCCGTTTTCAATTCGTGAAATAAAACTCTTTTTCGTTCCGGTCTTCTCAGCTAATTGTTCTTGTGTCATTGAGGCAAGCCGTCTTTCTTCTTTGATGATCTCTCCAATAGCAAAAGCTTTAGCTTTGACTTTAAACTATGTTTTTTTTAGTCCCGGTTTTGCCATAACGCCTGTCGAGATGATCGTCAAAAGTTGTTACAGATTTGTTTCGTTTAACTTTTGTCATAATTTTTTTACCTAAGCAATTTGCTGGATAATAATTCTTGCATATTCCTTCTTCCATCCAATACACAATGAACATATACAATGTTTTCTATTATTTCATAAATTATTCGATAGGGCTTATAATGGATTTCGAGAAATCTTTTTATACCAGTACCTCTTAATTCTTCCGGAATATGTTCTCTCTCTGGAAACCTTTCTAAGTTATTGCAGTTCCGTTCTAAATTGTCCAACAATCTATTCGCTTTATCTGATGAGTCGCTCAGCCCGACATAATTATATATCTCGATAATATCCTTTTTAGCTAAAGAATCAATCAGCAGTTTATAGTTCATTTTTCTTTATGAATCCCCAATCCTTTTCTGATATCGGAAAAAGTTTCTTTTATTCCTTTAGCTTTTGCATTTTCCATGTTCTCGCTGCTCATTGATAATATTTTTAAGAGAGCTAAAGTTTCTTGAGTTTTTTCATAAGCTTTAATGTCCTGCACTATTACTTTTGCCTCTCCATTTTGAGTTATGACAAATGTTTTTTGATTTTTATTTGCATCCTCTATCAATTGTGCGGCATTGGCTTTTAAGTAACTTATTGATTTAACCGATTCACTAAGTTTCATGTTTACTCCTTTCTACGGACTAAATATAGTTCTTTAAGAGTTCGCGGACAAGTATAACAAAATTTAAATACTCTCGCTCTAGGATAATAAAATCCAAAGATTGGCTTAACTGAGTTCGCTTTTTGTTTTCTTCACCCAGCGGGGAGCAGAACCAACACTTCTGCTGATCATTAAATTGAGTTGGGCTGCATGATGCTGAACATGACGCATATTGTATAATAAAACTTCTCCATTCGAAAGATCGAGCCAATCGAAGCCGCACTTTTCGTTTGCCTGTTCTTCAGTTAGAGAAGTAATTCGGGTTCTGCATTTTTCCCGGCCGTGGTTAAGATAATTCAAGAGTTCCCGCTTTGTGTAAATGCGATTTGGAAGTAACCCGCGTTCATCCAGCTCATCTAGTGTAAAAGGGGACGGAGGAGTAAAACCTTTATCTGAATCAGATAAGTAACAATCCAAATAAAAAAGTGTATGGTAGGTTATGTACCAAAATTCGTAATAATCAATTCGGTCTCCCAAAATTTTATCCGGACAAGCAATGATAGCATTCTCAAGCATATCTATCGCCGCACCGAATTGACTCCAAATTGTTTTCTTCATTTCAGAATTCAAATGTTTTTCTCCTATTTACTTATTAACTCACATTACGCACGACTTGATTCTCATTAGCCCGACCTTTAGTGTCTGTTGCACAAGTAAAATAGCCCGTGGCTTTAGCCACAGGGATGTTGAAATCCTGAAAATCATGGGACTTTAGTCCCATTAAAAAATAAAAATATGTGGCTAAAGCCAATAAAATTATCAGAACTTATTTTCCCGACTTAAAAGTCGGGACTATTTATTAGTTATGCAACATACCCTTTAGGTCGGCGGTATGATTATCACCAAAAGCTTTGGCTTTAGCCATAAAATAAAGCTATTTTGTGGCTAAAGCTGTAGTTTTCCATTTCTTTTTCCACACGACTTAAAAGTCGTGGCTATTAATCTTTAATTCTGTGTAAGGTGACTTATTAATTTTTCCTATCATGTGCGACAGTTATTACTACATTTCCTTTTTTATGTCCTTTGTCAACATATCTGTGAGCTTCAACAATGTCTTCCATGGGATAGCGTTTGTCAATTACAGTTCGCAGCTTACCCGCTTCGCAGAGTTCTTTAACTGAGTAGAGATCTTTTACATTTAACTTGATATTGCCGGACGCAGAAAAGACGCTTAGATATTGTCCTGATTTTGAGAGGGCTTTTTTACGTTTTGAAGATTCAATTTTACCTACGGCATCATAAATAACGTCGTACGTCTCTCCGCTTTGTGTAAAATCCTTCTGAGTGTAATCAATAACTTTATCCGCACCTAGAGATTTCACCATTTCCAGATTTGAAGTGCTGCATACAGCCGTAACTTCTGCACCATAATATTTGGCGATCTGAATTGCATACGTACCGACGCTGCCGGATGCTCCATATATCAAAACTTTTTGACCTTGCCGGATATTTGCTTTTCTAAGATGAAGCAATGCGGTTATTCCGCCATTAGAAACAGGGGCAGCTTCTTCGTGCGTCATGTTAGCCGGCTTTATTGCAAGAATTCCGTTTTCGCTTATGCAGCAATACTGGGCGTACGTGCCAAATCTGAATTCGGTGGAAGCAAAGACGGGATCGCCAACTTTAAAGTGTGTAACATCTTTACCGATTGCTTCAATTTCTCCGGAGAGTTCCATACCGAGTATCTTTTTCCTCGGTCCGGTAAAGCCGACAATTATCCGCATAATAGGTTTGAAGAAGAAATCTTTAACCGGTCCTAAGCCGGGTTCCAAGCGCCGGATCTTAGTGTCTCCAATGTGTGCTGTTGTCGCAAATATTTTTATAAGAACTTCATTTGGTTTGGGAGAAGGTTTTTCAACTTCTTTAATCTGAAGAACCTCAGGCGGACCATATTTTGTGCATATAACAGCTTTCATAAATATCCTTAAATCAATTTTTGAAATTTAACGGCGTGGTTTGTAAGCCGCCACCCCAAAAAGCGATGTAGCTTTGAAAACGACTGCCAATAATTATTTATAAATTTATTCATGGCTGACAAAGCTTACCCCAACTTGTAGGTGGACGCTTTCTTGACAGAACAAAATCAAATGGTTTTGGCATGGTGCGACCATTACAGACTGAGAATTACAAAAAGCACTGTATGAAATATCTAATTTGTGTTTCTGCTGCCAGCTCTTACACATTTACTGCACCATGTTCCTGAAGACACTTGGTGTAATCTGGCTCTCCATTCATGCCCAACAGCACATCTCCAATTTGCAGTATAACGAGGCGGATCAAAAGACGTAGACAAGCATTGACCGCCATGTGTCTTAGCAACCTTAAGTGCCAAAGCAAGAGAGCTCTCAAAATTCTTGTGTCGCCGAAGATTCCAACAAGCAGGGCACCATTTGCCACGTTGAATATCGTTTGTCCTAGCTCGCCATATATGACCTTCTGCACATTGCCATTCAAGAATATCATGAGCTGTCTTATACTGTGTGGATAGGCAACGACCTCCATGCTTTGCGGCAAGATTGTCCAATTTCGATCTATTCAGTCTCAAGTTTTCTGCTCGAATCTGATAGGAGCACTTCCAGCACCACTTGCCTTGTTTAATAGCAGTTGGTGTTGTGTACCAGACATGACCTTTGGCACAGCACCATTTGAGTTTTATGAAAGCGCCTTTGTATTGCTTTGACAAACATGTACCACCCTTAGCACTTGCAATCTCCTTGAGTTCTTGGAAAAGAGTTCTGGAACTTGGCAAGTATGCGGCAAGGTAATTAATATGGGATGGTGTATTTTTAAGAAGGGGTCTCAAACTTGGGTAATGACTGCCCTGAGTCACAATGAACTCTTTTAAATCTTTTATCTTTACTCGATAACCAATCTGAGGAATCACGAAAAGGATTACACCGTTTTTACGACAGAGCATACGTTTCATTTTGTCACGATTTTGTAATAGTCTACTGATTTGCTCATCCGCATAAAAACCAATGCGGCCAAAATGTTGTTCGCCGTGGTGTTCAAAAGCTATCTGCAACTTCTCACAGTATCCATCAAGTTCGAACAGTGTACCTCGTGGACTCATAAGCCATCGAGGGCGTGCTTTCGGGAAAGGTTCCTTGAAAATTTTTTCAAAGAATATTCTACAAATTCTTTCGGAAACTCCACAGGAGCAGTTCGGGCACCATTGTCCTGCCTTAATGCTACCTGCCGAAGCTTCCCAAATATGCCCTTCTGCACACTGCCATTTAAGCTTTGATTTGGAATTATTGTATCGGGTAGATAAACACTTTCCTCCTCTATATTCGGCAAGTTCTGCGAGTTGTCTGATATTAAGCTTACCCTGCCCAGCGCAGTACGGACACCAATGTCCTGCTCTTACATTAGATGGAATTGCTTCCCATTTATGGCCAACTGAACACTGCCATTTTAACTTTGTGCTGTTGTTCTTATAGTTACGCGAAAGACATTTTCCACCTTTTTCGGCAGCAACATTGTGCATATCGCTCATTGTTAATTTTGTTGGCATGCTGGCCTATTTTTACACTGTCTTTTCTTTGGTTTTCGCCTATAGTATTGCATCCATCTCGTGTAACTATGATAGAGTATTTAGTGAGTTCTAACGGCATGTTATGTTAAAACACAACAGCCTATTTGAGTTCTCAGTTGTTATTTATTATTTAATTCTTTTAGGTCTAGAAATTATCATACTTCCTATAGCTTTAGGTATTTTTTCAACTTCTTCAATAAATTCTCCACATTCATTAATAACATATTCATATAATTCATTTCCTAATTTAGAATATTTTTCACATATTACTTTTAATTCGGCTTCTGTTGTTCCTCCCATTAAAAACTTATGAATAGCCTTAATTCTTTCGGAATTAAAACCATCTATTTTATCAATTAAGTCAGAATTAAAACCAAAACTTTTACATTCATTTATCAAGGTACCAAAATATTTTATTTCATTTACATCTAAGAGCTTATTTTCAGGATTTTTAGTCACCCAATATATTTTTAGGAAATATTCTAAATATTGTATTTTGAGAGAAATAAATTCTATAAAAAAATTATTTTCTAATGCAGATTTTGCTCTATCCACGATGATTGATAAATTTTCTAAAGATTTATTAACGTCAATTATTCCGATATTCTTTGCATTAGGTAAAATAATAAACTCGTGATCATCATTTCTTATTGTTTTTTGTACATCAATATAAGAACCAATATTTTCAACTTTTTTTACCATATTTAGTATATCTTGGTTGTTTTAAACTTGTGCCCAACTATTGTAAGACGCATAATTGCGTACATCATTCCATTTAGGGTGGATATACGCAATAGCTTTGGTTATTAAAATCATTTTTTTCGCCATCATTGTTTTATCAAACGCATTAAAGTGTTTTCGGGTTTTTGCTAATTCAATTCGTTCCTTAAAACCCCAATCTATCCATATCCACTACAAGAGACTTAACTGCATTCACCGAATTATTAAGAAGTGATTGTTCTTCCTCATTCAAAGCAAACTCAATTATCTTTTCAACTCCATTTGCTCCTAAGACAGCAGGAACGCCGACGAAGTAACCTTTCACTCCATATTCTCCGTTGAGATAAGCACACACTGGCAAGACTCTCTTCTCATCATAAATAATAGCTTCTGTCATTGCAATTGCAGAAGAAGCCGGTGAATAAAAAGCAGAACCAGTTTTAAGAAGTTTTACTACTTCACCGCCGGCTTGTTTTGTTCTTTCAACAAGAGCAGTCATTACTTCTTTAGCTTTGTTCTTATCGTTATATTTTTTCTCAAGCAGTTCCATGACAGGAATACCATTAACATTTGCATATCTTACAATTGGAACCATTGTATCGCCGTGGCCGCCTAAAACCAACGCATTAATATCTTTCACCGAAACACCAAGTTCCCAGGCAATAAAGGTTGCAAAGCGTGAGGAATCAAGCACTCCGGCTTGTCCGACAACTCTATTGGTTGGGAATCCTGTGACTTTAGTAAATAAAGTTACCATTGCATCCAGAGGATTTGAGATAATAATTGCAATAGAATTTGGTGCATACTGCTTAACATTTTCCGCGACGGATTTCATGATCTTAGCATTCGTGGTTAATAAATCATCTCTGCTCATACCGGGTTTTCTTGGCAAACCTGCAGTGATGATAACAATGTCCGCACCGCTTATATCTTTGTAGTCATTTGTTCCTTTGATATTAGCATCAAAAAGATCGACGCGTGCTGCTTCTGCGATATCCAATGTTTTTCCTTGCGGCATATCTGGAACAATATCGAAAAGTACAACATCACCAAGCTGTTTTTGAGCAATTAATTGAACGAGAACGCCTCCGATTTGTCCCCCGCCGATGATAGAAATTTTTTTTCTAGACATGATAATTCTCCCTATTTATGGATTTGTGGTTAATTGAGAAACACTCTACTTTAAAATAAATATGAATGAATCCAATTCAAAGTATAAGAGATTGAATTCAAATAGACCGCAGCACATAGATATGCCAGATTTACCTTCCTTTGCTCGCCTGCTAAAATCTGGCATATCTAATCAAGAAGGTGAGAAGGTTGCTTAGAGAGCTTTGAGAGAATTAGTTACTAAGGTAAGAAAAAAATGTAGATAAAAATTACGCTTGGTTATCCAGATTTAGCACTAAAATTGTTTCGGTACCGGTTGGAGTAATGTTATATTTTAAATCGTCCATGTAAAATCGCATTAGGTAAACTCCTCGTCCGGAATCTTTCAATAAATTTTCCGGTTCAGTTGGATCCGGGATTTTCTGCGGATCAAAACCAATCCCTTCATCTTTTACAGAGATAATAACCTTTCGACCTTCGACATTAACATTAATTTTTACAAGCTTGCTTTCATCAGATTTGTTGGCATGTTTAATAGCATTAGTTGTTGCTTCTGTAACTGATAACATTAACCCATTCATCCTTTCTTCCGGAATGCCGATATCCTTTGCAAAATAATTTACAAACTCTTCAACAGTTATAAGATTATTAGGATTACTTTCGATTTCTAATGTATAATTTTCTTCTGCCAATATATTTCCAATTATTATACGTCAAAATAATAAAAAAAAACTCTAACCTAAAAACTCCATGTCATTTCAACATTTAAATTTGTTTGTTCTTTTTTAGAAGTGCTGTTCATCGTAATAAATTCATACCAGCCGTAGATTTTGAGGAAGAGACTTGCACTTCTTGCAATTAATATTTCGGCAATTGGTCCAATGCTCCTAAAGTCCGAATCCAAAAATTTAATATTTGATTTGTAACCAAAAGTAGATAAAGAAAAAAATCTTATTCCCAGCGAATACTGAATTATGCTGTAACCAACGGTCAGCCGTGGTTCACAATATATTTCTTGAAGATATCTCGTAGGACGGGATGTAAATTCATTCCATTTCAAATCACCTTGCTCTGATAGCTTGACGTACCCATACAATGAAAGATTAAATTTTTTATTAAATGAATAGTTGGTTGAATCGGATGCGGTGAATTGCCTAAACGAGTAGCTTTTTATGTTTGGATTTAAATCCTGGAAATCATAAACGGTATAATTTGCAGAAACCTCAAAACTATTCACAGATGTTAGATTAGCTCCTCTATATGCGCCACCGGCAGCAAGCTTTAATATCCGGTTTATGTTATTGTTAGAACTTTTTTCTGAAAATATATAAACAGTTTGATTGTACGTTCCTTCAGTATTAATGAATCCTTCGAAAAATGGAGTTAATTGTCTGCTATAACGCAGTCTAAAAATTGAGAGAAGCTCGTCGCGGTCATCAAAATTTTCTTCACTTGGCGTATCGTATCTCAGCTTGTTATGTAACAAACTAAAATTAATCTGATCCGATTTAGAGATTCTTAAATTTCCGAGAAATGAAAGCGATGCCCGGATTGAATTATTATTTTTTCTGGCTTCAAGCTGTAAGCGATCCTGGTACAAATTTTCTGAAACTAAAGGTAATCTTTTCGCTAGATTTTTTTCATCACGTTCAGAATAAAGTAAGCGCAGCAGTCCATTAAAAATTTTGGAATCATAACTGAGTATTGATTCGAAGTCTAATTTCAATTCGTTTATCTCCGTATCAAAAATTGATGATGTTGCATTTTGGACAGATTTGTACCTCGTGTCTCTCTCGACTTTTCTCCAATTAACTATTCCAGCAACGTCTAACGAAAACAAACTGAATAAATTATTAAAATGTAGTCGATCTTGAAGCGAGTCGCTAGTCTCAAACCTGCTTTGGATGTTGTTGGATACTTTAAACTCTTGTGATGTGATAGAATCAGCTTCAAAATAAAAATCTTTCCTGTTTTGTGAATGGCTAGTGTGGACAAAATTTGAAACTTCATCAGTGAATTGGCTATTCAGCAGAAGATTGTAATACCTGATTGTATTTTTTCTCGGTGAAATATCTTCATTACGAAATTTGATATCAGAGGAAATAATTAAATCAGAAATTCTGAATCTATCCATCTGAGCTTCTATGCCGTACAACGAACCATTATCGTCATTGAGCACTTGTCTGCTATTCAAGTAACCAACGAAAGGCGCCAAGTAAACTTTATCATAAGGTTCAACTCTTGAAAATAGAAACACTTGATTTGCTGATGCTTGATTAATCTCAATCTTTCTGTTATCTGAAAAAATGCTGCTGCTTAATCCAATTCCTAAATTTGCCTGAGGAATAATCCGGTATTTGGTTTGCAATGCAAACTGTTGTTCATCTCGTATACTTTTCACAGTTGATCTTACAAACGTAGAGTTGAAATTTTCGATAAGTTGAATGTCAAATTCTTCCCATGATTTTGAAATATCAAACCGCGTATTAAGATTATGAGTGCTTAGCTGCTTGATAAACCTGGTAGATAGAAAGTTTCTTAGCCCTGTACTTCGAATAAGTTCAAGACTATCTGCTGTTTGTGAAAAAGAAATTTGCGAGTATAAAAGCAGAATAAAAAATATTTTTGGGATTTTACAAAAATAAAATTCGCAATTTTTACCAATAAAATCAGTAAATATTTTTATTGAATCACGACTCAAGGTTTAACCTTGAATTTATGAAGAGGTGAAATGCTGTTTGGTTCGGATGAATTATTGGAGAAGGTGATGATACGCCAATAGTAGTAAGTGTACGGATATAAATAGGGAGGATTAAATTCAACATGAATAGTATCATCAACGGCACTTGAAAAAAAATCTTTCGACCAAAATTCTCCATAGTATTCATTGGTTTGAACAAGTATTCGATAATTTGCCGATACATCAACAGCTTTGATAATAAAATAATCAAAGAAATTTACAAGCGAATCATTTACTGGAAAGATTTGATCGGCCATTTCGTAAACTTGATCGCTGACAATATTGCTTTCATCACTCAATAAACTACCTTTATCTACAGCACGAATTTTATAATAATAATCCTTATAAATTAAGATATTGGTAGTATCGTTGAATTGAATATCACTTATATATCCAGCAAGATTAGTGCTGTCGGCAGTAAAAGATGAACTCAAGCTTCGGTAAACATTATAACCTGCGACATCGCTTTCGTTGTTTGGTTCCCAACTGAGGAACACAGAAATTTTTCCTTCCCAATTTCTTGCATTAATATTTAAATACCTTGGTCCTACCGGCGCGAACTGATTTGATGGAGTTGCATAGACTTCTGCGGACATTTGGCTTTCTCCACCCCAAATATCAACTGACGATATCTTGTAGGAATATTTTTCATCATAGCTTAGCGAATCATCAAACCAATAGCGGTTGACAGTAAAGGTTAAGTAGGCGTAATCAGTTTTGCTTGTCCTGCGATAAACATTGTAACCCTTCAAGTCAATCTCGGTG
>Ga0214473_10005938_pt1 | contig 14614 bp, 12 predicted proteins | sample RVTome_7_FD_203509 | JGI IMG/M metagenome (GOLD analysis project Ga0214473, IMG submission 203509) | Soil microbial communities from uranium-contaminated site in the Upper Colorado River Basin, Wyoming, United States - RVT98D197 | ecosystem: Environmental > Terrestrial > Soil > Contaminated >... | reverse complement strand
AAAGGTCTCTCGTGCTTCGCCAGCCGTATGTGAACGACCCAAGCGCGCGAGTTCTCTATCATGAAAGGTCTGAACGCCAAAACTGACCCGGTTGATTCCCAGTTCACGAAATCGACACAGGACATCCAGGCGCTCGGTCTGTTGACTTTTCGGTTGCGGCCGTCCTGCGCTGCCCGGATTCATCTCCATCGTTATCTCGGCCGTGGAGGTAACGCTGAATTTGCGCTTCACAGCCAGCAGAATTCTTTCCATCTGCGTCGAGGACAGCAGTGAAGGAGTCCCACCACCAAAGTAGATCGAATCAACAACAGGCGGCTTGTCGGCTTCGCGCCAGGACTCTAGCTCTCGAATCAATGCTGTTACATAACGGTCTGCAGCCTCCGACTCGTACATGCCTGTAGCGAAGTCGCAATAGGAGCAGCGTGAAACACAAAATGGGATGTGAATATAGATACCGGCCTGCATGGCTTTGGAGAAGAGTATAGCACCCACGCTCGCCCTGGGCGTCGCTGTACTCTTTCTGCAAAAGCAAGCGGGTGGTATGCGGACCGGCACACGTCCTGGTGGGTTCGAACGCGAGGATCGTGAGCGTGAGTAACCCGGCAGCAAACAGACCTGGAATAAAGAAGAAGAGAATGGGTAACAACCGCACAGCGGTTCTGTCTCTTTTTTTGCACGGTGCGGGACTCACCGTGCAATTTTTTATTTGGTTTACTGATCTATTCGCCGTACGCTTGCGCCGGAGCTAAGAGTCTTGCTCATGGCTTGGGAAACTCTCTCAGCTTCTGCAAACGCGCGCAGAAAGTTTTCGCCTAGAACTTTTCGAATATCCTTCTCAGAGTAGCCACGCTTCAACAACTCATAAGTAATGTTCGGGAGCTTCGAAACGTCCTCCATACCAAGGGGAGTCGAGGGTATTCCATCGAAGTCAGATCCGATACCAACGTGGTCGATACCGGCCGTTTTGGCTATATGATCGAAGTGGTCAATAAGCACAGACAATGGGGTTTTTGGCAGCGGGTAAGCGGCGTTCAGCTTATTAGTCTCGTCTTCCAATCGCTTGGCATCGTTTTTGTACTTTTCCCGTAATGCTTCGATCTGCGGTTTCAGCTCAGCGTCCCTTTTACTGGTGGCCTCAATGACTTTGGCGTCAATAAAGCCCGGGTAAAAATTGACCATTACGACGCCACCATTCGGCGTGAAGCGTTTCAGGAGATTATCTGGAATATTACGCGGACGATCGCCAAGCGCCCGCGCCGAAGAATGTGATGCAATGACTGGCGCTTTCGATAAGTCGAAAACATCGCTCATCGTTTTGTCGGCAACATGCGACACATCAACCAGCATGCCCATGCGGTTCATTTCTCGCACAACCTCTTTGCCAAAATCTGAAAGACCGTTATGCCGAGCTTGATCACAGCAAGCGTCTGCCCAGTTATTGGTATTGTTGTGCGTTAGGGTCATATAGCGCACACCCAGGCGGTAGAAGTCGCGCAAGGCCATCAGCGAGTCCTCGATTGCGTGGCCACCTTCTATTCCCATGAGAGCCGCGATCTTTTGCTGCTTCTTTGCCCGGCGGATATCCGCCACAGAATAAGCCATCATCAGGGCATCGTTATGCTGCTCAGCGGCGCGATAGACGTAGTCGATCATGTCGAGGGCGCGCCGGGCCGCACCGCCTTCTGTGGCATATTTGCGGTCCACATAGACGGAAAAGAATTCCGCGGTCAGCCCACCCTGCTTCATTCGCGCAAGGTCGGTGTGATATTTGCCGGTGGAAGAGACACCGATATCGTAGTTGTCATCCGTCATCATCGAAAGAATGTCGTTATGAGTATCCACAACAATCGCTTTACGATGGATCTCGAGTGCCTTCTTCCAGAGTGTTTCGTCACGTTGTTCAGATTCTGCGGATACAGCTTTTTGTTGGATTGTCGCGGCACGGCTTCTATTGGGTAGGTTCCCAGCGCCACCTGCTAACGACCAAAACACCAAAGCAATCAAAGCAAAGGGCTGTGTAAGTTTGAAAGCCACGCCTTTCCAGTTCAACAGTTATCGCCTCCTCGACTCAGAAACCTGTTTCACGTGCATTAGCAATAGTCCCAATAATTGAAGATGGACCAACTGTATCCATAACCCAAAGCAATAAGTCGATCGATGTTGTACTTGATCGCGAAGAGGAGGATCCCAAGCCCGGCGTATTTGCCGCGCGTAACTTGTCCTCTACAGGTCCAACAATCGGAAGGTGCTAAGCTCAACAGCGTGCTCGAAACTATGTGGCTGGGCTCTAGTTGTGTCACGAACGCGTGCACATAATAACTGCGAATTCTCCAAAAGTCTTTCGCGCTAACAATTGAATAATCTTTCCGCAGATGAGTTGGACAAGCTGCCCGCTAAATCGCGGAACATCGGAGTCTGAGGGCGACCGTCTCGTCACTGTGGGCCTCCACGTTTACGACAGATACTCCTTTCAGGCTATGATCACACTGCCATGGCAATCCTGATCGCCGAAGACAACGTCGCCCAGCGCCACTATCTGAGGGAGATTCTCGAAAAGGAGTTTCCCACCCACCTTCCCGTGTTCGAAGCCGGTGACGGGGAGGAGACAGTCAGGCTTGCTCTTGAGCACAAACCGGAACTCTTAATTCTCGACATTCAGATGCCTAAAGTCTCCGGAGTCAAGGCAGCCCGCTCGATCTGGCGCGAATTTGCCCAGGCGCGCATCATTTTCTGGACCCAGTTTCCGCATGAAATTTACATTAACGAGATCCGCAAAATCGTAAAGTCAGTGGATCCTCCTCCTGCCTACGGATTCATTCACAAGAATAATCCTGAATCGCGATTTCTTCGCTTCGTCGCCGCCGTGCTGGAAGACGGCGCCGACATGATCGATCCGGCCTTCAAGGACTCCTTCAAGCGACCATTGTTAACCGAGTTTGAGGCCGAAGCGCTCTATTACCTCGCTCTGGGCCTTTCCAATTGGACCATCGCCCGCAGGTGTTCTCTTAGTTTGCGCGGCGTAGAAAGCCGGCTCGCGACACTTTATGAGAAGCTGTTCGTATCCGCTGAAGGTACTGAGAATGAAGCGTACGACAAACTGGCTTACAATATCCGTACCCGGGCGTTTTTTGAAGCTTTACGCCGTGGGCTGCTCAACAGTGACGAACTGGAGAAAGCGTCGCAAGATCTCGAGAGTTGGCTCGAACGCGATCGCAGACGTTACCTCGAAGAGCAGCAACGCGCCTCAAGCTCGACGCTAAAGCGTGGCGACGCTTCTGCACGGCGGCGCTCTGAAGGCTGAACACAACAAAGCATCACCGACCTGTTGTTCGCAAATCCACCGATGAGAATTCTCCGAAATCAAGGGAGCCGATTTTGCGCTTTCGCACGCACCGGAACGGCTATTCTTTTTCTGATCTTTACTTGCAGCCTACTCAGTCATCTCCATTTTTCAGGAGCGGCACTATTCGCCCAAAATGAAACCAGTGGGCAAGCGACGCCTTCACCAAGTCCTTCTCCATCACCATCGCCCACGCCGGCCACCGGACTTCACCAATGGGGCTCCGTCTCGCTCTTCCATGGTTTGCCATCGGATCGAGTGCGCGCAATAACCCAGGGACCGGACGGCGCAATGTGGTTTGGCACGGATGGCGGCCTCGCGAAACTGGACGGGCGCCGCACGCAGGCCGTCTCAGATCCGGGAATTCCATCAGGCAAGGTACTTGCGCTTCTAACCGACGCTACCGGCGCAATCTGGATTGGGACGGATAAAGGCGCTGCGCGAATGATTTATGGCAAAGCTGAAGCCATCGACCCTCTGAGAGACAAGACTATCAATGCCTTGCTTGTAACCCCGTTAGGCAATGTGGTGATGGCAACCGAGCAGGGAATGATCTACGAGTGTCAAACGCGTTCCGATGCGTCAGTGCAGGTCAAACAATTGCTCCCTGAACCACTGCAGAGCGCCGAGAAGAACAATCGCGGGCCGCTGCCTTTTACAAGTTTGACAAGGGCCCACGACAGACTACTTGCCGGATCCTTGAGTCGCGGTCTGCTCACCATCGAAAACGGAAGCGCACAGGAAGTGCAAGCACGCCGCCCGGCATTCTTCGTCCGAGCTCTCGCTACTGACGCACGCGGCCAACTGTGGGTAGGAACCAGGAGCCGCAGGGATGAACCGGCGCTGCATTCATCTGAGCAGATGCTGCAGTTCGCCGGCTTCGACACACCGACAGGCACAGTATTGTCTCTGTACCCGGGACGTGAAGATGATATGTGGGTAGGCACCGATGGTCGGGGCGTCTTCCACTTTTCGGCCAATCGTAACGTCCAGCGTCTCACATTCGACGGTACTCTTGGCGGACTGCGCTCCGACCATATCTACTCTATTTTCATTGATCGAGAAGGTGTGATCTGGTTCGGCACGGATCGAGGCGTTTGTCGCTACGATCCGCAAGCTCCCCAGGTAGAATCCATCGGTGACAACCCCGAAAGCAATTTCGTAAGAACTCTTTTTGCAACTGCTAACGGGTCAGTTCTAGCCGGAACTAACAGAGGACTGTACGGCTATGAGGAAAACACGCATTCATGGAGGGCAGTCACTGAACTATCTCGCAATGTCATTTACGCACTCAGTGAGGACGAAGCAGGACGCCTGCTCGTAGGTTCAGCAAGTGGGTTTTATATCAGTCAGGACAACTGGAAAGAGGGGAGGATGGAGGACCTCCTCTTTTCGCGTCTCGAAGCAGCCTCAGGACCGATTGATACTAGTGGTACAAGAGCAATCGCGCGCTGTCGAAGTTCAACCTACATTGCTAATTTTGGGCGCGGCGTACAAGAGCTGCGAAGTTCGCGACTGCGCAATGCCTGGCCCAAAGACAATAATACAACTCGCGATGTTATCAGCCTGTTTTGTGATACTGATCGCGTCCTGGTCGGTACGGTCGACAGTGGCGTTTTGGTTCTCCAGGACAGCCAGGTTTCCAGGGATCCGACTTTTGCCGAGCTGAGCGGTAGTACTGTCCGGGCCATTTCGCGAACGCCCTCAGGCGCTTACTGGGCTGCGACTAACCGGGGTGTTTATCTGTGCAAGGCCAGCACCGGTTGTACTCCCGTTTCACCGCTCGAAGGTCGTGCCATAACTGCTCAATCCGATCGTGACGAATTGTGGGTGGCCACGACTGGGGGTGGTCTACTTAGGATCTCTCTCGATGACCAAGTCGGGCCGATACTGGCCCAGCTGGATGCTGAACAAGGGTTGCCTTCTCAGAATACCTTTGCAGTCCTATCACGCCGCCAGAAAGATGGTTCCGAGCAAGTGTTGATAGCCACTAACCGTGGTCTTGTTAGATATGTGCCGGGCCGCACACCTCCGACGGTTTATGCAACCCGTATTATCAGCAAGCGTATTCACCAGCCTACTGAATTGCGAGCGGGATTGAATCTGGAATACCCGCAGAATAGCCTCTTGCTCGATCTCGCGGCAATCAGCAGCAGAACTTTTCCGGAACAGTTCCAATATGCGTTTACTCTCTTAGATAGTAAGAATAACGTAATACGCCAAAAACTCTCACGTGACTCTCAATTTGCGATGGAGACGCTCAGTCCCGGCAAGTATCGGGTAACGGCTCGGGCATTTACGAAAGATTTGATCGCATCAGAACCTTTGGCGTTCGAATTTAATGTTGCGCGGGCCCCGTTTCCCTGGACCTCCACTGCATTGGCCATCTTGCTTGTTCTGGCTCTGCTTGCCCTATTTTGGGCGCTGCGCGAGAGGAGAAGGATCGCCGCCACGAGTGCAGCATTAGTTGGAGCGAACCAGGATCTCGCTGATGCACGGCTTAATCTGGCCAATGAAGCAGAACGCGAACGACGACGCATCGCTCGTGACCTGCACGATCAAACACTGGCGGACTTGCGGCATTTGATGCTGGTTACCGATCAGCTTCCCTCGAATGGCGAAGAAAGTAAGAGAAAATTCGATGCTGCCGATTTGCGAAGTGAGATTGAATCGATCTCTCAGGAAGTACGGCGCATTTGTGAGGATTTGAGTCCATCCGTATTGCAAAACGTCGGCTTCGCTGCCGCACTGGAGTTTGCCTTAGCCCATGCGGCTCAGGGAGCGCCTGCCGATAAGAGATTTGCGTACGAGTTTGCATGTGACGACTCAACTGAGGAGCAGGCCAAACTTCCACAGAGCGTCCAAATACAGATCTATCGAATCGTTCAGGAAGCCGTTAATAATATTTGCAGCCACGCCGGAGCCACTTGGGTACGATTAACTGTGAGCAGTGATCCGAGCAGCGGGTTCGTACTGACAGTCGAAGATAACGGACGCCAGTTTGTGCCGGAGCTAAGTTCCAGGAGCGACGGGCGTGGGCTCGCAAACATGCGCGCACGGGCAAGCCTGATTGATGCGCAAATCTCCTGGACTCTGCGTTCGAGTCGTGGGACATTGTTCAAATTGGAAAGGCCGGCGCCAGCGAAGGTTTTGGATCAGAATGTTAAGCCCGGAATATCTAAATCTCAGTCGTGAAGTAGAGTCGGCGATCTCGTCTGGCAAGCCGGTGGTTGCACTCGAGTCGACTGTTATTGCGCATGGGCTCCCACGTCCAGACAATTTTCTGGTTGCTCAACGTATTATCCAGGCCGTCGGCGAAGCTGGAGCCGTTCCGGCACAGACGGCGATTCTTAACGGTGAGCTGCGGGTCGGTCTAAGCAGCAGTGAACTCAAACTCATTGCTGAGAGTGATCAGATTAAGAAGATTAGTATTCGCGACCTGCCGATAGCAGTGGCAGCCGGTTGGAATGGCGCCACGACCGTGGCTTCGACTGTCTGGTTGGCTTGTCGCGCGGGAATCAAGGTGATGGCAACCGGGGGAATCGGCGGAGTACATCACGGACCTCTGGTAGATGTGTCGGCTGATCTTCCGGAACTGGCCCGGACGCCGATCGTCGTAGTCTGTTCCGGCGCGAAGAGTGTCTTGAACCTTCCAGCCACGCGTGAGTGGCTGGAAACTAACGGTGTCACTGTTGTCGGATACCAGACTAGCGAGATGCCCGCCTTTTACAACCGGAGAAGTGGAGTTCCAGTCGATGTAAGGATCGAAAGTCCGGAACAAGTAGCCGAGCTCGCGCGCGCTCAAAGCAAACTGGGATTGCAGGTCGCATTGCTCGTAACAGTACCGGTACCGCGAGCGGCAGAGGTATCTTCTGCTTTGCTCGAGCGCTTGTTGGATGAGGCAACCAGGGCAGCAGAAAGAAGCCGAGTGCGAGGCCGGGATCTCACTCCCTTTTTACTCTCCTACATGGCCCAGAGAAGCGACGGCGGTACGCTTCGTGCCAACATTGCCTTGCTGGAAAACAATGCACGAGTCGCCGCAGAAATAGCGAAAGCACTGACATCTCATCAGCTCCAAGAGTAGCCCTCGCGAAGACAGTGACTTTTTTGGGCCAACCCCTCGTTCTAAAATCTCGTATTCGATAACAACCATTTGGATGCCCACCAGCATCTCAGCGACAGATTCGAAAGCCCCTCCCCAGGCCGAAGAGTAACCTTCAAAAAGTTAGACACACTGATCATCCGGAACATCGCTTTCCGGCTGTTGTCTAAATCCGTGCGAAGAAGCCAGAGCTTCTCTCCCCGGGCTCTCCAATCAACCTATTTTGAAAGGAGACCTAAGATGGCACCCAAACTCTCCCTCGATACTCTGACTGTCCCTTCCACATGCCCGGCCGATTGGGCGTCAATGGTTGGCAATGAAGAAGTGCGCTTCTGCCAACATTGCAACCTCCATGTTCACAATCTTTCGGAGATGACTCGCGGTCAGGCCCAGCGGCTCGTTGCCCGCTCCCGGGGCAGACTGTGTGTGCGTTATTTGAACCGTCCCGATGGGCAGATCCACACTCAACCAATCTCCCGACGAATTAGTGCTGTCAGCCGCCGGCTCTCACGCCTGGCTGCCGGCGCATTCACGGCGTCGCTTAGCGTGACCAGCGCTGTGGCCCAAAGCTCGACGAATTGCCAATCCGGTAACTGTGACAATTCCCCTATTGCTCAGATCAGCCCGCGGTGGGCATTGGGAGCTCGAGTTATCGGCGTCGTTACCGATCAGAACGGCGCGGTTATTGCCGGCGCCAGCATCATGCTAGTAAACACGCAAACGAATGCGGCGCTTTACACCAGCACTGATTTCAGCGGACTGTTCAGGTTTGAAGGTCTCGATGCTGGTGTTTACAACTTGAGGGTGGAGAGTTCTGGCTTTGCTCCGGCCGAGATCGGAGGCTTCTACCTGCCGGCAAATCGTGACGTGCGCCTCAATGAAACTCTGAGCATCGCTCCACTAAATGAGGAGGTGCAGATAGAAGGATCAGCCGAAGGATTCGCTGGGACAGTGTCCGGGATGGTAGCGTTTACTCGCCCGGAAAGTCTCTTTGTTCGCGCTGCGCAAGAAGATGATATGGAAACTCTGTTAGCTTTATTGGCGGGCACCGACATTAACCAACGCGACAAACTTTCCGGCACGACCGCGCTCGAACATGCCGTAATTAACGCCAACCGGGAAATGGTTCAACTGCTGCTTTCTGCCGGCGCTAACGTGAATCTGAGCAACCCTAACGGGCGAACGGTGTTAATGATGATGGACAGCGATGCTACCAGTGATCTGGCATGGGATCTAATTAATTTTGGCGCGAAGGTAAACGCCGAAGCTGAAACCGGTGTTACCGCTCTGATGGAACTGGCCCAATCGAACAATATTGAAGTCGTCAAAACTCTCCTGGATGCTGGTGCTACGGCGGATGCTCGAAGTAAACAGAATCAGACAGCTTTAATGCTTGCCGCAGCCGAAGGCCTGGTCAATATGGTTCGACTGTTGCTACTGGCAGGGGCAGATCTAAACGCTGTAGACAAAGAAGGCAAGAATGCTTTGCAGTACGCGCGCGATAATGAGCACACTGCCGTAGTGAGACTATTCAAATCCAAAGGCGCGATAGAGATGGCTACCGATTCGCAATTGACGGCGAAGTCAGCTCAGGATTGACGATTGCACTGATCTTCACAACGGCTAAAGTGCGGCAGCGGAGAATGGGTATCAACAATCCAGCGACTGCACATCTCCCGTTCTTCAGTTCAAGCAAAGTTATGCTATGGTAGCCATTCCAATTTTCAATAAACGATCTGTCAGGAGGAACCATGGCGGACGAAACCGAGAAGTGTCAAAACGCGCCCTGTAGCTGTAAACCGCAAGCAGGAGATAAGTATTGTAGCACGTCGTGTGAGGGCGTAGGCGATACAGTCGAAATTGACTGCGACTGCGGTCATCCGGAATGCGGCGGTAATTTCTAACTAACCACAGACAAAAAAGAGGCACGATTCTAATCCCGTGCCTCTTTACATTTTGGGAACAAAAATCCTACGGCTTCTCCTTTGAACGGGGTGTTGGCGAAGGAATTGGGGCCGCCTCGTCTACTTCTGTTACTCTCACCTTGCTGCTGAAACGCTGGAAATCTGTGTATTTTACTAACATGCGCACGTGCACGATCTGGCCATTGGAGAAGGTTAGATTGTCATCAGCATAAGTGTATGTCGGAAACCAGTAGCGGCCATCGATCTGCTCTCGATAAGTCTCAAATAGTGGAAATCTTTGCTTGCCCTCCGGCACGCCTTTGCCTTTTACTTTGACGATCTGCAGATCACGCGCATCTACCCAGACGCGGCCCTGGAAAAACCTCTCCTTGGATTTCTCCGCGTTTGGCATCACCTTTGGTCCAACATCGAATACATAGGTGTCCAATTCGTCAACATGCTCCGGACCGACGAAGTTGAAGTTGTATTGCCCGAGTTTTGACGCCTCCAGCGCGAATGGTTGAATGCCTCCCAGATCTTCGATGTCTTCCTGAGTAACGGTAATCTCCGTAAGTGTCGGTGTGGGAAAGTATGTGATCTTTTCAAACCGATTACCCTGGTCATCAAATACAAATTGCGAAACTCGATGATATTCACCTGTGACCTGTCCACCCATACCGATGGTCTGCACCGTAGCATCACGTTTGAAGGCATACTGGTTGAGAGCCTCGCGAAACTGCGTCTCCTTTGCGGTGAAGGCCCTGATAACGCCCGGCACATCAGGCACAGAACGGTAAACTACGCGCTCCTGCTGCGAGCGGGCCGCTTTGCCTCCCGTTGGACTCAAGGCCAGCACACCTATTATCAAAGCTGTCGCTATTACTGGAAGAATTGGACGGCAAAACATCTTTTCGCTCCCCCAAAAATGAGATCAACTGGCTTGGATGCAGAATTGAAGGGGTGGGTTTGACCGTTAGGTTGGTGTTCAATTGTCCATGTAAATTCGGGGCAATCGAGGGCCTACTGCGCAGCAATATCCAGGAATTGCCTCGCCAGCTTCGGGCCAGTCCCCTCATCTTCATGTTTAAAGAAGACGAAAACGTCGTCCCACCCCTGGTTTTGAATACGTCCCAGCCATTCTCGCAGGCCCTCTTCGTCATAGTTAACGCGTCGCAGCCGCAGATAACCCCAATCGGCCGTGCGGTCGATATGGCTGACCGGTAGATCATCTGTATCTGAGACGCAAAGTGGGAAGCCTCGAGCTTGTAGCAACTCCAATACGTCATCGTCAAACCAGGTTGCATGGCGGAATTCAAAGGCCGCGCGCAACTCGGGCGAGAGCTGTTGAACAAAGTCCCTGAGCCGATCCAGATCCTTCTTCATGTTTGGGGGCAATTGAAAGAGAACAACGCCCAGTTGCTCGCCAAGCACTGATGCAGTATCGAGGAAATATTTTGTTTCGTCCGCGGCGTCTTTCAACCTTTTGAAATGGGTAATTCGCTGCGGAGCTTTAAGCGCGAACCGGAAATTGTGGGGCACCTGAGCCCGCCAGGTTTCCAGCATCTCCTTCTGCGGCAAACGATAGAAAGTGTTGTTGATTTCGACTGCTGGAAGTTTTGAGCTGTAGAAGGAGAGCATTTCACGCGCCGGCAGTTTTGTAGGATAGAAACTGCCCTTCCATTCCTTATAGCTGTAGCCGCTTGTGCCGACAATAAGATTCATGGAATAGCGCCGAACTTTGAGCGATAGTGCAGTTAAGGCGTTGTCGCGTCAAGTCGTTCTGTGGTACACAGCATCAGTTTGTCCATCGTCTGGAATTCGTACCGGAGTAGAGCCGAGGCATGTCACAACTAACACCAAATATCGAATCTGTCTTGCACGAGAAGCGAGTTTTTCCTCCACCACAATCGTTCTCAGACGCGGCCCACATTAAGTCGATGCAGGAGCTGGATCGATTGCGCACGGAAGCTTCCGCCGATCCGGAAGGGTTCTGGGGCCGCATGGCAGAGGAGTTAAGCTGGTTCAAGAAATGGGATCGCGTCCTTGAATGGAATCCTCCGCACGCGCAGTGGTTTGGAGGTGGAACAATTAACATTTCCCATAACTGCCTAGACCGCCATATCACAACGTGGCGACGAAACAAGGCCGCCCTCATCTGGGAAGGAGAGCCCGGAGATCAGCGCACATTCACTTATCAACAACTTTATTATGAGGTATGTCGCTTTGCCAATGTGCTGAAGCGTGCCGGGATTCAAAAAGGGGACCGGATTGCGCTCTATATGCCTCTCATTCCCGAACTCGCTATTGCAATGCTCGCCTCCGCCCGAATTGGCGCCACTCACTCCGTCATCTTTGGAGGCTTCTCTGCAACGGCGCTCATCGATCGCATTAACGATGCCAGCTGTAAACTGGTGGTGACTGCCGACGGTGGTTGGCGCCGCGGCAGTGAAGTAAAACTAAAAGTTGCAGTCGACGAGGCACTACGACAAACCCCGACAGTACGCGCCTGCATAGTCGTTCGGCGCACCGGTGAACGTGTTCATATGGAGGCCGGACGTGATTATTGGTGGCATGAGTTGCTTCAGACTGTGGATGCAAACTGTCCTTCCGAACAGTTGGATAGCGAGCACCCACTGTACATCCTCTATACCTCCGGGACCACCGGCAAGCCGAAGGGGATACTGCACACGACTGCAGGCTATCTGCTTCAAGCGCACCTGACGTGCAAGTGGGTATTCGATTTGAAAGATGAGGATATCTACTGGTGCACAGCAGATATTGGTTGGGTTACGGGCCATAGCTATGTTGTCTATGGCCCACTGTCGAACGGAGCCACGGTTCTGATGTATGAGGGCGCCCCAAATTATCCTGAACCGGATCGGTTCTGGAGCATTGTAGAGCGACATCGAGTTAACATCCTCTATACCGCCCCTACCGCAATTCGAGCTTTCATCAAATGGGGAGAACACTGGCCGCTGAAGCATGATCTCTCAAGCCTGCGATTACTGGGCACGGTAGGTGAACCCATTAACCCGGAAGCCTGGATGTGGTACCGGGAAATTATCGGGAAGGGTCGATGCCCAATCGTTGATACGTGGTGGCAAACTGAGACAGGGGCCATCATGATCACGCCACTACCTGGCGCAACTCCAACAAAGCCCGGATCCGCTACAAAGCCCTTTCCTGGGGTTGAGGCAGACATCATGACGCGTGACGGGAGAGCTGTTGGAACTAACGAAGGCGGTTACCTCGTGATTCGCCGCCCGTGGCCGGCAATGCTAAGAACCATCTGGGGAGATGACGAACGCTATCGTCAGCAATACTGGTCGCAAATCGAAAACATCTATTTCGCTGGCGATGGCGCCCGCAAGGACAAGGACGGCTACTTCTGGATTATGGGTCGCATCGACGATGTGATCAATGTTAGCGGTCACCGCCTGGGCACTGCCGAAGTTGAAAGCGCACTGGTTTCGCATGAAGCTGTCGCAGAAGCGGCCGTCGTGGCAAGGCCTGACGAGCTAAAGGGCTCGGCTATAGTTGCTTTCGTCACTCTTGAAGGTTCCCATTCACCTTCAGAAGAACTAAAACGAGCGCTGCGCGAACATGTAACGAAAGAGATTGGTGCTCTGGCGCGACCTGATGAGATTCGGTTTTCCGACGTTCTGCCCAAGACAAGATCAGGAAAGATCATGCGTCGCTTACTGCGTGAGATCGCAACCAGTGGTTCTGTGGCGGGTGATGTGACAACCCTGGAGGATTTTTCAGTGCTCGAAAAATTGAGGGAAGAAGAAGAATGAACTGGAAATGCCAGTTGCTTTCGTTCCCGGAAGCTAAATGATCGAGTATCATTACAGTTGAATTTTGGATTTGGATTGCGGAATGCGAAAGGGGTGCAAATGCCCGAACAGGCAATCCGAACTGCGCTACCTTATCCCAACCGTGACGGTAATGAGGAGGTTGAACAAAATGCCTCGCCACATTGAAACTGAAAGCCGTTTAGGGCCGCGCTATCTTGCCTCCTTTGACGTTCGTGCTGAGTGGGATGACCCTGGGGGCACGCACATTATCGTCGAGGGCATTACTGAGAACGTCGGCCCTGAAGGCACGCTGGTACACTTGCCACGCCAATTGCCTGATGTTGGCAGCACCGTCCGTTTGGAGGTCCAAAACGAGCAAGGCAAGAAACTGAATTTCATCGCAGAGGTGCTGCGCATAGAACGTAATCCGGGACATCCGCTCGCCGCTCTGCAACTACTGGGTGAAACTGACGAGTGGAAGGGATTGATCTGGGGACCCGCTGCGCCACGAGTAATGACGCCACAACCAGTGGAGGAAGATGCCGAGGTCGAAGGAGAAGGCAGCAAAGAACTCTCCAACTAAGAGGCACAAACAGATGACATTCCCTCAGTCGCTCGAATCTCACGATAGACGCAAGTATCCTCGCTATGCCGTAACAATGAAGATAACCATGGCCATTGAAGACGAAAGCTTGCAGGAATCAATTGGCATTGGTGAGCCAGACGATATAAGTCTCGGCGGCGTTCGCGTGCGCAACTTGCCGGCGTGCCAGGACGTCAAAGTGGGACACCATCTGGAACTGGTGCTCATGGACCGAGAAGACGCTTTGTCATTGCAGGGCGAAGTGGTCCATCATGCCACTCCCGGCATGTTTGGCGTTGAGTTTCTGGATCTAACGCAAAGTCAGGAGCTCGCAGTGCGTGGGATCATCTCGCGCCTTCACAGTCTCGAAGATAACGTTCTGTGAGCGAAAAAGAATGTCAAGTCGACGTGACACAGGCGACCTCCAAAGCCGCCGAAGTCTCGTGGCCGCAAACGCGCATCATACTGCGGGTAATCTTCATTGTCTTAATCGTAGCTGTGACTCTGTGGATCGTAGTCAGACTCACAGGCGTTATTCTACTTCTTGTCCTGTCAATCTTTTTTGCCTACCTCGTTTCGCCTCTTGTAGATTTCTTGCGGCGGCCCATTAAGCTTGGACGACGCGTGTGGGAGTTACCGCGGGTTTTGGCCATCGGATTAGCGTACCTGGCAATCCTTACCGGTCTTACAATAGCCATCCTGCTGGTCGTACCGCGCTTGAGCAGCCAGCTTCCGGAATTCACCCAACAGGCACGTGCCTACTGGAAGACTCTAGGCACTAACATGCAGGGTTTGGATGAGTACTTTCGCCTTTACCGCATGCCGGGTCCTTTGATGGATGCAATTAATCGAGCGGTGCCGGGCATAGTAGAGAGAGTTAGCCAGAAT
>Ga0214473_10005937_pt1 | contig 14616 bp, 11 predicted proteins | sample RVTome_7_FD_203509 | JGI IMG/M metagenome (GOLD analysis project Ga0214473, IMG submission 203509) | Soil microbial communities from uranium-contaminated site in the Upper Colorado River Basin, Wyoming, United States - RVT98D197 | ecosystem: Environmental > Terrestrial > Soil > Contaminated >... | reverse complement strand
ATTGGATATGAACACCCCGGTGGCTCAATTCGAGGGCGAAGAAAAAATGGTTTTCCGGCGAGGTGGGGAAGGGCGCTCCATCCATGGATATTTCAAAATCGACCAGGGGTCGGTTTCCTGTCTGCAAACGAATCAATTGATAAACCTCTTCTGTAAAATCGAGGGCACTATAAAAAGACAGGGCATGGCGTTTGACACTTTCTTCATCGAAGCGAATAGAGAACTGCCCCTCAGCCCCTTTGAATACGAATTCTTTGTCCAAAAATAGATGGAGGATCACTTTTGCATCTCCCTCATCGATCTCCTCTTTAAACTTTCGGTCGATCAACTCTTTCGGCTCCCGGAAAATTTCAGGATTTATTTTTTCGGACAGATCGAGCGTCACCATGGAGACCCCGGCATCCAGAGCCTCCTTGACCTCCTGGAAGGATTTGAGGTGGTCAGCGTCCGCTCCGTAGCCTTCCTGAAAATTCTCCTGAAAGACCGCCCAGGCAGCATCCTGGATCACCTGAGTAAAATTCCTCCCTGTCTGTGCATTCTCTCTGATGGATTGCTGGGCCAGGACCGGATGGACCTGGAATTTTTTGATGGCCCGGATGTGTCCGGGAGTGGCCATGCCCAGACAGTCTCCTGTGGCGATGGTCATCGGATATTTCCGGAGGGAGATGGGTTTCGTGTAAGGGAAAAGGTCCATCAGGTGCTCGGTATTTTCAGACGATAGGTCGCAGAGCTTGAGCGATGATGATGGGTGATGGAAATTTCCCCGGAAGGCATCTTTAAGGACATGACTTCGCTCCCCCATGACCACAAATTTTTTGCCCTCTGAGGTTCGAATCAATCCGTACCACAATTCATTTTTAGAACAGAAAGACCTCGGGTAAATTTTCAGAAGGTCAATAGGATAGGATCGGAGGGATTGGAGTATCTCGTTTGTGGCAAAGGCCTGACCTGAGCTATTCAATCTCTTATTCCTTTCGCATCGCTGTTCGAAGAAATGATCTCAAGGCTCTCCCCGCACCTGCTTGGAATTATATTCCCGAATTCTTTTCCCTGTCAATTTTCAAATCCCCCCAACCCCCCTTTGCCCTCCGGGTCAGAGACCGCTCTGGGTCGGAGACTAAAGGGGGGCGAGGGGGGATCACCAATTTTCATCGTTCAAGGGTGCACTGGCCACGACTATTTACACAGATTCCAAAAAATGATTACACAGATATGTCAAGCAGTTGTGAGAGGACTATATTTCTTGACCCGTTCGACGGCGCCCATGCCTTGCGTTTTATGACGGGGAAGTAGTCGCCGCTTCCATCGGCAGGTTCAGGACACTGAGTCTATCGAAGTGCAGGGTCAACCCTGAGTGTACCTTAGCATATATGCTAAGGAATCGAAGGGTTGACTTTTTAGCCTATTCTTCTTAATAATTGAACAAACGAGAGGAGCAAATAAGGAATGATCAGAGAAGGAGTTTCCAAAGCATTAAAGGAACTTCTGAATATTGAGGAAATTCCCCTCAATGTTCCTCCTCAGCGGGAGATGGGGGATTTCTCCAGCGCCGTCTGCTTGTCCATGGCAAAGCAGAGAAGACAGTCTCCAATGAAGATCGCTCAAGAAATGGCTGAGCGATTGAAGTTGAAGCTCCCGCCTTATATTAGAGAGATAGGTGTTTCTCCTCCCGGTTACCTCAATTTCAAAGTGGATTGGCCAGCATTGGCTCAAGACCTCATTCCCAAGATCTTTGAGGAAGGCGAGCTTTTCGGAAAGCCCGTTTCGCCACCCAGGGAAAAGGTCTTTATCGAGCACACGAGTGTCAATCCCAACAAAGCGATGCATATCGGCCACCTCAGGAATTCGGTTTTGGGAGACACCGTCGCCAGGGTTCTTAAGTGGAACGGTTTTTCAACAGAGGTTTGTAATTACATTGATGATACAGGTCTCCAGGTGGTGGATGTGGTGACGGCTCTTCTTTATCTGGACTTCCCTTTTTATACGGAGGGATCTGACTTTAAAGCTGTCTGGGGAAAAGTTCCGGCAGATCAGCCCTTTGATTATTTCTGCTGGGATCTCTATGCCCGTTTCCAGAATGAACTTGAAAAAAATCCCTCCCTTCTCGAGAGAAGGGAGGAGGTTCTTCATCAGATCGAGGGGGGAATCCATGCCATTGCTGTTTTTGCAAAAGAATTAGCCACAAAGGTCGTCCAATCTCATCTGGAGACTGTAGCCCAACTCTCTATCTTTTACGATCTGCTTAACTGGGAGTCGGATATCATTGCCCGGGGATTCTGGGGGGCTACATTCGAGCTCCTGAAAGAAAAGGGTACCCTTCGATTCGAAACAGAGGGTCCGAATGAAGGGTGCTGGGTGGTTCCTCTCGGCGGCATCGTTGAGACGGCTGAAGGGGTGAAAAGTCTGGACAAGATCCTTGTCCGGTCCAACGGAAGCGTGACCTATACGGGGAAGGACGTTGCCTACCAGCTCTGGAAGTTCGGTCTTCTCAAAAAAGATTTTTTGTACAAACCCTGGGGGCCGCAGGCCAGTGGAGAAATGCTCTGGACAACGGCCGAAGAGGGTGAGCCGGGGGAAAGGATTTCTAAACGTTTCGGCCATGCTGAAATGGTCATCAATGTGATTGATACACGGCAGAGTTACCCCCAGCAAGTCGTAGTTGAGTGCCTTCGACAGACGGGCTTTGAGAAAGAAGCCAATGAGTCCGTCCACCTGGCCTATGAGGTGGTCAACCTCTCTCCACAGGCTGCCCGGCTTCTCGGGATGGAAGAGACTGAAGAGAAAAAGGCCTATGCCATGTCAGGCCGTTCCGGGACAGGGGTCAAGGCAAAGGATTTTATCCGGATAGTGAAGCAGAAGGTGAGAGAGAAGGCGGATCACCCCCTGGAGGAAAGCGTTGCTTCTTCTTTAGCATCAGCCGCCATCCGTTACTATTTGCTGAAGTTCACATTGGAGAGTCAGATTGTCTTCGATTTTGATGAAGCCCTGAAGACAACAGGGGACACAGGAATTTATTTAGAGTATGCCCATGCCCGGGCATGTAGCATCTTGAGAAAAGCCAAAGAGCAGAAGATCGATCCCCGGTGGAGCAGGGGTTGTGTTCCTGAAGAATTAACCGAGACAGAAAGAGACCTTCTGGATGCCCTATCAAGATTTTCTTCTGCCGTTGCCAAGACGGGTAAAACGTTGAGGGTTTCGCAATTGACGGAATATGCCTTTGATCTGGCGACCTGCTTCACCAATTTTTACGAACACCCCGATCCAGGGGCAGATGTGCAGACCCCATTTATTCACCTTCGAGATCAGAAACTTCAAATCTTTCGGCTTTCTTTGGTTAAGGCATTTCAAGAGGCGATGGCCAATATGCTCAATCTGATGGGAATGCCCGCGCTGGAGAGAATATAAAATCCCCCCTCTCCCCCCTTTTGCAAAGGGGGGAGAGGGGGGATTAGTTCGGAGTAATTAGTTCGGTGTCCGGAGTTTTTTCACTCCGAACTACGGACTCCGAACTCATTACTGTAAATGAGGTGAAAACCATGAGCCGCAGAGCGAGAGTCTTGCCAAGAGGATGGTATCCTGCAGATAAGAAAGAATGTCAGCAAGAGATCGAATCTTATATTGAAGGATGGTCTCCTTCTCAACTTCATTTAATTAAAGGACTGGGTGGAATTGTTCCCCATGCAGGCTGGTATTTTTCTGGGAAACTTGCCGCAAGAGTATTCTATTCTTTGAAATTGAAAAACAAGGTGGAGGTCGTTGTTCTTTATGGAGGCCATCTTTCCACTGAAGACCTCCCCAGGATTGTGACAGAGGAAGCCTGTGAGACACCATTCGGTGACATCGAGACTCATGCAGGCTTTATAAAAAACCTGATGAAAAGAATGGATGTAAAAAAGGAGAGCCCGACCACCGGGGACAATACGATTGAGATTCAACTGGCTATGGTGAAATATTTTTTCCCGGAGGCAAAGCTTGTCGCCATCCGGTCGCCTCTTTCTCTTAAAGCTGAGATACTTGGAAAAGAAGTGGCTGAGGTTGCAAAGAAAGAGGGGATTTCCATCCTTGCGGTTGGATCAACTGATCTGACGCACTATGGCCCGAATTATGGATTTTTAACGAAGGGGACTGGGCATTCTGCTGTGGAGTGGGTGAAGAAGGAAAATGATAAAGGGTTTATTGACCGGGCAATGAGGATGGATGCAGATGGCCTCCTGAAACATGCCTTGGAGAATGATAGCGCCTGTAGCGCAGGGGCAGCCATCTCTGCCATGGCGACTTCCAAAGCCATGGGAGCAGAGAAAGGGATAATCCTCGATTACTATACCAGCTACGATATCATGCCCGACGACAGCTTTGTGGGTTATGCGGGGATCCTTTATTAATGTGTGGAACTCAGGATTCAAGCCTGCTTCTTCCCCTATAGGAGAGATTTTTATTTCCCCTTTTCTAACTTATCCATTTCCTTGAGTACGCCCATGGAAATGGTCGAATGAGCAAAAGCGCCTCCCGCCCTTAAAGCAGCCGCGACAAAAATGGCTTCTGCAATCTCTTGATCGGTCGCTCCTGCTTTTTTAGCCGCCTTGACATGGCTTTCAATACAATACGGGCATTGAGTCGTGTGAGCAACGGCAAGCGCAATGAGTTCCTTCACCTTCCTGGAAAGGGCGCTCTCCTTCTCAAAGATTTCACTGTTAAAGTTTTTGAAGGCCTGAAACATACCCTTCTGGGCCTCCTCCAGGTCCTTATAGTGCTTCCGGGCATCAAGGGAATAAAAGTATTCACTCATCTGAGTCTCCTTTCTTAAAAGACGTAGTTCTTAATCTGTCACATACCTTTACCATAAATCAAGACCCCTTGACTCCTCAATGCCTGAGTTCAAATCAATGAGGAGATAATGCTTTTCACTTAGATATTGAGATTTCGAAATATTGGCTGTTGTAAAAGAAGCGCACAGAGGTGGGATGAATCTCCACAACCTTCACCCCTTCGATGACGGAGCCCTCGTTGGCCCTTATTCCGTTGATCATGGCAAAGCTCTGGGAACGTTCTTCATACCAGACGATCGCCGATAATTTTAGCGATGGGGGGGACGTGGCGGATCCGCTCGAAAGCGATTCATCAGGTTTTTTCCCACTGGCCGGGGCCGCTTCACCCTCTTTTGTGGTCACCTTCTGAATTGCCTTTCTCTCGTCCACGGAGGTTGCAGGAGATTTGATTTCTATGGAGGGTTTACTTTCAACAGGGATTTTACCCTCTGGAGGAATCTCAATTTTCAGAGGTACCTGGCTCATTTCATCTTTTGTGTCCCGGACCTGTTGACGTGGAGCGGGAGTGGATTGAACTTTTTGCCTCGCCCCGGGCGAACTCCTGTGTTCGGGAAACGATGATTCAGAGGGTAAGCTGGGTTCCATGGGGGCAGGCGCACTTTTCTGGCTTGGTGCGGGAGAATGGTCAGGCGCGGGAGGCGATTCTTTCTGGAGAAACCCAAACTCGACCAACATAGCATAAGTGATGACAGCCGTAGCGACGACCGTGACTGAGAGGATCGCTGCGTTCAGCGGGAATCTTTTCCCTGGAGGAGGCAGATCCGGTTTCAAAATCTCGGAGGCAATATTAGCCGCAGTACCCTTACGGGAAGATTTTTCACGATCGAGTTTCTTTAATGCATCAAGGATGACGCTCATTTTCCACTGCCGTGAGTCTTGGGACTCTGAAACGATCAATTGAATAATACAACACCATCAGTGTCTGACCGCCTACAATACCATCCTGTTCGATTCCTTTTGATGACTGGAATTCCTTGACCGCGGACAAGGTATTGCCGTCATAGAGTCCTGTTAAATACTTATCGTAAACTCCTGCCTCTTTCAGAAGGCCCTGGAGCCGTTTGACTTGTTCTCCCTTTGGGCCGACGGATAGACTTGGCAGAAGATTGGAGAAATCTCTCCACAAAAGAAAGGCATGGCCGGACCAATGTCTTTCCAGCTCTCCGAATGAAATGGAATTCCTCCCACCGATCGGTGGATCGATAAGAAGATTTTCATTTTTTATTGCCACCAGTGAAACAAAGCGTTTCCCCTGGATGCCCGGTAGGATTAGTTCGAGCACTGCTGGATAATCGAACCGGAGCAAGGCTCCCAGATTTCCAGAAAATCTGTATAAGCGGAGCTCCCTGTTCAGGGCAGCGCTCTCCATTCCTTCGGAATGGTTAAAATTGCTGTTTTCTGGGACGGGTGGAACATTCCAGAAGCTGGCTAAAGTGTTAAAGGCCCTTCGAGCACTTTCTGATTCCATGACTTCTCCCAGCTCAGACGCCATGGCACGGGAGAGTTCTTCACCTGTTAAGAGAGGCTCTTTTTTTGTCAGATCATTGGTTATCTCAATCTGTTTGGATACGTTGAACAGGTCCATTAGGTCATGCCATTCAAAGTAGATGGCTCCCACAGTTAAGACCCCGAGCACCGTGATGGTCGGGATGATCATGAGACGTGGTTTCGATTTGTAGGATGCCGTAGTCTTACTTATATCCCTTATCCCTGCTGTAGCCATCCTGGAGCTTATCCTCGTCGCGTCTCTTGAGTAGGCGGCCAGGAGCGTCCTGTCGCAGGCGACATTAATGAGTCTTGGAAGCCCTCGTGAATACCTGTATATTCGCTTCAATGACCCGTTCGAAAAGACAGCCCCGCCCCTTCCTCCTGCCACTTGAAGCCGGTGGTTGACGTAATGGATGGTGTCCGTGAAGTCCATAGGCTGCAGATGGTATCGCACCGTGATCCGCTGGCTGAGCTGGCGCATTTCATTTTTCTCCAAGGTCTGCACGAACTCGGGCTGTCCCGACAGGATAATCTGTATCAGCTTTTCTCTATCCGTTTCGAGGTTCGAGATCAGCCGGATCTGCTCGAGAACCGGAGCTTCGAGGTTCTGTGCTTCATCGATGGCGAGGACAACGGTGCGGCCCTCGGCATTCTGCTGGAGAAGAAACTGGTTGAGGGAATCCAAGAGGATCGAGTTATTTGAGGTCTCGTAGGGAATGCCGAATTCCCGGTTTATGTTTTGAAGAAGTTCGGTTGCCGAAAGACAGGGGTTGAAGATCAAGGCTGTACGATGGTGGCCAGCGTCAAGCTGATGGAGGAGTGCCCGCAAGACCGTTGTCTTCCCTGACCCCACCTCTCCTGTCAGAGACATGAATCCAACACGATTATTAATGCCGTACAAAAGGTGTGCAAAGGCTTCTTTGTGATTCTTGCTCAGAAAAACAAAGCGGGGGTCAGGAGTCAGGTTAAATGGTTTTTCCCGAAATCCATGAAAGTCGAGGTACATCGCAAGATACCACTGAATGTTTTCACATCATCAAGTCAGAGGGAAAAAGAAACGACCGAATTCTCCTCTCTACTGGTCCATATGGAAGATGTATCATCAGGCGCTATGGCAACCCACAGATACAAATTAACAGATTCCATAATGAAAGTAAACCCCGTTAGAAAGTCTTCGACTTTCCAACGGGGAGGCTTCATTCACCCCGTTAGAGAAAGTCTCTAACGGGGCAAGCAGGGCATTAAACCCCGTGTTCGCTCTAAAAGGAATTAAATCTTCATCCCCGCTGCAAGCACAGGGGCTTTCTAACGGGGTAAACAAATTGATTATTGCACTTCATCGGAGAGGGCAGCCGTTCAATAACCCTTGACAAGACAAGTCCTCTATTGATAAAGTCTCTTGCATTCAAATAATTTAAAACTGTCTGCTATGCGCTGCATTTGGCAAAATAGAAGGGGGAGGGAAGAGCGATGGAGGTCAAGAAGATTTGTGTGCTCGGTGCGGGTTTGATGGGTTCTGGGATTGCCCAGGTTTCAGCGGAAGCAGGTTATGAAGTCTTCATGAGGGACATCGAGGACCGTTTTGTTCAGGGCGGACTCAACATCATTAAAAAGAATTATGAGCGGGCCATCAGCAAAGGGAAGATGACCAAGGAACAGGCCGATGCTTTTTTGTCCAGAGTGAAAGGGACGCTCGACTTAGTCGAAGGAGTGAAGGGTGCGCAGGTGGTCATCGAAGCCGTCATTGAGAATATGGACCTGAAGAAGCAGGTCTACAAGGAACTGGATCAACTCTGTGCCAAAGAGACGATTTTAGCTACGAACACCTCCGGACTTTCCATTACGGAAATTGCTTCCATGACAAAGCGCCCTGAAAAGGTCATCGGCATGCATTTCTTCAATCCTGTGCCAGTCATGAAGCTGGTAGAGATCATTAAGGGACAGTCGACCTCTGAAGAGACCTTTGCGGTTATCAAGGCCCTTTCAGAGAAGTTAGGAAAGACGCCCATCACTATAAACGAAGCGCCAGGATTTGCCGTGAATCGTATTCTGGTTCCCATGATCAATGAAGCCATTTTTGTCCTTCAGGAAGGGATCGCTTCGGCTGAGGATATAGATAAGGGAATGGTCCATGGAGCCAATCATCCCATTGGCCCCTTGGCCTTAGCGGATCTCGTGGGTTTAGACACCCTCCTGATGGTTCAGGATAATCTCTATAAAGAGTTTGGGGATTCCAAATATCGGCCATGCCCCTTGCTTCGGAAGATGGTCCGGGCTGGCCACCTGGGGAGAAAAACCGGAAAGGGATTCTACGATTATTCCAAGTGAGAAGGCTGGCGGCCCCTGATTACACCGATATCGAAAAAAGATTACACAGATTTTCTGAGGAGTAAATCATCTGTGTAATCGTTATTTAATCTTTTTAATTAGAGTCTGTTTATAAATTGCCCTCTCCATCAGAGTCGTCATTCCGGCCCCGATTTACATCGGGATAAACTCCAGCCGGAATCCAGTCCTTTCAAAACCTTCTGGATGCCGGATCAAGTCCGGCATGACGGAAAAAGACATTTATGGACAGACACTAATTAGAGAGCTCATTGGTATTTAAGAATTTTTAGAGCTCTCTTTCAAAAACATTGACAATCATTATCCAAACTGCTTAAAATTGCCCATTACATAACTTAAAGGAAGGAGGTGGGGGATGGTAAGAGGGGGTCAAAAAGTTTATAGAAAACATGTCAGAGGAGGTGACTGTATGAGAAAAAGAATATTTTTAATGGTTTTATGTATTGGTATCATCATGAGCTTTGTAATAACTTCCAGCCCTCTGGTCTTTGGACAGACTAAGCCAGCCCAACCGGCTAAGCCTGCGCCAGCAGCGAAGCCTGAACCGGCCAAACCTGCACAACCGGCCAAGCCCATCATTATTGGAGTGCCGACTTCGTTATACACACCCTTTGGCAGGAATGGACTGAAGGCCGTGAATCTTGCCGTGGAGGAAGTCAATGCAAAAGGAGGGGTATTAGTAGGGAAAGAAAAGCGACCATTTAAAGTGGTCGTCACAGATACCAGAGATGGTGAGCCTGCAACTCCTACCCATGACGCCTTGATGGCTTATGAGAAATTGATTCTGGAACAGAAGCCTCATGCCGTTCTGGTTGCTCCTTTCCGATCCGAGGCCCTTATTGCGAGTATGGATCTGGTAGCCAAGTATAAAATCCCCCAACTTGGTACCATTGCCCAGACCCCTGCATTCCAGAGACAATTTAAAACCGATCCAGAAAAGTATAAGTACCTGTTTCGCGTGACCACTGACGCGACGGTCCCCGGTATGTATCTTTCCCGTGCCCTGGATCTCCTGAAGAAAGATTTCAAACTCGACAGCATCTACATTCTTTACCAAGATACCTTATGGGCTCAGGCGTTCGCGGGTGTAGTGAGGAAACATGGGCAGGAGACCGGCTGGAAAGAAGTGGGCTATGATGCTTACGCAGCGGGGGCCTCTGATTTCTCGCCTGGACTGACCAAAGCGAAGGAAGGGAAGGCCCAAGTGATTGCCATGATGTGGGACGTACCGCTCGGGGCAGGAATATTCGCAAAACAGTATGTAGCCATGCAAGTTCCTTCACTTCTTATCGGTTTCATACCTCCGATAGCTGCCCCAGAGGCTGTAAAGACTGTTGGCCCGGAGGTAGAATATAGCCTATCGGTTGAGTTTCCGGTTGGTGCCTCACTACCGCTGAAGAAACTTCCAAAAACGGGAGAGTTCCTCTCCAAGTTTAAAAAGAAGTATGGAACACTTCCCGAGGCCCCTGCTGTGAATTCATCCGCCTATGATTCGGTTTTTATTCTCGCCCAAGCTATTGAACGGGCTGGAAGCCTCGATGCGGATAAACTCGTAGCAGCACTGGAACAGACCGACTATAAAGGGGTCTCTGGAAGAATAAGAATCAACAAGGAACAACACACAGCAATTTTTGGTGATAAAGACCCGAATGAGACGGGTGTAGCAGTCGTTTTCCAATGGCAGAAGGATAAGATGGGAAATCTGGTCCGGGTGCCCATTTATCCTGATTTTGTGGCTGAAGGAAAGATTCTGCTTCCTCCATGGATGAAATGAATTAATCCCCCCTCTCCCCCCTTTATCAAAGGGGGGTTGGGGGGATTGAAAAATCTAAAATCTGCAATCTGCAATCTGAAATTGAAATTATGTCGCTCCTGATTTATGGTACGATAACGAGTATCATTTTAGCCCTTTATACGGTTGGGTTCAGTCTGACCTATGGCATCAGCGGGCTGGCTAATTTTGCCCATGGGGCTCTTTATATTCTCACCGGATATTCGGTCTTCTCTTTTCTGAATCAGCTCGGACTTCCTTATTTCCTATCCGCTCCGCTCTCCGTGGTCATCATCGGGTTTCTTGGATTTGTTCTCTATTGGGGACTATTGCTTCGAGTTCGAGGTGTTCCCCTTGCCGAACTAATTGTCACTTTTGCGGCAGGAGTTGCGATTTTAGAACTATTAATGTGGAAAGGTTTTTATGGTATTCAGTATAGCCTTCCGCTTTTTGTGAGGGGGGGTGTGAAATTAGGAGGAGTGGCCGTAGATTACCAGCGTCTCTTTGTGGTCGGGACTGGAATGGTCTTAGTCGTCCTTCTCTATCTCTTTGTTCATTATACCAAGATCGGACTGGCCTTCAGGGGTATGGCCCAGAATGAACGCACTGCCCTTTCCGTGGGTATCGAATCAGATTGGATCGGTTCATTGAGTTTAGCCGTTGGGTCAGCATTGGCTGCGGTCGCTGCAGTAGTGGTTCTCCCATTAGGCATGATGGAGTCAGCCATTGGATATGAGGTGCTCATCTACGCCCTTGCAGTGGCGATCATCGGTGGATTAGAGAGTACCCCGGGGATGATTGTGGGGAGCTTCATTGTGGGATTTGGACAGGTTGCTACAGCCAGGTATATCGGTCCGAAATGGATGATCATCGTACCACTGGCGGCTATTATCTTTGTCTTAGTCATTAGACCTTCTGGTCTGTTCGGTAAATTTAAGGAGCTCGAAGAAAGGATTTAGGGTGGCTGAGGTCGAAGCCAAATATCGTAAGAAGAGGTTAGACCGCGGGATCAAGGCAAGGGCGGATACCATCTTTGCCATTGCCTCCTATAAGGAAATACTCTACCTGGTACTTCCCAGGGCTTTACCCGTCATTCTCTTGCTCGCTTTACCATTAGTGTTAACGGGCTACTGGGGGAAAGTTCTCGTTTATGCTTGTGTATATGGTCTGCTTGCATTGAGCTGGGATTTTTTGGCCTCCTGTGGATTATTTTCTCTGGGACAAGCCTTCTTTCTGGGTATCGGGGCTTATATAGCCGGTACGCTAAGTTACTACTTTCATTGGCCTCCTGTTATTACCTTGCCTATAGCCACAATAGGAGGAGGAGTGATCTCAGCCGCGTTGCTCTCGCCTGTCGTAAGACTAAGGGGAGTCTATTTTGCCATGGTCACCTTAATGTTGCCCATGCTCTTTATGAAGATGATTGAAACGACAGGGATCTTTGGAGGCACTCATGGACTATCAGCCCTCAAACCCTTGGCAAAAGGATGGGGAGGGACTTATTTAGTGATAGGTGTCTTTTTAGTAAGCCTTTTTATCTTTCGAAGGATCATCAATGAAGATTATGGCTTGGTTCTCAGGGCGATTCGAGATGATGATCGTGCCGTGATGAGTGCCGCGATCAATATCTACTGGCGAAAAATTCAGGCATTGTTCGTCGCTGGCGCAGTGGGAGCCTTTGCTGGCGCCTTTATGACCCATCATTATCAGTTTGTGGGCATGAGTGTCTTTGCTCTGGATTATTCGATCTTACCAGTCGCCGCTGCGGCCCTGGGAGGGCCCGGCACTTTTGCTGGCGCAGCCCTGGGGAGTATGATTCTGGTCCCCCTCTCTGAGGCCTTGCGTGCCTTGAGTGGGTTGAGGATAGCCATTTACTGCGTCATTATGATTTTAAGCGTGATCGCTTTGCCAGAGGGTATTTTCCATTATATTGAACGAAAATATCACCAATTTGAAAGATTGGTGAGGGTTGGATAGGATGGAAGGTGACACATTTTTAAAGATTGAGAAGCTGAGTAAGCATTTTGGTGGCGTTCAAGCCGTGTGGGATGTGAGTTTCTCGCTACGAAAGGGAGAATTTCTGGGAGTTATTGGACCGAATGGGTCTGGGAAGACCACGCTTGTCAATTTGATTACTGGCTTTGTAAAGCCCGATTCAGGAAAGGTCATCTATCAGGGAAAAGATATTACAGGTAAGATGCCTTATACCATAGCCGGTCTCGGCATTTCTCGTACTTTCCAGATGGTGAGGCTCTTCTATAATCTTCCTGCTTATAAAAATCTCATTATTCCTCTTTCTTCTTCAAGGGTGAAGAAACTCAGGGGAGGTGAATATGGTGAAAGGGATGATGTGGCCGTTGACCTTTTAGATGATATGGGGTTTGAGCGGGATTCCTTTGTTCCCTACAAATTAGCCGGTAGTCTTCCTCATGGATACCTGAAACGCCTTGACCTCGCCCGTGCGATGGCCCTCCGTCCGGACCTTTTGATCCTCGACGAACTCTTCTCAGGGATGGCCATGTCGGAAGTAGCCAGCACTCTACCTCTCATTGAGAAATTCCATGAAGAAGGGTTGACGATCATCATGATCGAGCACAGATTGAAAGAGCTTTTCCGGGTCGTCGACCGGGTGATGGTATTGAACTTTGGCGAGAAGATCGCTGAGGGATCTCCTCAAGAGGTGATGAGCGCCGAAACCGTCAAGAAAGCATATCTCGGGATCGAAGTGGAGATAGGTTAACCCCGTAGTTGAAAAAATGACGGAGAGGAACACAGGGTGCGCCAAGATTAGAGAAGTTTTAATAAACTCAGGCGTTGATGTTTGCAACAACGGGGTAAATTTCACAGATGGAACTGATGCTCTCCATTAAAAATTTGATGGTCTTTTTCGAAAACGCTCTGGCCTTAAACGATCTCAGCCTGGAGGTATGTCAGGGAGAGATTGTGGGCATTCTCGGGTCCAACAGTGCTGGAAAGACCACTTTGATGAATACGATTTCTGGGTTGATTCTCGACATGAAGAAAAAAGAGGACCGCAGAGGCGGCGAGAGAATCAGTGTGCTCGGGGAGTTAAAGTTTGAAGGGGAAGATATTCTTAACATCAAACCAACTCAAAGGGTGAAAAGAGGAATTGTTCTCAGCCGGGAGAGGCACCCCATTTTCCGTGATAGCGATGTTGTGGAAAATTTGAAAATCGCCGGATATCTGCACAAGAGACATGAGGTCAAGGAAAGGATCGAGTTCATTTTTGCGCTCTTCCCACATTTAAAAGGAATGAAAAAGAGAAAAGCAGGGTTGCTGAGCGGGGGAGAACAGCAGATGCTCGCCATTGGCATCGCACTGGTCGCCAAACCCCGACTCCTGCTCATGGATGAACCCCTTCTTGGATTGAGTCCTATGCTTCAGGCTGACCTGGCCCGGGCCATCAAGAATATTCGGCAGAAAGGGATCACTGTGCTGGTGACCGAACAATTTGCCAGGACCCTTTTGCCTATTATTGACCGGGGATATGTGATCGAAAACGGAATGCTTGTCTTCGAAGGTTCGAGACAAGAGCTATTCGATAATCCTGAAGTCAAATCAGCCTATCTGGGGATATAGCATCGTGATTGCAGATTGAAAAATCTCAAACCTGTTCCTGGCAAGTTCTGGAATTTAAAATCTAAAATTTGAAATTAATCGTTTGGGTCATTTGGACATTGGAGTTTGTAATTTATTTGGGATTTGAAATTTGGGATTTGGAATTTAGACCCCCCAACCTACTTGATTAGACCAATATCGGGTTAAGATTGAGAGTGGAATCAATGGAATTACTCGCTGATACCATTTATGGATCTTTTGAAGAAGCGGTAAAAAGAAATCCCAATAAGCCAGCACTCATCTATCTTGGGGAGAGTTACCCTTATTTTGAACTGAAAGAGATGGTCCTTCAATTTGCTGCTTCTTTACATCGTTTAGGGATTGGGGAAGATGATCGTGTTATTTTGAACCTTTATAATCTTCCTCAAACGATCATCGCCTGGTTAGCCCTTCAACGTCTCGGTGTGATTCCCATCCTTGTGGCTCCTGTTTATACTGCTTATGACCTGAAATATCTGGCGAAAGACAGTGGAGCCGAGACGATCGTGTGTATGGATACAAACCTCAGGTATGTGGTCGAGGTTCTTCCTGAGACCCCGTTAAAAA
>Ga0214473_10005936_pt1 | contig 14618 bp, 12 predicted proteins | sample RVTome_7_FD_203509 | JGI IMG/M metagenome (GOLD analysis project Ga0214473, IMG submission 203509) | Soil microbial communities from uranium-contaminated site in the Upper Colorado River Basin, Wyoming, United States - RVT98D197 | ecosystem: Environmental > Terrestrial > Soil > Contaminated >... | reverse complement strand
TTGCGGCCACGGCCACCGGCTCGCCGCCGAACGGGTCATCGACCACCAGTGCCCAAGCCGCGAAGACAAGTATGAAAAGCCCGAGCGCTGCGGCGACCGCCTGGGGAACGGTAACCGGAATCTTGGGGCGTTGTCGCTTCGTCTTTGCGTTCTGTCCGAGCGGAGCGCTCAGTTCATCTTCCACCACGGCGGCAAGCCCTCGCGAATCATGCTGACAAGGGTAGGAGCCGGATCGTTAACTCTTCGTTTACCCTGACCGAACTCGTCGGGGTCCACCGGGGTTCGCCCTGCCGCGCGATGGTTACCGGCGATTGCCGCACAAGCCCCGCACGTGTCGGCAGAATTAACCCAGACCCGGTCCGGGCGAACCCAGAGCCGGTTATCGGACTGGACTTCTGGACCCACCAGAGCGACGTCAGCGTCCCGTCATCGGCAAGGTAACGGAGGACAGGATGGTGGCGTTCACCGACGAGTCGATTCGCAGGCTGCGGCACAGCTCGACCCCGCAGCGATTCCGCGACCCCCAGCTGGCGCGGCACTTCCTGGTAGTCGGTCCGCACAGCAAGACGTTCTTCGTCCAGGTCGAGCGGCCGAAGGACCACGGCGCGCGGAGGACGTTCAAGGTTCGAACCGGCGCCTGCCCGGAGAATACAATTGCCGAGGCGCGCGAGCAGGCCGCGATCATCCTGCGCTGGGTTTCGTCGGGCGAGAACGTGTCCGCCGAGGCGACCAAGAAGGCTCGGCCGGCGGCGCGCACGCTTGCGGAGTGCTGGGCGGAATTCGAGCGCCACCACAAGACTCTTGTCGAAGCGGGCGATCGATCTCCCGGTACGCTGCGGCTGTACCGCGTCGTGTACGGCAAGCATCTCGCTTCGCTCGGCGGTGAGCCGATGCGTGCGCTGGCGGACGACCCCGAGCGGATTCGCCAGCTGCACAATGACATCGCGGAGGAGACGCCCAACATCGCGAACGCGGCGATGCGGCTGCTGCGGTCCATCCACCGGCACGCCTGCAAGAGCGACCCCGCGCTGCGGGCGGACTGGGGTCCGACGCGCCTCATCGTGTTCAAGAAGGAGCGGGTCTCCGACGACGCGCTGCCGCTCGCCGAGATGCCGCGCTGGTGGCGGCAGATCCAGGACATGCGCGAGCGCAATCCGATCAGGGCCGCGTTCCACGCGATCAACTTGCTGACCGGATCGCGGCCGGAGGTGCTGTCGCGGGTCAGTTGGTCGGACGTCGACGTCAAGGCCCGCACGCTCACGCTGCGGCGGACGAAGACCAGGATCGACGTGGTGCTGCCGCTGTCGATGCAGATCGTCGCCGAGCTCCGCCGCACGCGCGATGCTGGAAAGATATTGTATCCGGGCAACGAGCACGTCTTTCCCGCGGTATCCGGTGGCGGGCACCTGTCGCAATGGAGGGAGCCGCGCGCCGTCCTGAGCCACCGTGGCTACGAGCTGCGGCGCTGCTACCGCACGATCCTGCGGGAGATCGGCGCGGACGAGCAGTCCGAGCACCTACTTATGGGCCACTCGGCGAAAAATGTTAACCAACGATACGTCGCCCGCGCGCTGCTGGTTGGGTCATCGCTCCGGCAGGTCCAGCGCCGAGCGTCGCGGCGCATAGCGGGGCTTCTGCGCGGCTGAGACGGCGGCCGGCGTCGCCGTCCACGAAAGCTCAACCATTGCGAGTGTAGGGTAGCAGGAACGCGGCGCGGACCGCAGGGAGGCCGTGGTGAGCAGAAAGGCGATGATCAAATCCGAGGTTGCGCCGCGCGCGGTTGACGCTGCGCGTCGAGCGGTTCACACGGCACGCCGTGCGCTGGCAACCGCTAAGTCCGTGACCGAAGTCAAGGATGTCCGAGACAAGGCGGACGGAATGCGAGTCTACGCGAAGCAGGCGAAGAACAAGTCGCTAGAACTGGACGCGGCCGAGATTCGATTCCGGGCCGAACGCCGGCTGGGCGAGTTTATGATTGCTCAAAAGAAGACGGTGGGGCTTGCCAAGGGAGGTGCCGAGAAGGGCATTGGGCGGCGCGGGAAACAATGCGGGTCCAAAATGGACCCGCATTCCGCCAAGCCAACTCTTGCCGATGCCCGCATCGGCAAGCACCTCGCTGACAGGGCCAGGAAGTGGGCGGCTATGTCGAAGGAGGAGTTCGAATCCCTTGTCGCAGAGTGGCGCAAGGAGTTCGAGAGCGCAACCGAGCACGTCACGATCAAGCTCTTGCGGCCCAAGCAATTGGATCTGCCTAATGTCGCGAGCCCGCCGCTCGCATCGAGCGGGCGTCGGCTCGAACGAATCCTTGAGACCAACGGTAAGGCCCCGCCCGCGAGAAAGCTCGAGGACATCTGCGAGAAAATCATTAAGAGAATCGCAAGTGGTATCCGACAGCTTGAAAGACTCTCCGCCACGATTGGTGAACCGGCCGGCGTAGAGAAGTTTCAAATTGAATTTAGGGATATGGAAAAATCGGTCATGGCGCTCGTCCAATGTCATTGGGACACTCACAATGAGCTGAAAACGGACGCGCCACTATATTATCACGATCCGACAATTGAACTAGAGGACGAGGAGCCGCTCCCCGTCGGCAGCGAGCTTCCGTTCTGATCATGCACTATAACTTTTAGGCTTCGCGCCCACGCGTAGAGCGGGGCGACGTCGACAGATTCAAGCGAGAATTCGACAAGCTCGAAAAGAGCGTAATGGGCCTAGTCGAAGACCATTGGCAGATATTCAACGAACCGGCCAAAGAGCCCCCGTCAGAGCGGGAAATTGCCGAAGCTGCGGCAGAATAGCCGCCATCCCGGCTCGCGCGGGTTGCGCGGCGAACCCGGACTGGACTTCTGCGGCGGCCTACGCCATGTGTCCGCCCATAGTCGAACCCCGCGTCGCTGGAGGGCTCAGCCCACTCTTCGCGGGGTACCCATCGGTCCGTTCCGCTGTAGCGAGTTCGGATTAGTGGGTCTGAGCACCGGCCCCTGAAGTTCGAGTTGTTAGCTCGCTCCCTAGGCGGTCGCGTCACGGTCCCTGTGCCTCTGCCATCACGGCATGCCCAAACGCCTGGACCAACACGAGACGCCCGGCGCGACGACGCAAACCACGGCAACACAGCCGGGATGCGCGCGCGCCTCTTGTCCAGCACCGCGGACACGCAGCGACTCCCGGCAGCAGGGAGACGATGCAATGACATCAATAAATCAAAGCGCCGAGGTCGACTCGGCAACCGCGCAGATCGCGCGCGCCGCCGGCATTGCCGCGGCCGAGGTCGTCGTCGAGCGGCTGCGCCACCGGAATGCGCCGTCCAAGAGCTGGCTCGACGTCAAGGAGGCCGCCGCATACGTGGGCTTCAACGAGACCACGATGTGCCGGCTTGTGAGGGAAGGCCGCGCGCCGCGGAGCGTCAAGATCAGTCGCAACGCGCGACGGTTCCGGCGCGAGGACGTCGACGCGTGGATCACCGCGGGCGGACTCACGCAATACGCAGCCGGGGGCGACAATGCGTGACCCGGAAAACGAAATTGCTCGAACGGCAGATGAGTCAGGGCAGGAGCTGGTTCGAGTGTGCGAACGGTCTTCGACTCACATGCTTGCTGAGACCGGCGCTGCGTACACGGCCACCGTCGCGGGGGACACTACCGCCACGCGCGCGTTCCTCGAACGCTGGCCCTCACCGCCGGCGCTGTGCGCCATCCACCCAGAGAAGGAACCTCCGCTTGTCATCGGAGGCTGGTTCGCCGACGCCGCCGGCCTGCCGCAGATCGACGACGCGATAGCCTTCGTCGAGAAGTGGTCAGGCAGGCGGAATCTCTACTTTCACATCGCCCGCCTGCAGCGCGTGCCAGCCAACGGCAAGGCAACCAAGGCCGACGTCGAGGCTGTGGCCGCGCTACACGCTGACATCGATTTGAAGGCCGGCATCGACCAGGACACCGGCATGACTCGGATCGAAAGCGCCTTGAGCGGTTTCGATCCGAAGCCCAGCGTGATCGTGCGATCCGGCGGCGGCTGCCAAGCGTTCTGGCTGCTGCGTGAGCCGGTGCGCGTCGGCGGCGACGAGGCCGCCGCTGCCGATGTCGAGCGCCGCACGCGCCAACTTGAGGAGCGGTTCAAGAACCTCGATGCCCTCAAGGACATCGTCGAAGTTGATTCGACCCACAATGTCGACCGCATCATGCGGATACCCGGCACGCCGAATCTTCCCGGCGAGAAGAAGCGCGCCAAGGGCCGGCAGCCCAGGCTCGCCTCGGTCGCCTGGGCCGATTGGGACCTGCGATACGACTACGAGTCGTTCGAGGCCGCGCCGGCCAAGGTGGAGGCATCCGCCTCGGCCAAGATCGACCGCGCCAAGGCTGCGGAACACGCGGCGGCGTTCGACGTCGACAATCCGCCCGCCGGCCTCCCCGACAAGGCGCGCGTGCTGATCGCCAGCACGCGCAAGAGGACGTCGCTCGACGACATCAACGCCGAGCTGACCGAGCGCGGCCTGCTGGGCGAGGACAAGCCCTACGCAAAGCGCGCGCACGCCTTCATGGCGCTCGCCGCGTCGCTCAAGGCCGGCTGCGCCAGCAACGAGGAGGTGGCGGGCGCGCTGTGCGCCGTATGGAAGGGCAACGCCAACATCCCAGCCTCGGAACGGCGCGACGCCGCGAAGATGTGGCGTCACATCGAGCGCGCCGTCTCGAAGTCGCACGAGCCCAAGCGCCGCGCGGCCGGCGACTGGCCGGACGGCGTGGGCGAGGAGAGCGGCCGGCCGCACAACACCTACGGCAATACCAAGGCGGCGCTCGGTCGGCTCGGCATCAAGCTCTCCTACGACGAGTTTCGCCATCGATTCAACGTCGAGGGCATGCCGAAGGAGAGGCTTGACGGGAGGCTGAGCGATGCTGCGGTTCTCAAGATCAGGGACTCGATCTACGAGACGTTCTGCTTCTACCCAAACAAGGAGGTCAGCCGCGACGCCATAGAGAGCGTCTGCCACGACAATTCCCACAACCCGGTGGTCGAATGGCTCGACGCGCTGCCGCCGTGGGACGGGGTGCCCAGGCTCGACAAGTGGCTCCACACCTATCTCGGCGCGCCCGACACGAAGCTCAACACCGCCTACGGCCGCAAGTTCTTCTGCGCGACCGTGCGCCGCTGCAAGCGGCCGGGCTCGAAGTGGGACCACGAACTCGATCTGCAGGGTCCGCAGGGCATCGGCAAGAGCACCATCTGCGAGGACATCGCCATCTTTCCCGACGTCTACACCGACGCAGGCGAGGTCGGTGCCAGCCAGAAGGAGATGATCGAGACGCTGCACGGCAAGCAGATCGTCGAGATTCCGGAACTCGCAGGCCACAGCAAGGCGGAGCGCAGCAAGAACAAGGCAAGCATAACGCGCAAGATAGACAGCGCTCGGCTGGCCTACGACAAGTACACCACCGAGGCCCCGCGCTCGACGGTGTCGATAGGCACGCTCAACCCAGGCGGCTACCTCACCGATCCCACCGGCGAGCGCCGAAACTGGAACGTCGCCGTCACCAAGTACGAACGCGAAAAATTACTGAAAGACAAGCCGCAGATATACGCCGAGGCGGTAGCAATCGAGCCAAAGGAAAATCTTTGGCTCGACACACCGGAGCTTGAGGCCGCGCACGACGAGCGCACGCGCCGGCTCAAGGCACCGAACGCCTACGTCGAGAACCTGTCCGACCTGCGCGGCACGGTCTGGGAGGTTGCCGGGCAGAAGGTGGAGCGCGTCAGCAACGCCGCGGTGCGCGCACACCTCCTGGGACACGACAGCAAGGGCGCAGAGATCAAGGTGCCCGGCTACCAGCGCAACGTCGACGAGGCGATGATGGCGCACGGCTGGACCAAGGCCACGTCACCGCTGCACTGCCTGAAGGATAAGCCCGCCGAACGTGGATACTGGCGACCGGTGCCAGACGAGCCGACCGCGCTCAAGCCTGAAGAAGACGACGCGGAGTTCGTAAGCGACGCGCCGACAACGGCACCAGACGATCGCCAAGCGCGGTTCGACTGCGGCCGCGACGGCAACAATGAGATTCCCTTCTAGCGAGATAAGGAGAACTGCAATGGCAAAGAGAAACTTCGTGCCGGCCCCCGCCGGATACTGGATGCACGGCGGCAACGGTCAGCGTCGACGCATAGTCGCGTGGGAGATTCAGAAGCCGGACGAGGAACCCTACGCCCTCGCAATCCCCGTCGTGCTGGAGCACGAGTCCGACGTGTACTTTCAGCCCGCGGTGGATCCATGACCGGCCCAACGACCTGGGTCGCGTGACGCTCGCCCGATAGCGTCACGCAAAGCGTCACCGGCCAGAGGGCTCGAAAGCCCCATGGAATGGGGACTACTTTAGTCTCAGTGACGATGTGACACTTGATATAAAGACTGCCACGAGAGCCTCGGTATGGCAGTCAGGCGCTGTCCTCCTGGGCGAGCGCGGTGACCCCGTACGGAAATCTTGGGAATCAACCGTCACCCGTCACTTTTTTAGGATACCCCCTCCCGGCCCCGCAAAAGTAACGGTCGCCCCCGGGGTGTGAATAGGCGCGATCTCGTGACCCCACAGGAAACAATCAAATCAGATACTTGCGGCGCCGATCGGCGTCGGGACCCCGCGCCGAAACACAATCAGGCAGCGCCAGACCGCCCATTCAGCGTCACGTTGCGCGGCGTTGATCGTCGGGCAATCTTAGATTACAAAGAAATTCAGGACCTTCGAGATGGGAGGAGTGAGAATGGCCTCCGCAAACGTGCCGCGTGTCACTGTAGGATTGGTTCAAATCAACAACAGCTCTTATGGCGGAACTTTTCTTCCATATTCGGTTGCCCTGCTGCAGGCCTATGTCGAAACGTTTGCCCGTGAGCCCGAGCGATTCAATATCAAATTGCCTATCTACAAGCGCCGGCCAATTGCACTCATTGTGGACGCCCTGACTGATGCCGACGTGGTTGGCTTTAGCTTCTATTCGTGGAATGGCCGTATATCGCTGGAGATTGCACGACGGCTAAAGCAACGTAATCCAGGCACGATCATCATTTTCGGCGGACCTCATGTTCCTGATCACGCGGAGAAGTTCCTCCGGCAAAACCCATTCATTGATATCGCCATTCACAATGAGGGAGAGCGCGCTTTCCTAGCTCTGTTGGAGCAGTATCCGACTATTGATGGCGCCGCGATCCAAGGGGCTTCTTTTCTCGGCAAAAACGGAGATTATGTTCGCACCCCGAACCCGCCGCGAGTTCGCGACCTCGATGAAATTCCTTCCCCGTTTCTCTCGGGAGTGTTCGATAGGCTCATTGCGGCGAATCCAAATGAGTGCTGGATCGGACTATGGGAGACCAATCGCGGATGCCCCTTTCAATGCACCTTTTGTGATTGGGGGTCAGCGGTAGCGGCTAAAGTCAACAAATTCGGCCTCCAACGCTTGATGCAAGAGGTTGACTGGTTTGCAGAAAATAAGATTGAGCTTATTTATTGCTGCGACGCCAACTTCGGTATTCTTGGGCGTGATATCGACATCGCGCTTTCGGTCGGTGAAAAAAAACGCGTCACTGGCTACCCCAAAACGTTGTGGGTGCAGGGTACCAAGAATGCGTCAGACCGCGCCTATAAAACTCTTAAGATTCTATCCGACGCCGGTTTGAGCCAGGGCGTGTCCTTAGCGATGCAGAGTCTGGATCAGGGCGCGCTCGCCAATATAAAACGAGATAATATTTCACTCGCCACATATTTCGATCTGCAAAATCGGTTTGCGCGGGATCGAATCGACACCTATAGCGATCTGATTCTGGGACTGCCCGGAGAAACGTATGATTCTTACGTTGACGGGGTCAGCAAGCTCATCGACGCTGGACAGCACAAAGCGATTCGATTCAACAATCTGGCAATTCTCCCTAATGCCGAAATGGGGGACCCTTCATATCGCGCGGGATATGACATGGTTACCGTCGAATCAAAAAGCGTACTGCCCGGCCAAAGTCGCGAACGCGAGGACGATGTCGACGAAGTCCAGGACTTGGTAATCTCTACTGCGGCCATGCCCGCTTCCGATTGGAGGCGCGCGCGAGTGTTCGGATGGATGACAGCGCTGCTCCACTTCGACAAGCTCATGCAGATCCCGCTTATTGTCGCCCACGAATTGACGGGAATCAGTTATCGCGAGATGATTGAAGCCGTCATGGACGCAGACACGCCGTATCCGTTGCTCGTCGAAATCCGGGACTTTTTCCACACCGAAGCTGCATCGATCCAGGCCGGCGGGCCGGAATACTGCTATTCTTCGGAATGGCTGGGGACGTATTGGCCGAATGACGAGTATGTTTTTATCAAGATGACCGCGGATGGGAAACTGAATCAGTTTTTCGCCGAGAGCGCCGGCATACTAAAGAGATTGGTTGAGTCACACAGCGGCTCCAAGTTCCTGCCTGCGGTGGACGACGCGGTAGCATTGAGTCGTGCGTTCATCAAACGGCCGTTTACTTATGATGACATAGCGGTGACCACAGATCACGATGTGATGGAATTCTATAGTGCAATCCTAGGCGGCGAGCGGCCGCAGCTTCGCCGAGCGCCCATGAAGACGGTCGTTGAACGCTCAAAGGAGCCCTATAGAAATTTCCAGTTGTGGTGCCGAAGGCAAGAATATTTTTATAAGAATTACCGAACTGAACCGATTAGCCAACGGGTGATCGAGCGGGCGTAGAATTGATTGGAGAGCCAGACATCGCTAATCGAAGGATGGCGTTCCGCAAGTTCGACCCGGGATGAACCGGTCACGCTGGCAACCCGCCTGATCGTGGAGCAGATGCCGGAAGGTGCGGGTGGCGACGCGGCGAACGATGTATTCGGCGCCGCAAGTTCCCGACAGTGACGAACCGTTTCCCTCGACGAGCCGCCATTGACTCGATGTCCCAAGATTCGCTTATCCGCGGTGGAAAGAGACACCAAACCAAGAAGACATGGTTTCCCATGCAGCGGGTGCAGGGCACAAAACCGTTTCCGTGATTGCCCTTGGCGATATCTAATTCAGCGCAGATATGCTTTAGTGAGTTGACCTTGATGTGCTGAATTGAACCACCCACGTCGAGATTCGCGGCGGTGGCAGGCTTTCACGGCGCAGTTCGTTTGATCCGAAGCTGGATCATGCAAATCTTACGAGGCCCTCATTGAACCAGCCGCTTGCAATGGCCGACGCCCCCCCACTGTTCGATCTTCTGTCGCCGGAAGTGATTGCCGATCCATATCCGCTGTACAACCGGTTGCGCTCCACCGATCCGGTGCATCGCTCGGCCCAGGGCTATTATATGGTGAGCCGCTATGCAGACGTGAGTTCGATTCTCCGCGACAAGCGTTTTGGCAAGGATTTCGTCGGTCGGGTTACGCGTCGGCAAGGTGCTCAGGTGCTCGAGGAGCCTGTGTACCGATCGATGCGCCACTGGATGCTGCAACAGGACCCCCCCGACCACACGCGCTTGCGCGGCTTGGTGGTGCGGGCGTTCACGCCACGCCGCGTCGACGACATGCGGCCGCGCATTCATAAAATCGTGGATGCGACAATCGAGAAAATCAAGCCAAGAGGCCACGCGGACCTTATCGCCGATTTTGCTTTTCGTCTGCCGGTGGCGGTGATCTGCGATATGCTCGGAATTCCGCCGGACCATCACGAGATGTTCTTGGCGGGGGCACCAGATGGCGGGCAGCGCCCTCCCGATGATTTTCAAGCCCGACTGCTCGACCGCTCGCCGCTGAGCCGCGCCGAAATGGATACGGCGAATGCGTGCAGTTTGGCCGCCACAAAATATTTCCAGCAGTTGGTGGAGCTACGCCGCCGGCAGCCTCGGGACGACCTCATCAGCAGCCTGGTGCAAGCGGAGGAACACGGCTCCAAGCTTACCAATGACGAATTGATCGCGAATGTCATCATGTTGTTCGGCGCCGGTCACGTGACCACCGTGAACCTGATCGGCAACGGGCTGCTGGCGCTTCATCGCAATCCGGATCAACTTAAGCCGCTGCGTGACGACCCCTCGCTAACGCCTAATGCAATCGAGGAGTTGTTGCGCTACGATTCCCCGGTTCAGGCCGTCATCCGCACCGTGCTCGACGATGTCAAGGTTGGACGGACCAAGGTCATGAATGGCGAATCGGTATTATGCCTGCTGGGCGCCGCCAACCGCGATCCGGAGGTATATCACGATCCCGATCGCCTCGACATCACGCGGCAGAACTTCCGTCCGCTCTCGTTTGGCGGCGGTATCCATTTCTGCGTGGGCAACCAGCTCGGGCGCATTGAGGCCGAGATCGCGATCGCAACACTGCTTCGCCGATTGCCGAACCTCACGCTCAATGACCCCGAACATGTCGATTGGCACCAGACTCTTTTCTTGCGCGGGCTGAAAAGCTTACCGGCGAGCTGGTCGACCGCTTGACAGCGCTTCGGGCCAAGCAACCATTCCTGAACGGCTTGCGGCTGATCTGATCCAACGAGTTGGCGTACGTCGGAGCAGATCAAGCCGACCGACTTGATAATTGGGCGCTCGCGAAGAATTCGGAAGCGAGTGATTGATCGGCGTGATCGTTGTGATCGATGTGCGGCCTGGGGCCGGGGTAGCCGCCACTGCCGATGCGGCTCGTGGCCGGGTTTGTTCCTTCTCAGGCACATGCACAACCTCTCCGACGAGGCGCTGCGCGAGCGCTGGGCGGCGAGTCCGTAGTCGCGGCACTTCTGGTGCTTTTGCGGGCAAGCGGGCTTCCGCCAGCATTTGCCGTTTGATCGCTCGTCGCTCCCGCGCTGGCGCCAACAGCCGGACGAAGAACAGATCGCGGCGCTGTGGCAGCAGAGCCTTGCGGTGACACACCGAACTGGGCCTCTCGCGACCAAGGACCTGGAACGGGTGGAGATGGACACCACTATTCAGGAGCAGGTGATCGCATATCCCGCCGAATGGCAATCCGAACGACGGCCACACGCTCGGTCCTGTCATCGCCGCTCTCGAAAAAACTCTCGGGTGCTGCCGTCCGCCGCATCCACGGCGACAAGCGCTATTGCCGCCGCATCCACCCCGGCCGGCTCAAGCTGTGCATCTCAGGCCAGGTGCGGCGCGTCACCAACGCCATCCGCCGCGCGATGCGATGACGAGCTGCCATCGAGCCCGTCGTTGAACATCTCAAGGAAGACCACCGCACGGATCGCGACGACCTCAATGCCCGCGACGGCGACTGCATCGAACACCGCGCTCGCTGCCGCCGGGAATAATTTGAGCCTACTCTGACGGTGGCTTGAGCGGTCCTGCGTGCCTTGTTCCTGATCCTCTGGCGAGCCGTCGCAGCGCCTCACTTCGCTTACGCCAGGCGTTGAAACATTCTTCAGCGACGTCCAATTGACCGAAGTGCGGTCCATTGCCGTCGGCGCACACGCGGCCGGGCGGCGCAGGCTTCAGGCGATGGGATCATGCCGCTAGAGGCGTCGCGAAAGACACTTGCGATGTGCAGCTTTGCGTCGAGTCATGACAATACTGCCGCACGTCTAAGACGGCCGCCGATATGCCACGCGTTCACCAAGACAACATGAACCGGGAGAGCAAATTCGCCCGCACATGTTGAAGCTCTTCGTTGGAGAGTTCTCCACCCTCCAACATGGATTTGAGAGCCGCACGCTCTTTGTCGGTCAACGTGTCTGTAGCCGCTTCAGCCGATTCAGTCTGCTTGCCAATTGCTGTGGGAGAATCCTGACGTGCCATGGGCTTAGTCCTCCTCACCATGTTTCGCTAAATTAAACAAATCCCAGAGCTAGTCAACGATGGGTTAAGCCGCAAAGGGACGGACGTCGTGCCATTGGCCGGTACAAACACTTCCGTCTCGCCGGCTCTCGCCCAATCGCCGGAGCAACGGTCAAATGCGCCGCAATTGAGATCGGCAAAATACGTTGACGTTCGCCCAATGAGCAAACGACACGAGGAGCGCAGACCGCGCTCCTCGATTTCGAAAGGCAGTGCTGGCCGATTCTAGGCGGCCTTCGATGTCTGGATGTACCCGGCTGCTGCGTTCTTTGAGGCGATCACCAGCGCCAGACTCCTGGCAAACTTGCAGGCGATTCCGCGACGGCCCTCAGGGTCTACCGCGGTAACCACCCCGCACTTGTTGGCAATACGCAGCATTTCTTCCGGATCAACCTTGGCGCCAAACACGCCGACGACGTTTGCAGCAACCTGCGGAGAGAACAACAGATAGCTCGCGTACTCCGGTTGAATTGCCATCGTTCGCATGAGCAAGTCGGAATTGGCCTCCACAAAGCTCTGAAGCGTGTCGTTGTTGACCCAAGCCATAGCCCGTCCCAAGTCAACTTCGCCCCTCACGATAAGCATTGAAGGTGCCAACATGTGCCATGTGAACACCCGTGAATTTGGTGGCGGGTTGGTCATTCCCCATGTGTCGATCACCGACACAGACCGCACCTTGTCATAAAATTTTTGGCCTAATTCTTTTGGCAACCCCAAGGTGATCACGGTATTCTTCACGAAGTCGGCGTCCAGGATAAACATCGCGCCCCAGGCGTCCGTTAGCAACATCGCCTTCGCATTCAGCTCGTCGGAATGTATGGCGGCTTTGTCCAGATCGCGTTCTGTTACTGCAGCAAGATCTTTGGTCTGAGGGATCATTGCATCCTCCTTGCCGATGATGGAGCCCCTTCCAACTTGATAAAGTATAGTCCCGATTGGATTGCCGTCAATCGGCAACCTGACCCCCGAAAACCCATTTAAGAAAAGCGTCGAATCCATCGCCTACGAGGGATCGAAATGAAGCCGAGCCGGTTCACGGAAGAGCAGATCGTCGGGATCCTGCGAGGAGAGAAGGCCGGACAACTGCCTATGTATGCCAAAAGCACAGGGTCAGCAGTTCGACGTTCGATAAATGGACGCCAATGTGGCGGCCTTGCCTTGTCCGACGCCAAACGGCTGAAGGCGATTGAGGACGAGAATGCGAAGGTGAACAGGCGCTTCGCCGAGGCGAAGCTGAAAAAGGCAATACTCAAGCAGATCGCGGCAAGAAATTGCGACGCCTGCTGGCAAGCGCCCGGCTGTCGCCCCCTGCGTTCCGCGTTTGAGGCGAGCAAGTGGCGGGTGTGTTCAGCGCGGTAACGGACCGGCTTCCGGTCCGTTACCGCAGCATTCGGCCTGACGACGCGTTGCTACGAGTGGGCCTGCACGAACTGGCCTCGCAACGCCGCTGCGCCGGCTCGATGCATCGGGACGGGTGCTGCGCGCCACCGAGGGCTCATCGTCCTGTCCCGTCGCGTCACCGCGCTATCAGGGCTCAAGTCAACCTGGGACTCTTCTCGCCGCTGGATGAAACACGGGGCTCAAATCATCGATGACGCCTAGGCTTCACCCCGGACCCCGGCACCTTTTCATCGCGTACCGCTCGGATATCAGGACACCACGCAACAGCCTTGGCCAAGTCCTGGTCACGTTGCAATTGCGGGGCTGCTATTGCGAGACGGTGCGCGCGCCAGTGCCAGAACCCGTTCGCCAATGCGAGCGCTCGTATGGCATAGGCGTGTGGAATTGTAGGTTCCCCGGTGGGCAGAAGTCGAACCGTCACTTTGCGGGTCGATCGCGGTGGAACTCGAAACCGGAGCATTGGATGGTCGGGACGAAGTCTATGTCCGGTCCAATTCACTGAAACATGAAGAACGCCACCCAGATGTCGATCTTCATATGGATTGGTGAGCCAAATTCTCACCTTGACCGGCCGCTTCGGCGCTACGGCTTGCGGGGCATCAATGCGGCTCAGCACTGATGGAACATCGAGCGGCTTATCTTCAATGATAAAGCAGCAGCTAGGGCAATCATAGCACGATCTCATACCGCTGGCGCCGCTGCGGTAATCGCGAGCCAGCAGGCCCGCAGCTCCACAAAGGGGGCAACACTCTGCGGTGGTGCGCACAGTATCCATGTCGATTTGCCATAAGGCGGCAGGCAAGTACACGTTTGACAGCACCAAAATCTTGTTGACCATTGTTGAAAGGCACGCAGCTTGAGCCGCTTCCCAAAGCACTTCTGCGTCGGCCCGAGCTTTCATGGCTTTGTCAGGATTTTGCCGAACTGTCCGCTCATTCGTATGCAGCGGCCCAGGCCCAATTTTTAGCAGATGCTCGCCGGCTAATTCGACTGTCGTCCACCCCTCCTTCAGTGTGGGATCAAGATAGTCCGGTGATGAAGTCAGCGCTTGCCGCACGGCCTTGATCGCTTCCGATGAAAATCCAATCGGCGACCGACGCTCGACGCGAATCGATATCGGGCCGCCATAGATGGAGCGCACAGCGAACCAGGCAGTCTGTGCGTTCCGCCCTGAAACCCAGACAGACTCCTCCACGTCGCAGGACTGGGTTTCCGACCACGCATAAAGCAAATTCGTTCCCTCGGGTGGGTCGCTACCGAGCCGCGCGCGCGCGAACGCTGCAGGCCCCTTGGGAATTGACAGGCGCCAGGAGTGTGTGGCGCCTCTGCTCTTTTTTGTTTGCTTGACGGCAGCGTCCACCACCCATGGTGTGGGGTCAACCGCAATCGCGAGATCCGGATCACCAAATAAAATAAAACTCAGCGGAGG
>Ga0214473_10005935_pt1 | contig 14620 bp, 8 predicted proteins | sample RVTome_7_FD_203509 | JGI IMG/M metagenome (GOLD analysis project Ga0214473, IMG submission 203509) | Soil microbial communities from uranium-contaminated site in the Upper Colorado River Basin, Wyoming, United States - RVT98D197 | ecosystem: Environmental > Terrestrial > Soil > Contaminated >... | reverse complement strand
GGACGACGAAGTCGGCGCCGGCTTCGCGGGCGGCGGCGACGTTCGCCCGCTTGGCGTCCTGGAGGCGGACGCCGGTGGGGACGTCGCCCAGCTTCTTGAGGGCGTCGGCCAGCTTGTCCGCGTCGGCACCGGTGATGATGACGGCGTCGGCGGCCGCGGCGGCCTGCGCGACCTTCTTCGCCTCGTCCTTGTCGATGCGTAGCAGGCAGAGGAGGGTGGGAGCGGCGCGGCGCTCCGGCGGCGCGCCGAAGCCGATGGGAGCGGGCTCCACGCGGCCAGCGCGCTTGATCCGGTCAGCCAGTTTACTCATGTCGCTCCTCCCTGCCTGCCAGCGGCTGCCGCCGCTACCCGCCCATTATGGGCAGCCGCCGTGACGCTAGGCAAGCCTGACCGCGGGCCGGGACCATCGACGCAACAGGCGGGTGTGGGCTACGATTGACCGCAGCCAGGAAGGAGGAGACGGATGAAACTAGAGGACAAATCGGCGCTGGTGACGGGGGCCGGCTCGGGCATCGGCCGCGCTATCGCGCAACTGTTCGCGGCCGAGGGCGCGGCGGTGCTCGTCGCCGAGCTGAACGAGGAGACGGGCACGGCGGCGGCGCGGGAGATCGAGGACGCCGGTGGGCGGGCTCGCTTCCTGCGCGCGGACACCGGCCGCGAGGAGGACGTGAAGGCGGCGATCGCGGCCGCGGTGGAGGCGTTCGGAGGGCTGGACATCCTGGTGAACAACGCGGGGATTACCGCCCTTGAGCACACCTGGGACGAGGTGATCGCCCTCAACTTTTCGGGGGTGTACTACGGGTGCCTGCACGGCCTGGAGGTTATGAAGCGCCAGGGGAGCGGCGGCATCATCAACCTGGCGTCCGTGGCCGGGCTAGTGGGAGCCAGCGTGCCCGGAATTCCCGGCGGCTTTGGCTACCCCTACGGTGCATCCAAGCACGGCGTCATCGGACTCACCCGCCAGTTCGCTCTGGACGGCGCCCCGGATGTGCGGGTGAACTGCGTCTGTCCCAGCTTCGTGGATACACCTATGGTCGCCATCGTCAGCCAAACGGAACCGCTGAGGGAGTGGGCGCTGGCCAATACCCCTCTCGGCCGCCTGGGCCGGCCGGAGGAGATCGCGAAGGCGGCGCTGTTCCTGGCCAGCGACGACTCGTCGTTCATGACGGGGGCGCCGCTGATCGTGGACGGCGGCTGGACGGCGCGCTAGCTGATCGCAACTGGGCCGGGCCGCTCCCGCCTACAGGATCTTGCTCAGGAACGCCTGCGTCCGCGGCTGCAGTGGCCGCGCGAACAGCTCCTCCGGCGGCCCTTCTTCCACGATTACGCCCTCGTCCATGAAGACGATACGGTCGGCCGCCTCCCGCGTGAACCCCATCTCGTGGCTGACGACGATCATCGTCATCCCCTCGTGCGCAAGCGACTTCATCACCTCCAGCACCTCGCCCACCAGCTCCGGGTCGAGCGCCGAGGTCGCCTCGTCGAACAGCATCAGCTTGGGCTGCATCGCCAGGGCGCGGGCGATGGCGACGCGCTGTTGCTGGCCGCCGGAGAGCTGCGAGGGGTAGGCGTCCAGCTTATCGGCCAGCCCCACCTTGCCCAGCAGCTCGCGGCCCATCTCGCCCGCCTCCCTGCGCGAGAGCTTCTTCACTCGAAGCGGCGCCTCGACGACGTTGCCCAGCGCCGTGAGGTGGGGGAACAGGTTGAAGCGCTGGAAGACCATGCCTATCGCCCCGCGCTTGCGCGCCACCTCCCTCTCCCGGTCCTCCACCAAGCGGCCGTTCTTCTCGCGATAGCCGACGAGCTCGCCGTCGACGTAGATGCGGCCGCCGTCGACGCGCTCCAGGTGGTTTATGCAACGCAGGAACGTCGTCTTGCCGGAGCCGCTAGGGCCGATGAGGACGACGACCTCGCCACGGGCGACGTCCATGTCGACGCCGCGCAGCACCTCCAGCCGCCCGAAGCGCTTGTGGACGTCCACGGCGCGGACCACAGGTTCAGCCATCGTGCCAACATTCTACGCTTCGCCCGTACGGGTCTCAAATGCCACGCCGGCCACCCATGAGCGTCAGCGCCCGCGAGAAGAGCGTCTCCGGCCGCTCGCGCTCGCCGACGGCCAGCAGGCGCTCCAGCTCCGCCTGGAGGAGGCTGAACACTGAGGTCATCGCCAGGTACCATATGGCGGCGACGACCAGCAGCTCCATGAACTTGAAGTTGGACGAATAGATGAGGTTGGAGGCGTAGAGCAGCTCTACCAGGGAGATGGCCGAAGCCAGAGATGTGTTCTTGAGCATGGCGATGAACTCGTTGCCGGTGGGCGGCACCACCACCCGCAGGGCCTGCGGCAACACAACGTGCCGCATCGCCTGCAGCTGAGTCATCCCCAGCGACTTGGCAGCATCCATCTGCCCCGCCTCCACCGACAGGATTCCCGCTCGGACTATCTCGCTCATGTAGGCGCCTTCGTTCACCCCAAACGCCAGGATCGCCGCCCGGAAGGCGGTGAGCTCCCGCGTAAAGGTCTGGCTGCCGACCATTTGCGGGATGCCGAAATAGAGGATGAACAGCTGCAGCAGCACGGGGGTGCCCCGGAAGAACCACACGTAGAAGCCGGAGAACACGCTCGTGACCGGGTTGCGGGAGATACGCATGAGGGCGAATAGCAGGCCCAGCACCACGCCGAGCAGCTGCGCGGCGACTGCCACCTGGATGGTGCGCCAGGCGCCCTCCCTGATGAGCGGGTTGAACAAGTACCGTCCGACGACGTCCCAGTCGAATTCGACGGCCAGTGGCGGTATCATCGCCCACCTCCCTGGGGTCTACGGTCTCTCAAGCCAGACAGCCCCCGAACCGGGGTCCGAGGGCTGTCTGGCCAATATCCTCTCGGGCCTGGTTACTGTAGGGCGAAGGCCTCCTGTCCCCAATTGGCCAGGATGCTGTCGTACGTGCCGTCCGCCCTTATCGCCTGCAACGCCTTCTCCAGCACTGAATTCAGCTCCGCCGAGTCCTTTCGCACGCCGATGCCATACGGTGCCGCCTCGATCTCAGTCACCGCCACCTCCAGCGCGCCGTCGGACTGGAGGGCGCTGTAAGCGGCTACTGGGTCGTCGGCCAGCTCGGCGTCCACCCGGCCGAGCGATAGCTCCTGCACGGCCGCCGGGTTGTCAGGGAACTTCCGGATATCGATCTGGTTGTCCTTGCAGACGTCACCGTTGGCCGCTGTCATCTGGTCTACCTGGTAGGTGCCCGCCTGGGCGGCCACCGGACGCCCGCACAGGTCTTCCATGCCCTTTATCCCCTCCGGGTTGCCCGTCTTCACCAGGATCCCCGTGCCCACCGGCCCGAAGTAGGGGACGAAATCGATCTCCGCCTGGCGCTCCGGTGTGATGCTGATGGCCGACATGACGATGTCGTACCGCTTCGATTTCAGGTCGCCGACGATACCCGCGAAATCAGCAACCTGCTGGAACTCCACTTCGACCCCGAGAGCCTCCGCGATGGCCTTGGCGAGGTCGATGTCCAGCCCGACCGGGTTCTGGGTGCCCTCCTCCAGGTACTCGACGGGAGCGTAGGCGATGTCCGAGCCCATGGTTATCTTGCCGTCCGCAAGCTCCGGCACGCCGGAGATGTCGATGGCGGCGGGGGAAGGGGTTGCGCCGGTCTTCTTCTTGTCGTCCTTGCAGGCGGCGAAGGCGAGGACGGCGGCCAGCGCCAGGACGAGGAAAAGAAGGGAGATACGGCTGAGGCTGCGTGGCGACATGTAACCCTCCTTGCGAGGTGACCACGGGATTCTCTCAGATGATGGGTAGGATTATAGACCCGATGCTATCGCCGGTGTCAATCATATGGCGGCGATGGCTGCTATACTGGGCGCTGTCATGGCAGGGACGCCCTTCCTGGCCGGAGCCGCCGCCCTCCCCATCACGCCGCTGCCCGAGCACCTTGAGGAGCGCCTCTACCTGGGCGGCTACGACGGTTACCTGGGCCGCCCCGCCGGCGGCGTCCACGACGACCTGTTCGCCCGCGCCCTCCTCCTGGGCGACGGCGAGACGAGCGTCGCCCTCATCGCCCTCGACCTCGTCGGAATGAGCAACCGCCACATCGCCCGCATCCGAGCCTCGGTCTCGCGGCGGCTGGAGATGCCGGAGCCGGCGGTGCTGGTGGCCTGCACGCACACCCACGCCGGGCCGGACCTCCAGGGTCTGTGGGGGGGCGTCTCGCCGGGCTACGCGGCGCACGTGCGCCGCCAGGCGGTGCGTGCCGCCCTCCAGGCGGCCGCCGACCGCCGCGAGGCGGCCCTGCGCGTCGCGACCGTCAAGGTCAAGGGCCGTACCGTGAACCGCCGCGGCTGGCCCCATACGGACAACGTGATGACGGTGCTCCAGGCGCGCGACAGCCACAACGACGCCATCGCCACGCTGGTCAACTTCGCCGCCCACGCAACCGTCACCCAGGAGGCGAACGTCGATATCTCGCGCGACTTCCCGGGCGCGCTCGTCGATTCGCTGGAGTCCGCCGCCGGAGGCGTGGCGCTGTTCGTGAACGCGGACGAGGGCGACTCAAACCCCAACGTGTCGGGGGGCTTCGCCGAGATGCAGGCCTACGGCGAGGATCTGGCGGAAACGGCCGCCAGAGCCCTCAAGAAGACGGCGGAGCTGGAGCGGCCCCTCTCCCTCAGCGGCCGCTACCTCGACCTGCCGCTGGCCAACCCGCGCCTGCGCCTGCCGCCGGGGCTGGTCCTCCAGGGGCTGCTCACCGGCGTGCGCGGGCTGGCCGCGTTGGGCGCGCTGCGCCTGCTGGCCGGGCGCTACGCCCGGCAGGACCGGGCGTTCGTCTACGCGGGACTCGGCCTCATAGCGGAACACCCGGTGTTCGTGCGCCGCGGCAAGCCGTACCTGCGGACACGCCTCAGCAGGGTCCGGATTGGGGAGGGGCTCGACGCGCTGGCCGCGCCCGGCGAGGTGCTCACCCGGTTGGGCGAGGAGCTGCGGGGGCGGCTGGACGCTCCGGCCACGATGTTCTTCGGCCTGACGAACGATACGCTGGGCTATTTTATCCCCGAGGACGAGTACGGGTCCGGCCGCAACAACGGCTACGAGGAGACGGTCTCGCTGGGACCGCAGGCGGCGCCCAACCTCGAGCGGGCCGCGGTGGGGTTGCTGGGGGCGGGGTGAGACAGCCCGCGTCTAGACTTACGCTCACCCTCGCGTTAGAGTAAGGGCGCCATGTTCGCCGCCAACCTGCCCGTCATCGTAGGTGTTGGCCAGTACGTCAACCGCTCCCGCGACCTCGAGGCTGCCGTCGAGCCGCTGGAGATGATGGCCACGGTGGCGCGCGCCGCCGGGGACGACGCCGGTGTCCAGGGGCTCCTCGCCCGCATGGACAGCCTGCAGGTCGTCAACATCATCGCCTGGCCCTATCCCGATACCACCGGGCTGCTCGCCGAACGGCTGGGCGCCAGCCCGGCCGAGCGCGTCTATACCGCCGTCGGCGGCGATACCCCCCAGCGGCTGATCAACAAGACGGCTGAGGCGATCGTCCGCGGCGAGACGCGGCTCGCCCTCATCTGCGGCGCCGAGGTGCTCGCGTTGACCCGCCTCGCCCGCAAGCAGGGGTTCACCCTCCCCTGGCGGGAGCGCGGGATCCCGCAGGAGCTGGTGGGCGATAGCCGCACCGGCGTCAGCGAGGTGGAGTCCCGCCACGGCGCCGTCATGCCCACCCGCGTCTACCCGCTGTTCGAGAACGCGATTCGCGCCCACCTGGGGCTGAGCCTGGAGGACCACCGCCGCCGCCTCGGTGCCCTCTACGAGAGGTTCTCCGCCGTCGCCGCACAGAACCCCTACGCCTGGTTCCCGCAGCCCCTGACCGCGGACGAGATCACAACCGTCTCCCCTACAAACCGCATGGTCTGCTTCCCCTACCCCAAGCGGATGAACGCCATCATGGAGGTGAACCAGGCGGCCGCCGTCATCCTCACCGGCTCGCAGACGGCGAGCGAGATCGGCATCCCGGAGGAGCGCTGGGTCTACCTGTGGGGCTGCGGCGAGGCGAACGATAAGTGGTTCGTGAGCGACCGCGTCAACCTGCACTCCTCGCCCGCCATCGGCGCCGCCACCTCCCGCGCCCTGGGCATGGCCGGGCTCGCCGTGGACGAGATCGAGCTGTTCGACCTCTACTCCTGCTTCCCCTCGGCGGTCCAGCTGGCGATGGGCGAGCTGGGGCTGAGCATGGACGACCCGCGCCCCCTCACGCTGACCGGGGGCCTGGCCTACGCCGGCGGTCCCGGCAACAACTACGTGACGCACGCCGTGGCGGCGGCGGTGGAGCGGCTGCGCGAGAGCCCCGGCGCGAAGGCGCTGATCACGGGGCTGGGCTGGTTCGCCACCAAGCACTCCGCCGGCGTCTACAGCGCGAGCCGCCCGCCGAGCGAACGCTGGCAGCGGACGGATCCCGAGGTCGATCAGGCGCCGATAGAGGCGATGGAGAGCCCGTCCACGGTAGAGCGCGCGGAGGGCCCGGCGATCATCGAGAGCTACACCGTTCAGTTCAACCGCGAGGCGGAGCCGGAGATGGGGATCGTCATCGGCCGGCTGGGGAACGGCGAGAAGCCGGGCGCGCGCTTCATCGCCAACACGCCGCCGGACGCCGACCTGATGCGGGCAATGACGCGGGAGGAGTTCGTGGGCGCCTCCGGCCGCGTCAGCCACGACGCCGAGAGCGACCGGAACCTGTTCGCGCCGTAGGGCGGGCGGGTTAGCGGCGCTTCAGCTCCGCCGGAATCGGGGAGCGGGCGCGGCGGGCGTTGCGGCGAAGCATCTGATCCAGCTCCGCCGCCGGCGCCGGGCGGCTGAACAGGAACCCCTGCATCTCGTCGCAGTCCCGTTCGCGCAGGAAGGCGAGCTGCTCGGCGGTCTCCACGCCCTCGGCGATCACCTTCAGGTTGAGGGCGTGCGCCATCACGATGATCGTGCTGGCGATGGCGGCGTCGTTCGGGTCGACGGTCAGGTCCTGGACGAAGGACTGGTCGATCTTGACGACGTCGATGGGGAAGCGCTTCAGGTAGCTAAGCGAGGAGTGACCCGTCCCGAAATCGTCGATCGCTATCTGGACGCCCGCTTCCCTCAGCTCCCGCAGGATCGCCAGCGTGACGTCCACGTCCTGCATGGCGACTCCCTCAGTGATCTCCAGCTGCAGATACTGCGGGGAGAGGCCGGTCTCCTCCAGCGCCGCGGCCACGGTTTCCAGCAGGTCGTGCCGCTGGAACTGGCGGGCGGAGAGGTTCACGGCCATGCGCATCGGCGGCAGGCCGGCGTCCTGCCAGGCCCGGTTCTGGGCACAGGCTGTGCGCAGGACCCAGGCTCCCAGCGGCACGATCAGGCCCGTCTCCTCCGCGACCGGGATGAACTCCAGCGGCGAGACGAGCCCCCGCTCCGGGTGCTGCCAGCGGACGAGCGCCTCCACGCCGACGATGCGGCCCGCCTCAATGTTGACCTGCGGCTGGTAGTGGACGACGAACTCGCCCCGCTCCAGGGCGTGGCGGAGGCTGTTCTCCAGGGCCAGACGCTCCGCGATCCTGCTGTTCATGGCCGGCGCGTAGAGCTTGTAGTTGTCGCGGCCCCTGTCCTTGGCGCGGTACATCGCCGTGTCGGCGTTGCGCAGGAGCGATTCGGCGTCATCGCCGTCGCCGGGGCACATGGCGATGCCGATGCTGGTGGTGATGTGGAACTCGTGGCCGTTGAGCCGCCACGGCTGGCGCAGAGTCTCCAGGATCCGGTCCGCCACCTCCACCGCGTCTTCCACCTGGCCCACCTCCGGCAACAGCACCGTGAACTCGTCGCCGCCCACGCGGGCGACGGTGTCGCCCTCACGGACAAGCCCCTTCAGCCGCTCGGCGACGCTCTGCAGCAGGCTATCGCCCACGGCGTGGCCCACCGTGTCGTTCACCACCTTGAACCGGTCGAGGTCCAGGAACATGACGGCCGCGAGGCGGCTCTTGCGGCGCGCCTGGGCGAGCGTCACGGTCAGTCGGTCCTCGAAAAGCGTGCGGTTGGGCAGGCCGGTGAGGCCGTCGTGGTAGGCCAGGTGCCTGATCGTCTCCTCCGCCGCCTTGCGTTCCGTAATGTCGAACGCCGTGCCGAGGACGGCGGGCTTGCCTTCGAACTCGATAGTGGCTGCCATGAAGTCGACCCAGCGCTCCTCACCGTTCTTGGTCAGGAGCTTCACTTCGTACCGGGCCGGGACTTGCTCGCCGCGCTGGCGGGCCAGGCCGCGCTTCTTGACCAGCGTCCGGAAATCGGGGTGGATCACCTCCCAGAAGTCCATCATCAGCAGCTCCTCGCGGGAGTACCCTGTCTGGGCCTCCGCGGCGGAGTTTACGTAGCATATCCTGCTGCCCTGGAAGATGAACGCGGCCGCCGCCACCGTTTCGGCCAGCGTGCGGAACTTCGTCTCGCTCTCACGCAGCGCCTCTTCCACCCGCCTGCGGTCGGTGATGTCCATCAGGACGGCACGCAGGCCGACGATGCGATCCCCGTCATAGACCAGGCGGCTGGACGTGCGTACCCAGCGGAAGTCTCCGGTCTTCGTGGCCACGCGGTATTCGAACGGCTCCGGGTTCCCCGCCACCGTGCGCCGGAAGCTCTCCATGAGCGAAGGCAGGTCCTCCGGGTGGATGAAGTCCGTGAAGGGCCGGCCGATCACCTCCCGCGGGCTGTAACCACCGATCTGCTCCACCACGGGGCTCACGTAGGTGACAAGGCCGTCCTTGTCCTGCGCGTAGATGACCTCGCTGATGTTCTCCACCAGGTCGCGGAAGTTCGTCTCGCTGGCGCGCAGCGCCTCCTCGGCCCGCTTGTGCTCCGTGATGTCGCGCGTGATGGTGAGCACCGTCTCGATGGAGCCGTCATCCGCGAACTCCGGCACCAGGCGCGACAGGTAGGAGTGCGAACCCCCAGGCGTCGCGAACTCCATCTCGCGCTCCTCGCCGGTGTCGAATACTTCGCGCAGGCTGGTCTGCCAGACTGAATACAGCTCCTCCGGGATGCCCAGCTCCGGGTGAGACCTGCCGATGAGCTCGTCAGGTGCCATCCCCAGCACCCGCTGCACGGCGGGGTTGACGTAGACGTGGCGCAGATCGCTGTCGAAGCGGGCGATGCAGTCGGGCGCGTTCTCGATCAGGGCCTTGAGCTCCTGCTCGCGGCGTCTCAACGCCTCGTCCGCCAGCTTGCGATCAATGGCAATTCCTGCGATATGCGTCATCCTTTCGATCAGCTCCAGATCCCGCGCATTGGGCTCGCGCGGCTCGCGGTAGTAGAGCGCGGCCGTGCCGAGGACAGCGCCGTTGGAGGCCAGGATCGGCGTCGACCAGCAGGCCCGCAGGCCGTGATCCAGGGCGAGATCGCGGACGTCGGCCCAGAGGGGATCGCTGGCGATGTCGGAGACGATGACCTGCTTCTTCAGATAGGCGGCCGTCCCGCAGGAGCCCACCTTAGGGCCGATCGCGATACCGTCCACCGCCTCGTTATAGGCGTCCGGAAGGCTGGGGGCGGCGCCGAGGCGCAGGTTTGTGCCGGCCTGGTCCAGCAGCAGGATGGAGCACAGCATCCCGCTGGCCTGCTCTTCTACGTTGCGGGTCAGGGCCTCCAGGACTTCCTGGAGCGGCGCGCCCTGGGCGACCATCTCAAGCACGCGCTTCTCTCCCGCCAGCAGGGCATCAGTCCGCTTCCCCTCCGTCACATCCAGGGCCACGCCGATAGTGCCGACGACGCAGCCTTCTGCGTCGTGTAGCGGCTCGATGTGAGAGTGGAACACCCGGTCCGCCCACTGAAACTCGTACGTCCCCATCTCGCCGGTGAGCGCGCGCCGGTGGGCGGCGATGGGCGGAAACTCATCATCATCCGTGCCGAAGTACTCGTGCAGCGTCAGCCCCACGGCCTGGTTGGGCCGCAGCCCGAGGCCGACCAGCCCGGCCCCCACCGACGAGGTGAAGCGGAGTTCCGTGTCGGTAGTCCAGAGCACGGCCGGCATCTGCTCCACCATCACCCGCAGGTGGGCCTCGCTCTTCCGCAGCTCCTCTCTCTGGCGGAGGTTCTCCAGCGAGAGGCCGAGCGCGCGGCCCATGCCGCGCAGCAGTTCGCAGTCCTTGAGCCGGCGACCGGAGCGGCTCGCGGGGAGGAGCAGGACGCCGATGGGGCTTTGCAGCGAGACGATGGGCAGGCAGACCCACCGGCTTGGCTTGCCTTCCTTCGCAGGCAGCGGCGGAGGCGCAAGCGGCAACGGTTCGCCTGTGCGCATACACTCCGCGACGCTCGCGCCAGCCGCTTTGAGGATCGCCTTCGCGGCGGTTCGGCTGAGGCCGGAGACGGCCAGCAGGTGCAAGTCTTCGGGAGAGCCCAGGGCCAGGAACGAGGAGTCGAGGCCCAGGAGCCGCTGCAGCACCTGCAACGCCCGCCCGGCGGCGCCTTCGACGGTCTGCACGCCCCCCAGCGCCATGACCAGGGCGTTCGGATAGGCGCTGCGTCTGCGCAGCTTGAACATCTGAGAGAAGGCGCCCTCGATGGCCGCGGTGGCGACGGCGACGTAGAGCAGGTTGTTGACGAGAAGCTCAAGGAGCGACTGCTGGATCAGGAAGGCGTCGAACGGGATGAAGGCGACGATGGTGCCGTAGACGCCGGCCTGCACCCAGCGCTTCAGCGTCCGCACCTCAGCCACGGGGTCCGTGGAGGAGGCGGGTTCGCAGATGCGGGCGGTGCCGGCGCCGCCGGCGGGGTCGTGGATCTCGATTTCGCTTGTCATCGGGAGGTACACAGGTTCTTACCTAAATGACGGGGGAACTGAGGCGGCGTTACGAACGGGTGAGCGAATCCGCTGTTTCAGAAGCGCGGTGCAGGGAGTGTAACCCGCGGCCCGCGGCGAGCGTCACATCAATGATACGAGAATGATAGGCGTTTTCTGTGATAGGGCTTGGATGTATCTATCAAATGCCTCAGAATAGAGTGTAGAGATGAAGACGGCGGGCGGCACCTCAGTCAAGCTCGTATACCGCTTCGCGGAAGGCGGCGCCTCTATGGCGGACCTCCTCGGCGGTAAAGGCGCCAACCTCGCGGAGATGGTGCGCCTCGGCTTGCCCGTCCCGCCCGGCTTCACCATATCCACCGAGGCCTGCCGCCGTTACTACCGCGGCGACCGCCAGTTGCCCTCCGGTCTCTGGGACGAGATACGCGCGCTCCTGGGCGAGATGGAGCAGGTGATGGGACGCGGCTTCGGCGCCACTGATAAGCCGCTCCTGGTCTCCGTCCGCTCCGGCTCCCGCCACTCCATGCCGGGGATGATGGACACCGTGCTCAACCTGGGCCTGAACGATGAGACGGCGCGGGCGCTGGCCCTAGAGACGGGCGACCGGCGCTTTGCCCTGGACGCCTACCGCCGGTTCATCCAGATCTTCGCCAAGGTGGTGCTCCGGGCCGACCCGGAGCCGTTCGAGGAAGCGCTGGCGGAGGCGCGGGAGCGTGGAGGCGTCGCCAGCGACGCTGAGCTCGACGAGGAGGCGCTGGCCTGGACGGTCGATCGCTTCCTGGAGATCGCCGCCAGCGGCGCCGGCCGGCCGTTCCCGGACGACCCCTGGGAGCAGCTCCAGAGCGCGGTCCTCGCCGTGTTCGATAGCTGGAACAGCCGGAGGGCCATCGCCTACCGCCGTCATCACGAAATCCCGGACGACCTTGGTACGGCCGTCAACGTCCAGGCTATGGTGTTCGGGAACCGCGGCTGGGATAGCGGCACCGGCGTCGCCTTCAGCCGCAGCCCGGCGACGGGAGAGCGCAGGCTCTACGGCGAGTACCTCGCCAACGCCCAGGGGGAGGACATCGTCTCCGGCGCCCGCACGCCCCATCCGATCGAAGAGCTCGCCCGCGAGATGCCCGTCATCCATCAGGAGCTCGCCGCCGCCGCCGAGCTGCTGGAACGGCACCACCGCGACGTCCAGGACATCGAGTTCACCATCGAGAGCGGCCGGCTGTACGTCCTCCAGACGCGCTCCGCCAAGCGCACGGCGGCCGCTGCCGTCAAGACCGCGGTGGATATGGTCGGGGAAGGTCTGATCGGCCGCGACGAGGCGCTGCGGCGCGTCCCCGCCGCCGATCTCGCCCAGCTCCTCCTGCCCCGCTTCCCGGTGAGCGCCAAGCGCCGCGCCCTGTCCGAAGGCAGGCTGATGGCCCGTGGCCTCAACGCCTCGCCCGGCGCCGCCACCGGTGCCGCCGTCTTCGACGCCGACGCCGCCGTGAATGCCAGCGGCGGCCGGCCCGTCATCCTGGTCCGCCGCGAGACCAGCGCGGAGGACGTCCACGGCATCATCGCCGCAGCCGCCGTCCTCACCGCCCGCGGCGGCATCACCAGTCACGCCGCCGTGGTCACCCGCGGCCTGGGCAAGCCGGCGGTCGTCGGCTGCGCCGAGCTTCGCATCGACACCGCACGGCGGCGCATGTCCGTCAACGGCACTCAGATCGCGGAGGGCGACCTGATAAGCGTGGACGGCTTCACCGGCGAGGTGTTCGCGGGCGGCATCGAGACCGTGCCGCCGGACGTCGCCGCCAACGAGGAGCTCGCCGTCCTGCTATCCTGGGCGGACGGGGAACGCCGCCTGGGGGTGCTGGCCAACGCTGATACGCCGGCGGACGCCCGCCAGGCGCTGACGCTGGGCGCGGAGGGGATCGGCCTCTGCCGGACGGAGCACATGTTCTTCCAGCGTGACCGCTTGCCCTACGTGCGGACGATGCTGACTGCGGCCCGCGAAGTCTCGGAGATGGAGCGCGCCGTTGAGGAGTCGCGTCTCGCGCTCGAGGAGGCGACAGGCGTGGCCCATGCTGCCGCCGGCGAACGCCTGCGCGCCGCCGAGGAGCGGCTGGAGGCGAGCGTCGCGGCGCGACGGTTCCGGGAGGCGCTGGAGTACCTGGCGGAGCGGCAGCGGGAGGACTTTGGGGAGATCCTGCGCGTGATGGACGGCAGGCCGGTCACGATCCGCCTCCTCGACGCGCCGCTGCACGAGTTTCTGCCTCCGTACGAGGGGCTTCTGCAGGAGGTGGCCGTCCTCCGCGCTACGGGCGCGGGCGGCGCCGCCCTGACGGACAAGGAGGCGCTCCTGGAGACGGCGAAGGCTCTCCAGGAGGTCAACCCGATGCTGGGGCACCGCGGCTCTCGCTTGGGCCTCACCTATCCGGACATCTACGAGATGCAGGTTCGCGCCATCCTCCAGGCCACCTTCGACCTTCGGCGCGAAGGACTGAGCCCGCAGCCCAAGATAATGGTCCCCCTGGTGGTGGCCGCGGGCGAGCTGCTCGCCCTGCGCCAACGCCTGGAGGGCGTGGCCCAGGAGATGGGCGAACTCCTGGGCCGCCCTGAGCCGATCCACTTCGGCACGATGATCGAGCTGCCCCGCGCCGCCCTGGCCGGCGGCCGCCTGGCGCCTTACGCGGACTTCTTCTCCTTCGGCTCCAACGATCTCACCCAGATGACCTTCGGCTTCAGCCGCGACGACGCGGAGGAGAAGTTCCTGCGCTTCTACCTGGACCGTGGCTACCTCATCCACAACCCCTTCAACACCATCGACGAGCTGGGGGTGGGCCGCCTCATCAAGATAGCCGCGGAGGAAGGGCGCGCCGCCAACCCGGAGTTGGAGCTCGCCCTGTGCGGCGAGCACGGTGGCGACCCTGCCAGCATTCGCTTCTGCCACGACCTCGGCCTGGACTACGTCTCCTGCTCCCCCCTGCGGGTGCCTATCGCCCGGTTGGCCGCGGCCCAGGCCGCCCTGGGGGAGGCGGAGCGCGAAGACGTGTAGGTCCGACGGAGAGTGGCCCCCGGTCTAAGGGCTCGCGGCCAGCTCCGCCTCCATCCGGGCGACCATCTTCTCCGAGAGGTCCACTATATCCGCTGCGGCAACCTCCCCCGCTAAGCCGGTCATGATAAGAGTTCCCATGGCGCGCCCAACCCGCGCCGATACGAATATTCCGTCAAACCGTCCTAAGGGAGTGTCGAATGCCGCGCGGACGCCGAACGATTTATCGCCGACATCAGACAAGCCGAGGTCTTCTGCTGTGACATTGCCCACCTCGAAGCCGGCGCCTGCGCTAAATGCCGGGCCCAAGAAATCGACGGCGTTCTCGCCGGTGAAGAGCGCCTCAAAGGCGGCGTAGTGGCCCGAGGCCTGTAACTCGTCCACGAATAGGTCAACGTCGTTTTCCAGGCTGATGAACTCGGAAGCGCCAATACTCCCAGTCGCCAGGTCAAACTCCCGCTCGTATGAGGACTCAGTTTGGTCATCGGTCACGTATCCCTCGCGCCCGATCTTGATGCTCTCCGGCAAGTCATCCAGACTGAGCGCCATCTGGTGCGGGAAGGGGGGCTCGCTCGGTGCCCGCCCCTCGGCGGCATCCTCTTCCTTTTCCGGGATGGGCACCGGCGTCTCGTCAATGTCGCCCAGCAGCACTCCCTCGATTCGCTCCGCCAGGGCCCGGCCGATCCTCTCCGCCTCCGCTGTGGCGTCACCGTCGTCGGCCCTGGTGATGCCCGCGCCGGCCCTCAGCCGGCCAACGGTGAAAACCACCCCCGTCGCGTAGAGGTCGGAGTCACC
>Ga0214473_10005934_pt1 | contig 14621 bp, 11 predicted proteins | sample RVTome_7_FD_203509 | JGI IMG/M metagenome (GOLD analysis project Ga0214473, IMG submission 203509) | Soil microbial communities from uranium-contaminated site in the Upper Colorado River Basin, Wyoming, United States - RVT98D197 | ecosystem: Environmental > Terrestrial > Soil > Contaminated >... | reverse complement strand
CGCGTGAGTCCTAAGGCCAATGCTGTTCTTGGCATCGTCAGCTCAATCATTGGCATATTCGTATGCCTCATTATTTTTTGGTTTGGTACCATCGAGACTCTGTACCACCTTAGACGGGGGGTTCTTAATCCTTCCATCCTGGAGTTTCCCAAAGCACCTCTTCTTGCAATTATCCCTTTCGGCTGCTTCTTCTTTATGCTTCAGTTCATAAGAAGGACTCTTGGATTCATCAGGGCTTTGAATCCATCGCAATAGAACCATGGAGGCAATTTCATGGAGTGGTGGTCCATTCTCTCTCTCATATTTGGTGCGTTCATATTTCTGATGCTCCTGGGTGTTCCTGTCGCAATCGCCTTCATGTTTATCAACATCATCGGCGTCTATGTCTTCTGGGGCGGCGAAATGGGGCTGAGGCAACTGACTCTTAGCATCTACAATTCTGTCACCAACTTTAACCTCCTCCCGATCCCCCTTTTCATCCTCATGGGCGATTTCATGTTCCGGTCAGGAATGGCTCCCAAAATGATGGATGCGGTCGATAAATGGCTGGGTCGCCTGCCGGGAAGATTGAGTCTTCTCGCCGTTTTTGGAGGGGCGATCTTCGGCGCCCTATCCGGAGCGGCTACTGCCAGTGCGGCCATGCTCGGATCGGTGCTACTGCCTGAAATGGAGAAGAGGGGATATAAGTCCCCTATGAGCGTTGGCCCTCTTCTTGGAAGCGCCGGGTTAGACATTATGATCCCTCCGAGTGCATTGGGTGTGGTTCTTGCAGCCATGGCTCGCATTTCCATTGGACAGTTCCTGATTGCAATAACACTTCCAGGCCTCCTCATGGCGGCGATTTATGCGGTCTATATTATCTCGCGTTGCTGGCTTCAACCTCATCTCGCTCCGCCCTACGAGGTGAAGCCGGCTCCCCTCTCACAAAAAGTAATGATGACGGTTCGATACGTCCTTCCTTTAGGCACGGTCTTCTTTCTGGCCATCGGAATCATCTTTGTGGGAGTGGCCACTCCCACGGAGGCGGCTGCCCTGGGAGCCTTGGGCTGTTTTATTCTGGCTCTTTTCTATCGGAAGTTGAACTGGAAAGTCTTCAAGGAATCGATTTCCGGAGTCACACAGATAACGGTTATGATTTTTGTCATCTTCACCGGTTCCACTGCTTTTGCTCAAATCTTAGCTTACTCGGGTGCAACCCAGGGTCTGGTAAAGTTGGGCGCGACCCTGCCTCTCTCTCCTCTTCTAATGCTTGTTTCGATGCAGGTGATTCTACTCATCATGGGCTGTTTCATGGAGCCCCTTTCGATCATCATGATAACGATTCCTGTGTTCATGCCTGTCGCCCAGCACCTTGGATTCGATCTGATCTGGTTCTGCACGATCATGTTACTCAACATGCAGATGGCCAATATATCTCCGCCTTTCGGTATGATCCTGTTTGTGATGAAGGCGGTCGTACCCCCTCACATCACGATGGGGAACATCTATAGAGCGGCCTATCCCTTCATCGGTCTCGATATCATTGCGATGGCGATCATGATTGCCTATCCACAGGTGGTACTCTGGTTGCCCGGTTTTATGCAATGAACCTTTCTCAGAAAAAAAACAGTTTGGTCTGAACAAAATTGTCAAGATCAGCAGGAGGTTAAAATGGCACAGAAGATCGTCGTAACAGTTGAACATCTCAGGGGGAAATGTCGTTATTGGAAAGTAGGAGATAAGATTGTCCTGTGGAGGGGTAAGACCACTCGTCTTCTCGGGCTTGATTACAAATTGAGCGATGGAAGGGGAGCTTGTCTTGCAGGCCTGATGAGCCTTTATCCATTTTTGTTGGGCCCTATTGAAACCTGGGACGGAAAGACGTCCTGCAATCGCTTTAGATGCCCGGATGCTTCAGATGAATTTGATGGAAGAGGGGGTGTTACCTTTCGGGCTGATTTCACAGGTGAGGAAGAGACGATAGAAGGAATGGACGAGGAGCCTCACTTAGAATAATCTCCCGCTTCATTATCGCGAAATTCGCTTAGGTTGTTTCACAGTGGAGGTCGATGTGGCTGAGAGAATCGTAGCAACGGTTGAAAAAGTGTATGGAAAATGCAAGTTCTGGAAAAAGGGGGACGAGCTGGTTTTTATCGTGGATACCCATTCACGCATGGTGGGGCTGGATATGAAGCAGACGAGCGGTGGAGCCGCTTGCGTCATTGCTCTGGCAACCATCTATCCCTATGTATTCACCCGGAAAACATGGACGAGTAAAATGGAATACGACTACTACCGGTGTCCTGATCCGGGCCCGCAGTTTGACGGGTGCGGTGGGGTGGTATTCAAGGTGGACAGGAGACCAGAGCGATTCAGTAAAGAAAAGGCCTCTACCCAGGAGAAGTAGAGGCCTGAGCTTTATTTCTTATCCAAGAACTTGAGCACAGCCCTGGCAAACTCTTCGGGCATCTGCTCATCCATAGGGACCATTCCGCCTTCGATAACAGCGGTCTCGCTCCCTTTGATCGCCGCTGCGAGGGGCTTCACTCTTGGAAAAGAGAAAGGATCGGCTGACCCCGCCAGGACTAAAGTGGGTGCTTTGATTAAGGGGACTTTGTCCTCCATACGATATCGGCTAACAGCCTCATGGCCTTCTTCCATTCTTTCGCCCACCTTGAGAGCATCGATGACCAAGCGAGTGAGAAGATCAGGTCGGTTCTTGGGATAAAACGGCATCCTTTTCTGCCAGAGCTCGGTGAGGTGAGAACCATCTTCCCTGAATTTCACCTCATCAATGGCGGGCTTTCCTTTTCGCTTTTCCCGGTCTTCCGCATCGACATAGGGCGTTGAAGAAAGAATCAATTTCTCCACGCGCTCCGGATGCGTAGCGGCCACTTCCACCGCGACCACCCCTCCTGTGTGATGGCCCACCATCGAAGTTCGAGGAATAGACATGGCATTTAAGAAGGCGATCACTCCTTTTGCGTAGGCTTCAATGCTTCCTTCCTTTTCGGGCTTATAAGAATCCCCAAACCCAATCGTATCCATGGCGATTGCCCAGTATCGCTCCCCAATGATCGGCAAAACATCACGATATTCATCCCATGACCGAGGGGTCTGATGAAAAAAGAGAACGGGTTTCCCTTTCCCTGCCATGGCATAGTGAATCTGACCCTCTGTGGTATCGGCAAAACCTCTGCGGATTGTAGCCTTGTCCATCTCAAACCTCCCAAGGAAGTGAATTTCTTGCCAGGGCGGCCACAGAGGCCCCCCTACTAACTCTTAACCTCTTTTCTAGAGGGGAGCCTGGGGTCAGGTCCTCTTCAAACTATTTCTGAACTTCTGGGTTGCTTCTTTGTCAACCTTCAAGGTCTTTGAATCGATGATGACCCGATAATCTTCGTTGGCCTTCTCAAGGCTGACATATCCTTCCATCACATCGGCCTCAACCATTTCGGGGTCGCGTTCGAGGGGATTCCCATAGCCTCCTCCACCGGCCGTAGCAATGGTCACCACATCACCTGGTTTCAACTGTGTTAGCCCATACGGATTTCCAGGTACTCCATTCACCAAGAACTGGGCTTTGGCTCCGGGTTTCCCGCCAAAAAGTCCTTCTGGAGGAAGGACAAATCTTCCTGCTTGTATTCCTAGGTTGACGGGCGGAATAGGGGCATACTTATCATCAGGCACTTTGAAAACCACCCGTTTCGCGATCCCTCCCTTCATCTTACCAGGACCACCCGAATCAGTGATGAGCTCTCTTTTTTCCACGATGAGAGGTGTGTCGTTTTCGAAAATCTCCATAGGCGTATTCGCCCCGTTGGCAGGAAAGATGTACACATAATTGCCATCATTATTGGAACCTGCTCCCATTCCGCCACCCCTGATGATCACCGAATGCCAGGGTCTCCCATCGCTCCTTTTTCCGTAGAAAACATTCATCGTTCCGGGCGTCCCCCCGCTTCCAGCAATCACCTTGTCGGGCAAGACCGTGGAAAGGGCTCTGTATATGATTTCGGTCAGAAAATGGCCAATGACGAGCCGCGCAGCCACGGCTGCAGGGAACTTGCAGTTGACGACGCTGCCTTCAGGGGCTCTGAGTTGCACGGGTCTTGCGCAGCCATCATTGTTAGGGATATCAGGGCCAAACATGCTTTTCATGGCCATAAAAACGTATGCATAGGTGAAGTTATACACAACGTTGCCACCCCAATCGACTTGGGGAGAAGACCCATCCAGGTCAACGATAATATCGCTTCCTTTTACCTCGATGGCTGCCTTAATCACCAAATCCTTTTTGCCCTTCGTCTGCTCTATAATGCCCTCTGTCCGATAAATGCCATCCGGGATCTTCTCGATCTCCTCTCTCATACTCTTTTCCGTGCGGGTAATAATCTGATCGGCCAGATCGTCCAGGCTATCTAGATCATTTTCCTTGAGCATCTGGCATATCTTCTCAGCACACACATGATTCGCTGCAATCTGAGACCGAATATCTCCAATGACCTCATCGCGTGTCCGGACATTCCATTGGATCATATCGATCACAGACTGATTGAGTACCCCTCCATCGTAGAGCTTCACGAGGGGGATGAACAGCCCTTCCTCAAAGACATCATGGTTATCTGAGGAGACACGACCCCCAATATCGGAGTGATGAAACACGCAGGCAGTAAAAGCGACCAATCTATCTTTATAGAAGATGGGGCTCATCACACAGACGTCATTCAGATGTCCTGCCAAGGCCCAGGGGTCATTGGTGATGAACACATCGCCGGGTGTGTAGGTGTCCGGAGGAAGCTGGTTGACGAGATTCTTGATCCCTAGGGCCATGGCCCCAGATTGGCCAGGTGTGGCAAAAGTCCCTTGGGCCAGCTCGCGGCCTTTTCCATCCGTGAACATGCAGGTGTAGTCATGAGCATCCCTGAGTAGGCTCGAGAAGGCCGTCCGAGAAACAGTGCTGTCCGCTTCATCCACAATGGAGATCAATCTTCGCCACAGTATTTCTAACATGATTGGGTCAAATTCTCGTTTCATTTTTGTGCCTCCTTCAGATCAACCCACAAAAATCCTAAATCATCTACCGAAACCAGGGCGTCTTCACCAACAATGAGAGTGGACTCCTTCTCTTCAATAATGGCAGGACCTCGAAACGCTGCATTCGGAACGAGCTGGTATCGATCGTAAACGGTGTAGGGGATAAAATCTCTGGCCATAGGGGAGTAAGCTTTACGTTTCCCCTTGATCGCCTGATCAAGAGATTGCTTCTTTTTCTCGAGTTTTGGCAATTGAAGCAACCGTTCAGGGAGACTCGCCCGAACCTTAAAATTGATGAATTCCACTTCGGAATCGGGATAGGTTCTTCCATACAACTTCACATAGACTTCATCAAATCGTCGCCGGACCTCTTCCCTCTTGATCTGGGTGAAATCCTTTTCGGAAAGGGGAATATTCGTTTCTGCTCCCTGTCCGACGAAACGCATATCCAGGGATCTTTCAACTTTGACATCCTTTTCAGAGGCCTCTTTTTTGAGTATCATGGTAGCCTCTGTCTCCAGCTCCTTGAAAATCCGTTCTATTTCCTTAAAATCAGCGTTCCTTAAAGAAACTTTGTGGCTCCTGAGAAGGTCAAAGGCTCGAGGGGCAGTGAAAAAGCCCAGGGCTGAGCCTACTCCGGCATTGGGTGGAACAAGCAAACGAGGGGCTCCCAACTTCTTGGCCAAACCATAAGCATGAACCGGACCTGCTCCGCCGAAGGCGACAATCGTTACGATTTTAGGATTTCCACCCTTTTCCGCAATATGGGTCTTGGCGGCTGCGGCCATCGTCTCATTGATGAGATCGTGGATTCCCCATATGGCTTGGATGAGCGAAACGCCCAAAGGCTTGGCCAGCTTTTCCTCGACGCCTCGTCTGGCGGCCTCCTTGTCAAGGATCATTTCACCCCCCAGGAAGTAATTCTCGTCTAGATAGCCCAGCAAGAGATCAGAATCGGTAACGCAAGGGTCGTCTCCTCCCCTGCTATAGCAGATCGGCCCGGGATCTGCTCCTGAGCTTTCCGGCCCAACCCGAAGCGTTCCCATCCTGCTCACCTTCGCGATGCTGCCGCCTCCTGCTCCGATCTCCATCAAGTCAACCACCGGTACCTGAATGGTAAGACCGCTCCCTTTCATGAACCTCTGAACACGGCCGACTTCAAAGGTCGGAACGACACCGGCAACCCCTTTTTGAATCAAGCAGGACTTGGCTGTTGTCCCTCCCATGTCAAAGCAGAACATCTCTGGGGCATTGAAGAGTTTTCCATAGTATTGACCTGCGATGACCGCTGCGGTGGGACCAGATTCGATGATCCTTACTGGAAACTCCGCCGCTGTTTCGACGGAGGTAACCCCCCCGCTTGAAAGCATAATAAAAAGCTTCCCGTTACAACCAATGGACTCCAGTCTTTCAGCGAGCTTGGAGAGATATCTTCCTGTCAGAGGCTTCACGTAGGCGTTGGTTACCGTGGTGCTGGTTCTTTCGTACTCCTTAATCTGTGGCAAAACCCGGTATGAAATGGAGATGGATATTCCAGGAGCTTCCTTTTCGATGATCTCCTTGAGCATCAGCTCATGGGTCGGATTCTCAAAAGAGTTTATGAGACAGACCGCAACGGATTCGACACCCATGTTGAGGAGAGTACGGACCACTCGCGTCGCTTCTTCGGGGTCGAGTGACTTCAGCACGGTCCCATCGCTCCGGATTCTTTCGTCCACTTCGAGACGGAGCCTTCTCGGAATTAAGGGCTTAGGGAATTCAGCGAATACGTCATAAGGCGCATAACGAATTCCCCTTCCAATCTCCAATACGTCCCTGAAGCCCTTGGTGGTGATTAGTCCTGTCTTGGCCCCCTTTCTCTCTATAATGGAATTGATGACCAAGGTTGTTCCATGGATCACCTCACCCATTTTCTCCACAAAACCTGGGGTGACCTTCTCCATTTCTCTGATGCCGTATTCAACCGCATCAGAGGGATCTTTAGGGGTGGTCAGGCACTTGTAGATTTTTATCTCCCCTGTTTGATCATTGAGGAGGACAAAGTCGGTAAACGTCCCGCCAATGTCACAGCCTAATCGATAAAGCTTTTCAGCCATGAGGGCCTCCAATCTTAATAATGTTTAATGTTAGATTTAATCCTTATTGAAAACTTGCGAGACTAACTGAGCGGCTTCCTGCGTTGTTTTCGCCACAGGGACCTTCGCCTTTTTAAAGGCCTCTACTTTTGATGCGTAAGATCCCCTTCCACCCGTTATGATCGCACCTGCATGGCCCATGGTTTTCCCCTCCGGCGCGGACATCCCGGCGATGATGGCCACAACAGGTTTGGTGACCTCACTTTGGATAAATTCAGCCGCATCTTCCTCGGCCTTTCTACCGATCTCTCCGATGAGCAAGATCGCTTTGGTCTCGGGATCTTTTTGGAAAAGCTTGAGAATGTCAATAAAGGTCACTCCGGTTATGGGGTCGCCCCCAATCCCTAAACAGGTAGACTGGCCCAATCCTGCTCTGGTAACGGCGTCAGCCACCTGATATGAGAAGGTCCCACTTCGGGAGACAATTCCCACAGGCCCCTTTTTATAAACGTGTCCCGGCATAAACCCCATGGAACATTCTTCGGGTGTAATGATGCCGGGGGAATTGGGGCCAAGGAGCACTGTCTTTGTTCCCTTTAGCATCTGATAGATCACCATCATGTCCTTTACAGGCATGCCTTCAATCACCCCAGCGATGACCTGGATTTCCGCCTCAATGGCCTCCATGAACGCCTCTTTCACAAAAGGGGCGGGGACAAAGGTAATGGTAGCGTCTGCGGGATGGTACTTCAGAGCTTCCTTCAATGTATCATAGACAGGAATACCATTAACCATAGCGCCTCCTTTGTTCGGGGTGACCCCTGCTACGACCTTTGTCCCGTATTCGATCATTCTTTGAGAGTGAAAAGAACCAAAGTTGCCAGTTATCCCTTGGGCGATGACCCGTGTCTCCTTATTCACAAGTATACTCATTTTCTTGCTCCTAACTCGATCACCTTTCGGACCGCTTCTTCAATCGTTTCAGCCTGATGCATCATCTTCGACTTACCGGTGGAGAGAATCCTTCTCCCTTCTTCCATAAATCGACCTTGGAGGCAGGCCACAATAGGAATCTTCATCCTTCCCTGAGCTTCAAGTTCATCCACTGCCTCCACAATTTTCCCCGCAATCACGTCGCATCTGGGACCGCCGGCAAAGATGTTAATAAAAATGGCGTTCACCTTTGGATTCTCCAGAAGAAAGTTGAGGCCATCCTTCACCCCTTGTTCCATGATGCGTTGACCACAATCCATGAAATTGGCCGGTCTCCCTCCTTCAAGATGGATATGATCCATCGTGGCCATGGTGAGGCCTGCCCCATTCGAAATGATACCAATATTTCCATCTAATTGAACAAAACTGAGTTGAACGGCAGCAGCCCTGGCCTCAATGGATTTCAGCTCAGGTTTTGGGACGGATGACTGGCGGTAAAGTGCGTTATTGTCGATGTTGAACTTCGCATCGGCGGCCACGAGCCTTCCCTCTCGGGTGATCACCAGAGGATTGATTTCGATCAAGTCTCCGTCCATATCCCAATAGAGACGATAGAGCTCTGTCGTGATCCGAATCAAGGGGTCAATCAAAGGGGTTGGAATTCCCGCCTCTTTCAGGGCGTAGCGCACCTTGAACCCTGGAAGGCCCAAAAAAGGGTCAACGAGAATTCTCTTGATCGCATCGGGTTTCGTCCTTGCCAGTTCCTCAATTTCAACCCCTCCCTCGGCGCTCACCATGAGGAGCGGACAGGCATGATCGGTTTCGGTGATAATTCCAAGATAGATCTCCTTATCAATGTCAAGGCGTTTCTCAGCTAAAACCTTATCTACCTGAACCCCCTTAAGAGGTTTCGAAAGAAGCTCTGAAGTCATCTGGTAGGCTTCGTCACCATTCTTTGGAAATTGAATTCCTCCAGCCTTCCCCCTTCCACCCACCAGGGCTTGTGATTTCAAAACGACATCACCGCCTAACTTCTCGAATGCTAACCGCGCATCCTCAGGCCTTTCGCAGAGGATTCCTTCTGGAACGGGGATCTTTATTTGACCGAAAAACTGCTTTGTTTGATATTCATAAAGTTTCACGATAACCTCCTCAATGATCAAATTCTGGAATTCGTACGGATCTTCATTACTTCATCTTTCCGGTTTCCTTCAGTCTTCGATGGAAGGGGAAGGGGTCATCGAGAAGCTGAGGCTCATGTCCACCTGTTTGCTTGATGGCACGATCAAGGTAAGTGTGGAGCAGGGGTCGAAACTCTGGATGGGCACAGCGATCGATGATGAGTCGAGCTCTTTCGCGGGGGTCAAGACCCCGAAGGTCTGCATAGCCCTGTTCTGTTACAATCAAAGACACCTCATGCTCTGTATGATCGACATGGGTCACCATGGGGACGATACAAGAGACATCCGTTCCCTTTGTGACGGAAGGGGTGAGAAAGGTGGAGATGGAACTATTTCGTGCAAATTCGATCGAACCCGCCACCCCGGTTAGGATCCTTCCTCCTCCGATATGTGTCGAATTGATGTGGCCGTAGATGTCGACTTCAATCGCTCCATTGAGGGCAATCACACCCAGTCTCTGGACCACTTCCGGGCTACAACTGATGTCGAGAGGCCTGATCACCAATACCTTCTTGTAACGGTCCAGGTTCTTGAAGAAACGGTTAAGTCCTTCTTCGGAGAAGTAAAGACCGGCCCCTGAGGCCTCAAGGACCTTCCCGTTATCGATCAGATCGAGGACTGCGTCATTTAAAAGAGCCGAGTGGATCCAGAGCCCCTCAAACTTGGAATTGGCCAACCCTCTCACGACAGCCTCAGCCACCCCGCCCAATCCCACCTGGAGAGGAAAGAGACGGGGAGGCAATCTCTCCTGTCGGACCTCTTCTTCAAGAAATTGAATGAAGTGATGCGCGATCATCTCACTGTTCTTGTCAACGGGGGGTCTCGTTGGAAGGGACCCTTTCAGGTCCGAGCCGATGATGTGAAGGATTTTCTTGGGATCGACTTCGATGTAAGGTGTACCAATCCGATCCGTGGGACGCAGAATCGGAATGGTCTTGCGATGGGGAGGATTTTCAGGAACGTGAATATCATGAATCCCTTCCAGCTCCAGAGGCAGTGTGAGATTGATTTCCACGATCACCTGTTTGGCCACCTTCACGAACGAAGGGACATCAGAGATGGCTGTGGAAGGAACGATAAAACCTTCAGGGGTCACCGCAATCGCCTCCACGATCACCAGATCCATCATCCCGAAAAAGCCATATCGTGCCTGGGTCGCATGGACACAACCGCCCATATCGGCATAAAGGATTTTCCCCTCATTAATGGCTTTTGCCATGGGAGGCTGGGCTTGATGGGAGAGTCTTCGATGAATAACATCCAAATCAGCCAATTCGCCGTCGATCTCCCGGCCGAGAGGAGAGCAAGTATGAAGATCGAACTTCACGCGGTCCCCTTGTTTGAACCTTTCCGCTAAAGCTTTAAAAAAGGCTCGGGGATAACCGGCGTGTGTCGTTCCACCTGTTGCAATCTTCATCCCGTCTTTGACTGAGAGGGTGGCCAATTCTGGGGTGGTAATCTTGCTAAGTAGGTCTTTTCTCCGAATTCGTTTTTCTAAGCCTTCCATTTTATTCTATTTCCCTCCCAGATTAATGTTTTTAGACGGATGTTTGATTATTCTGATCCAAAGTCGATGAAGGGTACGATGGACATAGGGGCCTCATTTTGAGTAGGTATTTTTGGATCTTTCCACTGGGAGTCTTAGGAAGTTCCCTAACAAACTCCACATATTTTGGAATCTTATATTTTGCTATTTTCGCCTTCAGGAATTCTAAGACTTCTGTTTCGGCCATTGTCTCCCCAACCTTCAGGACGATAAATGCCTTACCCACTTCGCCCCATTTTGCATCTGAAACTCCAACAATTCCCGCATCAAAGACCTTTGGGTGAGTAAATAAGACCTTCTCAATCTCAGCGGGATAGACGTTTTCTCCTCCACTGATGTACACATCTTTTTCGCGATCGACGATGTAGATGTATCCCTCCTTGTCCATCCTGGCGAGATCCCCTGTACGGAGCCAACCCTCCCGTAGGGTCTCAGCCATCAGCTCTGGACGATTCCAGTATCCACTCATAATGCCCGGACCTTTAACAATAATCTCACCGACCTCACCGGGGGAAACATCTTTCCCCCTTTTATCAACGATTCTTACTTCTCCATGAAAGATCGGTAATCCCACGGATCCCATTTTTCGGATGGCATCTTCATAAGGGAGCCACGTAATTGAGGAGGTTTCGGTGAGGCCGAAGATTTGGGAGATCGTGATCCCCTTTTCGTGGTATTCCTTCAACATCGCTGAGGGGATTCTTTCTCCTCCTGTAAAATAAGACCGGACGGAACTGAGGTCATATTGGCTCGGATCACACTTTTGAAGGAGGAATTGAAAGAGGGTACCTGCCATTTCAACAAGGGTGGCTCGATACTTGTGAATCGTCTCAAAAATCTCGTGATGTTGAAACCTTCTCCTCAGGACGAGCGTTCCTCCTTTGTAAAGGACAGGGATGGCGTCAACGAGGAGACCTCCTGAGTGGAAAAGCGGACGGGTGACTACCATCACATCCTTTGAGCTAAGGTGGTAAAATATATCCGCATTGAGGACATTGAAGAAGGTCTTCCTGTGCGGGAGAACAGCGCCTTTCGGGACACCCGTTGTTCCAGAAGTGTACATAATAATATGAGGATCTTCATCTCCAACAGGTGTTAGGACGAGCGGTTCATGATTAGGATATTCGTGAAGAGTATTTTCATAATCCTTGGTCCAACCTGGGCAGGAATTTCCAATTGTTAAGTAGTCTTGAGGGGAGAGATTCAGGTGGGGACGAATCGAAGCGACAACTTCCTCAAATTCAGTATCGAAAATGAGCATACGAGACCCACTATCTTTAATTAAAAATTCGAGTTCAGGCCCAGCCAGTCGCCAGTTGAGAGGGACGAGGATAGCGCCGATTTTTGAAAGGGCAAAAAGGATTTCGATATATTGATGACTATTATAAAGAAGGACCGAGATCCGATCCCCCTTTTGAACCCCTATGTCCAGAAGAAAATTGGAGAGTTGATTGGTGCGTAGGTTTAACTCTTGGTAGGTAAAAGGACGGTCCTCAAAAATTAAAGCTTTTTTATGAGGTTGAAGAAAACTCCATTTTCTTATCCAGTTACCGATGTTGATCAAGAGACGACTCGTCTATGGAATAATGGAAAATCGGAATGATGGAATCATGGGTAGGAGAGGCAATGGAAATCCAACTTGATGGTTTTTAATCTTCCAAACTCATTATTCCATCCCCCATCATTCCAGTATGCCGATTCCTCTATGTTCATTGATGCACAAAGTTTGCGCTCACTTTGGGTCCGTTCTTGAGAAAGTTCTCAATTCCGATTTTCATATCCTGAGTCAACAAACACTCGCCAAAGATCTTAGCCTCCAATTTCAATCCTTCTTCGAGGGTCATCTTTGCACCTTCCAAAACTGCTCTTTGGACCAGAGAATCAATTTTTCGACTGAGATGCCCAATATTCACCTCTGGAAGTTTCGATGGGATTGGAATTGGCTCCTTCTTAATCGGAGGAACACGAACCTCTCCTGACCGAATCATTTTTACCAAATCAATGGCTGCTCCGATGAGGTCGCCTTCGATTTCTTCCTGAATCAAGCCAAGTTCTTTGGCTTGTGCTGAGGAAATGGGATTAGCATTTCGAAGGATTGGCCAAGCCTTCTCCATTCCTATCAACCTCGGAAGCCTCTGCGTTCCACCATTTCCAGGAATGATGCCAAGCCTTGGTTCAGGTTGAGAGACAAAAACCCTTTGTCCCTTTGTTGCAATTCGAGCCGTACAGGCCATTGCCATCTCATTTCCCCCTCCGAAAGCCAGTCCATTCAAAGCGCATACAACAGGTTTGCCCAAATTTTCGATCATATTCAATACAGCCATACTTTTCAAACAGAAGGCTTCCGCCTCTTGCGGAGTCTTTTGGGCTGCCAGCATTCCAATATCTGCACCTGAGACAAAGGCCCTTGTTCCGAATCCAGTCAGGACAACCCCTTCAATTTTGGAATCTTTTTGGATAGCAAGAATGGTTTCTCTCAACTGATTAAATACTTCCTCATTGAGGGCATTGAGCACTTTGGGCCTGCGGATTTTTATCAGTGCCACATTTCCTTTATCCTCTCTTAACACCACAGGGATTTTCCAGGGCTGTCCGGTGATTGCTTGTTTTGTGAGTATATCCGCCACCTTAAATCCAGGATTTTCCTTGACGTAGGTCTCAACCAATTCGAGAGTCTTCTTCACACCGATTTTGTTCATCAGCCCAAAAGGAGGTGTCATGACCAGACCCATATCCAAAGCCAACTCTAAATCACTTATATTGGAAATTCCACTCCCAACAATTTCACAGACCATGCCGAAGTAAGCACCCAGGATACGATTTGAAACAGCTTCATAGGTTTCTGGACTATATTCCACCACTTCACCCCTTCCTGCTGTTTCCCAGGATTTGTTCAGTTTCACCTGATCGTCTAATATTTTAGGAGAGCGATACCATGGCATAATCTTCGTATGCATTTCAGAAAGGCCATGCTGGCAAATTGGGTTCCCTCCGGCGAGATTTTGAGCCGTAAAAGGGCCTACCCCCATCCCAAGAGCTTTAGCAACAATGGCATCTGACTGTCTGACCGTTGCAAGGCCTTTCTCTACAGTCAGAGATGAAGCGAGCAAAAGCCCTTCAAAGATGGGATCGACCGCATAACCATATCGGCTTTTCACTTTGATTGGGGCCTTACCAATAAATTCATAGAGTTTCATCAGATACTCGGTGAGAGTAAGATCGGTATCTTTCCCAGGGACAATTTCAACCAAAATGTTTCTCTCGGCAGGATAGAAATAGTGAATGACGAGACAGCGGCTCTTATCTTTTATCTTGTCAAAGATCGCTTCAGGCTCCATGTGGGAAGAGTTAGAAGCAAAGATTGCAGTTTTTGGACAGGCTGCTTTGCACTGATCGAAGATTTTATGTTTGACATCCATTTTCTCAAAAGCGGCTTCGATTACAAAGTCAGCATCGACAAGTTTTCCATAGTCGGTGGTGAAGAGCATGTTTTTGAATATGGCATCCGCTACCTCTTTCTTAAAGATGCCTTTTTCAGCAGCCTTAGCCGTTTTCGATTCAGCCTTCTTCGAACCCGAGTCCAGAGCAGCTTGAAGGATGTCAACTATGACCACGGGGACACCGAAAGAATAGAGGTTTTGACTGAAATGAAGGGCAATATCCGGGCCAATATTTCCTGAACCAATGACACCAATCTTCCGAATTGTCCGACCAAACGTTGTAAAAGCCATAACTCCCCCTCTGAAAAGATCATTACAAAATAGTCAATTAGCAATGCAAAATTATCAATGAAGGAGAAATGCTAACTTTGCAATGCTAATTTTGAATTGTTTACTGTTTTTTAAAAGATAGATGGTTCTTTGAATTCTC
>Ga0214473_10005933_pt1 | contig 14622 bp, 14 predicted proteins | sample RVTome_7_FD_203509 | JGI IMG/M metagenome (GOLD analysis project Ga0214473, IMG submission 203509) | Soil microbial communities from uranium-contaminated site in the Upper Colorado River Basin, Wyoming, United States - RVT98D197 | ecosystem: Environmental > Terrestrial > Soil > Contaminated >... | reverse complement strand
GCCTCGTTTGTGCCCTTGACGAGCCGGGATGGTTCTGGCACGACTTCCCCGACCGGCGTTGGGCGGATTCGGTCCGTCGTCTGCCCTCCGAGGACGCCTCCCGGTTCGAGAACGAGATGCGTTCCCGGCTGAGAATGGCTCTTGCCGGAGCCACCCCCGGCCCGGTTGCGTCACCTTCGATGGAGTGGCTCGAGACGCCCCTCCCATCGCCGATCGAGGAGCTTCCGGCTTTGCCGGAATGACTAGTCTTTCGCGAAGCGCCACGATGGGATCGACCCGGCTCGCGCGGAGTGCGGGCACGATACAGGCAGAGAGAGCGCTCTATCCTGGCTTCGCTCGAGTTCCGGGACCTCGATGAGGGAGCTCAAAGCCCCTGCCCGACATCATCCCGCTTGACCGGAGTCGGGCTGGTGGTTAGCGTTCCGGTATGACGACGATCGCGGACCGATACCGACGGTGGTTTGCCTACGAAAAGGACGCGCATGAGAAGACCCTTCTGTCTCTCGGTACCGTCGCCGCCGAGCGTCGCTCTCACCCCTCCTTCCGCAAGGCGGCGAGCCTCCTCGGCCACCTCGTGGCCGCGAGAGCGCTCTGGCTCCATCGATTCGGTATCCGGCCGACCGGACCGACGTCCGCGGCCGAGCTCTTTCCCGAGAACCTCACGCTCGACGACCTCGCTTCTCGGCTCCGCGACATGAACCAGGAGTGGAGCGACTACCTCGCGAGCCTCGACGAAACGGAGCTCTCGCGGGTGTTCGAGTATCGCGCGCTGGAAGGAGATCGGTACCGCAATCGTGTGGAGGATCTCCTCACGCAGCTCTTCGGACACTCCTGGTACCACCGGGGCCAGGTGGCCTCGCTCGTGCGGGATCTCGGGGGAGAACCGGCGGTCACCGACTATCTCTTCTGGGTGCGGGAGCGGGTGGAGTAGAGCGGCCATGGCGGTCCAGGCGGTTCGGTGCTCGGTAACGACTCGAGGCAACGGGGAAGTCCTCGACGTGACCGGGGAGGTCGCCCAGGCCGTCCGCGGCTCCGGGATCGCCAACGGGATCGCCACCGTCTTCGTGACGGGCTCGACCGCCGCGCTCACCACCCTCGAGTTCGAGCCCGGTCTGGTCCACGACCTGAACGCGGCGTTCGAAAGGCTCTATCCGCGCGAGATGGAGTACCGGCACCACGAGCGCTGGGGCGACGACAACGGCCACAGCCACGTCCGGGCCTCGATGCTCGGTCCCTCGCTCGTGGTTCCGGTGAGTGGCGGAGAGCTTGCCCTGGGCACCTGGCAGCAGATCGTTCTCGTGGACTTCGACACCCGCCCCCGCGCTCGCGAGTTCCTCGTTCAGGTGATGGGGGGGTGAGCCCACACCCGAGCCACCGCCCCCGGACTCGCGGGAACCCTCGTTCAAGCGGCGTCACTAACTAACAGAGCTGGAGATTTCGGAGGAACGCCAGGAATGAACGTATCTCAGATGTTCCGCGCCGTGAGCGAGGGCCGGGTGGTGACGGCGGGCGGCTACGCCTGGTCCTGCCCCCAGTGCGGCGCCATCCTCGGCCAGAGCGGTTGTCGAGAGGCCCGCGACCGCTGCGCCCTCGCGCATTGTCTTCTGCACAGTGCCGTTGCCGCGCCCGTTCCGAAGGGAACGACGTCACCGTACTCGTTTCACATGGCGCCTCATCGACCGTACGTCGGGTCGGGCGCCCCTGGGCTCCGACGGAAACGCCGGGGTTCGTGGCTGGTAGGGCTCGAAATACCTCGTGGGCGAATCGCGGTCACAGCGAGTTGACGCTTGAACGTCGAGAACTCGCGGAATCCGTTCAGGCGATGAGTCGCATCGCCTCCGCGCGGATCGCGCAGTCCGACCGCAGCCGCTTCACAAACACCTCTACGGTTTGTGAGCTCGACGACGCGCGCTAGACCTTAGGCCTTATTCAGGGCGCTCGCCATGTTGTTCAGCGCCAGCTCGATCATCTTGCGGGACGTCCCGAGGTTCATCCGCATGTGGCCTTCCCCGCCGGTGCCGTACTCAGCTCCGGGGGTCATAACGACTTTCGCGTTCTCGGCGAGCCATTTCTGGACGATCATCTCCGGCGTCACCGGTTTCGGCGAGGTCTTGCTGGCTTCGGCGGCCTTCTCCTTCGCGCCGATCTTGTCGACGACCCGGCTGACGTCGAGCCACGCAAGATACGTTCCTTGAGCTTTGGTGTACCTGACGAGCGGCATTTTCTCGCGAACGTAGGCTTCGACGAACTCATGGTTGCCGTCGATATACGGCAACAATTGATCCAGCCACGAGTCGCCCTCGGTCAGCGCGGCGCGGTTCGCCACCACACCCAGCGTATTGATATCCGCTCGGTGATTGACTTTCACTCTGGCGAGCAGGTCGGGGTTGGTCGAGAAGAACCATGCGCTCTTCATCGCCGCGAGGCTGAACGTCTTGCTCGCCGCTTTGAACGTGAGGCTGTTGTCGACGATGGCCTTGTTCGGAAGGCTCGCGAACGGAGTGTACTTCTGCCCCTTCATGACGAAATCGCAGTGGATCTCGTCGGAGAGCAAGATCACCCGGCGTTCGAGGCAGAGCTCTCCCAGCCTCGTAAGGTCCTCGGCCGACCAGAAGTTCCCCGTGGGGTTCTGCGGGTTGCAGAGAATCAGCGTATTCGTGTCGTGGCTGATCCGCCGTTCCAGGTCCTCGAAATCGATCGAATACCGGCCGTCGACGCGTTTCATCAGACTGTCTTCCCGCTCTACCTGGCAGAACGTGAGATCGGAGTAGAAACCGTTGTAGCTGGGGGTGGTCAGGAGAACCTTGCTGCCCGGAGGGGAGAACGTCTGGATCGCCGCGATCAGGGCGGGGTGGACTCCGCTCGAGAGAACGACCGTGTCGGGATCGATTTCGAGACCGTAGCGCCTTTTGTTCCAGGCGACGATGGACTCGATGTACGACTTTGGGGTTTGGAGGTAGCCCCAGTTCTCGTGCTCGCAGCGCTCCGCGAGCGCTTTGCCGATGCAGGGCGCCGCCTTGAAATCCATGTCGGCGATGCCCATGCCTACGGCGACGTTCTCCTTGCCGAACTTCGCGATCTGCTCGTCCCACTTGATGCAGTCGGTGCCGATGCGGCTGTAGGGGGTGTCGAAATCGAACACCGTGTCCGCCGAACGTCCGGGAGCGGCGGGCGCGGCAGCGGCGGCCGCGCTCCTCGGTGAGACGGCTCCCCCCGCGGCGCCGGCGATCGCGGTCATTCCCGCGTTCCGCAAGAACGCTCTGCGACTGAGCCCTTGATTCTTTGACATGGCTAATACCCCTCCTGAGTGAATTTCCGGCTGCCCGAATCGGTTAATCATATAACTACTTGGTCCGTCGGTTCACGTCAAAGCTCGCCGAGTCTCTTCAGGGTGTCGGCGAAAGCCCGTCTTCCCGCCCGGGGGTCGTACACGATGACCGGCACCAGCCGGCCTCGAATCCGATCGGGGCTTTCGCGAGCGTAGCCCATCATCGTCTTCGCGAGCTTCGTCCTCGATTCGCTAAGGGTCCCGCCGCGAGGAATCCCGGTGAGCAGATCGTTCAGCGAGAGCTTCCAGGGCTCGCCCCCCAGGAGTGCGTCGATGACCACTCCCTTGAGAAGGTTGTGGGGGAAGTTGAAGAAGAACGAGACAGGGGAGTAGGTCTCTTCCGAGGGCCGATGGCCCTCGAACTCGTCGAGCAAACCGGCGCTGTGCTTCTGGAAGAGCTCGCAGAACCGCGAGCGTTCCTCTTCGAACGCGGCGAGTGAAGTAGGCGGCTTTCCGACGAACGCCCTCGGGTCCGGCGTGAGTCCGTTCAGAAGCCCCTCCACGATCCTGTCCCTCGCGTCGCCGTGGATGCCATCCTCGACCATGCGCGCGTAAGCGCCCATGAGCGTCCCGAGCGCCGTCAGGAGCCACGGATAGTCCGGGGCGTTGTCCTTGCGCATCTCGACGACGTCACGCCCGTAGGTCGCTTCGAAGCCGAAGCGAAGGTGGCTCGCGAGAATCGCCGAGTGAGCGAGGGAGAGATTCGTCCGGTGGGCCTCGTTCAGGGCCTTCGCCTTTTCGAGCAACCGGTCGTAAGCTCGGACGTCCGGCTCGAAGTGAGCGATCGCGACCAGAATGAGGGTCTCGGGGTCATCGACGAACTTCTGCCCGCTACCCGAAGGGCCCTGGAGAGCTCCGAGGAGACCGCTCACGCGATCGAGGTTCTCGTTCGCATCGCCTTCGTCCCAGGCCCGGAGCGCGAGAAGCGCCAGGACGTAGAAAAGATAGTAGTCGAGCAGGATGGCGAGTACGGTCTTCTCCGGGGGACCGCTGCCGCAATGCTCTATGGCGTAGCTCGCGACCTCGACCGGGATCGTGTCTTCGTTGAGCTTGTCGGCCTTTCCGTCCCAGTCGTTGAGCACGTGAAAGCCGTCGTCGCGCGTCCGGGCATCGAGCCGGTTGACGATTCGCTGGAGAGAAACGGCGGGAAACGAGTTGGACCGGAATCCGTCACGAAATGTTTTCAGGCGTTGACCCGCCAGGATCCGGGCGCGGGTGGCGCCTCCGAGAACGGTCTCGAGGCTCGTGCAAGCGCTGGCGAAGGTGACCTCTGGCTTCAATGCCCGGCTAATAATAATGTGCGCTGACCCCTGCCGCCAGATCGCGGGCCCCTAGAGCCCCAGCTTCCGAAGCACCTCCTCGGGGCAGCCCTTCCACTCGGTCACGAACTCGTTTCCCATGTAGCGCAAGTCGTCGAACCCCATCTTGCTGGTGAAGAATCCCGTCGCGGTGAGGTCGCGCAATCCGGTGAAGAACGCGACTCCGTGGGAGATCTCCTCGGGTGCGCTGTCGGGCCACGCGAGGAGGTCGAGAAGTGCTTCGTGCTGCTCCGCGCTGCAATCGACAAAGGCCTTCCCGAACCGCTCCCGGCACTCGAGGTCCATCCAGGCGAGGCCGCCGCGCATCGCGATCTGCCGCTCCGGCTGGTCGATCATCATGAAGTCCAGGAACTCGGGGACTCCGGCGTCGGTCGCGCTTCCCGAGCGCTCGTCCCTCGGGAGGATCAAGTCCACGAGCACGCGCACCGTCCGGTGCTCATGGTCGGTGAAGAACTGCGGGGTGAAGCCCGAGCGGACCGCTTCCTGCGCGCGGGCGACCTCGACCCCGGTGAGGGTGAAGACCGAGGCGAAGGGAATCGAGGCGAGGAGCTCGAGCGCCTGGCGCCGATCCATCTGCACGCTCATAGATTCCCCTTTCTTCGCTCTTCCACGATGTATTCGCTCGTCCTCATCGCGAGGGCGAGAATGGTCCAGGTCACGTTTTTGTGCGGGTTCGAGACGAAGGGTCCTCCGTCGGCGACGAACAGGTTCTTCACCTCGTGGGCCTGGCAATACCGGTTCAGGACCGAAGTGCGGGGCGAGTCTCCCATGCGGGTCACGCCTACCTCGTGAATGATGCGTCCTCCAGCGAGGATTCCGTACTCCTCCTCGACGGTCGGCATAGGGGTCAAAGGCGTTCCGCCGAGCTGGTGGATGAGAGAATGAAAGGACTCCTGCATGTGCTTGACCTGGAGCCTCTCGTGGTCGCTCCACCGGAAATGGAAACGAAGCACGGGAATGCCCCACCGATCGACGGTGTCGGGATCGATCTCGCAGTACGAGTGCTCGTTCGGAATCATCTCTCCGCGACCGGAGAAGCCGATCCTGGCGCCGTAGTACTTGCGGTAAGCGTTCTTGAGCGAAACGCCCCATCCTCCTCCATGAGGCGTCGTCTCGATTCCGTCGAGAAATCCGAAGCGAGGCATCCCTCGGCCGCCCCCGAACTCGATGTGATATCCGCGGGGGAAGTCGAGCTTCCGGTTGTCGAGCCACCAGGGCATGTAGAAATGCATGCCGCCGGCGCCATCCTCGTTGTGCGGAATCATCTCCTCGAGCTTCGGGAAGTAGCCATCGGCATCGGTGCCCGTCGAGTCCATGAGGTAGCGGCCGACAGCTCCGCTCGAGTTCGCGAGGCCTTCGGGGAAGCGCGCCGAGCGCGAGTTCAAGAGCAGGCGCGCGGTCTCGCACGCGCTCGCCGCGAGAACCACCACCCGGGCGCGCACGTGTCGGTCGCTTCCGCCGGACTTGTCGATGTAGGAGACGCCGCTCGCGCGGCCGGCGTCGTCCGTCGTCACCTCGCGAGCCATGGCGCCGGTGAGCAAAGTAAGCCGTCCGGTAGCGAGAGCCGGCGGGAGGAGCACGGTAGGCGAAGAGAAGTTCGAGCCGGTGGCGCATCCCCGGCCGCACTGGCCGCAGTAGTGGCAGGCGGGCCGTCCGTTCAGAGGTTGCGTCAAGACCGAGCGCCGTCCGGGAATGCAGGTGATGCCGAGCTCGTCGCAGCCCTTCTTCACCAGGAGCTCCCAGCAGCGGGGCGCGGGAGGAGGCATGAAGATGCCATCGGGCTCGTTCTCGATGCCCTCGTTGCTCCCGTAGATCCCGATGAGCCGGTCGATCTTGTCGTAGTACGGAGCTATTTCCTCATAAGTGATGGGCCAATCGTCTCCGAGCCCGTCGTGGCTCCGCGGCTTGAAGTCGCGCGGTCCGAACCGCAGCGAGATCCGCCCCCAGTGGTTGGTTCTTCCGCCGAGAACGCGCGAGCGGAACCAGTCGAACTTCGTGCCGGGCCCTTGGGTGTAAGGCTCGCCTTCGAGCGACCAGCCTCCATGGGTTGCGACGAACTCGCCGAAGTCGCGGTCTTTCGTTCTCGCCCCGCGCCGCGGGGAGTCGTAGCTCCAGGCGAACATGCGGGACTCAGTGGCGGTGTCCCACGTCGGCCCCGCTTCGAGCAGCACGACCTCCGCCCCGGCCTCCGTGAGCACTTTGGCCGCCATGCCTCCGCCGGCGCCGGAGCCGACGATGGCGACGTCGTAGAGCCTTGGTTTCGAGGTCGAGCTCTGATATTTTCTCATGCGGGTCGGGCTCCGCCTGGGTTTTTTCATCAAACGAGGCGAAAGTCAAAGACCGCCAGGAGGGTGGGATGGTGCGTGCCATGAATCGACGACAGTTCATGAAGACGACGGCGTTGTCAGCGGCAGCCGCGGGCCTGGTGCCCGAGGCGTTCGGACGACAGGCGGCGGAGGCGAGTGTCCGGGTCGGTGTTCTCGGCTCGGGCGCGAGAGCTCAGGGGCTGATGAAGGAGGCGCTCGAGCTTCCTGGAGTCGAATTCACCGCCGTCTGCGACGCGTACCGCGGCCGCGCCGAGCGGGCGCGCGCCATGACCGAGGAGAGCGCGCGCATCTATGACGACTACCGGGAGATCCTCGATTCGAAGGACGTCGACGCGGTGATCATCGGCTCACCGGATCACTGGCATCGCCAGATGTCTCTGGACGCCCTCGCCGCGGGGAAGGACGTCTACATCGAAAAGCCCATGACCTACGCCATCGACGAGGGAAACGAGATCGCCGCTGCGGTCAAGAAGTCCTCCCGCATCTACCAAGTGGGAAGCCAGGGCATGAGCTCCGCCACGGAGCGCAAGGCGAGAGAGCTGGTCCAGAGCGGAGCCCTCGGCCAGGTCACCCTCATCCGCGCGACCTACAACCGCAACACCGCGGGCGGCGCGTGGATCTATCCGATTCCACCCGACGCCTCTCCCGAGACCGTGAACTGGGAGCGGTTCCTCGGGCCCGCGCCCAAGCGTACCTACAGCCTCGAGCGTTTCTTCCGCTGGCGCTGCTACCAGGACTACTCCGGCGGCATCGCGACCGACCTCTTCGTGCACCTGGTGACCACCATCCACTTCATCATGGGCGCCAAGATGCCCTCGAGCGTCATGGCCTCGGGTCAGCTCTACCGCTGGAAGGAATCGCGCGACGTGCCGGATACGTTGAATGCCATTCTCGTCTACCCCGAGGGCTTCACCGTCAACTTGAGCTCGACCTTCAACAACCAGTCGAGCCGCGAGTCGGGATTCGAGATCCTCGGGACCAAAGGCGCGATCGCGTTTCGAGGAGGCTCCCTGGTGTTTACCCCTGAGAACTTGAGCGAGGACAACCGCTGGGTCGTGGAATCCTGGAAGGAGTCTCTTTCCGAAGCGTATTACGAGGATCCCAACGTACAGTCGCAGGAAACGCCTGAGACCTGGAAACCGGAGATGAAGGCGGCGGCCCAGACCTGGGACGAGTGGGGCCGAAACGCGACCTACGTCCACCTCGCTCATTTCGTCGACTCGGTACGCTCGCGCAAGCCCCCGGTGGAAGACGCCCTCATGGGCCACCGCGCCGCCTCTTGCGCCCACCTCATCAACGAGTCGGCGAGAAGAGAGCAGACGGTGCACTGGGATTTTGGAAGGGAAGCTTTGAAGACCTAGACCTGCGAAGCTAGTCAAGGCGCCGGCGTCAAGAGGAGCTCAAGGCTCTGGCTAGACCAGACTCAGAGCGGCCATTAATCCGGCATTCAATCGGGCGGTATCTCCACGAGGAAGTGCTCCGAGCTTCCGAGTCAGTTTGGAGCGATCCAACGTGGTGACTTGATGGCACAGAGCGACGCTGGGGCGCGCCAAACCGGAAACGCCCCCGTCGATCGGGACCGCAGTCGGACCCCTGGCAGACTGCTTCCTGGACGAGGAGACTGGCACGACGATGACCGAGCGCCAACCAGCAACTTCGTTGAAAGCATCGTGAGAAACGACGATGACGGGACGGGTGCCTCGTTGCTCGGAGCCCGAACGGGGACGAAGGCTGGCGACGAACACATCGCCGCGCTTCATGAAGCCTCCTCCGATTCGAGCATGTGCTCGATGGCGGCGGACTCCATCTCGATGTCGAGATCGTCTCTGCTGCCAGCGATTTTGTGGGCGTAAGCCTTGATCTCCTCGCGAATCGCTTGTCGCCGTCTCGATTCCAGAAAGACACGGATCCCCTCACGCGCGATCTCGGTGGCCGGCTGCCCCGATCTTCGTGCCTCGGCGCGAAGTTTCTGATTCAATTCCGCCGGAAGGGGCACATGTAGGTTCGTCTTCGCACTTGCCATAACTTAGGATAACACAGAGCCTGCCACGAAATCATGGCATGATATCTGCCATCGACTCCGGTGCGACGGGAAGTAAGCCTCGGGGTGGCGATATCCGATTGGGGCCGGGGGCGGAAGTTTCCTGGCGGATCAGATCGCGGGGGTCAGCACGAGGTTCCGGTACAGGATCCGGCCGTGATCGCCCTGGAGGAAGATGGGGCCCGGCTCCGCTTCCCGTGAGTCGAGCGCTCCCCCGGTGATCCCGGGAATCTCTTTCCGGTCGATAATCGTCTTCCCGTTCAGCACCACCGTCACGGTCCGGCCTACCAGCGTGATGTCGAAGCTCTGCCACTCGCCCGCGGGAAGAGCGGCGTTCTCGACGGGGGTCACTTGCCCGTAGATTCCTCCCATCCCTCGCGCGTGGGGCTCCTTCCCATGGTCGTCCTGGACCTGGACTTCGTAGCGGCCGCGGAGGTAGATGCCGCTGTTGCTGCCCTCTGGAACCATGACCTCGACGTGGAGCTGGAAGTCCTGGAATGTCGCTTCGGTCACGAGGTCCGATCCAGAATCCTCGTTCACGAGCGTCCCGTCTTCCGCTTTCCAGCGGTTCGGTTGCGAAGCGTGCCTCGGCACCCAGCCCGCGAGGTCGACACCGTTGAAGAGCGGGACGGGATCGCCCCACGTGATCTCGGCGCGCGCCGGAAGCTCCGGAGCGCGCACCGCGACCCACTCGAACCTCGCGCCGTCCTTTCGTTCGCCCGTTCCCCTCCACGTCGAACCGTCCAGGTTCGCGTGGTAGTTCGTCTCTTCGACGGTCATCATGAGATGCGTTCCCGATGCCTCGACGCTCTCGAGATCGAGAGCGTGGCCGAACCGTCCCTGGAGCCGGCCCTTCAACCCGCCTTCCGTTTTCGCGATCTCGAACCACAGGGGGTAGCTGTCCTCACCCTGGACGGTGACGTCCCAGCGGCCGAGGATCTCGGAATCGTAACCGGATTTCTCCTCATGCGCGCAGGCTCCGAGCAACAGGGCGATGACGACGACGAAACGAGACATGGGACCTCCTAGCGTTGTGGAAGGGGAGCTTCCTCCGGTACGAGCCTCTCCGTCCGTAGCTCGCTCCAGAAGGCGGACGGTATCGGATGAGAGAACATGCGTACGTTCTCCTCGACCTCGGCCGCGGTTCGCGCCCCGGGAATGACCGAGGCCACGGCAGGGTGGGCTAGAGGGAACTGCAGGGCGGCGGCTTTCAACGGGACTCCGTGGCGGGTGGCGACGGTTTCGAGGCGCGCAACCCTCTCGAGGATCGCAGGCGCGGGCCTCTCGTAGTTGTAGTGACCGGAGCCTCGGCTTCCGGTGGCCAGAACTCCGCTATTGTACGGACCTCCGATCAAGATCGAGATCCCGCGCTTCTCGCACTCCGTGAGGAGCTGGGGGAAGGCGCTCTGATCCAGAAGAGTGTAGCGACCGGCGAGAAGAAAGCAGTCGAAGTCCGCCTCGCGCGCGAAGTCGTAGAGCATCTCCCACTGGTTCATCCCGGCGCCGATGGCGGCGATCCGGCCCTCGTTGCGCAGGCGCGAGAGCGCGGGAAAAGCCTCGTCGACGACCGCGCGGTAGTGCGCGTCGGGGTCGTGCACATGAAGGATGTCGATGCGCTCGAGACCGAGCCGCTCGAGGCTCGACTCGAACGAGCGGAGGATGCCGTCGGCGCTGAAATCGAAGACCGGGTTGAACGGAAGGAGGTCCTTGTATTGATGGTCCTCGGTGGCGTCTTCCGCAGCGGGAACGAGGACCCGTCCCACCTTCGTCGACAGCACAAACTCGTCGCGAGGCCGCTCGCGCAAGAACGCTCCGACCCGCATCTCGCTGCGTCCGTGCCCATAGAAAGGAGCGGTGTCGAAATAACGGATGCCCGCGCCATAGGCCGTGGAAAGCGTCGCGCGCGCATCCTCTTCGCGAACGCTCTCGAAGAGACCGCCGAGAGGCGCCCCTCCGAGCCCGAGCCTCGTGACCCGGAGGCCGGTCTTTCCGATCTCGCTAACGGAGAGCGGAGACGATGTCGGCAATCGAAACCCCTAGGGCTTTCTTCGCCAGCGCGTCGAGCTCGGCGTCGGGTCCGCGGAAATGGAGCGTGCGGTGGACGTGGGTAAGGCTCTCTCCGGCCGAGAGCTCCGCCGCGGGGGATGAGGACTCGAGCTCGTAGAACGGGCCGAGAGGCTTGGCGCCGGGCGCGGGCGGTCCGTCGTTGTAGCTATTCACGACGTCACCACCGTAGGGCGCGTCCGAGATCTCCCACATGCCGTTCACGTAGTCGGTCGCGTCGGCGGGCAGGGTGTACTCGACGAGGGTGAGCACTTTGCCCTCGGCGTCGTAGCTTCCCATGACGGGGAGCGCGCGTTTTCGTGGGATGCCGATCTTGCCCCGGTACTCTCCGTCACCGCGAAAGTACAGGACGCCCTCGCCTACGACGAGACGGTCCGCGGGAACTTTTCCGAAGTACGCGTCGTTCACTATCGGACCGAGCTCTTCCTCCGGCCCGGCGACGAAGGGGATCACGACGGTGGTCGAGGGCGAGGGGTTGAACATTCCGAGAATCCAGATGGAGAGGAGCCCCGTCTCCTTGGTCCAGGCATTCTTCCCGGTGTTGGTGATGGTGTTCTCGGATTCGTACCCGACCGCCTCCGTTCCGGAGGCGCCCGGGTCAACGATTCGGAGGACGCGGCTCGCTTCGAGGGAGAGCTTCGTTCCCGCGTAGTTGACGAGCTCGATCGCCCTGCGGAACCGAACCTCGGAGGCTGACCGATCCGCGACCTCCCACGGACCCCAGTCGATGGGCTCGGGGGTCTGCCAGTGCTCGAGATCGAACGGATCGCCCTGGGCGAAGAAGATGGAGTACTGGCCGCCTTCGGGGCCCAGCCAGAAGCGGTCCTCGCCTCCGAAGACGTTGATGTGGGGCTTTCGCTCCTTCGCCGCGATGGCCTCGCGGTTGAGCCAGCCGTAGCTCGGCCCGGTCGTTCCGCCCGAGGTCGAGGTCATGACCCGCCCCTGGTACTCCGCGACCACCGCGACGCGGGCGCTTCCGGAGGGATCGGAAATTTCGATCACGTCCTGATAGTCGCCGAGAAACGCCAGATCGTCGGCGTAGGTTTTCATCGCGGTTGCTTTCCCTTCGGCCGGCTCTTCCGGTTTCGGCGGCTCGCCGCCGGTGCAAGCGGCCATCAGGGTCAATGCCAGAATCGCGTGTCGCATCGCGGAATTCTATATGATGTCGGCCGTGTTGGAGGAGGTAGGAGATGAACTGGAAGCTCGTCGGTTGCGTTCTCGGGCTCGCGGTCGCATCGTCGGCTTTGGCCCAGCCGCGGCTGAACCTGGCGCGGCTGCGCGACTACACCAATCACCGCGTATCGAGCCACGATCGCTCGGGCGCGAACGACGACGGCAACTGGGCGAATGCCGTTCAGCCGGGGGAAACGCGTACCCTCGCCGAGATCGACGGCCCGGCGGTCGTCTCCCACATCTGGATCACCATCGCGACACCCGCGAAGTGGCATCTGAAGGAGATGGTCCTGCGGATGTATTGGGACGGGGAGGCTCAGCCGAGCGTCGAGGCGCCCGTCGGCGACTTCTTCGGCCTGGGGCTCGGGGAGTATTTCCTCTATGAGTCCGAAGTGCTCTCCGTCGGCTCGCAGAAGGCGTTGAACAGCTTCTTCCCCATGCCGTTCCGGCGCTCGGCCCGGATCACGGTGACGAACGAGGGTGCGACCGCGGCGAGCGCTTTCTACTTCAACATCGATTACGAGAAGCACGAGAGTCTTCCCGAGGACCTCGGGTACTTCCACGCGCAATACCGGCAGGGGGCGCCGACGAGTGGTTGGACGGCGGAGTGGAAGGCGAACGGCGAGGATCTCGTCGACGACAAGCCGAACCTCGATGGGAAGGACAACTACGTGATTCTCGAAGCCGAGGGCCGCGGCCACTACGTCGGCGTCGCCCACAGTATCCAGCAGAACCAGGGAGACTGGTGGGGAGAGGGCGACGAGATGATCTTCGTCGACTCCGAGCCGATACCGGGCATTATCGGCACCGGCTCCGAGGACTACTACCTCGGGGCCTGGTGCTACGGAGGCTGCGGCATCAATCCGTTCGGCGGCACGCGACCGACGTTCGACTACGCCCGCTACGGCAACCCGATGAACGGCGGCGACGACCGAGGGGCCAAGTGGATGGTGTACCGGTTCCACACGGAATCACCCATTGCGTTCCAGAAGGACATCAAGGTCACGATCGAGCACGGGCACGCGAACCATCGATCGGACAATTTCTTCACCACCGCCTACTGGTATCAGACGGAGCCGCACCGGGCGTTTGCTCCGCTCCCCGCGGCCTCCGAGCGCATCCCCCGCCAATTCGACACCGGAGGGCCCACGACGGGGCGCCCCTGAATCAGTTCTCTCCTTCGACCTCCACTTTGACGCCGCCTTTGGTCTCGAGCGAGAGGAGAACGATCTGGTAGTTGCTTTTGTCGAGTCTCAGGAGGGCGAAGTCATTCGCAGTCTGAATCGTGAGCCAGTGCTTCTTCCCCTTCATGAAGAAGATCGGTGCCACGACCACTCTTACGGCGGCGGCAAAACCCGCGCCCTCCTTCCATCGCGGGCGACGTGAGTAAGTGTATTGCGCGGCTTTGATGTCGTCGTAGGCGATCTCCTTGAGGAGAGCGTTTTCCATCTTCGATCTGACGAGAAGCTTCTGGTCTTCGAGGCTCAAAACGGCCTCGGCTTCTTCCGTCTCTCCCCCCGTCGAAAGCAGTAGCTTTACGTTGTCGAATCGCAGGGGCGCTCCGCTCGGCTCCGCGGCCGCCGCCTTTTCCTCGTGAGCTTTCTCCGGCATCTGCGTGGACTCCCCACGCACGTCGCGATAGAGGGTGACCACGTCCGGCGGGTAGAGATCCTCCGAGGGAACGAAGGAAGGGTCCGCGCCGACCGCGGCGCGGAAGGATGCGCGAGCCTCGGCGCTCCTGCCGAACGCGAGGTGGTTCAACCCGATGAGGAAATGCGCGTCACGGAGCTCGAGTTTCGCCGTAAGGGATGGCAGCAGAAGGTGAAGCTCATTGAGGGAGGCCTCAAACCGCCCCTCCCAGTATGCTCTGCGAGCGCTTTCGATCGCCGAAGCGCCGCTTTGTGCGGACGCCGCAAACGACGGTTGCAGGGCCAATGCGCTCGCGAGCGTGAAGGAACGCAGTTTTTGGAGCATAGGCATCGCCTCGAGACGCTACCATTGCGCCACGCAGGCCCCGGTTCTGTCAAGCCGGAGGCGTCGCGCTTTTCGTCGCAAGAAAGTAGAATTTCGCGAGAGCGGAGAGTATCCTTGAGATGTGGATCATCGGCGCCGGTGACGTGATCGATCGGCGCTACCGCATCGAGCGCGAGCTCGGCGAAGGCGGGATGGCCTACGTCTTCGCCGCGAGGGACGAGGAGCTCGGTGAGCCGGTAGCGCTGAAGGTCATCCGGCCGGAGCTGGTGGGCGACCCGGAACTCGTGACGCGGTTCAAACGCGAGGTGCGAATCGCGCGCCAGATCCACCATCCCAACGTCGTACGCATCTTCGAGTTCGGCCGCACCGAGCTCGCGGGCAAGGAGCTCTATTACA
>Ga0214473_10005932_pt1 | contig 14623 bp, 15 predicted proteins | sample RVTome_7_FD_203509 | JGI IMG/M metagenome (GOLD analysis project Ga0214473, IMG submission 203509) | Soil microbial communities from uranium-contaminated site in the Upper Colorado River Basin, Wyoming, United States - RVT98D197 | ecosystem: Environmental > Terrestrial > Soil > Contaminated >... | reverse complement strand
GACCTCGGTCCCGATCAACAGGACCCGCCGGTAGGTGCCGGAGCGGACATAGAGGTCGGCCACCGACAGGCCGAAGAGAAACCCGGAACAGGCCGCGGCCAAGTCGAAGGCGCTCGCGCGGCGGGCGTTCAGATTGCGCTGGATCAGGCAGGCGGTGGAGGGCAGCGGCATGTCGGGCGTGCACGTGGCCACCAGAATCAGGTCGAGGTCGGCCGCGTCCCACCCGCCCGCCGCCAGGGCCTCCCGGGCCGCCTCGGTCCCGAGATCCGAGCTCGCCACGCCCTCGGCCACCACGCGGCGCTCCCGAATTCCAGTCCGTTCCGCGATCCACTCGTCCGAGGTGACGACTAGGCGCTCAAGGTCCGCATTACGCATGACGCGGGGGGGGACGGCCGACCCGGTGGCCACGATCCGGGCTCTCCTCATTGGGCCTCCTTGCCCTTGATCCCGTATAGCGCGACGCTCTCCTCGATGTCCCGCTGGATACGCTCGTTGACGCGGCCTTCGTAGAATTCCTTCGCCACCCGGATCGCATTCTTGACGGCCCGCCCGGATGAGCGGCCGTGGGCGATGATGCAGATCCCGTTGACCCCCAGGAGGGGCGCACCGCCGAACTCCGCATAGTCCATTCGCCGCTTGTACCGGCCGAAGGCAGGCCGGAGCAGGGAATAGCCCATCCGGCTCAGGAACGATCCCGCGGCGATCTCCTTGATGAGCATCTTCTTCAGAGCCTCGGCGACGCCCTCGGTGATCTTGAGCGCCACGTTGCCGATGAAGCCGTCGCACACGACCACGTCGGCTGCTCCGGTAAAGATCTCACGCCCTTCGACGTTGCCCACGAAGTTCAGCGGGCTTTCCTTGAGTCGCTTGAAGGTTTCCTTCGTCACCTCGTTCCCCTTGGTGTCCTCCTCCCCAATGCTCAACAGGCCGATCGTGGGATGGGCTTTGTTCAGGACGTGCTGGGCATACTCGTGTCCCATGAGCGCGAACTGGATCAGATGGTGCGCGGTGCAGTCCACCGTCGCGCCCACGTCCAGAAGGATCATTTGCCCGGTCAGGGTGGGCAGGAGCGTCGCGATGGCCGGACGCTCGACCCCTTTCAGGACCCCGAGGAGAAAGAACGAAGTGATGACCGTGGCGCCCGTATTGCCGGCGCTGATGACCGCCACCGCCTCACCCTGCTTGACCAATTCGGCGGCGACCCAGATCGAAGAGTCCCGTTTGCGGCGGACCACCTGGGACGGGCGCTCGTGCATCTCGACCCGCTGCGAGGCGTGGTGCACGCTCAGGCCAGAGAGACCGGTCAGGCCCTGGCGGCGCAGTTCTTCCGTGATCAGGCCTTCAACGCCGACCAGCACGACCTCCACCCCGTACTCGCGCACCGCGAGCGCGGCCCCCTCGACCTCGGCGGCCGGGGCGTGATCGCCTCCCATGGCATCCAACGCGACCTTCATGCCCAGCGCAGACCTCGTCAGGACTCCTCGACGGCGATGACCTCCTGGCCCTTATAGGTCCCGCACGTCAGACAGGTAAAGTGCGGGGGCTTCGGCTGGTGGCACTGGGGACACACGGACAGACTCTGCGGACGGATCCTGACCTTGGACGTGCGGCGCTTGTCACGCCGTGATTTGGAGTGCTTGTGTTTTGGGTTCGGCATGGGTCCTTCCTCTTGGCATCGAACGGACGGGCTTATTTCTTCCTTAAATATTCCCGGAGCCCCGCCAGCCTCGGATCGGGCGGCGGTGTGCATGCACAGGTCTCCACATTGAGATCCTGGCCGCACTGGCCGCACAGGCCCCGACAATCCGGCCGACAGAGGGGGCTGAACGGGATCGCCAAGAACACCTCCTGGCGCACGAGATCGTCCAGGACGACCACGTTATCCGCATAGTAGTAATCCTCCGCTTCATCTTCGGGCATCTGGTGCTCCCCGGGAGCCGCCGGAGGCGGCCCGGGAAAGAATTGGGCGGCCACGGGGATGTCCAGCGTGGCGGGAAACGGGCGCAGGCACCGCATGCACTCAAAGGTCACGGGCACGGTGAGCCGGCCGGTCGCGCAGATGGCCTCCCCCGCCTTGGCCAAGTGCAGCTCGCCCGAGATCCGCTCCCGAAAGTGCGTTCCCGGCGCGGTCAGGTCCAGCTCCTCCACATCCTCGGCGAGGGAAATCCGAAGCCCTTCTTCCGGTATGTGGGTGACATCCACCTGGGTCATGGCCCCCCCTCATCAGAGAGTCACGACGAATTCGACCCCCTTCAGCCCAAGCAGGGTGCGCCAAGCCTACCGCTCTTCAGCGAAAGCCACGAGCGCAATCGTCCGCGCGCGCTTGATGGCGATCGTCAACTCCCGTTGATGCGCCATGCAATTACCCGACACCCGGCGGGGAATGATCCGGCCCCGTTCGGTGAGGAAGTTCCGAATCAGGTTGACGTCCTTGTAATCAATCGCGATCTTGTCGTTACAAAACCGGCAGACCCGCCGGCGCTGAAAGAATCGTCCTCGCTCCACCTACGTGACCTCCAGCCCGGGCTTGCGTGACCCGGCACGCCTTAAACGCAGAATTCGGAATGCTGAATTCAGATTTCCTCGTTCATCATTCCACATTGATCATCAGACCGCTTCGTCGGCCTCGACATGGCCGATCTCGTCGAGCGGTTCCTTCGCGTCGCGCTCGCCCGCGCGGTCCGTCCGTTTCGACAGGAACCGGACGTTCTCGGCGACGACCTCATGCTTCGTGACCTTCTGGCCGTCCTTGGTCTCGAATTTCCGCATCTGCAGGCGCCCCTCCACCAGGGCCCCATTGCCCTTGCTGAGGTACTGCCCACAAGTCTCAGCCTGCTTGCCAAACACCACGATGTCGACGAAACAGACATCCTCCCGGACCTCCTCCCCCTGCCGGTAGCGGCGGTTGACCGCCAGCCCGAAATTGGCCACAGGGGTCCCGTTGGGCGCGTACCGGATCTCCGGGTCCCGCGTCAGGTTCCCCATGAGGATGATCTTATTAAACCCTGCCATGCTCCAGTGCTCGGGCGGGTTCGTGTCCGGACGGGCGAGGCGGAAACTCCTTGAGCCTGACGGTCAGGAACTTCATCACGGCATCGTCCAGCCGGAAGAACCGCTCCAGGTCCGCGACGACGGACCCGTTTCCCCGGTAATTCAGTTGGACGAAGACGCCTTTTTTTTCGTGTTTGACCTCGTAAGCCAGCTTCCGCTTGCCCCAGCTTTCGAGGGCCTCCACCGTCCCGCCGGCCTTTTCCACCGTGCCTTTGACTTTCTCGAGGACTTGCTGGACCTCTTCATCGGGCAGCGACGGGCGGACGATGAAGACAGACTCGTAAAACTGCGCCATGTCGGCTTGTCTCCCTCCTGGATCTAAAGCCCCGGAACCGGGTCCGGAGCAAGGTCCCGCCAAACGGGCCTCACCGTAGCACAGCCTCCCCGCATAATCAAGGTGACGCGGGGTTAGACATTAAATCGGAAGAACATCACATCCCCGTCCTTGACCGGGTAGTCGCGCCCTTCCAACCTGAATAACCCCTTCTCCTTGAGGGCGGCCTCCGATCCGCAGGCGATCAGGTCGTCGTAATGGTAGACCTCGGCCCGGATAAATCCCCGTTCCATATCGGAGTGGACCTTGCCGGCCGCCTGGGCCGCCTTGGTTCCTTGGCGCACGGTCCAGGCCCTTGACTCGGTCTCCCCCGCCGTGAAGAACGTAATCAGCCCCAACAAGTCATACGCCGTCCGGACCAGCCGGACGAGGCCGGATTCCCCCATCCCGAGTTCCCGAAGGTATTCCGCGCGCTCGTCCGGGTCCAGCGCGGCCACCTCGGCCTCGATGCGCCCGCAGAGCTTCACCAATTTGGCCCCCCGGGCGCCCGCCACCTCTTCGACCAGGCCGACGTTCGGGTCATTCATCTGGTCTTCGCTCACGTTGGCCGCATAAATCACGGGCTTGGACGTCAGCAGTTGATAATCGCGCACCCAAGTCTGCTCCTCCACGGAGAAGGTCCGGAGGCCGAGCCACTCCCCCTTCCCCAGACCCTCGATGAGAGAGTCGAGGAAGGTCTTCTCCTTGGCCGCCGGCGCCTCCCCGGCCCGCACCCTTTTCTCGAGCCGCTCGCGCCGCCGCTCCAGCGCCTCCAGGTCGGCCAGGATCAACTCCGTTTCAATCAACTCCATGTCGCGTTTGGGATCCACCGGGCCCACGACATGCATCACATCGGGATCGTGAAAGCAGCGCACCACATGCACGAGGAGGTCGGCCTCTCGGACCTGGCTCAGGAACTGGTTGCCCAGCCCCTCCCCATGGCTCGCCCCCTGGACCAGGCCGGCAAGGTCACGGAATTCGATCGTCGTGGGAGTGATTTTCCTGGACTTGAAGATCTCCACCAGGCGCGCCAACCGCTCATCGGGCACGGCCGCGACCCCGATGTTGGTCTCGATCGTGGAGAACGGGTAGTTGGCCACGGTGGCCTTCCCCCCGACCAGGGCGTTGAAGATGGTGGATTTGCCCACATTGGGCAACCCGATGATGCCGCAATTCAATGCCATCGTGTGTCGTCGACGGGAAAGACGTTATTCGTTAACCGTTAAACGGCAAAAGCAAGAGTCCTGGAATCCGGAGAGTCTTCACGATTCACGTATAACGATTAACGTTTAAGGATCTTTAGACTCAGGCTTCACGTTGAACCGGTTCATGGCGACCTTCAGCCCCTCGGTCGCCCAACACCCCAACGCCTGGGCGGCCAGCCCGACCGCCTCCTCCAGAATCGCGCGCTCGCCGGCGGGGACGGGGGCCAAGACGTAGTCCTCGGCGTCCTCCCCTGCGGGAGGGCGCCCCACGCCGATTTTCAGGCGGGCGAACCGGTCCGTTCCCAGTGTAGTGATGAGGGAAAGGACCCCGTTGTGCCCGCCGTGTCCCCCGCGGCCCTTGAGACGCACGCGGCCGGGGTCAAGATCAAGGTCGTCGTGAACAACGATGATGTCGGAGAGGTCCAGCCCAAGACCGTCGATGAGGTCGGCCACGAGGGGCCCGCTACGGTTCATGAAGCCCTGGGGCTTGGCGAGGATGACGTCCTCACCGGCCAGGCGCCCCTGAGCCCTGGCGAGCAGGCCGTGCCGCTTGAAGGTCAGCCCGGCCCCGGCCGCCACCGAATCCACAACCCAAAACCCCATGTTGTGTCTGGTGTGGGCATAGAGGGACCCCGGATTGCCGAGGCCGACGATCAGCCGCAACGCTACTTCTTTTTCTCCCCCTTGGATTCCTTGGCTTCCTTCGCTTCTTTCTTCTCCTCTTTGGCTTCAGCCGCAGGGGCCGGCGCAGCCGCAGCTTTGGCGCCCGGCTTGGCCGCTGCTGCCGCAGCCTCCTCGGTCACCTCTTCCTCCTTGCCCTTGCCGATGACCTCCGGCTCCACCGCCCCTTCCCCGGCCGGCGTCGTCGCCAAGAGGGCTTCGAGTTTGGCCTCGGAAATCGGCGCGGCAATGCTGATCACCATCATCTCGGGATCGTCCAGGATTTTGATCCCGGGGGGCAACGTGACCTCCTTGACGTGAATGCCCTGGTTGATCTTGAGCGGGGTCGGATCCACCACAATGGACGCGGGGATCTGACTCGGCAGACACTCAATGTGCAAGTCGCGCACGTTGTGCTGCAGGATGCCGCCCTCGGCGACACCCACCGGAATGCCTTCGGTCGCCGCCACCGGCACGCGGACGCGAACCGGCCGGTCCATCGCCACTTCAAAGAGGTCGGCGTGCAGGATCGTCCCGGTGATCGGGTCCACCTGGTAGTCGCGGAGCATCGCCGTCCGCTTCATGGGCGGGCCGTCTCCGGCGATATTGAGATTGAGCAACGTATTGGACCCGGCCTCCGAATGGAGGACCTTGCGGATCTCCCCGGGTTCCATCGTCAAGGCCAGGCATTCCCCCTGGCCGTAAAGAATCCCGGGAATCTTGCCCTCCCGCCGCAGGGTTCGGGCCACGCCCTTCCCCACCGCCGTGCGGCGTTCAACCTTCATGTCATACTGCATATGACCCATTTCTCTCCCCTCGTCTCTTCGCGTTACACAAACAAGGAACTGACGGATTCCTCCTCGTGAATCCGCTTGATGGCCTCCCCCAGCAACGGCGCCACGGACAGGACCCGCAGCATGGGACACGTGCGCTCCTTCCCGTTGAGGGGGATGGTATTGGTGACGACCACCTCCTCCAGCTTCGAGGCGTTCAACCGGTCCAGCGCGGGGCCCGAGAGCACGGGATGCGTGCAGGCCGCCCAGACGCGACGGGCTCCGTGCTCCATACAGGCCCGCGCCCCTTGGGCGATCGTCCCTGCCGTGTCGATCATGTCGTCCAGCAGCAAGGCGTCGCGTCCGGAGACGTCGCCGATGATATACATCACGTGGGCTTCATTCGGCCCTTCCCGCCGCTTGTCGATAATCGCGAGGTTGGCCTGGAGGCGCTTGGCGAAGGCCCGGGCCCGCTCCACTCCTCCCGCATCCGGCGAGACCACGACCAGATCCTGTCCCCCCCGGCGCCCGACATAGTCCAGCAGGACGGGGGCCGCGTAAAGATGGTCCACGGGGATCTTGAAAAACCCCTGGATCTGGCCGGCATGGAGGTCCATGGTGAGCACCCGATCCGCCCCGGCGGTGGTGATCAGATCCGCCACGAGCTTCGCGGAGATCGGCACGCGCGGCTGGTCCTTGCGGTCCTGGCGCCCGTATCCGTAATAGGGGATGACCGCCGTGATCCGGGCGGCCGACGACCGTTTCAAGGCATCGATCATGAGCAGCAGTTCCATCACATGCTTGTTGACCGGGTCGCAGCACGACTGGAACAGGAAGACGTCTTTCCCCCGCACATTCTCGTTGATCTGGATCCGGATCTCGCCATCGCTGAAGGTGGTCACGAGGGCGTCCCCTTGCTCCACCCCCAGGTAGTCGCACACCTCCTTCAGAAGCCCCGGGTTCGACAGCCCCGCAAAGACTTTTAGTTCATGCACGGCGCCCCTCCGCCTGATGGGACCAGGCTCCTACCGGCTCCGGAAAAAAACATATTATGAACATTCTTGAATTGCGAAGTCAAATGGAAGGCGCCTAGCGGCAGGGGACGGACCGTGTCTGCGTCACCCAGACGCGCCAGCCCGACCGGCGGTCCAAGCCTTCGGCCGCCCCCCGGGCCGCGCTCTCCGAGGGAAACACCCCGAACACGGTTGAGCCGCTTCCCGAAAGCATGGCGGCCTGAGCCCCGCGATCGAGGAGCAGACGCCGGACGTCGCCGAGCACCGGGTATTCCCGTTCCATAACCGGTGCGAAATCGTTGGCCGCCAAGGCCAGCAGATCGCTCCACTTCACCGCCGGAGGGGTGTCGGGTTCCTGGGTGGAAAAGAGCAGCGGCGGGCGAAAGGGCTGGCCGGGCTCCTCCCCCGTCCGTGAGGCCGCCAGCCGCGCATAGGCCCACGCCGTGGAGATCGCGATGCCGGGATTCACTAGAACGAGCCAGCCTCCGCCCTCCAGGTGAAGCGGCAAGACCCGCTCTCCACGTCCCTCGACGAGCGCCGTGGGGCCGAAAAAAAAGAACGGCACATCGCTGCCGATCGCCTGGCCGAGGGCGGCCATGTCGGCCCGGGACCACCCCGTGTCGAAGAGGATCGCCAAGGCCCGGATGGTTGCGGCCGCATCGCTGCTGCCCCCGCCGACCCCGGCCGCCACGGGCAGCCGCTTGCGGAGGACGAGGCGAATGCCTCCCGGCCTCTCCACTTGTGTAAGGACCCGCTCCGCCGCGCGGTAGGCCAGATTCCTCGCATCAGTCGGTAGGTCCGCCCCTTCGCAGAAGAATCGGATCCCCGGAGCGCCCCCGTCTACCTCGGCCTCCACCGTATCCGCCAGGTCGATGGCCTGCATGATCGACCAAAGGTCATGGTAGCCGTCCGGCCGCCGGTCCAACACGCGAAGGACGAGATTGATTTTCCCGGGCGCGTCCACCGCGACGCCCCGACTATTCACCCTCGTCCCCCTCGTCCTCCTCTGGAGCCTCGTCCGCCCCGTTCCCGCGTTTGATCCCGTATTTCTCCAGGCGGTAGCGGAATGACCGGGTATTGAGCTTTAAGAGTCGTGCCGCCGCGTTCTTGCGGCCGCCGCTGCGCTCCAACGCTTTGACCAGCAAGCCTCGCTCAAGGCCGTTCAGGAGGCCTTCGAGGTCGAGCCCCTCCTGAGGGAGACTCGTCGGGATCGTCGTCCCTGCCCCGGACGAGGGCCGGAGCCAGTCCCCAAGATCAGCGAGGGTGATCTCGGGCCCCGGCGCCAGCGCCACCGCCCGTTCCATCACATTGACCAGCTCACGGACGTTGCCCTTCCACTCATACTGTTGAAGCGCCTTCAAGGCCTCGGGCGAAATGGTCAAGCCGGGCTTGTTCGCCCGTCGGCCAAAGTGCCCCAGGAAATGCTGGAGGAGCAAGGGGATATCCTCGGGGCGCGACCGCAGCGGGGGAAGCGTGATGGGGATCACCTCCAACCGATAGTAGAGGTCCTCGCGAAACAGCCCCTGGGCCACCGCCTTGTTCAAGTCCCGGTTCGTCGCCGCGATGATCCGAACGTCCACTTTGATGTTGCGGGTTCCGCCGACCCGTCGGAACTCCCGCTCCTGGATCACGCGCAAGAGCTTGGCCTGGATTCCCGGGGGAATCTCCCCGATCTCGTCAAGGAACAGGGTGCCGCCGCTGGCCACCTCGAAGAGCCCTTCCTTGTTGGACACCGCACCCGTGAACGAGCCCCGCATGTGTCCGAACAGCTCGCTTTCCAGCAGGGGCTCCGGGAGCGCCGCGCAACACACCGTCACGAAGGCACGATCCCGGCGGAGGCTGTTGTTGTGGATGGCGAGCGCGACGAGCTCCTTCCCCGTGCCGCTCTCCCCGCAGAGCAGGACGGTGCTGTTGGTTTCCGCCACGCGGCGGATGATGGCGAAGACCTTCTGCATCGCCTCGCTCTCCCCGATGATGTTCTCGAAAGCGCCCCGCCCCTTCAACTCCCGCTTCAACAGGAGGTTTTCGGCCGTGAGCCGCTTGGCGTCGAGGGCCTTGCGGACAATGAGCTCCACGTGGTCGTTGTTGAAGGGCTTGGGCAGGACATCGTAGGCCCCCAGCTTCATGGCCTCGATCCCGACATCGAACGTGGCGAAGGCGGTCAGCACCACGACCACCGTGTCCGGCGAGATTTCCTTCACCGTTTTGAGGACGTCCATCCCCCCGATGGGGCCCGGCATTTTGAGGTCCGTGAGGACGACATCGAAGATGTCCGATTCGATCATCCGGACGGCTTGCTCGCCGGTCTCGGCCAGGGCCACGCTGTGACCGGCACGCTCCAGGAAGGTGCTCAAGACCTCGCGCATCCCGCGCTCGTCGTCCACGACCAGAATTTTCGCCGAGGCCGGTTCCATCACGGCGTCTTCACCTCCGCGTGATCCCGGATCGGCAGCAGGAGCCGCACGCGCGTCCCCTGCCCCGGCGCGCTGTCCACATGCACTGCGCCCTCATGCGCATCCATGATCCGGTGCACCACCGACAGGCCGAGCCCGGTGCCGCCCTCCTTCGTCGTGAAGAAGGGATAGAAGATTTTCCGGAGATGGTCCTCGGGGATGCCGCAGCCGGTGTCCTCGAACACGATCTCGACCCGCTCGCCCTCCAGCGTGCCCGCCGGGGCCGTCGTCCGGCGGGTAGTCACCGTCAACGTCCCCCCTTGGGGCATGGCCTGACAGGCGTTCAGCCCGAGATTCCAGCACACCTGGCGCATCTGATCGGGGTCCAGTATGGTCGTCGTGACGCCCTTCTGGGCCAGGCGGCGGACAAACCGGATCGACGTGTCGTAGGGAGGCGTCTGCTCCAGCATCCGGATGGTCTCGTCGACGACCTCGCTCACGCGGCACGGCTTGAGGTTCAACGGGCGGGGCCGGGCGTATTGGAGGAAACCGTTCACGATCCCGTTCAACCGCTCGGTCTCGCGCAGGACAAGGTCCAGCAGGGACCGGTTGGCGTCCCCGGGGCGCAGATCCTTGCGGAGCACCTGGATTGCGCCGGACAGGGAGGCGAGGGGATTCCGGACCTCATGTGCCATGCCCGCCGACATCTCCCCGATCGTCGCCAGCCACTGCTTGCGGCGCACCTCCTCTTCCATTTTCTTGAGGGGGGTGAGGTCCTGGAAGACCCCGACGAGCCCCGTGCGCACGCCCCGCTGGTGCAGAGGCGAGAGGCTCATGCCCAGGATCAGGCGGCTGCCGTCCTTGCGGCGTCCCATCTCCTCGATCCGGCCGGGCAGATTGGACGGCTGCAGGGCTTTCTCGCTGATGGAGGGGGGCCAGCCGAAGACCTCCCACCAGAGGCGATCGCGGACCTCGGCCTCCGTACACCCCATGATCTCCTCGGCCCTCCGATTGAATGAGGTGACCAATCCCCCGGAACTGGTCGTGAAGACCCCGCTCTCGATGCTTTCCAGAATGCATCGGTGAAACTCCTGCAGCCCCAAAAGGTCGCGGTCCTTCTCCTCGAGGCGCTCCCCGGCGCTCTGGAGTTTCCGCGCCAGGGTCCCGCTCAGATACCCGACCATCACGAACCCGAGGAGATTGATCGACAGGTTGTAGAAAATCTCGGGCACCGCCAGGCTGGTCGTCGGCAGCCACGACAGGGACGGGAAGAGATGATAGGTGACGCGATAATACTGCAGATCGACGATCACCCCGTAGAGGATCCCGGCCGACGAGGCCACCACGAGGGTCCCGTTGTTGGACAGGAGCACGCTGGCAGCGATGATCGACAGGATATAGAGGAGTGAGAACGGGCTTTCCACTCCCCCGGTGATCGCCACCAGGGCGGTTTCAATCAGAAGGTCGCCCGCAAGCTGGAGGTAGGCAAACGGCACCAACGCCCGGATGCGGTTGAGGACCAGGCCGTACACCACGGTGAGCAGGGCGGTCGTGCCGATCAGGGCGTAATAGACGGGAATCGCATGGGGGCTCTTGCCGATCTGGAAATAGATCGACACCCCCAGGGTCAGGGTCACGATGAGGACCCGGATCCCCATGAGCCATTTGAGCTTGCGGCGGAGAAGGTCCATACATTTCGTCGACCCGCACGGGGCCTCAGCCCACGACCGACGCCATCTTGAAAATGGGCAGGTACATCGCGATCACGATGAACCCGATCACGACACCCAGGAACACCATCAGGGCCGGCTCCAGCAGGGAGGTCAGACCGGCCACGGCCGCATCGACCTCATCGTCGTAGAAATCGGCGATCTTGATCAGCATGGAGTCCAAGGCGCCGGTCGCCTCACCGACGGAGATCATCTGGACCACCATGGGGGGAAACACATCGGTTTTTCCGATCGGGTCGGCGAGGGTCTTTCCTTCGCCCACGCTGGTCCGGGCCGTCAGGATGGCGTTTTCCACGACCTTATTGCCGGAGGCCCGGGCCACGACTTCGAGGGCGTCCATGATCGGCACGCCGCTCTGGAGCATGGTCCCCAGGGTCCGCGTAAACTGCGCCACGGCGACCTTGCGGATCAGGAGGCCCACCACCGGCAATTTGAGGGCATAGGTGTCGATCCTCAGCCGGCCGTCGGGGGTGCCATAGTACCGCTTCAGCGCCCACAGTCCCACCGCGGCCCCCACGGCCATGAAGAGGATGTACCGCTGCATGAATTCGCTGAGCGAAATCACGAACTGGGTCGGCCCCGGGAGGGTCCCCCCGACCTCCGTGAACATCTTCGCAAAGATCGGAATCACCCAGACCATCAGGACCGCCACCACGATGACGGCCACGCTCACGATGGCAGCGGGATAATACATGGCCGACTTGATCTGCGCCTTCAGCTTCAGCGCCTTTTCCATCTGCACGGCCAGCCGGTTCAGAATCGTATCCAGGATCCCGCCGATCTCGCCGGCCTGCACCATGTTGCAATACAGGTTGTCGAAGACCCGGGGGTGCTTCTTCAGGGCATCGGTGTAAGTCTTTCCGGACTCCACATCCATCCGCACGTCGGTCAACAGCTTGCCGAGGGTCTTGTTGTCGCACTGCGTGGAGAGAATTTCGAGGCACTGCACCAGGGGCAGCCCGGCGTCGATCATGGTGGCGAACTGGCGGGTGAAGATCACCAGGTCCTTATCCGTGATCTTCTGCTTCTTGTCGCCGAAAACCTTGGGCTTTTCCTTCTCTTCGATCGTGGCGACCGTGATGCCCTGAGACCGGAGTTGGGAGATGGCCGCATCCCTGTCGGCCGCGCTGAGTTCCCCCCGGGCGGTCTGCCCCCCTCTGCCTCTCCCGGCGTACGCGAAAACTGCCATGAAGTCACCTCACTTGGTTGGCAACGGAACCCGGATCAGTCGGCCGCGGAGCAGGCTTCCACTTCGGAGATCGTCGTGATCCCTTCCGCGATTTTGGTCAGGCCGCTCATGCGCAGCGTCTTGACGCCTTCCTCGATCGAGATCTTCTTGATCTCGTCCTGCGAAGCCCCCTGGAGAATGCCCGCCCGGATCCGTTCCGTGATGGGCATCACCTGATAGAGCGCCACGCGCCCCTTGTACCCCGTCTTGTTGCAATTCGCGCACCCTTGTCCTTTGTGGGGCTTGGCCACGGCGATCTCCGCCTCCGTCATGCCGATCTTCCGCAGGACGTCCGGCGTCACCTCCGGATCCGGAACCTTGCACTCCTTGCAGATGCGCCGCGTCAGTCGTTGGGCGATGACCAGAACCACAGAGGAGGAAACCAGGAACGGCTCGATCCCCATGTTCAAGAGGCGGTTGATCGTGGACGGGGCGTCGTTGGTATGGAGCGAGGCCAGCACCAAATGGCCGGTCAGGGCGGCCTTGACCCCGATTTCCCCCGTTTCGTAGTCCCGGATCTCCCCGATCATGATGATGTCGGGGTCCTGGCGCAGGAAAGCTTTGAGCGCCGCCGAGAAGGTCAGGCCGATGTCCGGCAACACCTGCACCTGGTTGATCCCCATAAAGTTGAACTCGACCGGGTCCTCGGCGGTGCAGATGTTCACCTCGGGGGTGTTGAGGGCCTGCAGGGCCGAATAGAGGGTGGTGGTCTTCCCGCTCCCCGTCGGACCGGTCACCAGGATCATCCCGTACGGGGACGCCAGGGCGCCGTTGAATTCGTTCCGCTGATTGTCCTCGAGGCCAAGTTTGGTCATGTCGAGCTGGATGGTGGCCTTGTCCAGGACGCGCATGCAGGCCTTCTCCCCGAATAGGGTTGGCATGACCGAGACGCGGAAGTCCACATCGCGCTTGTGCCCCAGCTTCAGCTTGATGCGCCCGTCCTGGGGGAGGCGGCGCTCAGCGATGTCCAGCTTCGCCATGATCTTGACGCGGGACACGATCGCGCTTTTGACCTTCAAGGGCAGGTTCATGACCGTCATCATGTTGCCGTCCAGCCGGTACCGGACCCGGAAGACGTTTTCGTACGGCTCGATATGGATGTCGCTGGCCCCCGCCTTCAGGGCATTGATCAGAATGCCGTGGACCAGCTTGACGATCGGGGCCTCGACCTGGGTGAGGACCCCGGCGTCGTCCTGGTCCTCCGCCACCTCGACGGAGTCCAGGGCGTCCCCGACGGTCTTGTCGAAGTCCTCGACATCGACCATCAGATTGTCGTCCTGCTGCCCGAGATCGGCCAGTTGGTCGTCCTGATCGAGATCTGAGACCGTGTAGTCCTTGACCTCCAGGAGCTTGGACGTGGGCTTGGCCTCCCCGCCCCCGAGTCCCATCGCGGCGACCCCGCCGTAGTATTTCCTGATCGCCTCAACCAGCGCCGGTTCGCTGGCGATGACGGGCTCGATCGTGTAATTCGTCCGGAACTTCAGATCGTCGATTGCGAACACATTGGTGGGATCCGACATCGCCACGCTCAGTCGGGCCCCGACCCGCTTGAGCGGCAGAATCATGTGCTTCTTGACCAATTCGAGGGGGACCAGCTTGATGATGGCGGGATCGATCGGGGGATACACCTTGAGGTCCACGGCCAGAACCCGGTACTGCTGGGCAAGGAACCCGAGGAGCTTGTCCTCCTCGATGAACCCCATCTTCACCAGCATGGCCCCCAGCTTGCCGGTCCCTTTCTGTTGTTTCTGAAGAGCGATCGCCTCGTTCAACTGCTTCTCGGTGATCAACTTCGCCCCGACAAGCAACCTGCCCATCCTGTCAGCAACTACGGCCATAGGACTCCCCAGTGATCAAAAACTTATCGGCTTTATGAAAGGATTATCCCAGGGATTTGTAAGATAATTTTATTACAAAGTGACAATTATTGTCAATGAGAACCTATGAAGTCCCCTTCCATGCCCTGAGGCCCACCGGTCTTGCCCGCTTATGGCTCCGCGAACTCCCTAGACCAGGTCAGGATGGTAGGCTCGAATTCCCCGATAAATATAGTGGAGTCCCGACGCGACGGTCAGGACCAGCATGGTGTGCCTCAATAGGATTAACTGGCCGAGGTCTTTCTGGAGGTAGATCAGGCCGAGGGCCAGCACTAGATAGGTGAGCTGGGCCAGCGTGGTGCCTTTGCCAAGGACCGACGGAACGACCTCGATCGGGGTCTGGGTCATATGAAGGAGTAGCGTGCCGGCCACGATGATCA